>ENA-ORXR01000607-ORXR01000607.1-marine-metagenome-genome-assembly--contig:-NODE-607-length-46605-cov-10.651887_pt1 | contig 46605 bp, 42 predicted proteins | sample MGYA00237866_ERZ511479 | MGnify/ENA metagenome assembly ERZ511479
ACTCATTCGTTCTTGCCTTGATCCATTTTGAACAATTCTAAATCCTTTTCCGTCATCTAAAAATAGAAATGGTATTACATTACATTCCAGTAGTTATCTCCTATCCTTAACGCAAGGTCTTTTGCAATAGGTCAAAACTGCGTAGTAATCTGTAGCTTCAAAAATATAGGTTTTTAGTCGGGGGACTACAAACAGCGAGTGAAGTAAGAACAGCGGGGAGTGTCAATTCCAAATAATGACTTTCATAACTAGGGAAAATCTCATAATGAATCCAGATGTACCCAAAGCCCAAAGGGCTTAAACAGATCAGCCAGGAGCAGCGCCCCTGGATAAAGTACATGAAGATTTTCTAAGCGCTGAAATTGCGAGATAGAATCCATGTAATCAAAAAGGAAATAGAAGTTTTAGCAAGTGTGTGGAGTAAGCGAAAGCTTTGAAAATTTAGGTTTGTAGTCGGGGGACTACAAACAGCGAGGGATTATTTATGAGGTACCACTTTTTTTATGCGTGAGTGATGGTAGTAAGTGCTGCGGAGCAGCAGACTCGTAACGTAGTGGAGAGGCCGAGTGAATAACGAGCTTGCGGACGTAACGACCCTGAGCCTAGCAAAAGTAGAGCATACGTGCTAGGCATAAGTGTAGCGGGGTCACGCCCCCACACAAAGGAACATGTCACTGCTAGACGACCATCTATTATAAACTTAATATTTCTTTAAAGATTACACCTTCTTCAGTACGATTGCACTGGCTCCACCGCCTCCATTACAAAGGGTAGCGCAACCGATCTCGCCGTTGTTCTGATGTAAAACATGGTTCAGTGTCGTAACAATTCTCGCGCCACTGGCTCCTAGCGGATGTCCTAGAGAAACGGCTCCACCATTCACATTGACTTTCTTATCAGATACTTCCATTACTTTGTTGAATGCAAGAGTAACAACAGAGAATGCTTCGTTGACTTCGAAGAAATCTACATCGGCTATCGTCAGTCCAGCTTTCTTAAGTGCTGCCGGAGCGGCAAGGGTCGGAGCAGTTGTAAACCACTCAGGCGCATGGGCTGCATCGGCAAAGGAAATGATTTCTGCTATCGGTGACAAGCCATATTTTTCTACCGCTTTTTCGCTTGCGAGAATTAGTGATGAGGCACCATCATTGATCGTAGATGAGTTAGCAGCTGTTGCTGTTCCATCTTTAGAAAATGCCGGTCTTAGGTTAGGTATCTTTTCAAATTTTACGCTCTTGTATTCTTCGTCTTCTGTAATGATGATCGGATCTCCTCTTCTCTGCGGCACGGAGACGGGAATGATCTCATCCTTAAACTTTCCACGCTCTGTTGCATCTGCCGAACGCTTATAAGATTGTATTGCAAAAGCATCTTGTTCTTCTCTTGTGATATGATGTTCTGTGGCCGTAGCATCAGCATAATTACCCATAGCTTTCTGACCATATACATCTCGGAGTCCATCTTTTTCTAATCCATCTTCTACGGTTCCTGGTCCATACTTATGCCCCCATCTCGCCTTAGGCATATAGTAAGGAATATTACTCATAGACTCCATACCTCCTGTAACCACAATATCCTGATCTCCTAGCATGATGCTCTGTGCGCCGAACATGATCGTTTTCATTCCAGAGGAACACACTTTGTTTACCGTGGTACAAGGAACATTATTTGCTAGACTCGCTCCTAGAGCTGCCTGTCTTGCTGGTGCCTGACCTAGATTAGCGGAACATACATTCCCGAAGAAAACTTCTCCTACATGCGATGCATCTACCTTTGCTTTTTTTAATGCTCCTTCTATTGCAATACTACCAAGTTGGGTAGCAGATAATGAAGATAAGCCTCCTCCAAAACTTCCTAGAGGTGTTCTTACAGCGGATACGATATATACTTTATTCATGAGTGATTTTTTTTGATAAGATGATTAAGCTTTGTGCTGCACGGATGGTAAGCACTACTGCAAATATGGGATTTATCTGAATTTTTAGCGCTAGACTCGATAGGATATATTTATTGTAAGTGTACTAAAATGATGTTTTTCGGCGTGTGACGGGCTGGTTTAGCCTCTAAATCCTTGTTAATGGCCAGTTTAACCTTTATTTATGATAATATAAGAGTATGTTATATATAACTTTTACCCTATTTATACGTCTTATATATGTATGTCAATACAACTTTTTTTAATTACTTTTGTATATCGTTTATGAATAAAATAATATTATATTTTCTCTTCATCACAATCTCACTGCCACTAACAGCCCAGACGCTGGACGAGGAGTTAGGTTTTATCTATGTCAAAGCTGACTATCTGATGAATACAGAAAGATATGAAGATGCGATAAAAGAGTTTAACAAATTAGTCAAATTAGATCCTACGTACAAAGATGCCCTCGTAAGAAGAGCTGAAGCAAAATATGTTCTTGGTGCGTACAAGGGGGTGAAAAATGATATCTTAGAAGCGGCATCTTATAATGGATTAGATCCTAACTCTATAAAGATGCTTGCGCTGGCGGATTACAATTTAGAGAATTTTGATGCTTCTCTTAATACACTAAATAGTGCGATTCCATTATTTCCTAAAGATGAAAATTTGTTAGAGGCTAGAGCGGAGATCTATTATTTTAATGACCAGCTACTGAAGGCATGCGATGACTGGAGTAATGCTGCCGAACTAGGGTCTACGAAAGCGAAAAAAGAAAGCAGGAAATACTGTGGTGGTCAGGTGGCATCAAATAGGAAATCAAAATCTGATGATGTTTCTTACACGGAGCGGGAAGAATCTAAAAGTAATCCAAGAAGAATACCGTCTAGCAGATCAGACGATAGGGAAGATAATGAGAGAGACTCAGGTCTAGGAGGAGACTCTAGACCAAAGGAGGATCGAAGACCTGATCGTGAAGAACCTGAAGACGAATATGTAGATCTAGATGCTAAGAATGAGATCTATGTAGATGAAGACCTGACGCTGATTCTAAAAGACGGCTTAGGGAATAGAGGAGTTATAGAGCAGCCCAATATTCTTATACTCAGTGATAATTCTGGAATCGTTTCTATAGACGTGTGTGTAACTAGCTCAGGAAGAATAGAATCAGCTGAGTTCAACAAACAATCGTCCAGTCTATTTACTAAAAGCATTATCTCACTTGCGGTAAGAAAAGCCAAAGAATTCTGGTTTGAAAAATCTAGAGATCGTAAAATGTGTGGTATTATCGCATTTGAGATTACGGGAAGAGAGTAATCAGCTCCTATCAAATTTATTTTATATAAGATTGGATACTTTTCCTAAGTTATTCTTATGACTTACTTAGAATAGTTGTGACATGGTGATCTTAAAGACTGAGGTTAGCTTGATTCCATTTTTTCTTAAAAGCAAATTCTATGAATAGCATAATGATAAAGCCAAGTAGCATATAACTTGTATACATATAAATTTCTTGCAAGTAGGAAGTATCTATAGTGGGTAAAGCCTCTAATAACCTAGCTATTTTTCCAGATATAAGATTACCATTACCCTTGTCACCGAAGATCATAACGCTTACAATAATTCCTAACGTCAATGCAATAATTGCGTAAAGAAAATATTTAAAACTTCCTAGAGGATTTTTATATACGTGCGATACTTTGTAAGGTCTTAACAATTCCACCATTACATTGTCAGAAAAAGAAGTAGACGGTTGCTCTAGTGGTAGAGCTGTTAGCCTGTGATGAATAAGCTTAATTTGTTTCACTTGCTCTACAAAAAGCGCATCAGTGCTGAGAAGATGTTGGAACTGTAGTTCTTCATCTGCATTCAGCTGCTTATCCAGATACTGCCATATAAGTTCTGCTCTTTCCATGTTGTAAATATTAAAATTCTTTAAAATCTTTTTCTAATATTTTTTTTAGTCTTGTTCTAGATCTAAAGAGTTTGATTTTGACATTAGACGCTTTGAGTTCTGTAATTTTAGCAATTTCCTTGATTTTCATTTCTTCAAAATAGAACATTCTAAGAATAGTCGCTTCCTCTGGATCCAACTTATCGATCGCTTCACTGAGCATTTTGTTTTTTTCTTCCTGCTCTATATTTTTACTAATATCAGTCGTATCCTGTAACTGAAAGGAAACCTGATCTATATCTATATTGTTTTTTCTTTTTCTTATATAATCCAAGCTTGTTCTGTAGGCTATTCTATATAGCCAGGTCGTAAACTTTGCTTTCTGTTCGTAATTTGCTAAGCCTTTATAAGCTTTGATAAAAGTGTCTTGCGCAGCTTCTTCCGCTAATTGTCGACTTCTAAGCATAGTAAAACAAACAGAAAAGACATAACGCTCATACTTTTTTACAAGTAATCTATAGTCTTTACGACCTTCTTTAATTTGTTGAATGAACGTTGAATCAGCTTTCATTTGTATCTAGTACCTATTTAACGTAGGGTTTGAGCTGTCGGTTACAAAATGAAAAAATTATTTTATCTTTTAGGAATCTGTAACCAATATAAATTTCTTTACGTTAAAGCTAAAAATATAAACAATGGAGGGTCCAGAAATTTTAATTCCACTGCTTGCTATAGTAGGCTTTTTCTCAGCCGTAATTACTTTCTTTTATTTATTCTTCAAATCTAGACACGCGGAGCGAATGGCGCTCATCGAGTCTGGTCGTACAGCAGACATTTTTAGAAAAAGTAAGAGAGAAGGAACCTTAAGTTTTAAGCTAGGTCTACTTCTTGCTGGTTTAGGTGGAGGACTCTTTACAGGTTTGTTTATGGAACAAATTTTTGGATTGTGGGATGCTTCTGGTGCTATACCGCTTACTGTATTAGGTGGAGGCTTAGGACTGATTGTATATTATCTTAAGATGTATCCACGGGATAGATATTACGATGATATGGATTCTTAGATCTGATGAGATCTAGTCTGACTAATACTAGCTTGTCTTTTAGAATTTACTATTCCGTTATTATTATCTTTTTATAGGCTTCCTTGCGTTCTTCTGTCGTAATCTTTAAAATATACATTCCTGTAGGAAGATGGTTATAATCGAGATCTATTGCTTTGCTATTTCCTAAAAAACTATTTTCTAGTAATAATCCAGAAGCATTATATACTTCTATCTGCATTAAATTATAATCTGTTGTTTCTAGGCTGATTTTTCCATTGCTAGGATTAGGAAAAATATTGATATGATCTGCGATCGAATTGATATCCTGACTAGAACTTACAGCATCACAGGGGGTAGTAAATCCACTATCATGAAATGCTTGTATCCTACTGATATCATCTTCAAAAGTATTAAATATAGCTAGTCCTATCGGTGTTTCTGGAATATGAGCTGTATGAGCCATAGTGATTGTATAAGAACTTCCAGGTGGGATAGTATTTTCTAAGCTCGAAGTCATAAGCATTCTATAATCACTTGGAGCAAAATCTAGACTTTCCATACTCCACCCTGCAGGATCTGTGGGTAAGTCTGAAAAAGTAAAAGCTCTTACGTCAGTAGATCCAGGATTATATCCATTCCCACCAAAAGTGATAGGTGTACCATCTCTCCAAGTATTATTTAAAAAGTTATAATATTCTATAGGACTAGTTGGTGCCTGTGTTGCAGGTGGCGCAGGAAGTCCTATGCCAGAATTGTAAGACAGGAATCCATCTAAGCTTCTATCTAGAAAGGTATGTGATACGATGGCTTGTGCATTATTATTAGGAATCGCAGTCTGGCAACCTATTCCATCATTGCCCCCAGTATCATACACATAAGCAGTATTTAACGTTGGTAAACAACCTACAAAATCATTGGTATAGCAGCCTAAATCAGGGTCTGACCAAAAGCCAAATCTAAAATCTCTTAGATCTTCAAAAGCTCTATTGTAAATGGTATGCTCCGTAAATATAGTAGAACCTATGACATCAGAATTGGATGCACAGTCAAAACTAAAGATGCTTGTATGTATCTCTACTTGTAAAGACGCTCCAGAAGTATTTGAATGAGGTATATCATCATGTGAAGATAACCATAGAAATTCTGAAGGGAAGCTTATATTCGAGAGAAGAGAAGTGGTAGCTGTATGTAATGGAACATCGCCGTCTGCGATATTATAGATACCATCCTCATTTCTATCGTAAAAATTCGCTAATCCATTCTGTGGCAGCACTACATTATATTTTTCTGAGAAGTTAGGATTTTGGCGTCCAGGCCAGTATTTTATATCGTCAGGTACCTCATTATCGATCTGGTTATTATCATCATAGTCAGCGATAAATAGTTCTATCTCTGATCTTGTGACTTTCCAGATATAGTTGAATTCGCAATTTTGATACAGTGATTGGCCAGTCTGAAAATCTAACAACCCATTAGTAAAATCTTGTCCATTTTGGAAATACTCAGATGCAGAGAGTTTTAGATTACCCGCAGGATCTAAGCCTCCTAACCAAAGTCCAGCCGTATAAGGACCACCAAAAAATGACTCATTAGCATTTCCGTTAGGTATAATGGTAAGTGGGTGACTGCCATTCTCTTTCGCGAAGATCGTACCATTGCTTAGGGTAGCCACCTCCATCGTAGATGTAGTCGTGAGAGCTTCACGGATAATACATTGGGAAAACACAATCAGATAGGAGAAAGTAAAAGCTATAAGAAGTAAATATTTTTTCATGCTAATTTATTTTAGAACTAAATTTAAAAGATTGTATCGATATTTTTTCTTTATTTTTTAAGATTGATTAACCACTTTATGATATGATACTAAGCTGATCAGTATAAATTTCTAAACTATAAATGCCAGACGATAACATACTCAAAGCTAAGCTGAGTTTTTCTGTCAAGTATATTATTCTACCTGTATCTGTTTGCTAGTTTATTGTTTAATGAAAATTACGAATAAATGAGCAAATAGATTGTCCTGAGAAACAAAAGACTAAATTCTCTCTATTTGGGGAATGACAGTTTATAGAATCATCGCCAAAGAACGTCAGGTCGTTTAAAACCTAGCGATACAATGCCTCATTGACAGAAGAAACAAACTAGGCTGAAATTACTATTACAGCTACACATAATAGAATAGGGTATCAGCTTGCCCAATAAGGTCTCAATAAGCTTAAGAAGCGTCCCAATAGATCTTAATGATACATGGATTCAGTTTTCTTATATGATATTGATGATGAATTAATGGTTATAAGATTATGATAAAAAATAAAAGTATTACGCAGCAGGGCAATAGAGTACGTAGAAATATCCTCAAAGACGCGGAAGCAAAGACAATAGGATACTTATGCACTATTCTACCTAACTGGATCAAGCCTGATCATCTTACCGCTCTCGGTATTGTAGGTGGGGTTATTGTGGCACTCGGATTATATCTGGCTGTATCTAATCCATATTATCTTTTACTCTCGATACTGGGATTTGCCGTGCATTGGTTCGGTGACTCTCTTGACGGTAGAATCGCTTACTATAGAAACACCCCTAGGAAGTGGTATGGTTGGGCATTAGATATTAACGCTGACTGGGTCTCTATTTGTATCATAGGACTAGGATTCTATATGTACTTCCCTAGTTACAAAGTGGTTGCATTTTTATTTGTAATTGCTTATGGAGGATCTATGATCGTCGCTCTATTGAGATACAAAATAACAAATGAGTATCAGATAGATTCTATGAATATAGGACCGACTGAACTCCGTATAATTATATCTATTTTCCTTTTGTTAGAAATTTTAGTAGCAGGATCTCTATGGTATTTTGCTATAGTAGGATCAGTTATTCTCATGCTGGCTAATTTTATAGATAGTATTCAGATCTTAGCAGCTGGTGACGAGAGAGACCATATCGAGCGTAAAGCAAAACTTAAGAAGAATGAGAACAGATATGCTTATCCTTAGTCAGGTCAAAGTTTTTGCTAAGGCTCAGGTATCTGCTTTTTTGGGAGGGATGGTCGATCTTTTCACCATGTTTTTATTGACGGAATTTTATGGTGTCTATTATATTCATTCGCTCATAGCGGGAGGAATAATAGGAGCAATTGTAAATTATACTATAAATAGATACTGGACTTTTGACGCGAGCGGAAAATCCGTTGCGGAGCAGATGTATAAGTTTGTTCTAGTCGTTATAGGTAGCATAACACTTAAGTCTTTAGGTACCTACTTTTTTACAGAAATAGTACTACTAGATTATAAAATGTCAAGAATTGTTGCCGATGGTATTGTTGCCTTTGGATTTAATTATTTACTGCAGAAGTATTGGGTGTTTAGGACGTAAAAGAGAATTGATAGCCTAGTCTTGTGCTCTATTACTCATGTGAATGATAGATTCTGCTTCTAGAAACTACTTTAGATAATACCTTTAAATAATATCAAACATTATTCTTTTACATCGAAAATATTGAGATATTCGTTGCAGAAAAGAGTAGCTATATTAAATCGAATTAAGTTGCTTTAGAATAAAATTACAACTATTATTAATTAACAAATATTCCATGAAAAATATAATCATAAGTTTTATCCTTATTCTATTTTCTACTGCTTTAGTTCACGGACAATCTGCTGAGCCTAAAGTTGGAGATGCGATAACAATAGATGCAAAGGATGGTAGTAAGATATCGGGGAAAGTAGATAAGCTGACAACAAAGTCTATATGGATAGATTCACCTGCTTTTGGCGTGATAGAATTCAAAAGACTAAATATTGAGAAAATGAAAATTATTTCTGGTACCGCTGAATTAGATAAAAAGGGGTATACGATAGATAATCACGGATCGACACATTATCTTGTGGCTAGCTCAGCTTTTGGGTTAAAAAAAGGAGAAGCTTATTATGAAAATATTATGCTCTTCTGGAACTCTGTAACCTTTGGTATTACAGATAATTTCTCTATTTCCACTGGAGGTGAAATCTTATCCTTGTTTGGTGGTCAGATTCCCCTCATTTTCGTTTCTCCTAAATTTTCTTTTGCTAATGACTCCTATGGAGGCTTTTCTATAGGTGCATCATTCTTTTCTTTGCCATCGCAAAATTTTGACGGTGTGGGACTTGCTCAGGCGACTTATACGATAGGTAGCCGAAGTAATAATTTTAGTATAGGAGCAGGATACGGATTTACTTTTGAAGAAGGTTTTTCTGATGAAGTTATACCTTTTAATATTTCCTTTATGACCAGACTGGGAAAGAAAATAAGTTTAGTTTCAGAGAATCATGTTTTCTTAAGTGATGGAGAAGCGTATGGTCTCTTTTCCTTATCGTGTAGAATTCATTTTGATAGACAAGGTACATCGCTAACGGCAGGTTTGTGGCGAACGGATGAGGATCAGGAAGGTTTACTCGCTCTGCCTTTCGTAAGTGCTATTATTTCATTTTAGGACTAGTAGGCTTGGAAAAAAATATGCAATTTGCACTGTGTATTTTACCAGTTTTTATTAGAAAATTGACAACAGGTACGATATATTTTATCCAGTTCTAGGGAATAAGATTGTGGCTATTTTTTTCTTGCTTTTCCGCTTCGTTTGATCGGTTTCTTGTATTTAGCTTTTACTTTTTCTCTGTAGGATCCGCCTAGGTTTACTTTTTTGTTCTTATCAGATTTTTCGTGAAAAGCTCCTTTACTGTGTTTCAGAGAGTGATCTCTTAGGTAGTTTTTATCTCCTAGGAATCGAGGCTTTTCTGCTTCTATAAGCTCTTTGGAAATTACAACAGATTCTGGTACTTCAGTGATAGGAACTTCCATTTTGATAAGTGCCTCTATGTTTTCGAAGTAGGCTTCATCGATAGGAGAAACAAACGATATAGCTATACCTTTCTGATCAGCCCGGCCCGTTCTTCCTATTCTATGGATATAGTTTTCTTCTGCTTCTGGTATGTCAAAATTTATGACATGTGAGACTTCAGATATGTCGATACCTCTAGCGATTATATCTGTCGCTATTAATACTCTGATGGTTCCGTTATGAAAATGTTCCACCATCCTGAGTCTGAAGTTCTGCGATTTGTTAGAATGTATGATACCGATATGTTCCGCTTCTTCTGGAAACTGAAGATACAGTAGGTCAGCAAATTTTTTGCTATCAACAAAGACAAGTACCTTATTCATTTCTTCATCATCTGCAATGAGGTGCTGCAGTAGATTGACCTTGGTATTAAAGTTAGGAATTAAATACTTCGATTGTTCTATTTGTTCTAGAGGTGTTCCATGCTTGGCAACTTCTATTTTTTTAGGACTGTTAAAAAAGGTTTCTACTACCTTCTCCATATCTCTAGAATAAGTGGCAGAGAATAATAGATTCTGTCTTCTATTAGGAAGGATATCTAAGATATTATTGATCTGAGTCCTGAATCCCTGATTCATCATTTCATCGAACTCATCTATAATAAGTTTTCTTATAGATTTAAGATTCAGCGCATTAGCAAGTGCTAGGTCTAGTGTACGTCCTGGAGTACCTACTATGATGTCCATACCTTCAGCAATATTTTTTTTCTGCGTTCTTATGTTGGTTCCTCCATACACGCCCTTGACTCGCAGCGTGAGGTATGTAGTAAGTTTTTCTATCTCTCCGACGATCTGTACCACAAGTTCCCTTGTAGGTACTAAGATAAGGACTCTTGGCTTGTTATCTTTTGCGTATTCTAGCAATCGTAATATAGGTAGTAAGAAAGCAAATGTTTTTCCAGTACCCGTCTGCGCTATACCTATGACATCTCTTCCCGACATAATTACAGGAAAGGTCTGCTTCTGAATCTCAGTAGGATAGACATATTCTAAGTCAGCTATTGCATTCAGCAGTGCTTTATTTAGATTTAAGTCCTCAAAAGTTGTCGTCTCTATTTTAGATTTCATGATGCAAAGGTAATGAATCGAAGGTAATCATCAGATATTGCTTCATTTTATTACTTTAGGATTCTAATGAAATATTTTATTGAGATATCATATCGAGGAAGCTTATATAGTGGGTGGCAGAGGCAAAATAATTCGCCCTCAGTACAACAGACAATAGAAAAATGTATATGTAAAATTACCAAGCAAGAACTCACTATACATGGTTGTGGTAGAACAGATGCAGGAGTTCATGCTATCCAGTATTTTTTTCATATCGTAGTCGATGAGGAAATAAGTACTACTGATTTTATGTTCAAAATGAATAATTCTTTACCAGAAGAAATAGCTGTGCATGCGATGTATCAGGTGTCTTCAGAATGTAATGCTCAGAGAGATGCGACTAATAGGAGATATGATTATTTTGTTCATTTCGATTCTGACCCATTTATCAATGACCTTAGCTATTTGTCTAGATACCGTGACTTAGAGGCAGCTAATATAAGGGTGGCGATGCAAGCATTGGAAGGAAGTCATGATTTCACAAATTTTTGTAAGCGACCTGATAGTAACAGCAATTGTATTTGTACTATTAGTCATGCTGGATTATCCATCTCAGAGAATGGAAAAATCTGGCGATTTAGATTCGAGGGAAATCGTTTTCTGCATAATATGATACGTCTTCTCATGGGTAATCTTCTTGCCATAGGGCAAGGAAAATTATCGCAAGCTAGCTATCTATCTTATCTCGATAGGTCTCATGAGCCAGATTTTCATTTATTAGCCAAGCCGCATGGATTGTATCTGTCTATGGTGGAATATGATTTTCTAAAACGGATAGAGCGATCTACACCTTTTTTTAATGGATAAGATGATACAATCGCTGAAATTATTTTGCCTTGGTAATGAATCGATTTGGCAAAAATATTCCATTAAAATAGGATTTTTGGCAAATATATTCCAATATAAATCAAAAATATAAGTATATTCTATTATAAAGGATAACTGAGGAGACTGTTGGCAGATAATTTCCACTATATCGATGTTTTAGGAAAATAATTTCCACTATATCCTATTCTGGTGGTTTAATTCCTTACTCTGAAAATTAGCAGAAACATTTACATATCAAGAAGATACGCATCTACATTTATGATGTCTAGACAACTCTTAAATACTCTGCTAGTTTCTGCTTCTATGGAAATTTCGTGACCTGAGATAGGATGAACAAAGGCGAGTTTATAAGCATGTAGCATCATACGATCCATACTCCACTGGTTTTTCCATAATCTATTTTGCTTGCTGCAGCCATGAGGTCTGTCTCCCAGAATCGGATGGAATATATGAGACATATGTTTTCTCAACTGATGCATACGGCCAGTCTTTGGAAATAACTTTACAACTGAATATCTAGAGGTATAGTGCTTACCGAGCGGTATATTTATTTCGGATCGAATGAGTGTTTTGTATTTTGTCAGAGCCTCCTGGGTTTTACCTTTATCATTGGTCAAAGGATAATCTATACTACCTTCCTTATCGGTATAACCTCTTACGATAGCAATGTAGTTTTTACGCATCCGTTGTTCTCGGAATAACTGCATCATCTTAGACTGAGTCTCTTTGTCTAATGCAAATAGTAAAACTCCACTAGTCTTGCGATCTAGTCGATGAAGCGGGTAGACATATCTACCCAGCTGGTCCCTTAATAATTGTAGAGCAAATGTATTAGTATCCGCAGCAATTTTAGATCTATGCACAAGTAATCCATGTGGTTTGTTAATGGCGACTAGATATTCATCTTGGTATATTATTTCTAAGGGATCAAAGTTTTCTTGCATAAGATGTCCAAAGGTAACTAGGAACTAAATAGTAAGGTAGCGTTAGTACAGATTTTTCTATTATCCTCCTAGGATATTTGTAAGTTGAATTATTATTTTTGTTAGGATAGAGATGGGTAATAATGATCAGATGTTTTTGATGCTGTATAGATCCTCCCTAGCGTCTTCCTAAATTTCACTTTCAATATCTTTCTATACTTCTTTTTGTCTATGCCCCCAGCTATGAAGGCTCGCTTATGTGCAAACCAAACAACTTCTGTGGTAGAGAAGAAGAAGAGTTTGTAGAATAAGTAAGTAGGATATTGCAGTACTGAATTTTTAGTGAGAAATATAGTTTCTAATCTTTCCCTCTGAAATATGATATGTGCTGCCTCATCTATGAGTATGTCTGTACAGATAGATTGTAAAAGCTTACAGTGGGTTGCTTTCTTTAGTGCTTGGTAGAAAACCTGAGCAATACTTTCCACAGTGATGACGGCTAGCGTCCATATTTCCATATTGGTATTGAAGTATCTAATTTTTCTAAATAGAGAATCGCCCCAATCTTTAGTTATTCTTTTTTCTCCTATTAAGTCTAAGTATTTGCCTAGACTATCTCCATGCTTCTGTTCTTCTTTTATAAATAAGGATACAGCATTGGGATAGAAGAGATCTTTTGTTTTCTGTGCATACTTTGTGCTAGCATAAATTAGATTTGCTCCATCAGAAGTTTCTCCTAATTGCCATGCTTGTAATGAAGGTAGGATTTCTTGCTTTTCAGAAGAGGTGATAGTAGGATGTAGTGTCCAGTCTATTCTTTTAGCGAGTGCATTTATCTGGAAATACTCGTACCATTCTCTAGAGGTCTTTGATATTGACATATGTTTCATTTTATGTATGTAAATGTAGGTGACATGACCTTACAATACGTCTGTAAAAAGAATTTGGTAGTAGCTTTCTAGAATTCGTGCCTTAGAATAGTATAGTTTGTATAACTTAGATAATATAAGTGTAAAGAAAATGAAAACAAGGATAAAAGGCGATATAATACGGTTCAGGTTATCTCAAAGTGAGGTAGAGCAATTGGCAGAAGGAGGAACAGTCTCTAGTCACACTGTACTTACCACAGCAACAGCTTTAAATTTTATATTAAGAGGGTCAGCGGATGTGGCAAAAATTATTTTTCAGAAGAAAGAAGATACGTATTTATTTGACATACCAAAAAACTTACTTAAAGTATGGAAGGCTCCAGATCAGGTTACTATAGAAGAAAAAATAGATAACGGAAAAGAAAGTGGCCTTACTGTGCTCATAGAAAAAGACTTTCAGTGTCTGATTGTCAGAAAGGGAGAGGATGAATCAGGTCTCTTTCCTAATCCGTCATCAGAGCGAAGGCAATAAGAAAAAAAAGCTAATAATGAAAGACAATAATTTTAGATTTTCATATTTTTATAAGCATAAAATAGTTTCATGCACAATCCATTAGAGGAGGAAGACGTAGCAACTAAGGCTATACAGATAAAAAAATTTCATGCGTCTAAGATCTACAGCGAAGAGGATGTTGTCGCCATCGAGGAGCCACTAGAAATCAGAATAGCCTACTTAGAGGTGGGGGAACGTATTTCTAAGAATATTTCTATAACAATGCGAACACCAGGCGATGATAAAAACTTGGCTATCGGGTTCTTATTTACAGAAGGAATCATAAAAAGTTATAGAGCTATCGATTCATGTAAACATTTAGATGAGAATATCATCGAAGTTCGAATTAATGATGCGATACAATTGGACTTGTCTAAGCTGGATCGACATTCTTACACGTCTTCTAGTTGTGGTGTATGTGGTAAGACCTCTATAGATCTTATACATATAGCATCAGCGTATACTGAGGTAGATAATCCTCTCGCTATTCATAAATCGATTTTTCAAGATCTGAATAAAGAATTACTAGCTACTCAAACTATTTTTTCTAAAACAGGTGGTATCCATGCGGCGGCCTTATACAATAGAGATGGTAAATTAGTACATATAGCAGAAGATGTAGGTAGACACAATGCACTAGATAAGTTAATAGGACATAGTTTGTCCCAATTGGTTTTTCCATTACATAATTATTTCTTATTAGTCAGTGGGCGAGCCAGTTTCGAGTTGATACAGAAGGCAACGATGGCAGGCTTACCTATTTTTCTTGCTGTGGGTGCACCTTCTAGTCTAGCTATAGAGTTAGCGCATTCTGCAAAGATGTGCTTAGTAGGATTCCTTAAGTCAGAATCTTTTAATATTTACACCACACCAGAAAGAATAATCCATGAATAAGAAAAGTTTACAAGGACACCGTACGCCACAGAATAAAGAGCAGGTGAAAATATCTGAACCAGCGGAAGTTAGTGTGGGCTTCAAGGCGATCTTAAGTTCCCTTCAACACATGCGGAGTTTTATGGATATGCCGGATGCCCTAAGGGCTAGTCTTAAGATGAATCAGAAGGGTGGTTTTGATTGTCCTGGTTGTGCGTGGCCAGATCCCGATGATGAGCGATCAAGCATAGGAGAATATTGTGAGAATGGAATAAAAGCACTGGCGGAAGAAGCTACTAAGAAAAAAATAGATGCCAATTTTTTTGGAAAACATAGTATAGAGGAATTACAAAAATGGACGGATTATGAGCTAGGGAAATCAGGCAGGCTTACAGAGCCGATGTATCTTGCCGAGGGTGGAAAACATTATGAGTCTATCAGCTGGGAGACTGCTTTTTCTAAAATAGCTACGACACTTAATCAACTTTCTTCTCCGGATGAAGCTATCTTTTATACTTCTGGAAGAACATCTAATGAGGCGGCATTTCTGTATCAATTATTAGTGCGAGCGTATGGAACAAATAATATGCCTGACTGCTCTAATATGTGTCATGAGTCAAGTGGTGTAGGATTATCAGAGACAGTGGGAATAGGTAAGGGATCTGTAACCTTACAAGATATACATGAGTCGGAGTTGCTTATAATTATGGGGCAAAATCCAGGTACGAATCATCCTAGAATGTTAAACGCTCTAGAAAAATGTAAAGAGAATGGTGGTAAAATTATTGCAGTTAATCCCTTAGTAGAGGCTGGCCTTATACGGTATAAGAATCCTCAGAGAGTGGGAAAAATGCTAGGTAAGGGAACCCATCTGACTGATCTCTATCTGCCGGTCCGGATCAATGGAGACGTGGCATTTCTGAAGGCGGTGATGTGTTTGTTATTGCGATGGGAAGAGGAGAGAGGTGGCGTTGTGGATATGGAATTTATAGAAGAATACACAGACGGTTATGAAGACTTCAGTAAGGCAATAAGGGAGGCAGATTTTGAACAATGTGTTCTAGAGTCAGGCCTAGAAAGAGAGGCGATAACGCAGGCTGCAGAATGGATAGCGGCTAAAGAAAAAATAATTATATGCTGGGCAATGGGGCTTACACAGCATGTCAATGGTGTGGATAATATAAAGGAAATAGTAAACCTATTATTGCTACGAGGGGCAATAGGAAAACCAGGCGCAGGAACCTGTCCAGTACGAGGACACAGTAATGTACAAGGAGATCGAACGATGGGCGTATGGGAGGCGCCAAAACCTGCATTCTTAGATAAGCTAGAAGAAATATTTTCTATAAATGCACCTAGGGAGCATGGTCTAGCGGTTGTACCTGCTATCAAAGCGATGCATGCTAAGCAAGCTAGTTTCTTTATGGGTATGGGTGGAAATTTTCTTTCTGCTACACCAGATACAGATTATACAGCAGAGGCTTTACAAAATTGTGATCTTACAGTACAGGTATCCACAAAGCTTAATCGTTCACACTTGGTAACTGGTAAGGAAGCACTGATTCTGCCTTGCCTAGGAAGAACGGAAATAGATGTGCAAAAAAGTGGATATCAGTTTGTAACTGTGGAAAATTCAATGGGTATAGTACATAGCTCTAAAGGGGTTCTAGAGCCTGCGTCTAGTATGCTAAAAAGCGAAGTCAGTATTGTGTGCAGTTTAGCTCAGCAGCTATTAGATACACCTAAGATAGAATGGCAAGCGTTTTCTGATAACTATGATAAGATAAGAGATGCTATTGCAAAATCAGTTCCAGGGTTTACTGATTATAATAATAAAGTAAGAATTCCCGAGGGATTTTACTTGCCTAATGGAGCACGAGATAGACAATTTAAAACCGCTACAGGGAAAGCTCGATTTTCTATAACATCGCTTCCGGAAAACGAACTACCGAAGGAAGATTATATTATGATGACCATACGTTCTCATGACCAGTATAACACAACGATATATGGAAATGACGATCGGTATAGAGGTATACATAATGGAAGGAGAGTCGTTCTTATGAATGAGCAAGATATGCGCGAAGAAGGATGGACTAAGGGAGAACATGTCAATGTATCTAGTAACTACCAGGGTAAAAAAAGGTTGGTGGAAGATTTTGTAATAGTACCCTATAGAATACCTAGCAGATGTGTGGCAATGTATTTTCCAGAAGCTAATCCGCTTGTGCCTATAGATCTTTTTGCAAGGGAGAGTCATACACCTGCCTCTAAGAAAATAATTGTTAGTATTGATAAAATTATTGTGTAACTTAAAGTAGTAAGTTAAGGGCTTATTTTATCAAGCGGGAACTAGAAATAGGCAAGATAAAATCTAAGGAGAACCACTATGCAATTGTTATCATGCAAGAAAATGAAGAGAAAATAAACGAGTTACTAGCGAAGATAGATGCACTACGTCTTAAGCAAGATGAGTTTATTTTTGAGATTAATAAATTAAAAGTAGAGGTACATAAATATAAGATTAGCAGGGATAGATCTGTGGAGAGAGACGTTCCTAAATCACTTTTCAACAAGGACGAACAAGGTTTAGAAGACACCGGTATTCAGTTGGAAAAAGTGGAATATTCAGATGGTGTTATAGAAGAGACTGGTCACAGTAGTAGAGCAGAAGAAGAGCAGGAGCTTGTTACTGGTTTTGAGTATGCGGATAAGCTAAGTTCAGATAATTTACAGAAAGGTAGCGATGAGCAAACCGAAAAGAAACCTAGTCTATTTTCTAAGTCATCCATAAAGGTATTAGATTTTGAAAAGTTTATAGGTGAAAATCTAATAAGCAAAATAGGAATTCTAATTACCATTGTAGGAGTAGGAATCGGTGCTAAGTATTCTATAGATAACGATCTGATAAGTCCTATTACCAGAATTATTCTCGGGTATCTTGTTGGACTAGGCTTAATGGGGTTCGGAATAAAGCTTAAGACTAATTATAATAAGTTCTCTGCGGTATTAGTTAGTGGATCTATAGCAATTTTGTATTTCATTACTTTTTTCGCTTTTTCCTTTTATGGACTTATATCCCAAGAGATTGCATTTGCATTAATGTTCTTATTTACAATTTTTAGTGTTATTGCAGCTTTTAATTATAATCAACAAATCATTGCTCATATCGGATTAGTCGGTGCGTATGCCGTTCCGTTTTTACTAGGCGATGATTCTGGAAATATTACCTTTCTGTTTAGTTATATTGCAATAATTGATATAGGAATCTTATTTATTGCATACAAGAAAAACTGGGTACCTTTATATTATTCATCCTTCTTTCTGACTTGGCTGATCTATGTCTATTGGTTTATGGATGTACATTATACAGGGTCCTATCATAGATTAGAGGCTATTTTTCTTACTGTATTTTTCTTGCTATTTCATATAAGTTATACGGCTATAGCATTATTTTCTAGAACTGAGAATACGAGTAAGAAGATGGTCTTAGTTTTTGTAAATGCACTGATCTTCTATGTTGTTGGTATGGTCATTCTGGACAGCATACCTTCAATGAATAATTACTTAGGACTTTTTACTATAGCTAATGCAATGTTCTATTTCATTTTCAGTGTTATATTTTATCGATCGCAAAATGCTAGTAAGCGTTCCTTCTATGATATTGCAAGTTTAGTTTTAATTTTTATTACAATAGCAGTTCCAGTGCAATTAGATGGAAACTGGGTTACGCTTATTTGGGCGATGCAAGCGGCCTTAATGTTTTGGATCGGAAGAACAAAGGGAATACCATTCTATGAAAAGTTATCTTATATATTAATGGTTTTAGCCCTTATAAGTATTCATCATGATTGGTGGTCTTATATCGGAGCTTACGCTTCGGATGAAGACCTTACTGTTTCTTTACCTTTCTTGAATGTCAATTTTCTTGTATCGATTATCTTTCTTTCTGCTTTTGGATTTATAACTTATCTAAATTTAAGAAAGGAATTTACACCTGCATTTCATTATTGGAAAATGATAACTACAATAATATCTGTAGCCATCCCTGCCGTGTTTATCTACTTAGGTTATAGAGTTTTTTTATATGAGATAACGCATTATTTTGATCAACTCTATACAGCTTCGCGTATACGGCTGGGTGAAGAAACATCTTCTTATAATAAGGACATATGGGATATAGATTTATACAGATTTTCCACATTGTGGGCGCTGAATTACTCTATGATTTTTACCACCTTGTTAGCATACTTTAATCTACGTAAGATTAAAGAAAAAACTTTCGGTATTGTAACTGTTTGTTTGATGATTTTCACCTTAAGTCTATTTATACTTTTTGGTCTTTATGAGTTAGGAATGCTGAGAACGAGTTATATAAATCAGACCAATGCAGAATATTATTATGTAGGTTTTTTCAATGTAGGCATACGATATGTATCATTTGGGTTAGTCTTCTTTGCTCTATATATTATATCAAAATATGTAAAAAATAATTTCATTGAAACTATTGACTTAAGAACTCCTTTTGAAATATTTCTACACTTTGTGATTCTATTATTCTTGAGCAATGAATTGATTACTTGGTTAAGCATATTTTTAGCTCCTGCGGAGAAGGCATCTTATAAGTTGGGATTAAGTATACTATGGGGAGTGTATGCGCTCGTTTTGATTGTCTTAGGGATAAGACAACATAAGAAATACCTTAGGCTTGGTGCAATAGTTTTATTTGGTCTTACCTTACTAAAGTTATTCTTCTATGACTTGTCAGGTCTTAATACAATTTCTAAGACTATTGTACTGGTTTCTCTTGGAATTCTGCTTCTGATCATCTCCTTTCTTTATAATAAATATAAACCATCTGATACTGATGAAGTTTAAAATTTATATTCTATTTGTTTTACACACACTTAATTGCTATGCTTTAGCGGCTCAGCTTCAAGACTACAGTTATCGAAGTGCATTAGATACTAATACGGATCAATGGCATAAGATTAGCCTCCCTGATTATATGTTCAGATACGGTCAGACTAGTCTTAATGATTTGAGAATATTTGGTTTTACATCAGAACAGGATACAGTTGAGATACCCTATTATCTAGAAGTACTGAAGGAAGAGTTACTAGTAGAAGTGTTTTCATATAAGGAAATTAATAATGCTCACAAGGATGGCATATACTACTTTGGATTTCAGCTAGAAAGTACAGAAGAAATAAATGAGATAGATCTAGATTTCGGCGAACGTAATTTTGATTGGAAACTAGTATTAGAAGGGAGCAATCACCTTAAGAAATGGTACACTATTTTAGAAGATTACAGGATACTATCTATAAATAATGGATCTACAAATTTCGATTACACCACTATCAAATTTCCAAATTCTAAATACAGATATTACCGAATAGGAATACCCCATACTGAGCGACCTGATCTGATAAATGCTAATCTTAAGAGAATAGTAAAGAAGAATGGAGAGTCAAAAGATATAGAGGTATCTAAAGTAATGATCTCTGAAAATAAAAAACAAAAAGAAACAGAAATTACATTAGATCTAAAAAAGCAGTTACCTGTAAGTTCTCTTAAGATCCAGGTAGTCGATCAGATAGATTATCATAGACCTATCGTCATATATTATCTGACAGATAGTATCGATACTGAGATGGGATGGAAATACAATTATAATGTATGGCAACGTGGTACCCTAAGTTCCTTAATGGATAATATTTTTTCTGACAAAGAAATTATAACGGAAAAACTTAAGATCACTATCAAAAATAATGATAGTGAAGCTTTGCAGATAGGTGCGGTAGAACTACGGCAAAATCTATATCAGCTAATTGCTAGATTTACCAAGGAGGCAAATTATTTCCTATATTTTGGTAACGAGAAAGCAAAGAAACCTATATATGATATTGTAAGATTTAAAGACTCTGTTCCTGAAAATCTATCTAAGCTAAAGATCGGAGAATATGAGGAATTGATTATGGAAAATCAAGATAAAAAATCTTTTTTTGAGAACAAATTTTGGATTTGGGGAATATTGATACTTGTTGTACTGGTCTTAGGATTGTTTACTCTGAGCATGATAAAGGGTAAAGCATAATACCAATTCTAGTATAGAATGACGGTAATTATTTATTTTGTTCTTCATGTTCCTTCGTTGAAAAGCCTCGCCGAACCTATGGGTTCGCCTACGTTTTTTGCCTTGATCCATTTTGAACAATTCTAAATCCTTTTCCGTCATCTAAAAATAGAAATGGTATAAGACGCAAATTGCTAGTTGTTTGAATTAGTGATAGTCTTTTGTATCGGTAAAACTAAAATGAAAAAGCATCGCCCTTTTAGGACAATGCTTTATATTTTATTTGATCACTCAGAGGAGTATATTCATACTGTTACTTTATTACGATCTCTACTTTATTACCCGATGCTTTTACTTTATCGCTATCACCCATTCCTTTCGATTTAATTTGATTCTCTGGTACACCTAATGTGACAAGCATATGTTTTACAACCATAGCTCTCATAAAAGATACTTTTTCGCCTTCTGTAGTATAATTCTGTACTTCAATCTTGCTATCAGGATATTCTTTTAGTGCAGAGGCTAGTCCTTCTACCTCACCTTTAGAAAAGTTAGTTATTTTATGTGATTCCTTATCGAAAGAAATATTGGTAAGCAAGTAGGTTTTCTTAGCTCCTTCTTCTTTCTTAAGCATTTTAGAAAAGAGTCCTGTAAATGCTGAAGCTGTAGCGTTTGCGGCACCCACCACTGCATCTTTTACAGCGCCTAATGCTTTTCCAAGCTTGTTTCCTTCTTCATCTACATAATAACCATCTATAGATTTAAAGCTACCTACTTTATAGGCTATATTGCCATTCTTATCTACAAGGTTACCTGCCTCATCCTCTGTATATAATGCTCCTTCAGAAAGATCTGCTACCGCGTTATTTACAGTAGAACTACTAGTGGTAGTTGAATGATTATGACCTGAATGGTCTGCATGATTATGACCTGAATGGTCCGCATGATTATGGCCAGCATGTTCGTCTTTTGCAACAGGAGCATTGCTGGTAACTTCGGTCTTGACATTATCTGATACAACAACATCTTTATCTTTATTTAAAAACCAAAAGAGTAATCCTCCTATCAATAGTAATGGTACTAACCATTTGAATAATCCACCTCCGCTAGATGTTTCCACGTTATCTGGAGCTATAGCTGTAGATTTAGAACTAATTACTTTAGATGTAGCATCTTTGGTTGCAGGTGGTGTTATATAGTCTAGACTTTCCATTTCTTGCGGCATAGCAGCTCTTACATATTGGCTCTGGTCTTTTATTAAGTCCCTTAGTCCATTTGCATTAAGATTATTTTGACTGACTTGTTTTCCGATAGCTCCCATAACCATAGGCGCAACCATAGATAATAGTTTACTTGTACCTCCTTTAGTAAGATTACTGAAACTACTTATTCTACTGACAAGGTTATCGGCATTATTGCCCATTAATTTACTGACAAGATTTTCTCCTTTAGATAGAATTTCATTAGTCTTATTATTCATCAAGTTCATTTCTGTGGAACCTGCATTAGAATTATAACCACCATTCTTAATCATAGATAAGAGATCACTTGCACCACTTTCAGTAGAAGCCTTAGTTACCACAGAACCCATAAAACTTGGTATCAATGCTCCAATAGCTTTTTGTGTACTAGCTGGGGACCCACCTATTACTTCTGACGCCTTATTAAGAAAGTTATCTGATACTTGATCTTTTACAATTTTTAGTAAATTCATTCGATTTGTTTTATGTGATAAAGAAATACAACTGTTTAATTCTAACAATTATAAATAATACGTTAGATGAACTACTAATATGGTGTTTCTGTTCGATAATATCTAAAAATAAGGGTTTTTCTACGCCTAACTATCAGAGTTTACCCTGATATTCTTGCAAGAACTGGTCGATATAGGATTGCATAAAGATGTGTCTCTGCTCTGCTATTTTTTTTCCAGCGGGTGTTACCATCTTATCTTTAATAAGGAATAGCTTATCATAGAAATGAGCTATTGCAGATGTGCTACCAGATTTTTTATAGTCTTTTATAGACTTAGGTGTCTGATCTATATCTGGAAGATATATAGGGTTATTAATCTCTCCACTGTAGGCCATGCATCGTGCTATACCTATGGCACCTATGGCATCTAACCGATCAGCATCTTGGACGACAGCCTGTTCTGGACTTAGTACTTCTGCATTCTTACTATAACTCATATTATTTATGATTTCTAATATGCGAGTTATCCTAGATGGTTCTATATTTTTTCTTTTCAGAAAATCAGTTAACATTTTATTCCCTTCTTCTTCTGTTCCCTTGTAATATTTCCGATCAGTAAGATCGTGGAGTAGGGCGGCGAGTTCTACCGTATATAAGTCTACTGTTTCTTCCTGAGCGATTTGTTTGGCATTGGTCCACACTCTTCTTATATGTTCCCAGTCGTGAGAACTTCCATATGCTGAGAAACTTTCTTTTACATATGCTTTTGTTTCTTCTATTACTTGTTTGTCATAATCCATCAGTCATATTTTTATTGACATAATAAAATTAAAAAAGAGATCCCGCAATCAGCAAGATCTCTCCTAAATTTCTTATATTATATAATCTAGATATTAGTATCATCTAAGTCAACTGGTTTGTCTGCTACTATTTTTTTTACAACTTTTGGAGTAGCAGTTTTTATTCCGTTTACGGGGTCGTTCTTTACCTGATCTAGTTTTACCAGTGTCTCTGGTAGGTTCATTCCTGACTGGCTTAAGAAGTCACTTAGCTGTGGCATCATACCGTATAAGCCTTGTACAAAATTAGTTACCCCTGTTCCTTGACCGTTGTCGTAGACGACTACCTTATCGATCTCCAGATCTTTTATGGCATCTGTCTGGATTCTTGCAAGCTCCGTTAGTTTGTCTATCATTAGGTAGCCGATTGCGCTTTGCGGATCACCATTAGCGGCTTGCACTAATTTCATAAAACCTTCAGCCTGCTTAGTAAGCAATGCTTCTTGGCCTTTTGCCTGAGCGATGTAGTTTGCTAGTACGGCGTCAGCCTGACCTTTGGCTATTTCTCTTTGTCTTTCTGCTTCTGCCTGTGCTGCGATAATAGCCTTTTGCTTTTCTATATCAGCCTCTACGACCTCATCCGCTTCTTTCTTAGCTTTCTCTACCGCAGCTCTTGCTTCTTCTGCTTCTTTTTCTGCTACATATCCCTCGCGTAATGCATTGGCCTGCGCCACTTTCCTCGCCGCTGTTGCCTTACGATCCGCCTCTGCCATTTCTATATCTCTTGCAGCATTAGAGTTTGCGATCTTAATGGCAGATTCGTTTCTGCCTTCTGTCGCTTCTGCATTAGACATTGCCTCACCTATTTCAGCTTTAGAATTTGCATCAGCGGTTTGTATTCTTTGCAATTGTGTTGCTTTAGCTTCACCTATTTCTGCTTTAGAGTTGGCATCAGCGACACTAACTCTTTGTGCTTGATTAGCTTCTGCTTCACCTATTTCTGCTCTACTATTAGCTGAGGCAACCTTAGTTCTTTGATCTTGTTTTGCCTCCGCTTCACCTATCGATCCTATCCTTACCTCATTGGCTACTTTTACTTTTGCATCGTTGATGGCTTTCGCTGCTGCCTCTTGTCCTAGTGCTTTGATATATCCAGATTCATCTTGTATATCTGTGACATTGACATTAATAAGTTCTAGTCCTATCTTGTGTAATTCATCCCCTACATTTCTATAGACCGATTCTACAAATTTATCTCTATCTGTATTCAGTTCTTCTATATCCATATTAGCGATTACAAGACGCATCTGTCCCATAATAATATCGTGCGCTAAGGAAGTAATATCTGGCCTCTGGAGTGCTAGTAGTCTTTCTGCTGCACTGACCATGATTTCTGGCTTGTTACTTATACCTACCGTAAATTGTGCAGGTACAGAAACTCTAATATTTTGCTTAGATAAGGCATCCTGAAGATTGACATCTATACTTAGCGGCGTAAGATCTAGATATTTATAATCTTGGATTACTGGCCATACAAACTTTGCTCCCCCTGCATAGCATTGTGCAGATTTTTCTCCACCTGTCTTACCATACACGACAAGAATTTTATCGGAGGGACATCGCTTATATCTTGCGAGAAAAACTAAGAGAATGAGAAATAATATTAGGACGATAAAGCCTGCACCGATTGAGATTAATACACTTGTTGTCATAGTAAAAGTTTTTTAAAGATTAAGTAGTAATAAAAATGTTCTATTATTTTTTTGTTTCTTCCATTGCGCTCACGATAAGAATTCCATCTTCTACATCGCTTATGTATACAGATGCACCCGTAGGTATTTCTGTTTCCCTAGTTTTTGCTTTGAGCTCTCTGCTCGTTCCATTGATGATCGTATGTACTAATCCGTATCCTTTGCCAGCGGGAATTTTCAGATATACTTTTCCTGTATTATATAGCGCTTGTTCAGGGCTCCAGTTTACCTCTGATTCCGCTCGCAGAAGTAAACGAAGAAAATAGGATAATGCTATAACAGCCACTACTCCAGATGAGATACCTACTACTGCAGCTATAACAGGATTTTCGGAGCTATGTATAACAATTCTTGCTACCCAGGAGGAGACAGAGATGAAGGTTAGACCACCTTTCAGAATACCCAGTCCGCCGCTATCCGTATCTCCATCAGCAATATCTATATCGAGATCCATACCGCCTACAAGAGAAAGGATTAGAAGAATTATAAGGATAGCTCCTGCTATCATAGATACGTATGTGAGTACGCTTATCATAGGTTGATTTTATAATTTGTAAATTAAATTCAGGTTATGATCTTTATCATTATTCCCGCTATATAATTAATATATTTTAGGGTATGTAGAGTTTCGTTTTTAGTATCTCTTCATCGTATTTTTTGTAGGATTGGTATAATATTGATCATAATCGGGGTGATAAGTAGGTCAATTAAATGCAGGCTTGAAGTTTAGAAATATTAATTTTTCATAAGGATAATTCTATCACCTTTCTTGAATTTTCCTTTTTCCACACAGATGGCATTCATCCCAAAGTTAATCTTGTTATCAAATTTTCGGTAAGTACTTAATGTTTTGATCGGTTCTGCTGACGACACACCAGATTGCTGATCTATTGTAATTACTTTACATCTCGTGCATGGCTTTATAAGTTTAAATACGGCACTACCGATGATGATGGTATCCCAGCTATCTTCTTCGTGCGCTATATCTGTATCGGCAATTATATTTCCTCTAAACCTATCCATGTTTATAGGATGCTCTAACTTACTCTTAAGTAATTCCAGGCTAGCCGTCCCGATAATAAGGTATGGATATCCATCGGCAAAACTGACTTTAGATTTCCAGGGAGCTCTGAGAAACTTTTTTACACGCTTAGAAGATTTATCCATCTTGACTAGCTTGGTTTCTATGCCCAAAATCTTGGTAAACCAGCTATTTACTTGAGCAGACACTTCGTGTGCTTCTACGACATGATCCCATACTTCGACCTGATAGATGTTATGGTTCTTTAGTTTGATAGGTATAGATAAGGTATCATTATTATAGTTCAGCAATATCTGTTTAGGAGTAAGTTGTATGTGTATCTGAGTAAGTATAGGGTGGGTTCTCTGAGTGATAAATTTATGCTCAGCATCCACAAGCATCCATCTTCGATCTAGTTTAAGACCTCTTCTTTTTGCATATCCCGTTTCTATACGAATGGGAGGTAGGCTTTTTATAGGATATATGAGTATATCTTTTACTTTTTTTGACATGCTGCAGCGTTAATTTACAAAAGTCTACAAATATGTATTCTTATGCTTGATAAAAATACATTATATTAAAGGCTTAGAAATTTGTACCAAAATAATAGTTATGGCTGAATATACTTTAAAAATTAATGAAAAAGATTATACTGTCAATGTAGATGCTGATACACCACTCTTATGGGTGCTGCGAGATGAACTGGGATTAGTGGGAACTAAGTTTGGTTGTGGTATAGCTCAGTGCGGTGCTTGCACAGTGCATGCGGACGGTAATGTTCTAAGATCTTGCGGACTTCCAGTTTCTATGGTAAAGAATATGTCCATAACAACTATAGAGGGCTTATCTGCAAATGGTGACCATCCTGTACAGGAGGCGTGGAAAGAGCATGATGTTCCCCAGTGTGGATATTGCCAAGCGGGTCAGATCATGCAGGCCGCGGCACTTTTACAGAATAATAAAAACCCTACCGACGAAGATATAGATGATTACATGAATGGTAACCTATGTAGATGTGGTACCTATCTGAGAATCAAAGCTGCTATAAAAACTGCCTCTAAAAACGTATAAGAAAATATTATGAATACAATAAATAAAGGTCAAGATAGAAGAACGTTCATGAAAGTCTCTACGCTAGCTGGAGGTGGTATGATGTTAGGCGTAAGTTGGTTAACAGCTTGTAAACCAGAACAACAGCAGATAATAGCTAAAGCGATGCCTACTCAGTGGCATGAGGCTAATGCATATATCAAAATAGGGGATACAGGTCTCATAACGATCATGTCGCCTAACCCAGAAATAGGTCAAAACGTAAAAACATCTATGCCTATGATTATAGCGGAGGAGCTAGATGTTGCGTGGGAAGATGTGGTAGTAGAACAGGCACCGTTTAATAGTGAGTGGTACACGAGACAGGTTGCGGGGGGATCACAATCTATTCGCAAAGGCTGGGATAGTCTCAGGAAAGCTGGAGCTACAATAAGACATATGCTTATAGAAGCTGCTGCTCAGCAATGGGAAGTGGATGCAGCTGACTGCTACACAGAAAAAGGTATCATAAAAACAGAGACAGGTAAAAGCATAGGATATGGAGAGATTGCTTCTGCTCTGGTAGATATGGAAGTACCAGAGGAGGTGCCTTTCAAAGCATTAAGAGACTATACGATTATTGGACAAGATAAGCGTAATGTAGATCTAGATAATATAGTAACAGGTAAGCCATTATTCGGAATAGACACGAGGAAGGAGGGAATGAAATATGCCTGTATGATGAGACCTCCAGCGTTTGGTCAGGAACTAGCTTCATATGATGACAGTGCAGCAAAGGCAGTAAATGGTGTAGAACAAGTCCTCCAAATAGATAACAAAATAGCTGTAGTAGCCAGAAATACTTGGGCAGCTATGAAAGGAAAAAAAGCTTTAGTAGCCCAATGGAAAGATAATAGTGATCTGGAAAATTCTGTAGATCATGATACAGAATTACTTGCCCTACTTGATAAGAATGCTGACAAGCCACTAAGAAAAGACGGCGATCTAGAGAAGGCTTTTGCTGAAGCAGAATTTGTGCTAGATCGTACTTTCGAGGCTCCGTTTTTACCGCATAATTGCATGGAGCCGATGAACTTTTATGCCGATGTACAAGGTGATAAGGTTTCGATGACAGGGCCGATACAAACGCCACAGTGGACGCAAGGAAGGGTAGCTGGAAAAGTAGAGGTAAAACCTGAGGATGTAAGTATAATGATGACGAGAATGGGAGGTGGTTTTGGTCGGAGATTATACGGAGATTTTGCAGAGGAGTCTGCTCAGATTTCCAAGGCTGCTGGCGTACCTATCCAGCTAGTATTTTCTAGAGAGGATGATATGACAGCGGGGACTTATAGACCTGCTTCTAAGTATAGAATACAGGCAAGTGTAAAGGAAGGCAATGTTACGGGGTACAAGTTGACGGAGGTATGTGTAAATGGTAACATGTATGATCTGATACCTAATTTTTTTCCAGCAGCAGCGATAGAAAATTATGAGGTCCATGCACACGCTCTAGAAAGTAAAATAACGACTGGCGCATGGCGAGCACCCTATACAAACTTTTTAGGATTTGCGGAGCAAAGTTTCATAGATGAATTAGCGCATAAGATGGAAGTAGATGCGGTACAACTTCGATTAGATCTACTAGAGAATGCAAAGAATAATATAGATGATAAGATAGAATATTCTCCAGAACGTATGCAAGCGGTGATCAAACTTGCAGCAGAGAAATCTGGATGGGGCAAAGCAGCTTCTGGAGTATACCAGGGCTTTAGTGCTTACTACTCGCATAACACACATGTAGCAGAAGTTGCAGAGGTCGTAATAGAAGATGATATGCCTATTGTAAGAAAAGTTATCTGCGCTGTAGATTGCGGAATCGTTATCAATCCTATAGCAGCAAGAAACCAGATACAAGGAGGTGTTATAGATGGAATAGGTCATGCTATGTATGGTGATCTAACCTTCGAAAATGGGAGACCTTCCGCACAAAATTTCAATAAGTATAGACTGATAAGAATGGCAGAAGCGCCAGTTGTAGAAGTGCACTTTGTGGAGAATAATTTATCTCCCACAGGACTAGGAGAACCTAGTCTGCCACCAGCAGGAGGAGCTATAGCTAATGCTATACATGCGGCTACAGGCAAGAGAGTATACAAGCAACCTTTTATAAAGCATTATGATGTGATAGGGTAGTGTATTTATTAGCAAATCAGCCTCTGCAGCTTTTGCATATCTATAGAGGGTGTATGGAAATCCAGCAATTTTGTAGGTGGACATATTAGGATTTTATATCAGGTTTGTAAAGATATCTTGACATAATACCTAACAACTATAAGGATAAAATATGAAATAAAGGGAATAAGAAACTATGCTATTCTCAACCGTTCCATTCTGTAATAATCTCTAAATGAAATCATTTTTTGCATTTCTTCATCCCATAATTTATTTGACATCATCTTAAAGCTTTCAAAGAATCCAACTTTCGTAACATATTTGTTTAGAATCGGCTTCTCTTTGAAGATCTTGGGCAAGTTATAGTTAGGGATCAGACTGCTCAGATGGTGGATATGATGATAACCTATATTACCAGTCAACCAATGCATAAATCTCGGTAACTTATAATAAGTACTACCCCTCATCGTGGAGAGTAAGAAGTCCCAATTATGTTTCCACTGCTTGTAAGAAAATTCGTGTTGATGTTGTACATAGAAAAACCAGAAAGCTATAATTCCGAATAAGATCACCATCGTAATCTGGATAAACAGAAAATGTTTCCATCCGATTAGAAATCCACAAATAGAGTAGGCCAAGGCGATCCAGAAATTATCCTTGATTTGCATATAAGTATATTTCTTCCAGTTGTTAAACCTGAAAATAGGGTAGCGGTTAGATATTATAAAATAATAAATAGGTGCTATGATAAACGTTACAACAGGTATTCTCCAAATATGATATTTAAATTTCCCCCACCAGCTTCTTTCTCTAAACTCTTGCACTGTTAGCATCGGGATATCTCCGATATCTCTTACTTCTAATTGACCAGAATGTCCGTGGTGATAACTATGCACCTTCTTCCAGTATCGATAGGGTATGAAGCTAAATAGACTACAGATAGTCCCCATCAGATTATTCAACTTCTTGTTAGTAAAGAATGACTGATGCCCACAATCATGCTGTATGATAAAAATTCTTACTAAGAAAAAAGCATTAATTAACAATAGTGGAGCGGTTATGAAATATGACCATCGTAAGCTGTAATAAGTAAGTACCCATAGCGCTATATATGGTAAAAAAGAATTTATGATCTGTATAGCTGCCTTTTTATTGTCTGGTATTTGGTATTTCTCTACTATAGATTTCCAGTTTTTCAGAGTCTCCTTGATCTCTTTATCTATATTTTCGTATTTCATCTCTATCATTATTTGACCACTAAAATTATTTGCCGCAATTTAGACACATAAATAACGGAATACAAGTATTTTTTATTGAATATTTGCTATCATTCCTACTAAGTAATCTCATTATTTGATATGATCTCTCTCAGACAAGATTAGTACAAATGACAATTACTCATACTTAATAGGTCGTAAGAAATGAAATTGTTAAAGATCTTAAATTTTATGGGCATGACCTTCCGCTACGCTTCAGGTCGCAGTTCTACAGACTCGCTTATTTCGCTCGGTCCCTCATGCTTCGCGACGATCTCCTTCGTCGATCCCTTACGAGTTGCTCATGCAAGATTATAAGTCTATGAGTATATTATAGCTAAGAACTTCTATTTCTGGTAATGGTATATGTGCAATGATAATTCTTCGTGCAGGTACAGTGCACGATAAATAACATATTTGGGTTTCCAAGAAAAAATTTATATATGCGTAAAGTACAATTACATTTTGACATAAATAATACCCTTAACATCGTAGGAGCAGATTATGATAATATCATTGCGGAGTTATTTGGTATTTCTGCCCACTATTACACGATTAGGATTCAGCAAGAAGATCTAAAGTCTCTGAAACGAGTATTAGCTGACCGTTTCCCTCATAAGCAATTAGAGAATGAAGAAACTTTCTTTCAGTTGATAAGATGGCTCATTCTTATAAGTAGTTCTGTGCAAGCTTTTAGGAACTTTTTGCAGAAGAATAGAATCAATTTTGAGTTTGCTTTATATCGAAAGCAGATGGCAGAAGTAGCGTAGTACTTGCTAGTAGTTTATAAGAAGCGTATGTGACTATGGTTGTTTATCGCCGTCTTATAGTTGTGGTTATTACTGAGAATGGTGATCACATCTTTAGGAAATTATTACATAAAAGGAAATTCTGGATGAGAAAGTTGGCTGACAAGTACAGTGCACTATGCACTTCTACTAATCTATTGCGCCTTGTTGTTTACGGAGCATTATTATTTACAACTCTTTTTGCAAGCTCGCACCACCAAGTGTAGTAGAGAATTTATACCAATTCTGGTTTAGAATGACGGTAATTATTTACTTTGTTCTTCATGTTCCTTCGTTAAAAAGCCTCGCCGAACCTATGGGTTCTTTGCTAGCCCGCCCGCTTAGCGGTTCTCTCTTTTAAAGCACTTTCGTACTTTATTCGACTACGTCGAACTCATTCGTTCTTGCCTTGATCCATTTTGAACAGTTCTAAATCCTTTTCCGTCATCTAAAAATAGAAATGGTATAATACTAGTTAGAGTACTTATAAGAATAGAAAACGGGAATTGGAAAATTTAAATTGTTGGATTTTAGTCGTAATAGCTGTATGCTATTAGTTTATCGATAAATGGAAAATTACACGAATTAAAAAAGAAAAAATATCAGCTGAGTATAGTTATGCTAAAGTATGCAAAATCACTCCAAGCTTATTTTAGCAATCTGCAACTGGAAGGTTTCTTCTTTCTTATTTCCGATAAGAAAATTTATCTCCGAAAGAAGCAAAGCTGGATAATTAGGTAGGTCTAATATCCTTCCTCTGAAACTAGGATACATTTCATCTAAGGGTATTATTATCTCTTCCCATTCTCCAGAAGTTAAGAACTCATAGCTGTAAGAAAATCTCTCATTGGAATCAGACCTAACTCTAAATTTATACCTTTTCCCATCTCCTCTTAATTTTATAATCGCTTTCTTTTTCCCTGACACATTTGTCTCATCAAATATATATCTAACAGAACTAAACCCTCCATTATTTTCTAAAGATACCTTTCCACTAAAATCTAAATACCCTTCATCTTTTAGAGAGAGAGAAGCTGTAGAGACGCCTCCCATCACATCATCGTTTACAACATACCATTGTTCTTTATTAGGCTTTTGGCTAAAATCTGATATAATCATTTGGCTGAATAATTGGTGCGTAAATTGTGTACTAAATAACAAAAAAAAAGTAAAAAGTAATTCTTTCATTCATCTAAAATTATCATGAATAGTAACATTTTATTGATCGTATTGTTTAGAAAAATTAAAAGCTTTATACCTAACATCCTATTCTACTATAATATATATAAAAATAGAGAACTCTTTGACTGTGCTTCTAGATAGTGAATATAGAAAAGCGACATAAAGTATAGGTAAAACTTTACTTTCATGGAGCTCGAATTAAGTAAGCAAGACTACGTTTTCAATACAACTATTTGAACAATTTTTGTTAAGCTCTTAAATAAAAAAAAGGGCCATCCTCCATAAGAGAATAGCCTTTTTTTAATATAAGAAATTCTAACTGTTAGAACTACTATTTATTCATCGAAGTCCACTGGTTGATAGAGTTCGTATTCATTTTTATGTAATCATCGTTACCAGCTATTTTTGCTAGATCTAATGATTTTTTAGCCGCTTTCACAGCCTCATCTACTCTTCCTAAGTCAGCAAGAATAAGAGACTCTCTTCTTACCTGCCAGAACTTAGGCTTGTCTACCTTTGTTGCTTTCTGAACATACTCTAGTGCTTTGTTAAGATCTTTTCCAGCTGTGTGGTAGTAATTACCAGCAGCATAATAATCGTTAGCAGTAGGTCCTGCTAATACCTTATCGATATCAGCCATTACTCTTTCGTCTACAGCAACTTTTATCTTTACACCTACCATTGTTCTTTCCCATAAGAATTCTAATATTCCAGTATCTGCAGTCAGATCACCGATTCCTATATGGAATGTTTCTATATCCATAGGTAACATGTTAGGCTTCACTTTCACAGCTGCGTCTGGCGTCTTTTCTACATAGCTACTCCAGCTTCCAGAATCATGCTTATAGAAATTCACTATCCATTGCGAAGCGGTAGGAATAGTCAATACTGCGTAAGACCCAGCAGGCAATGAAGCTCCTTCTACCATAACATCATCAGTGAAAGTTATTTTAGTTGCTTGGTTAGCTCCAGTTCTCCATAATTTACCATAAGGAACGAGTCCGTCAGCAGAAAATATAGTTCTTCCTTTCATACTTGGTCTAGAGTATTCTACATGAACCTCAGTTAAACCTATCATTTGCTCTATCTTTGCAGATGGAGAAGCGGAAGGTGTATTGATTTGTGCATTACCGACAAAACATACCGTCATCGTCAATAGTATTACAAGAAAATTTTTCATTATTAATAAGTTTAGTTTGTTGAATGAATTACTGTTAATTATTAAATGCTCATTATACTAGATATTTAGATCATATGGTATTAACTGGGATCACATCGTATTATGAGCGTAAATCGGCGCAAAAATAAGGAATGTTATACCTAAAATTGTATTAGCGCCAACATTTCATGAATAATTAACAAATTCTACACCATTCTGTTCGATATTGCTTTAAAGAAAAGTACTATTGCTGTTCCCATTAGAATCTTAATGATAGCTCCTGGGACAAATGGGGTAACTCCATATTCTATTGCTCTTGCCATTCCAAACTCCACAGATAGATGTAAAGTCCCAATAAGCAGAATTATACTAGTTCCTAAGGTCATAAAACTAAGAGCAGAATTCATTGCTGCAGTGCGATGTGGAAAAAGTAGCGTGAGCACAATGCCGCAGATAAGGAAACCATATAGATATCCTCCTGAGTTTCCCATCAATTTATCAAAGCCAGAACTTGCATCCGCAAAAATCGGTAACCCAACTATTCCAAGGATTAAATATATGGCTATAGATAGAACTCCGTAACCATCTGGCAAAAGATACAGAACGGCAAGTACCGCAAGACTCTGTCCAGTAATGGGAATTCCTCCCCCACTTGTAGGAATCTCAAAACTAAGCTGAGCAGAGATAGCAATCGCTATAATGGAAATCAAAACACTTAACACAATAGATTTGTCAAGCATAAAATTAGGTTTCTTAAGAATGAAAATGTCCGCTTTCTTCCTCTCCTACTGGTTCGTCAGTAGATGTTATATAGGAAAGGTTAGTAGACATATTATAAAAGAAGAAAAGCGGTTCTTCGTTTCTGAAGATATCTATAAAAGCGGCATACTGATCTGATCTGTGGTACACGAAAAACACCTTATTTCTCTTTTCTTCTATTCTATTTTCAGGAAGGTCTCCTTTTAGAAATCTAAGATGTACTACACCTGAAGGAATTTTCATCATGATACCGAAGTCTGCATTATCTTTGGCACCCTGTCCATACAATAAAACTTTGTAATGTGTAAATTCTTCAATTATGATATTTTCCATAATATACTTTTTAGCTTGACAAATAAAGGAAATTATATGTTAATGAATGTAAAAGCAGCAACTAATTATTCTTTATAATATGTAGATCTTATGTTCTATATAAATCTGAATTCATCAGAATCGAACAAACCTTTATCACTAAGTTTTATAGATGGTATCACTAAGAGCGCCATAAAGGACAAAGACATAAAAGGAGAACGTAACTTAGATCCCATTCTCTTTGACATTTCGTCGAGCTCCTGATAAGCGAGGGATACCTCATAGCCATCACCATCAGTCATAAGACCTGCTATAGGAAGCGGAAGCACAAGCTGATTATCCTTAACTACCGCAGATAGTCCACCTTTCTCTTCGACGATGAGGTTTATGGCTGTAGATATAGATTTATCATCTACTCCGACGGCTATAATATTATGTGAGTCATGCGCTACAGAAGATGCAATAGCACCAGACTTAAGATTAAAGTTTTTGACAAACCCTACGGCTGGTTGAGCATTTTTGTAACGATTCACAACTACTATTTTAAGCAGATCTCGTTCTGTATCTGAAGTGTTAAATCCGTTAATCACGCTTGGCTCTATATCTAATCTTTTCGTTATAAGTTCTCCATCTACTACGGTGATAACTGAAATCAAAGAAGAGTCATTTTTCTGTTGTAATAGCTCCTCTGTTATAGGTTTCATTTCGAAGTTGTTTAAGGGTGCTATAACTTGCCTTTCTATTTTAGACACACCATTTGTAGCGACTAACCTTCCTTCTATATACGTTTTTTTTATATGTAGATTTTCTATACCCTCGCAGAGGATAAAATCTGCTGGATCGCCTACCTTAAGCAGGCCTACATCCAACTTATAATGTCGTACAGGATTTATACAAGCCATCTGTAATACTTTATACAAGTCATGTCCTGCAGCTAATGCTCTGTTCACTACTAGGTTTATATGACCGATCTCTAGATTATCAGGATGCATATCATCAGAGCAAAACATCATGTCCTTATAATATCGATCTATCAGCGGCTCTAAAGCATTAAAATTCTTAGCAGCACTCCCCTCACGAATCAGGATCTTCATCCCATTTTCCAATTTACATTTACCTTCTTCTAAGGTATAACATTCATGATCTGTAGTTATACCTGCAGCGATATATCTCTTAGCATCTTCCCCTATCAGACCGGGTGCATGACCATCTACAGGCTTATTATGTTTCTTTGCTATTGCGATTTTTTTTAGCACTTCTGGATCACCAGCTAATACGCCTGGCCAATTCATCATTTCTGCTAAGTATTTCACCTCCTGCCTTGCCAGAAGTTTGTCAATATCTGATGCTGTTATTTCTCCACCCGCCGTTTCGAATATGGTTGCTGGCACACAAGATGGAGCACCGAAATAGAACTTAAAAGGAACCGTATTCCCATTTTCTATCATAAATTCTACCCCTTCCATGCCTACTACATTAGCGATCTCATGTGGATCAGAAACTGTAGCTATTGTTCCGTGCAAAACCGCCATTCTAGCAAATTCTGAAGGAACTAACATAGAACTCTCTATATGTACATGTGCATCTACAAAACCTGGTAGGACATAATCCATATCTTGCTCTTCTGCAATCTCTACGATGCTTACTATTGTTCCCTTTTCTACCCTTATCGACACAGGGTAGATTCTTCTATTTTCTATGTCTATGTACTTAGCTCTTATATCCATATCTATTATACATTAATGTTGCTTTATACCATTTGAACCTTAAATTACTCCATAACTTAAATCAAATTAAACTATTATAGCATTTGATCTTACAATCGGTTTTAGAGGTTTATTCTTATGTCAAATAAATACGTAGATACAAAATACAAATTGACATTGTTAAGAAAAAACTTGATAGATACTTAATATAAGCCTCTTACAAATAATAGTTGAAAGGTGCCCCTTACTCATTGTATGAATACCTATAATAATTACGTAAAATATAATCTCTAAAGAAGGGCGACCTCTCTGTCTATTATGTCATCAAATGTAGTTTCAGGCAAGTAGCGTCAGAAACAAATACATAACATTGACATAAATAAAACCCTTAAAATGAAAAATATTATCATTCCTATCATCTGTCTATTTCTTCTAACTACGTTCACATCTACTGCTCAGGATTACCTTGCTATAGAAAACCATACGGAGGTCAAAAGCTATAAACCTACCAAATCAGAAATGATAAAAATGCAAGAAGAAGCTTTCCACTTGTCTATAGAAAATGAAATATCTAAACATCTTGTATATCCTGAAGACTTTATAGATAATCGTATCATGGGGAATGTTCTAGCACAGGTACTCTTCGATCCAGCTTATAAAAATTACAGTATCCATATCATCAAAGGAGATAAAGCATATCTAGGGAAGCTAGTTGAAAATGCTATCCAGAAAATAGACATTGCATCATATATTCCTTTAGGTTTTGAAGGGAAGAAAAGCTATGTATTCAATATTGCATTTAGCCTAGATGAGTAATTATATATACAAAATTTTGTTTACAAAACAACTATTCCATTAGGGCATTTTATCTCTGCTTTTATTTGGATTGTATCGCCCCTTTTGATTGTGAGGTCTACACCTAAAGACTGAAGGAGATCTTGCTGTTGTTCTGGATCAGGATGTTCTAAATATAACTTTACTAGGGAGCATACTGGATCTAAATGATCAGTAGGATGCGCTTCAGATGCTGACCAATCTACCATAAAAGGGATAAGGTCTATCTCAGGCTCTAGATCTGGTATTATCATAGACCAAGTAAGTATGGATCCTGCAGTAGTTTGGCGAGAACCATTGTGAATTTCCATCGAGGAGTTTGTGTATTTTTCTAGGATAATTATGTCATTTGAAAGATTATCGGAATGTAATGCCCATCTAGTAAATTGAGAATACCTTAGCTTAGCTAATCCCATCCATATTTCATCGGGCTTATTTTCGCTATCAGGATCTATGGCAATTATTTCCAAATAACTTTTTCCCCCTAGATGGATAAGTGCATTGTGTGTACCTTTATCAAGATGCTTGCCACCCATAACAGGTTTTAAGCCTAAGGACTTTTCGATATTTATAATTCCTACAGTTAGATCATCGACTGCATATACTAGGTGGTCTAGCTGTCTCACTCAGGCTCAAGATTTGTTTGTCTTTTATTAGTACTGCGTTTCCGGAAGTTCTATGACTAGTCCATCTAATTCTTCCGTAATCTTTACCTGGCAACTGAGTCTAGAATTATCTTTTCTTAGATCTACCATACTTAACATCATATCCTCATTATCAGAAGGCCCTCCCACTTTTTCTGTCCATTCTTCACCGATAAAACAATGACAAGTTGCACAGACGCAGTTACCCCCGCATTCCGCTACGATCCCATCTATATTGTTAATGGTAGCTATCTGCATTATGGTCTGACCCACTTCCGCATTAAGTTCATGCGTCGTTCCATCCTCACTCTTTATATATATCTTCGGCATAGGGTTTATTTTTGTAGTATCGCTGTTATATTTAATACAATTTGCGCTAAGTTATTTCTTAGATCATGATTTTCCCTATTTTGGTCTTAGAAATTGTGATTATTAGGGAAATATGTCAAAATAGACTGTTTTTCTGTACTTCTAGTAAGTAGAATCGATGTTTCTATGGGTATTATTGTCTCATTACGAGTTTTAAAAATGTTAACAATTGAAAATAACAGTCCATCATCAGGCAGAAACTTTTCAGGTAGATCTATCGCGGCCACTAGATATTTCCATCCCTCTAAATAATAGATCACCGCAAGTGAAATGTTTCTATGCACCCGATGTGGAGATGTCCCCATTGGTAGCGGGAGATTTTATAGGATCGATAGAAAAAGGTAGCCCTGTCAACTTTTATAATCTCAAAATCAATCCGCATGGGAATGGAACGCATACAGAATGTAATGGACATATCTCTTCAGATTTCCGCACTATAAATCAGTCGCTAAAACAGTTTCATTTTATTGCTGAACTAAAAACAGTTACGCCTAGAAGCTTAGATAATGGAGACTCTATTATAGATGAGACCTGTTTAGATCTAAAAGGACTGAATTCCGAAGCGCTTATCATAAGAAGCCTACCCAACAAAGAAAATAAACTAGTCCATGATTATTCTGGCACCAATCCTAGCTATCTAGATTATAGACTCGTAGAGCAGCTTGTAGACCTAGGTGTACAACATCTATTATTGGATCTACCATCTGTGGATCGGGAGCAAGATGAAGGAAAACTTTTAGCACATAAAGCGTTTTGGAAAAACTGTAATGCAGAGCGACAATCGTGTACGATTACAGAACTGATCTATGTACCTTCTCAGGTAGATGATGGTAGGTATCTACTCAATTTACAAATATGTTCCCTGGAAATGGATGCAAGTCCTAGTAAGCCAGTCCTGTACCGACTAGAAATAGAGGAATAATTAAAAAATCGGTGTAAATATATAGTATACAGAAATAAATTAGAACTGGATCAAAAAGATCTATAGGGTATCGTGACAAAAAGAGATTAGTCTCTGAGATTCTTAATCGAAAAAGAAAATTCTCAGGCTACACCTATTGACTTTATTCTGAAGTCTATTTTACTAAAAAAATAATCAAGCCACCTCAAAAATAGAGGTAAGCTTAGCTATAAGCGCCGCGAAAAATAAGGCCAATATTATAGAGCTAGTGGAGATCACCATATGCTGAATCCAATATTTCTCTTCTGGTATACCAACATAGGCTCTGATACTATAGAAAATTACAAATAGTATGAATACTACTGACCAAAACATTAGCTTGCTGCTTCCTGTTTCTACACTGTGTACGGTCTCGACAGTAGGTCTTGCGATATAGCCTAGTATAACAATCATGCCCATCAGGGATAGAATCAACTGAAGCCAACTATGAATCGGGTATCCACCTATGAGAGAATCTACCCAACTGATATTAATACCGAAGATATAACCCTCCTCATGGGTGAATATATCCCAAAAGAGATGTGTCAATATTCCCAAATACAAGGAAACTATTATCTTGACCCAATGTTCTCTGAAGTACATATTCCAATCAAGAGCATAAGCCTTATTATACTTTGACTTTATATATAATGGCATATGATCCAATAGCGGAGTTTTGATCATGCCATGAAAAATATAAGCTATCAGAACCCCCAGGATTAACTCATACAACACTATCCCCATCAGTGTATGTCCCCATGTCCCATACATCCGCATACGTAGGTAGTACTCCACATCTGGAAGCATACTTCCGATAACAAGTCCAGTACTAGATATCTTATCTGACCATAGACGCTTGATAGGTAGGGCAAATGCTATATGTGATAGAGTAAATGGCATAATTAAAATAAGCTGCAAACATAGATAATATGGCATGATTATAGATATTTATATACAGAATAATCATGTGTAATTCATTCAAATACAACTCCTATGAAGATTCTAGCTATTGATGATCAGCCGATGATACTCAAGGCAATCGACCATAAACTCAAGAATGCAGGCTATATCATTTTAAATGCAGCTAATGGAAAGGAGGCTCTAGAAGTTTTCGACAGAGAGGCTCCAGATTTACTTATACTAGATCTAATGATGCCAGAGTATGATGGCTTCTATGTATTGAATGAAATTAGAAAAGTGAGGGAAAGTAAAGTACCAATCATCGTTATGTCTGGAGAAGAAGAAGAGTATACGATCGTCAGGGCATTCAATGAAGGGGCAGATGATTATGTGCAAAAGCCAGTCGGGTTAAATGAGTTATTGATCAGAGTCAATAAGGTATTGAATAGGCCACTAACTACTGGAACGGTTCAATCTAAAATGCATGAGTCACAGCATATCCAAAAAAATGTGGTCGGCATAGTTATCCCATGCTACAATGAAGAATCTAGACTAAGAGGTGAGAGCTTTAGAAAAATAGTCGATAAGAAACTGGGCTACCATCTGTGCTTCGTCAATGATGGATCAAAAGATAATACCCTACAAGTCCTGAAGGAAATAGCAAAAGGTAAAGAGGACTTTATAAGTGTCTATGATTGTGCCCAGAATGGTGGCAAAGCCGAAGCTGTACGACAAGGTATCTTGCACCTGGTAAAAGATCCTCAGATTGATTACTTCGGATATCTAGATGCTGATCTATCTACTAATTTTGCTGATTTTGAAGACTTAGTTAAGACGATTACTAATTCTGAATACAAAATAGTAGCAGGTTCAAGAATGGCAAGGATGGGTGCTAATATTGCCAAGGAAGGTGGCAGGGCTATCATCAGTAAGTCTATCAACCTATTAATCAGAAATATACTAGGAATGTCATTTAATGATACTCAATGTGGAGCTAAAGTTATGACACGTGAAATAGCCGAGCATATGTTTACCGAGGAATTCAAGACTAGCTGGCTATTTGATGTAGAGATCTTCATCCGTATGAAAAAGTATTTTGGCTTAGATACCGTAAAACAATATATATGTGAGCAACCTCTCAAGCGTTGGGTACATGAAGATGGGTCTCATCTATCGATGAAAGATTCCGTAAAGATAGTGTTACAATTGTTCCAGATTAAGTTCAAATACTAGCTCATTTTTGTAGTGAAATATGATCAAAAAGATAAACCAAGGATTACTTTATTCTTAACCAATTAACCGCTGAAAGTGAAGGATATACCAATCTGCAATTTCGTCCATAGGTAGACTAGCTGCAGCGATATAATTTCGCTTTCCGAGTTCATTTCTGTATTCATGGTCTGTGAGTAGTTTTTCTACCGCATCTGCCATACCATTTACATCACCTGGCTCAAAGTACTCACCTGCATAGCCTTCTTCTTCTACTAGCTCTTTCAAGTCCCCTATCTTGGGAATGATGGCAGCTTTACCATAGCTTCCCGCTTGGTGCAAGACTCCTGAGCTACCCGTGGTACTGGTATAATCAAACAACACAGCTGTTGCATCAGTAAATAATCCAGGTACATCCTCTTCTTCAATATATCCTGTGAATCTAATATTGGGGATGTGCTTATATTTCTCTGCAACATCGGCTAGATAGCCTTTGACATTTGGATTGTCTGTACCAGCTATGACTATTTCTATGGGTTTCCCTATTCTTTCTCTGACTGTGGCTACAGCCTCTATCATACCTTCTACTTTCTTGTAAGTACCAAACTTACCGAAGGTCATGATCTGTAATGGCTTGGTTTTTTCAGATTCTAAGTCAGGTAATTCTGCCGATTCGAAACTACCATGAGGCACTAAGGCTACATTCTTAGCCTTATACTTCTTCTCTAGTATATGCACATACTTAGCTATAGTTACCGTCACCATATTAGCAGAAAGCACAAATCGAGTAATGATGTTACCAAATGTCCTAAATATGGATGCCAATAATGGATTTTTAGTTATTCCTGCTGATTTAAGATCTACGGTCTCCATGATATTGTGCAAGAGTACAACAGACGGGATACCTGATAGCTTGGTTAACAATGGTGTCAATAGCCCAAGTGTAGCTGGTATCTTCCCATCCCCAAATGATAAGAACTGTATATTATATAACACTACATCTGGCTTTAGTTTCTTAAGCATTGATCTGATCTTAAGCGCATTTGTCCAGCTATTAAACTTCCAGTTTTCGATAACCCTCACCGGTACTTTGCCATCCACTTTGTAATACTCCTGACCTTCGGGAAGTGTATCAGATAGAATGATGACTTCCTCTAGTTCCACCTTATCCTTAAAGTAATTGATCAAATGGTGAGCATACTCATTGAGTGTTCCTTTGCTCGGTGGAAAAGGAGAGACGATAGCTAGTTTGATTTTTTTCATGCTGTAAGTGTTTTCTTATTACCAGCTAATTGGGTCAGCTGGAAAATTATCATCGACAAGAGTAAGGTCGCCATTATCCATATCTGGACAATAATAACCTGCTCTAACGATTCATGATAGATATAGATACTGCATACCTGACAGATACCTGCAATCACAGATAGCACGACGGGTACATATTTATTTAATGACATATAGTAATAGGCAAATACATTTGCTCCAGCAAACAGCGTGGTAGCAATCGCATACTTCCAAAGCAAATCAGAAACGGATAAGTACTCCTCTCCAAATAAAATGCCTACTATAAGATCTGGAAAGAATACACAACCACCAATCACACATAGCCCAAATCCTGCTGTGATTCCAAATGACAACCAAAACAATGAAAAGTGTGGAAGTCCCTGCTTTTCCCTCTGTATAACCTTTGGAAAAAGTAAGGTCACGATAGTCCATGTCCCAAAGAACACCACCCTACCAATCAAAGCAATCGCAGCATACAAACCAGCTTGCTCTGACTCGAAAAAATGCTTAACTAAGATCACATCACTATTATTAATCAATATCTGGCTAAATTCATATATGAGTATCACTCCTACAAACTTCTTAACTAATACCTGATCCTCAAATAGTTTATCTGAAGCTGATTGCTGAGAAGGCTTGATCCAAACTGCTGCAAAGAAGGATGCTAAAAATCCAAGACTCACTGCTTCCGATGTCAAATAATCAAAGTAAGATAATGCCACAAAAACTAAGCTCAAAGTAAATAGTAACCGAAGTAGCATCTCCAGGATGTAAGTCCAAGCAAGTCGCTTAAATAAGTCTGAACCTTGAGCTAGACCACGCTTGACACTCATATTAAAGTAGAACGGAATACCGAGTCCTATAATAGCGATCGGTATCCACGAATTGAAATGAAGAAATCCCTGAAGCATAGGAGATAAAAATATAAATAAGGAACCTATGATAAGTGATATGTATAGTACCTTCTTGGTTATCCACTTATCAAAAACTGCCAATGCCATTATATTCCTATCAGCAAAATACCCCGCCGAAAATTTGGCAGAAGTAAGCTGAATGCCCACTGCAAAAAACGAGAGCATCAATACTCCTGTGGCTATTACACTAGCCTCTGCAAATCTTTCAGGACCTAGAATTCTACCCAATAATAAATTGATAAGATAGTTTCCTGCATTCACAACTAGTGTTGCAGCAAAGAGAAATCCAGCATCGCCTAATTTAAGCTTCATTAGGGCTAATTACTGATAATAAATTGATCTTTAAACTTAGTCAAATGCACCAGGTCATGAAATTCATGCCCTTTATTAACTTTGATATGGAGTGGCTTATCTTTTAGAGCTTTCTTTGCCATAAGCAGGGCATTGAATCCAGTCAAATCTATATGATCAACATAAGTCATGTCGATCGTGACGATTTGTTGACCCCTTACCTTTTCAGATAGTTGGCTCTTCAGCTTAAGAGCATCTATTAAAGTAAGATCGCCTTTTAGAGTGACATGTAACTGTTTTGATTGGGAAATATAGTTGACTTTCAATTGTTCCATAGTATATATTGTTATTTTAAATATAGCGAATTTATGTAATATGTAAATTTTGCTTTACAATATTTTAAGAGGCTGTATTTTGATTTCAGAAATCAGCTAAGTGTAAAGTGTAGTCACCTCTATAAGACAAAATTTGGTGTCTTGTCCCTCATAAAATAATCTATAAAATTCAAACAAGTCTTGATTTTATATATTATAGTAAAAATAAAAGCAATGGTTTTTTAATAAACTCTAATAACTATACTGTTGAACTTTTAGAAAACTAACAAACATAACTTTGTGAGATACACAAGAAAAAGTCAAACTCAAAAAATGAGATCGAAATAAATGTACAAAGCTTGAAGATGGCATTTTTCAGCTTGTAGAGCGTATAGAAATCAATTTCGGTAGAATACTTAGAAGATTGACAAATAAAAGAAAGATGTACTATCCCATGCAAACGCTATCTCATTTCTTTGTAAGCATTGATCAGTCCGTTAGTGGAGCTATCATGAGTTGTTATATTCTCATCTCCAGCTAACTCTGGCAAAATACTCTTAGCTAACTGTTTACCTAGCTCTACACCCCACTGATCAAAACTATAGATATTCCATATATAGCCCTGAACAAAAATTTTATGCTCATACATAGCGATTAGCTGACCTAGAGAAAAGGGATCGAGCTTTCTTAAAAGAATCGAATTACTGGGTCTATTCCCTGAGAAAACTTTATACGGAACAATCTTATTATACACAGAAGGGTCTACACCATTATTGTCAAACTCCGCAATAACTTGTTCTTTCGTTTTCCCGTTCATCAATGCTTCTGTCTGTGCAAAAAAGTTAGACAACAACTTATGGTGATGATCGCCTGTAGGATTTTGTGATTGCGCTGTTGCAATAAAATCGCAGGGTATAAACTTAGTTCCCTGATGAATGAGCTGATAGAATGCATGCTGTCCATTTGTTCCAGGCTCTCCCCATATGATGGGTCCCGTCTCATAATCTACTAGGTCTCCATTTCTATCTACGCATTTTCCATTGCTTTCCATATTGGCCTGTTGCATATAAGCAGAAAATCGATGCAGGTACTGATCATACGGCAGGATAGCTTCAGAGCTAGCTCCATAAAAGTTATTGTACCATATGCCTATCAAGGCTAATATCACTGGGGCATTTCTATCTAGTTCCGCAGTTCTAAAATGCTCATCCATGGATGCCAAACCATCTAATAATTCTTCGAACTTATCATAACCTACTGTCAGCGCAATGGACATTCCTATAGCACTGGAAAGAGAATACCTACCTCCTACCCAATCCCAGAATCCAAACATATTTTCTATGTCTATTCCGAAAGCCTCTACGCCAGACTGATTTGTGGACAGGGCAATAAAATGATCCTTGACATGCTCCTCAGATGCACCCTGTTGCAGAAACCAATCTCTTGCAGTACGAGCATTGGTCATCGTTTCCTGAGTCGTAAACGTTTTCGATGCTATGATAAATAAGGTGGTATCTGCATCTAATAATTTCAATGTCTCAGTGATGTGCGTTCCGTCTACATTAGAAACAAATTTTACTTGTATATCTTCTTTCCAAAATGGCTTCAGCGCCTCCGTAACCATATAAGGTCCTAAGTCTGATCCACCTATTCCGATATTCACTATCGTATTTATCTTACTGCCACGAAAACCTTTCACTGCCCCACTGTGGAACTTATCACAGTATTTTCTCATCTGCGTTTTTACCGCTTTTATTTTAGGAAGTATATTCTCTCCATCTACATTTATAGCTTCTGAAGATTTAGTACGTAGCGCAGTGTGTAAAACAGCCCTGTCCTCTGTCGCATTTATTTTTGACCCAGAAAATAACTGACTTATACCATCCCTTAGGTCTACTTGATTCGCTAAATTGACAAGTAGATCTAATGTTTCTTGCGTTATCAAATTCTTAGAAAAATCTAATAAAAACTGCTCCTCTTTTATAGAAAACTTTTCAAATCTTTTAGGATCTGTCTGAAATAGATCTTTCAGATGTGAAAATTTCATTTTTGTGTAATGTGCCTCTAGCTCTTTCCAAGCGTTTGTCTTAGTTGGGTTCTGTATTTTTAACATATTACAAATTTAAGCAATATATTATTTTATTATGAATAGTTTAATAATTTCTATTAATTGGAAGTATTAAGCTATGCTTTATAACGCCTGCTAATTATACGTTTAGGTATTAGTACTTAGCATTCTGAGCATTATTAGGATTTATACCAATTCTAGTTTAGAATGACGGTAATTATTTATTTTGTTCTTCATGTTCCTTCGTTAAAAAGCCTCGCC
>ENA-ORXR01000609-ORXR01000609.1-marine-metagenome-genome-assembly--contig:-NODE-609-length-46448-cov-23.977421_pt1 | contig 46448 bp, 40 predicted proteins | sample MGYA00237866_ERZ511479 | MGnify/ENA metagenome assembly ERZ511479
ATTCACGACGCACTCCGCAGTGGAAATTTTGCCACAAAAATGATTTTGCAAGTACACGATGAGTTGGTCTTCGATGTTCCGAAATCAGAACTTGATACCGTCAAACCACTGATAGAAGATAAGATGAAAAATGCCATGCCCAACCTAAAAGTGCCTATCGTGGTGGGTATGGATACGGGGGAGAATTGGTTGGAGGCGCATTGATTTTTAAGTACAAGTTCAAGAGGCAAGCGCAAGTTTCAATTTTAGCGAGGGTAATTTATGGTATAAGCATAGCAAGCAATTCCTCCAAAGGTTCTTCAATATTCAACTCCGCGACTTCCTTATAAAATTCTTCGGCTTTGATAGGTGTATAATGCTGTTCGTCAATCAGTTGTTTTATGGTGACTGATTGGCGAATGGGTTTTATCTCATTCAGTTAGTCGATTCTCCATATCCATTTTCTCATGGAAAATCCTGAGAATTTCTATATGATTGTCGCTGATAATTTCGTAGAAAATGTAGTGGGATTTTATTTTCATACCTCGACAATTCTCCAAGAGATGTGTGTATGACCTGCCTGATAGTGGGTTATTAGCAAATCTGTTCAATTTTACTGCGAATAGTATCAAGATAACGTTCTGCCTGTTCGAAAGACCATTTTTCGATAGTATAGAACCAGATGTCGTCCATGTCCGCTTCTGCCTTACTTGATATTTGGTAATTCGCCATGTTTTTCAAAATATTTCTGGTGTAAACGTTTACGATGTTCGTCCCAATCGAAATTCTCAATCATCCCACTTTCTTTACCTTCTATGAGTGCCGCACGAAGTGCCTGATGCTTATTTTCTTCTTGTTCCAACAAACTTAACCCTGCCTTCATCACTTCACTCACATTATTAAATCTACCCTCTTTGATAATTTCATTCACAAAATTCTCAAAATAAGTATCAAGCGATATGGATATATTTTTTGCCATAATTCAGTTATTTTCTTGTAAAGATATTGATATTTGACGGTTTTTGCAAAAAGTCAGGGTGTAAGCATAGCAAGCAATTCCTCCAAAGGTTCTTCAATATTCAATTCCGCGACTTCTTTATAAAACTCTTCGGCTTTGGTAGGCGTATAGTGCTGTTCGTCAATCAGTGACACAATCTTTGATTTTATAGGGACTCCGTTCTCGTCAGATTTTTTATAGACAACAAATAAATCAATATGTTCATGTGCCCTATGCGGGCATACGCTATTTATGCAAAACCGTTAGCTTCCACCCAACGCAAACTGAAAATAAGCCGTCTATCAATATAAATCAAATAACTAAAGGTTTTCTTAAAAGATATAAAAAACGAAAACAGTCGTTTTAATAAAAGAATAAAATATGATGAAAAAATATCTAATACTACTAATCAGTTTTTGTATTTTAATCTACGCGAGTTGTTCTAAAGATGAATCCAGTAATCAAATACCGAAAATTCACGACTCAATTGAAATTGATATAGACGAGGACGATACCGCAGATTACACCATAAAATACTCTGGAATAGACATTGAACCTCTTAGCCCTTCTGGCGGTACATACGGTATAGGTGGCAGACTCCAGCCGTATGGCAAGAATGAAATATTACGGCACAAAGAAGAAGAATATCTGTTCTTAAGAGATTTAGAGGAAATAGAGGAAAATGTGGCGGAACCCCTCAAATGGAGAAATACGTTTTCCAGTACAATCGTTACAATTGCAACAATTAATGCAGAAGGGGAATGGCCAAATAAATGGGAAATAAATTCTGCCACTGAACATTCAACATATTTTTTAGGATTGAAATTGGTAACTGATTTTGAAATTCAATTAGCTTGGGTTGAAATTGACATAGACACAACCAATGGACTTATTTCAATTGTTGATAAAGGCATTCTTTAAGCTGAATAAGAAATTCTCCAAAATTAAAAGGCAAGTGAAGAATTTGAAATCGGAATTTAATTTGAGCTTAGTGATTGGTTAAACCCAAGCTCACTTCCCCTCCTTCTCCCGAAAATACCGAATCAACTTCTCCGCGTTCGCTTTGCCTACCACTTCAATCAGCACCTTAATTTTAGCGGATTTCACTTTCTTTACAGAGCCAAAATGAGACAATAATTTATTCGCGGTTTTCTCGCCGATACCGGGAATTTCCGTCAATTCAGTTCGTACAAACTCGCGTGAGCGTTGGTCACGATGAAAGGTGATAGCAAACCTATGTGCCTCATTACGAATGTGTTGTATTACTTTCAAGGTATCCGAGCGTTTAGAAAGGTGTAGCGGGATAGATTCATTCGGAAAATAAATCTCCTCCAATCTTTTCGCAATTCCGATGATGGTGATGCGGTCTTGAATACCGAGTTTTTCGAGCGATTTGTAGGCAGAACTCAGTTGCCCTTTTCCCCCGTCAATCACAATCAATTGCGGCAAAGGACGCTCCTCCTCCAACAAGCGACGATACCGTCGGAAAACGACCTCTTCCATCGACGCAAAATCATCCGGACCTTCTACCGTCTTGATATTGTAATGGCGATATTCGCGTTTCAGTGGCTTCGTATTTCGGAAATGCACCATCGACGCAACCGGATTAGTGCCTTGCATATTCGAGTTGTCAAAACATTCGATGGCAATAGGCAGCGCATCCATTTGAAGGTCTTTTTTCATTTCGTTGAGGATGCGCTCGGTAGGTGTTTGTTTGGTTTGTCGCGTGGCTTCTTGTTTCTTTTTTTGCAATTTAAAATAGGTCGCATTTTTCTGCGAAAGGTCTAACAATTTGCGCTTATCGCCCACCTTCGGAATGGTCACTTTCAGGTCAGGTTTTTCGGGCAAAACAATCTCAAACGGCACTACGATTTCTTCCGAAAAAGAGAAAAACTTCTCGCGCAACTCGCGCACGCCATAGGTGAGCAAATCGCTTTCTTCTTCATTCAGATTTTTCATCAACTCTAACGTAAATGTATTGATAATCGCTCCATTAGCCACCTTCAAATAATTCACATAAGCATATTCCTCATCTGTGTCAAGCGTAAATACATCCACATCACGCACACTCGGATTTACGACAGTTGACCTGCCTTGATAATCTTCAAATGCAGCGAGTTTTTCCTTTATTTTTTGAGCTTTTTCAAACTCCATCCCCTCCGCATAGACTTGCATTTCCTCCTTCAAATGTCGTTTGACAGCAGAGAATTTCCCACTCAACATATTTTTGATTTGGTCAATTTTCTCAACGTACTCTTCCTCGCTTTCGTAGCCTACGCACGGACCTTTACAATTTTTGATATGATATTCCAGACAAACTTTGTACTTGCCTTTATCAATATTTTCTTGTGAAAGATTGAGTGAACAAGTCCGTAATTGAAACAATTTATTTATCATCTCAATGATGACATGTACACGCCGCGCAGAGGTATATGGACCGAAATATTTGGAACCGTCTTTAAATATTTTTCGTGTAACAAACACACGCGGAAAACGCTCATTTTTGATGCAAATATACGGGTAAGTTTTGCCGTCTTTGAGTTGGACATTGTATCGGGGTTGAAATTTTTTAATTAGCGTAGCCTCCAGGAGTAAGGCATCCTGTTCTGTCTCGACGATAGTGTATTCAATCCGCGAAGCGTTTTTGACCAATACACGTACTTTCTTAATTTGGTGTTTTTTATTACCAAAATAAGACGACAAACGATTCTTCAAATTTTTCGCCTTGCCCACGTACAATACTACATCCTTGGCATCTATAAATTTATAGATACCCGGTTGTTTGGGTAGTGTAGGGGAGAGTTGTTTGTAATCGTCATTCGTCATCATAACACAGACATTCTTGTCTGTTTGTAGTTTTGAAAATAAACAGGTTGGAAACCACTATTAGGCACAGACAGGAATGTCTGTGTTGCAGATGTAAATTTAGTGATTTTGACCAGCATTACAGAATAAATGTTTATTTTTGAATATCTTTTGCCGCCACAAACTGGAATACCGTCATTCCTTAGCACACACACATGCATTAAATTACACCTATGAAAATAAATAATTTGACTCGTTATGTCATTGCCATTGTCACCATTATTATGGTGGGTTTGATAGTTTGGTATTTTGCTGATATTGTGGCTTATTTGATTATTGCGTGGGTCTTATCTTTGTTGGGTGGTCCGTTTATGCGTTTGTTTCGGCGCATCAAAATCGGTCGATTTCAGGTGGGCCCGAATATCGCAGCTGTCATGACACTGGCTTCTTTTTTCTTGATTATCGGCTTGATTTTCAGCCTGTTTGTACCTTTGGTGCTTCAGCAAGCGCGCAACCTTGCCGACGTGGATGCTGCTGCGGTCGTAGAGGGCTTAGAAGGTTTTTGGCAACCTATCAACGAAACACTCATCGAACGCGGACTCATCGAACCCAGCGACGAAAGTATCTCCGAATACATCCGCACGCGCCTTGTTGCCAATTTCAGCCCTACTCGTGTAACGGATATTTTTAGCGCAGTTATCGGTTTTACCGGCAATTTATTTATCGCCATATTTTCCATCATTTTCATTACGTTTTTCTTTTTAAAAGAAGATGGATTATTTATGCGAATGTTGCTCATACTAACGCCAAACAAATACCAATCGGAAGTCGCTAATGTCATTGAAAGGATCGTCAAATTGCTGACCCGTTATTTCGGGGGTATTTTATTTCAAATTACTATTATGACCATTTTCGTCTCTACTTTACTCGGATTATTGAATATTCAAAACGCGCTTTTGATTGCATTTTTTGCTGCTGTTGTTAATGTCATTCCTTATATTGGTCCGACTATCGGGGCGGTTTTTGGAATATTCATCGCGGTTTCTTCCAATCTGGATGCCGAATTTACGACCGTCATCGTTCCAATGGTAGCAAAGGTAGTCATCGTATTTGCACTGATGCAGATGCTTGATAATTTCATACTTCAACCGTTTATTTTTTCTAACAGCGTCATGGCACATCCGCTCGAAATTTTTATCATTATACTCCTCGGTGCCAAACTCGGTAGCATACTCGGCATGGTACTCGCCATTCCGGTTTATACTATTTTGCGGGTCATCGGCAGTGTATTTTTAAGTGAATTTAAAGTCGTGCAAAAACTTACAGAAAGGATGGATGAGGTTTAAGTATGGACGTACTGACGTACGACGTGCTGACTTGGTGACGTATTTTTTTCGCTGCGCGAAAACTCTTAATACATATAATGAGTACGTCCAAACATTAACACTTCAACACGTTTATGACAAAAACAAGTATAACTATTGACGGTCAAGAAATTCCGGTGAAAATTTATCGGGAGCGACGACGCGATGTACGGTTTTCATTGACTCGCACGGGCGGGTATCTTCGTATGCCTATTCAAATTTCGGAAAAAGAAGCGAGTGTTCAACAAGGCAAATTTGAAAAATGGCTACGCGAAGTCACACAAAAAAAACCTGAATTGGTCGAGCGATTTCGCGGACGTGTATATGAAGATGGAATGAGCTTGACCGTAGGGAAAAAGAACTACCTAATTCGCCTTTCCGAAAAAGAGGCTGTCAAATACCACATCGCCAGAATGGAAGGCGATACAATTTATATTACGATTAGCACAAAGGATAAAGGTCATCATTTACAAAAAAGCATTCGCCAACTGATTAGTCGATGTGTGGGCAATGATCGCTTAACTGACATCACCGAACGGGTACAATATTGGAATGATAATCATTTCAACAAACCTGTCAAAAACGTTCGTTTCAAACTCAATCAATCGAATTGGGGCAGTTGCTCGACACGCGGCAATATTAATCTTTCTACTCGTCTGCTCTTCGCACCGGATGATGTGATTGATTACGTAATCGTACACGAACTCGCACATACGGTAGAGCAAAATCACTCGGCAGCTTTCTGGAAAGTTGTCAGTGATGTAATGCCTGATTATAAAGATAAGGAAGTCTGGTTGAAGAAAAACGGAGAGCAATGTAATTTTTAACGTAACACAGACATTCTTGTCTGTTTCGATGCACAGACAAGAATGTCTGTGTTACGTAAGGGCAAAAAAAATACATTCATGTTCCCATGAATGTATTTTATAATATTTTAAAACCAATAACCGAATTTACGGTCCTTGATGTGTTTTTGCAAATCGAATTGTTCTTACCTCGTCGTTCGCTGTCACTCTAATAAAATATATGCCAGGTCTCAATTTCGCAGCATTTACTTCTAACTGATGGTAGCCCGGATATTGTGTGCCATCAAAAACTTCCGCAACAGGTTGACCAATCATATTATATACCTGAATATTGACATTTGCAGGTTCGTTTAGATTAAAATTGACCGTTGCAAAATCTCTTGCCGGATTGGGCGTAACGATAAGCTCATCGAATAATTCGGGAACTTCTTCAAAACTCGTAATCTCAGAAGGATGTGTAGCTCCGGTATCTCTTATTTGGTCATCCATTAATTCAATGATAGAACTCGGAACACCCCCAAAAATATCATATTGTACAGTACGATCTGGTGAAATAACAGCTATTGCAGGTGCAGCCTGTTCAGAGAAGCCAAATTCATCATCGTTGAATGGTTCATAAATCTCAACCGCACCACCGTCTGCGCTGATAGAGGGGTAAGTAATATCAAATTGATTGTCGAACCATTGTACATCTGCATCGTCATCTGCGCTTCTTATTGTGATTCCAAAAAACTCCACATCATTTTCTCCTTCGCCCCAATCAACGTATAAGTCTTGCAAATGAGGAGCAAGATTTTGGCATAGACCACAACCAACCCAGAAAAAATCAAATACAACAGTTTTTCCTTTATCTAAAAAATCGTCATGTAATTTATATTCATTCCCATCTGTATCTACCATCGTGAAATTAGGGATGGTTTCTTGCGCGAGAGCCAGATTCGCACTCAAAATGAGAATAAAAAAAGTATGTCGTAATTTTCTTACCATAATTCTATAATTTAGGGTTTAAGCAAACGTTTCCGTCGCTAAGATGCAAATTTTACTGCGGATAATCAAGCCAGTCCATATAAAATGTCACGTTTTTGACAATTTTTCTATTTCTGCGACGTTGGCGAGTTGATAAGTACGCATGACTTCGCCCAATTTCTCCTCAATTTCCTCCTTCGTAAAGCCATATTGTTGCAACGAATAACTGTGTTTGCTGCGGTATTTGGATTGATTTTTTAAATGTGATTCTAAGCGATTTTTAAAATTATCAGAAATATTCATATTAAAATGAGCATATACTTCTTCGACGGCTTTTTTGGGGTCTGCCGAGAGTTCGTTGTAAGGCACGACAAAGAGGTTTTCGGGCTTGAATAGGCTCTTATTTTGATGAAAATAATTATAAAAATCAATCGCAATCTGTCCCAAAGCGCGATACTCTTCGCTGTCCTCCGGTATCTCTGGCGCGATGAATTTCCAAGACGCGCTAAACATGCTAATAAAAGAAGGTACAGCCGACTTCGGGTCACGCATCAAATACACAATCCGTGCATCAGGAAACATCTCCAAAATCGTATGCAGTCGTCCCGTCGTAATGACATTTTTGGACAATAATATCTTTCCTTTTCCCTCAGAATACATAAATCGTTGGAGTGAACTGCGAAAGTATTTCTGAAGTTTTCGGCGCGTTTTTTCTGGCATTTTATCTATGATGGTCAGGTATTCAAACTCCTTCATATACGGACAAATCAGAGACACGGCGACGGTCAAAAAACTAAACAAATACATGGCTTCGTCCTCTTCTTTTTCATTAAAACCTGTCGGATGAATGTCTGCCCATTCTTTAAAAAACCAACTGTCCACCCAATCAAAAAAACGTCGAAAAGGTCGCCCGATACGCCTATCCACCGCACCAACGACTTTTACGATTTTATAAAAAGTCACCGAAGGTATAATGCCGTGATACAGCAGTATCGGCGCGTATCGTTCCTCGTCCATACACATCAGGCGGTGCATGAAAGTCGTACCGCTACGCGGATTACTGATGATGAAAATGGGGTTTTCGATAGTCGTTTTTCGATAAGAAAAAAATAAAATCTCATCCAACAATCTGAATATCAACATGAATACACAGATAAACAATAAGGCAATAATGGCTACTATCGTTATCAATGCTCGCCTCCAGCTGAAATGTCGAATACAATTCAGGTAAATGATTTTGAAAAGTGTCTTAAAGTGAATGTATAATATCGAGGACATATTGTTCTATCTAATTCATTTGCGGAGCAAAATAGTGATTAGTTTCTAACAGATTTTGCTTCGCAAAATTACCTATCGACCAGTCACCAGTCACCGCTTTCTCCAAGTTAAGCGCATAGGAATGACGGACTTCGGATATCAGTCAATTACGCAAGCACAAAGAAACGAAAAACATTAAAACACTTGAAACTTTTTTTGCATCATAAGATTATGTCTTTGCTTAATTTAGAACTAAAAATAATGCGAGGTTTGTGTAACTTCATTACCTTTGTATATTTGGAGCGTAAAATTATGTTTAATTATTTACCCAAAATTTTTCCATTAGAATCCTCAAACATGAAGAAAATTAAATATACCTTAAATGTCTGGTTAATAGTCATTTGTTCTGTTTTAACGATACAAGCTCAGACCTTAGTTAGCGGAATCGTCACGGATGCTAATTCAGGCGAATCGCTAATCGGCGCGACCATACTCGTACAAGAAACAGGAAAAGGCATAAGCACCGATTTTGACGGCAGATACGAGTTGTCCTTACAACCCGGCACTTACCAATTTGTATTAAGCTACATCGGCTATGATGATCTATCACTAAAGGTTCTTGTGACGAATACCCCACGTATGACATTCGATATTAAGATGGGCGAAAGTACCTCTATCTTGGATGTAATAACTGTGACGGGTAGTCAGGTGGAGAAAAAATTTACCGAAGAAACGGTTTCTATCGACGTGATTTCACCTGAATTTATTCAAGGTAAAAACAATACCTCACTTTCGGATGCGATACAGCGCGTGCCGGGAGTGGAAGTTATCGACGGTCAACCAAATATCAGAAGTGGTAGTGGCTACGCCTACGGCGCGGGTAGTCGCGTAGTGATACTCGTGGACGACCAACCGATGCTTGCGGCAGACAATAGTGATGTAAAATGGAATTTTATTCCGATAGAAAATGCAGCACAAGTCGAAATCATCAAAGGCTCATCATCTGTCCTCTACGGTTCGGCAGCATTGAATGGCGTGATTAATGTCCGCCTTGCTCGTGCTACCGAAACACCTTATACCTACTTGTCGATGTACTCCGGGCTTTATGACAATTTCAAAGATACCTCTCAAATTTGGTGGGGTTCTGCTATTGAGCGTCCGTATCAGACGGGCGTGTATATGGCGCATCGCCAAAAGCTCAATAAAAATCTCGGCTTGGTACTTGGTGGCAACATTCATTTCCTGAAAGGCTACCTCAAAGATGCAGACGAAGAACGCGCTCGATTCAATTTTAATTTGCGTTACAATCCGCCCAAAAACGATCGCCTTTCTTATGGTATAGCGGGCAATATCATGTATCACAAAATCGGAAATTTCTTCCTTTGGGGCAGTGATTCTACGCAACATTATGTTCATATCGACGACCCCATCAGTGGTGATGCTTACAGTACGTCGTCGCTTGACCCGTGGTTGACTTATTTTGACAAATTTTCTAATAAACACACCTTCAAAACGCGCTATTTTGATGTCACCAAATTGAGAGGTGGCAACAATGCACTCGCCAAAATATTTAGTCTGGAATACCGCTATCAGCGAGAATTTGCTAAAAAACTCAACCTCACAGCAGGCGGGCAAGCGCAGTATTTTTATGCCAAAAGTGTTTTATTTGGCAAAGATAGTCTTGGCAATTTTCCGAGCGAAAACGGTTATACTTATGCCGCTTACGCGCAATTGGACAAAAAGCTTTTTGATAAACTCAATACGACATTGGGAATGCGTTGGGAGGCATTTCATGTAAGTGGAGAATCCATTGCCGCATTGCCTGTTTTTCGTCTCGGTTTGAATTATCCGATTAATCGTACCAATTTTCTCAGGACTTCATTCGGGCAGGGCTATCGTGTTCCGAGCCTTGCCGAGCGATTCATTGACGATGATATTACCGATGGCGTTTTTATCTTCCCGAATCCCGAACTCAAACCCGAAAGTGGTTGGAGTACCGAATTGGGTTACAAAAAAGTCATTGACAAAGGCAAAAAATGGAATGGTTACATTGATGTAGCAGCTTTCTTGATGGAATATCGCGATATGACCGAGTTCTTGTTTGACCTCTATGTCCCCGCCGGTGTAGAGGTGGATCCACTAACGGCACTTCAGACTTATCTCGGTTTCAAAGCTGTCAATATCAGTCGTGCGCGTATCGCCGGAATAGAATTTACTGTATTTGGAGAAGGTCACATTAAAAATGTACCGACCCGTTTATGGGCGGGTTATACTTATAGCTTTCCGGGCGATCTAGGACAGGATACTACCCTCGTTGGTCTTGGGAATTTTATGAATCGAGCCGTTAAAAATTTCATGCAAATTGATTCGGCAGAATCCGGTGGAATTCTCAAATATCGCAGCCTACATACCACAAGATTGGATTGGGAAATAGACCCGCATAAAAACCTGACTATAGGAGTTGCTGCTAATTATAAAAGTTTTGTTTATAACATAGATGATGTACTTGAAGGTGGAGGAAAGTACGGTTCTTTGGTGAGTGCGCTTGTGCCTGCCTTGAAAAGGGTTAGAGAATTTCGTGAAGCCAGAGAGGGTAAGGGCGATTGGCTCGTTGATTTCCGGTTAGCATATCGCTTTGATGATAATCATCAACTTACTTTCTCTGTCAACAATGCCCTCAATCGCGAATACACTTTGCGTGCTGCCAAGCCCGGTCCGCCACGTTTGTATAATGTAAAATATCAAATGATGTTTTAATAGTCGATAGTCGGTAGTCCGTAGAAAAAGTGAAATCACAATTGCCTAAGGACTATCGACTACCGACCATTGACTATCGACTACCGACTTAATAAAACCACTTCTCTAATTTCATTGTTCTATTAATATGGAACACCACAAGCATCCAACGTCAAAAACATTCCACTCCGGCTATCGTATTCGCAAAGCCTATTGGACGACATTCGTCGTGATGATGAGTTACGTTTGGTTCTTTTTTAAAGCCAAAATATTCGGCAAACACTACGCAGAGAAACGCATTTTTGCTCTGCATCTACGCAATGCCGAGCGCATCAAAAAGACGATACTTCATTTGCAAGGTCTGTTTATCAAAGTCGGTCAATTGCTCTCTATCCTCACCAATTTTTTGCCTAAAGCCTTCCACGAACCACTTGAAGCTCTCCAAGACCAAATTCCCGCACGTCCTTTTTTCGAAATCAAGCAACAAATAAAGACAGAATTGGGCGATATTCCGAAAAATATATTTGCACATTTTAATGAAATACCGCTTGCCTCTGCTTCTATCGGACAAGTCCATCGTGCTACGCTCAAAACCGGAGAAGAAGTTGCCGTAAAAGTACAGCATTTCAATATCGAAAGCATTGCAGAAGTTGATTTGCGTGTCATGGAACGCATCGTAGGATGGACTGCGTATTTTTTTAATATCAAAGGCATCGAACACGCCTATACGCAAGTGAGAAAGATGATTGAGGAGGAGTTGGACTTTGAGCAAGAAGCAGAGTCGATGCAGCTCATTGCCACCAATTTAAAAGACGAACCTGCTGTGCGTATTCCGCAATTATTTTCGGAATATTCTACACACAAAATACTTGTTAGTGAATATTGTGAAGGCGTAAAAATCAGCAATACCGAACAACTCAAAGCATGGAATATCGACCAAACCGACCTTGGAAATCGTTTGGTACATGCTTATTGTAAAATGGTTTTTGAAGACGGTTTTTATCATGCCGACCCACATCCGGGCAATATTATGGTGCAAGCCGACGGAACGATTATTTTCTTAGATTTTGGCGCAGTGGCGCACCTTCAACCTGCTATGCGGACGGGTTTTTTATCGCTTATTGATGGCGCAGTGAAAAATGATGATGAAAAAATAATCGCAGCACTTAGCACGATGGGTTTTATTTCGGGCAGTAAAGATTCCGGTGAAATCGCTGAAAAAATTATTGATGCCTTACGTCAATTCATTCAAAATGAAGTGCAAATCGAGGGCTTGAATTTTAAAGACATCAAAGTGAATCCATTTGAGACGAGCCTCTTTAATCTTGTTCGCGAATTGGGCATCAGAGGCATCACAAATACGGTGCAAGTTCCGAAAGAATTTGTCTTACTCAATCGCATGGTGACGCTTCTGCTCGGTATATGCAACACATTAGATTCTAATATGAATCCTATCTCAGTCGTTCAACCCTATCTGCAAAAATATATACTCGGTGAAGAAGGTAATTTTGTCAAATTCATCACCGACCTCCTCAAAGGCAACCTCACAAGTGCCATCGCTTTACCCTCCGAATTGCAAAAAACAATTAAAAAAGTACAAAAAGGAGAATTGGAAATTAAAGTTTCCGGCATCGCCGAGCGCAATCGTATGATGTACATTTTGGGACAGCAGTTTTTATATACCATATTGTTAATTGCTTCGCTGATTTTTGCCCATACTTTTTATCAAAATGACATTGTACCATTCAAATCTTATACTACAACAGCGAGTATTTTGTTTCTATTTTTATTGTTGAGGTCGATGTGGAAGAATCGGAAACTGGGTGGGTAGGTTTGAAGGCGAGTTTGCAAAAGTTACCAAATATTGGTATTTTTGTAAAAACGATTTAATTATGGCAAAAAATACATCAATATCGCTCAGTAGTAAGTCAAGTTAATTATGATAAGTTGCTTTGAGTGAAATTTTTTCGAGTACGAGGCGGAGGTTATTCAGCATAGCCGTAGCTACGCTGGATGTTCTCCAACAAAGTAATCGGACAAATTTCGCCAAATGAACTTATCATAATTAGTTTGACTTACTACTCAGTACTTATTTTGAAAATTTCATTAATGAAATTATCGCAGAAGGTAAGTATAATAATGTGAGTAAAGTGGTGCGGGCGGGCGGGCTTGCGTTTGTTGGAGAATGAAGAGAAGAAGCATCAGGCAATTATTCAAGCACTCATAGAAGGAGAAGAAAGTGGAGTAGTGGAAAATTTTGACAGAGAGACTCATTTGAAATATTTACATGAAAAATATCTGGATGAAAATGGCAATTTAAAAAAACAAAAAAAGGATAAATTTTGGTCTGCCGTAAAACAAATAAGACAATCAGTGACGATAGAAGAATTGATTAAAGAACAAAATTATAAACCAATCAAAGCCGAAGAATTTTACAAAGAAGTCGCGGAGTTGAATATTGAAGAACCTTTAGATGAACTTCTTGCCATGCTCACACCACGAACTACCTTTTAGATACCAATATCGTCCTCACCTATCTGCGCGATAACGAACAAGCCAAAAAACTTGAACAGGATTTACGCTTACTTTCAGGCGAACATAATCTCATCATTTCAGTGGTTACAATCGGAGAAATCAAGTCTATTGCAGAACAAACTCACTGGGGAGAAAGAAGATTGGAATGTATGCAGCGTATGTTGTCTCGTTTTCTTGTGATAGATTTGAACAATGCCGAATTACTCGAAAGATACGCCACGATTGATGCCTTCAGTCAAGGAAAATTACGCGGTAAACCAGTCAATTTTTCAGCGCGAAATATGGGTAGAAATGACCTTTGGATTGCAGCAACAGCTTCCGCCATGAAACTTCGATTACTGACTGCCGATAAAGATTTTGGTCATTTAAATGAGGTGTTTTTAGACTTGCAATCTATTAATTTACAGAAATATAGATAAAAAATAAAAGAAGATACATTCACACCAGAACAACATAAGTTCATCATCAAAGCACAAGGGTTTTCTCATAAAAAATTAACTAACTGATAATCAATCAAATAGTAATCGGTGAAATTTATCCTTTCTTAAAAATCTTAAAAAAATATATTTTTATAAATGAATGAAAAATCCGAGAATAAAACGTTTTTTGTTGAAATCAAACAAGGCAATATTCATTTACTGGAAAAATTCCTTGCACAAGCAGGAACTTCTTTAAATAGCTTTCGTTATTTTGATAAACGTCCTTTGGCTATTATTCAAAATCACATCTGCACTTACCTCTATTTGAATGAAGACCAACAACCTCTGTGTTATGGTCATCTCGACAAAGAGGACAGCATAGTATGGCTCGGCATTGCGGTAGTGGAAGGGCAAACCGGACAAGGACTTGGCAAAAAAATGATGCATTATCTTGTAGATAAAGCGCAAGATTTACAATTGCCTTTCATTCAACTTGCTGTCGATACAGACAATATTTCCGCGCAGCGATTGTACGAAAAATTTGGTTTTACCAGTATAAAAAAAACAGACAAATATAATTTGATGAAGAAAGTGTTGAAGTATTGAAGTGTTATGGTGTTGAAGTAATTTTTGCTTACGAAAAACTTATTCTTCAACACTCCAACACTCCAACACCTCAACACTTCAACACTTCAACACATGAACTTCTACATCAGCACAATGGCATTTCGTGGCAAGTCAATTGAGACTGCCATTCAGACTTGTACGGCAAATGACTGGGCATTAGAATTTAGCTCCGGGATGCCTCATCGTGCGGATATCGTGGCAGTCTATGAAGCCTGTGATTTGGAGCGGATGCCACACAATTATTTTCCTGCCCCGGCAGTGCCTTTTGTTCTTAATTTGGCAAGTAAAGATTCTGATATACGTTACACTTCCATCGAACATTGTCGCTTGGGTTTGCGGCTTTCTGCACAAGCCAACGCGCCTTTTTATGCAGCACATGCGGGCTTTTGTATCGACCCAAATCCTGACGAACTCGGCAAGCAACTTCGCGTAAACGTGCCTTACCAACGCGAGGAACATTGGCAATTATTTTTACAATCTATCAAAGAAATATTAAAAACGGCAGACGAATTACAGACCGATTTTTTGATTGAAAATAATGTCGTAGCTGCCATGAATATGTATGAAAATAAGTATCCACTCTTTTGCAGCGATGCCCTTGAAATGGCTCGTCTGATAACCGATGTATCGCATCCGAGATTAGGCATTTTACTGGACACAGCCCACCTAAAAGTATCTTCCGGTACGCTCGATTTTAATTTAAATGAAGCCATGCAAATCCTCCAACCTCACATCAAAGGCATTCATCATAGCGATAACGACGGCTTGTTGGATACAAATGAAAAAATCACATCCGACTATTGGTTTTTTGACTATCTCAACAATTATCGTGAACTTGTACACGTATTAGAAGTGAAAGATTTAAATGCTGATGAGATTCGGCAGCAGTTGAGTTTATTTAGTGATTAGTTTATGGAGTTTTTAAAGTTTATAAGGTTTATAGAGTTGGTAAAGTTTTGCCTATGGCAAAACCCTTTTTACTAATCACTCTATAAACCTTATAAACCTTATAAACTTTAAAAACTCAAACAAAAAATATTGGAAATACGAAATATGCTTATCCCTAATTCGGGAAATATACGCGATGCACTTGCCATCATTGATGCCAATGCACAAGGCACAGGTTTTGTCATTAATGACGACCAAAAACTCGTCGGTGTAGTCACCGATGGCGACATTCGACGCGCCTTTATCAATCAAGGAAAAACGCTTGAAACACCTGTCGTTGAGGTCATGCAAACCCAATTTACGAGCTACCCTGTTACGACTTCACCCGACGAGATTAATGCTTCATTGTCTGACAGAATCCGCCACATTCCCTTGTTAGATGAATCGGGTAAAGTCGTCGATTATGCTTCACGGACTCGTCTGCATCGCATCCCGATTATGGAGCCGCTACTCGGTGGCAACGAACTCGCCTACGTAAGCGAATGTGTTCGCACGAATTGGATTTCTTCGCAAGGGCGTTTTGTACGTGATTTTGAGCGTATGATGGGCGAATTTCATGCAATGCCTTACGCACTTGCAGTGAGTAATGGTACGGTAGCTTTGCACCTTGCACTTGACGCACTCGGTGTAGGTGAAGGCGATGAAGTCATTGTTCCGAATCTGACTTTTGCAGCTTCGATTAATTCGATTATTTATGCCGGAGCCACGCCTGTCATTGTGGACGTGGATGATACTTGGTCGATTTCGACAGAGGCGATACGGGCAGCGATCACGCCACATACTAAGGCGATTATGCCAGTACATTTGTACGGCTATCCTTGCGATATGCACCGCATTGAGGCGATAGCGCGAGAGCATAATTTGTTGGTGATTGAGGACAACGCAGAAGGGCTTGGAACGACATTAAACGGACAACTGACCGCGACATTCGGTGATGCCGCCACCTTCAGTTTTTTTGGTAATAAAACGGTGACGACAGGCGAGGGCGGAATGATATTTTTTAAAGATAAAAAACATTACGAACACGCTGCCGTACTACGCGATCACGGCATGTCAAAAACGAAAAAGTATTGGCACAATTACGTTGGTTACAATTATCGAATGACCAACCTACAAGCTGCCATAGGTGTAGCACAAATGGAGCGCATTGACGATATTTTAAATAAAAAATGTACAGTAGGAAAGGTATATAATGAATTGTTGGCTGATGTGAATGAGTTGATTTTGCCACCACATTCGAGTGAGGTACGGAACACCTATTGGCTTTATACTTTATTGGTCAATGATAAAAAAACAAACCTAAGTCGTGATGAAATTATTAAAAAATTATTGCAAAATGGCATAGAAGCGCGACCTGTTTTTTTTCCTTTACACGTCATGCCACCTTATGTCAATTTCGCCAAAGGCGAATACCCAAATACAGATTACATCTCGCGTCAGGGATTGAGTTTGCCCTCATCGGTTGGCTTGACGGAAGAGCAACAAGGCGATGTCTGCCGAGCCTTGAAAGGCGTATTTAAAGTAAGAGAATTATTGAAAAGATAAAGAATGATGAATATTTTACTAACAATATGTGCAAGAGGCGGTTCTAAAGGTTTGCCGGGAAAGAATGTTAAAGTCATTGCCGGAAAACCCTTATTGGCATATTCTATCCTGACAGCAGCCAAATTTGTTGATACTTATTCGGGAAAAGCTGTTATGGCACTAAGTACTGATAGTGAGGAGATTAGAGCTATTGCTACCGAAAACGGACTACAAACAGATTATCTGCGACCCGCAGATTTTGCAACGGATAGTATCAGCAAGACACCCGCTTTGAATGATGTTTTATTACATGAAGAAAAAAAACACAATATTCGTTTTGATTTGCTGATAGATTTGGACGTGACCTCTCCGCTACGGACTCTGGAAGACATTAATAGTGCAATACAAGTTATTCAAAATGATGCTGAATCTATTAATCTTGTTACGGTAAATCCCGCACACAGAAATCCATATTTCAATATGTTAGAGCAGCAAGAAAACGGCTATTTTGGAGTCTCCAAAAAACCAGATGTTCCGTTTTACTCGCGACAACAAGCACCAAAAGTATATGATATGAATTCGTCGTTTTATATTTTTAAAAGAAAGTATTTTGAAGGAAATTATACCGGCTCATTGAATGATAAAACGATGATTTACGAAATTCCTCACCTCTGTTTTGATGTGGATAGCCTTGATGATTTTGAGTATTTGGAATACATAATCAATACCGGAAAATGGACGTTTTGAAAGTTGTCATTATAGGATTAGGTAGTATCGGAAAAAAACACGTCAACGCTTTGATACAGTTGCAAGGGCACCGCTTTGAGATATACGCATTGCGTAGCAATACTGCATCGGCTGCGTATCCGAATGTGACCAATATTTACAGTCTTGAAGCACTCAATATCACGCCTGATTTTTTTATTGTTTCCAATCCAACTTCCTTGCATTTTAAGACGATTAAAACGCTCGTTAGTTTTGGAAAACCTATTTTAATAGAAAAACCTGCTGTGATGCAGTTGCTTGAAGCTGACGAACTTATACGGAAATTAGCAAAAACTAACCTAACGACCTACGTGGGCTGCAATCTTCGTTTTTTAGAAGTTTTAAAATTCATTAAATCGTATTTAGAAGAAAATAATCCGCGTATTAATGAGGTCAATATTTATGGTGGTTCGTATATGCCCGATTGGAGACCACAACAAAATTTTCGAGATATTTATAGTGCCAATAAAGAAATGGGCGGAGGAATTCATCTTGATTTTATTCACGAAATTGATTATTTGTATTGGTTGTTTGGTGCGCCTGAACGAACTCGTAAAATTTTGAGAAGCCAATCTTCTCTTAATATTTCGGCAGTAGATTATGCGAATTATTCTTTTTTGTATAAAAATTTTGTAGCGTCTGTCATTTTGAATTATTATAGAAAAGACCGAAAACGATGCTTCGAAATTGTGTGTGATACTGGAACACTTTTAATAGAAATTGAAAAGGGCGTGGTGTATTTTAATCAAAAGATTATTTTTACAACAAAACAAACTATCTTGGATACTTATCAAGCTCAAATGGAGTATTTTATAGATTGTCTTAAAAACAAAACCCAACCGATGAATCATTTTGCAGAAGCCTTTGAAGTCTTAAAAATGTGTTTAAGTGATGAGTAATTTACAAGGGAAAATAATATTGGTTACGGGCGGTAGTGGTCTGTTGGGGTCTGCGATGTTGAAGAATATCCGACACAATAATGGTACGGCTATCAATGGAGACATTACGGTTAAAAATAATATCAATGAACATAATTTGCAACTTGATATTACAGACTCGGAGTCTATCCAATCGACTATCAATCGCATCATTGAGGAATACGGACGCATAGACGGTTTGGTGAATAATGCCTATCCGCGTACAGCAGATTGGGGAAATAAATTTGAGGATGTAAGCCTAAAAAGTTGGCGACAAAATGTTGATTATCAACTCAATAGCGTATTTGAAATCAGCCAATTGGTGCTCGAAAAAATGAAAGCACAGCGTACACGCGGTGCTATTGTCAATATAGCTTCGATATATGGTGTACAGGGAAATGACTTTACGGTGTATGATGGCACAGACCTCACTTCGCCCGCCGCTTATGCCGCTATCAAAGGCGGTGTTATCAACTTCACGCGCTATCTCGCTGCCTATTACGGAGCACACCGGATCCGAGTCAATTGTGTATCGCCGGGTGGGATATTTAATGATCAGCCCACATCTTTTGTTAAAAATTATGAGCATAAAGTACCACTCAAACGCATGGGCAAACCCGCGGATATTGCTCCGGCTGTTTCCTTTTTATTGTCTGATGCGGCAGCTTATATTACGGGGCACAATTTGATGGTAGATGGTGGTTGGTCAATCGTTTAAGGCAAAGTAAATAAGAAATGAACCGAACGACACAAATTGCAAAACAGTTCCGAGAAGTTTATCTGGACGGTGATTGGGTAGCAACGACTAATCTAAAAGCCCAACTTTCAGATATAACTTGGGAACAAGCCACCACAAAAATCGGCACGTTGAATACCATAGCTGCCCTCGCCTTTCATATCAATTATTATGTAGTCGGCGTAGCCAATGTCTTAGAAGGTGAACCGCTCACCATCAGAGATAAATACAGTTTCGACTTTCCCTCCATCAAGTCTCAAAAAGATTGGGAAAATTTGCTTGACAAGATGTGGAGCGATGCGGAAAAATTTTCAGCACTCGTAGAAGACATGCCTGACGAAAAGTTAAGTGAAGTTTTTGTTGATGAAAAATACGGTGATTACGAAAGAAATCTCCACGTCATTATTGAACATACCTATTATCATTTTGGACAAATTGTTTTGATTAAAAAACTGCTTTTGAGTGAAGAATAAATATTTTGCCTAAAATGACAAATATTGCTTAGACTATGTTTGGATAAGTAAGTAAGAAACATTAAATTTGTTGCTTAAAGTCAACACTCATTATTTATGATAGATAAAAAAGCATTAAAGGGTATTACTATAAATCATTCCATTGAAAAGGTTGAAAAATACCTCATTAAAAAATATATTATATCAAATAACCTAAACGCCCAAAATTCTCCAATTTTATCTTCATACTTAAATGAGAACTCAATAAAAAAACTTAATTATGATGGTTTAGAAGTTAATTCATTGAAAGACTTAGAAAGCTACTTGGAATTACTCATACCAATAAAAGATAGAAAGCTAAATGGCGCGTTTTTCACACCTAATTTCATCGTTGATTTTATAATAAAGGAAGTAAAGCCCAAGGAAAACGATAGATGTCTAGACCCATCTTGTGGCACAGGAGTGTTTCTCATTGGGCTTGTTGAATATTACTCGAAGCAATTTAATAAATCTATTAAAAAAACCGTTCAAGAAAATATTTTTGGAAGTGATATATTAGAGTACAACATTGAAAGAGCAAAAGTTTTATTATCAATTCTTGCATTAGAAAATGGTGAATATTTGGCAGAGGAAGACTTTAATTTAATTCATCAAGATAGTTTGAGGGGGGAGTGGAAAGACAAATTTGATGTAATCGTAGGCAACCCGCCGTATGTAAAATATCAGGATTTATCAGATGAAAACAGAGCCTATTTATTAAAAGAATGGACGACCATACAAAGCGGTACATTTAATTTATATTTTGCTTTTTTTGAATTAGGTTATCAATTGCTAAATGCAAACGGAAGATTAGGTTATATAACGCCTAATAATTATTTTACTTCCTTAGCAGGAAAAAATCTAAGAGCGTTTTTTACCCAAAATAAATGCGTGAATAGAATAATTGATTTTAGCCACAAGAAAGTATTTGATGCTCAAACTTATACTGCCATCACTTTTTTAAATAAAAAAGAAAACATATCAATATTATACGATAGAATTAAAAATGAAGATTCGCCAATTCAATTCATCCCCAAAGTAAATGGTTCGCCCAACAAACTCAATGAACTGGATATTAAAAAATGGCGATTGCTTAAAACTAAAGAGCAAAAAAATATTAAAATAATAGAAACGATAGGCACGCCGATAAAAGAATTATTTGATATATGCGTTGGTATCGCTACACTGAAAGACAGTGTTTTTTTTGTTGATTCAAAACATTCCAAAGGGGACTATTTAATAAAACAAACAGAATCAGGAACGTTTAAAATAGAAAAGGGAGTAACAAAATCGGTCTATAAAATATCAGCCTTTAAATCTCAAGATGATATAGTCAATAATTCGAGAAAAATCATTTTTCCATACACCATAGAAGCTGGAAATGCTCAAGCCATTCCAGAAGAATTGTTTAAAACAAAATATCCCGAATGTTACAAATATCTCCTCACTCAAAAAGAACTATTGGATAGTAGAGATAAAGGTAAAGTCAAATTTTCACCTTTTTATGTTTGGGGAAGAACACAAGGTTTGACCAAAAGAGGAAAGAAAATATTGAACCCGACATTTAGTCGGCATCCCCGATTTTTATTGGTCGAAGAAGAAGATGCTTTTTTCACGAATGGGTATGGTATTTATTTTAGAAAAGAAAAAAATAATCGCGTAGATTTATTTTCCGAATATGCCCACCTTTTGTCATTAGAAAAAAATATAGATGTGGTGCAGAAAATTCTAAATTCTTATATCATGCACTATTACGTTTCTAAGACAAGTGTTTCTATTGCAGGAGGTTACCCTTGTTATCAAAAGAATTTTATTGAAAAATTTACGATACCCAAAATGACAATAACTGAAATTGAGAAATTGAGAGCGATGGATGATAAAGAAGAAATTGATGAGTATTTGATTGGGAAATATCAGGTGAATGTATTAGCCGGAAATCTTGATGTATATATATCCAACAAATCCTGTTCAAATTCGGTATAACTCAAATTACTCATATTTACAGTAGTCGTAGCGGGTAGAAATCCGTCTTGGATTAACGTTTGAGTATCGCCATAGATTTTCGGAATACTTCTATTAAAATCCACTAACAACAAGCAACATCGCTCATACTTGTAATCGTCAGTTGTTGTATTTGGGCGGCTATTAACAGCTTGAAATGATTTTATATATTTTTCAATAGTCTTTGGCGGCATCTTGTCAAAAACTACACGCTTCTGTTTTACTTCATTACTATTATACTCATTCAACATAAAAATATACAACTCTCCTAAAACCATTTTCGGGCATCTCAAATGCAAGTTCAAAGGCTCGGCAAAAGTCCTTTCATACATAGTGTCATAATTTTTATTCGTACTACTCAATTGACTTCTGACATTAATGGTCAATATAGATTCAGTAAGCAAATCACCATACAAATCATAATAACCATTTAGATTTGTAGGATAAGATAGTGTTGTAGGATGAATGGGAATATTGCTTGGAATAATAGAAATGTCTTGGTCTTTCGTCTTGATATAACCTGCCAATTTTCGTTCTTTATCGTAGAGTTTATAAGGTTTGCTATAAGCTGTTGGATTAATTGCACGTTTCAGTTGTTTTTTACTAGGGTTGATCAAACTCGGATGGATTCCTAAATTAACCAATTCGGTTTTGATAGCATTATGGATTAGTTTAATGCCATTTTGCGACCTGATTAAACTTATTTTAGCTCTGCCACCCCCTGTAACTATAGCATTTTCAATTCCGGTTTTGAATTGTAATAAAGCATCATCCATTGTAATGGAAGGAAAAGCTTGTCCCCTATGATTTTGTACTAAATTTGTCATTTTTAAAAAATTCTTGTAAAGAAACTCCAAGCGCAACAGCAATCTTTTCAATATTCACGATAGATATATTTCTTTTCCCACTCTCCACACTTGCAATGTAACTTCTGTCCAAATCAGATGAATAAGCCAAGTCTTTTTGCGACATACCTTTAATACCTCTCAACTCTTTAATCCTTAACCCAATTTTTGATTTGACATCCATCGTGCAAATATCTAAATGTGTTGACTATAAGCCAAAGACTATAAGTAACATTTTGAACTATTTTCACATATCATTGATAAAAATGAAGCGAGAAAAAGGCTATCAGTAATAAAATATAGGTAACTTTCATTCGATGCGACTTCCTACTGCTTAGTATCCAACAAAAATAAAAAATCATTATTTTTATTTGGATTTAATCCAAATAGGGCATATATTTGTCGTAGAAAAATTATTTACATTAAATCTAAATAAAAATAGCGGTGGAAATTAGTAGATTTGCGTTCCTGATTTTGGCAATTTGCGGATGTACGTATGCAATGGCTCAAACCAATCCAAACCAAGGCAATACCCTCAGAGGATGGTCAACAACAAGTGGTGGTAAGACAATGATTGGTGGTTATGCAGGTATCCATTACAACCAGCCTTTGAGCAGTGATACCCGCGAAAACGGCAAATTGGATGTACATCGTATGGTCATGCTTTTTGGTTATAAATTCGATAAAAAAGTCGCTTTTTATACCGAAATCGAATACGAACACGTCAGTGAAGTTTTCATCGAACAAGCGTTTTTTGATTATAAAATCAATAATTACGTGACACTTAAAGGCGGTTTGTTGCTCGTGCCGATGGGCATTATCAACGAATATCACGAACCAACGACCTTCTACGGCGTAGAGCGTCCGATACTTGATAAAGTCATCGTACCAACGACTTGGCGCGAAATTGGTTTAGGGATTTCGGGCAATATTCAGGAAGTCTCCCTGCGGTATCAAGCCTATCTGATGAACGGCTTTTTGGGCTACGACGGAGAAGCGAAATTGCGCGGTTCGGACGGCTTCAGAAAGGGCAGACAAAAAGGAGCAGAATCGGTGATTTCGTCGCCCAACCTTGCGACCAAAATCAATTATTATGGTCTGCGCGGTTTGAATCTCGGCGCATCGCTTTATACCGGAAAAACACAATCAACCTTATACAATGGCTTAGACAAATCGGATGATTTTGCAAAAGCGCAAGCTGACAGTTCGGCGGTCAACCTGACAATGATTGGCTTAGATGCCCGCTACGATTTGAAAGCATTTCACATTCGCGGACAAGTTAATTTTGCGAACATCGGCAATACCGAAGCCTATAATAATTTTACAGGCGCAGATCTTGGAAGTCAACTTTTTGGCTACTATATCGAAACAGGCTACAACGTATTTAGTCATACCCAAAATCAAACAAAACTTATCCCTTTTATTCGCTTTGAAAAAATGGATACACACGCCAAAGTAGCAGGCGACCTACCCCGAAATGAAGTATATAATCGAATGGTCGTAACAACAGGTATAGATTGGAAATTGAATGACGGTGTAGCACTAAAAGCTGATTATCAGTTCCTTAACAATGCAGGTAACGATGATTGGGATAATATTTTAAATCTCGGTGTCGGCATTTGGTTTAGATAAATTCAGTGATTGTTGATTAGTGACCCGTTTACAGATATACGAGTCACCAATCACCAGTCACCAATCATTATAAAAAATGAAAAATCTTATTGTTTTAGTTTTGTTGGTTTCAAGTTTTGGGTTTTTGAGTTTTACACAATACGGTGACTTCTTTTTTCCATCGTATCTACAAAAGAAAATCAAGAAACAGGTTAGCAAAACATTTGACCTTGACGAGTTTGAGATGATGTCGGTCGTAGCGGATTCCAACTCCTATGCTTATGATTTTTTTGAAATAAAAAACCCTGAAAATGAAATGATTGGCTATGGAATCGTCACCCTTACGAATGGTTGTAAAATCGGTGGTTGCGATGCTATTCAACATTCTGATAATGCCGAATACGAACAGTTTTACTTTTCTACTTTGTACCACGCCACCGGAGAAATTGCCAATGTAAAAGTCCTCGAATACAATTCTGAACGTGGTTATGAAATAACAGCAAAAAACTGGCTCAAACAATTTATTGGCAAACGTGGCGGCAACCTGAAAGTCAATCAAGAGATTGACGCGATTTCAGGAGCGACAGTTTCTGTCAATTCAATTGTCAATGAAATCAATACACAACAGCAGTGTTTGAATGGTGATGAAACGTTGAGTAGCAAGTAACTCAACTGAGCAAATTCCAAATCTCAAGCAACAAATTCCAACGAAATATCAGTTGTAATTTCTCAAAGAATCAGGCTAACTTCCTTTTTGATTGCCAGCAAGGCTTTATCTAATCCCGTCCCGCCTTTTTCGTTCAAAAATTTGAATAATTCACGACTATAATCTAAGCCAGAGGCATTGTCGGGCATCTGTTGGGCAACGTGATTGAGGGTATTGACTGCATCGTTTTTTGCCAGAGAAATAATTTGCCACAATTCGGGAGACACATACGTTTGCTGAGATACATTGTGGTCAAGCTCTTGTTGGATAGCCACTTGTAGAGCAATTTGCAAATCGGAAGCTGTCATGCTGTTGGTGCGAATACGCAAAATGAGATTGGGCAAAGAAATCCGCTCGCACAGCACCGTTAATCGTTCATAAGCTTGCAAGCGCAAGGGAAGCGTGATATTGCGATGTCCGGCTTTGAAGTCAAGTTCTTTTGCTCTCGCTTCAAAATTGAAATACTGGCGCAACATAACACATACCGTCAGAAAAACTACGAGCGCGGGTATTGTATATTTGAGTAATTCGAGAAGTATCGACATGATTTATTTTTTTAAAACAAAATGGGCAGCAAATTTATTTAAATAACGTAAGTTGCTGAGCAAATAGTGATTGGTTAATTCGGTGACTGGTGATTGGTTTCTAAGTAGTCAGTCAAGCAAATACTGTCGGGTAATTTGGCGAAATTACCTGAAAAATTGTCAGTATAGGCATCAATGGTTTAAAATTTGTATTTTTGTATTCAAATTTCTATTTATGAAAGACACATTAACAACTCCGGTGAGTTTAACAGATGGCGCAATCAAGCAATTGGAGCGTATCAGAACAGAGAAAAATCTACCTGCTGATCACGGGCTTCGTGTAGGCGTGAAAGGTGGCGGTTGTTCGGGTTTTACCTATATACTCGGCTTTGATGAGAAAGATGAAAAAGACGACGTATTTGAGATCAGTGGCATGAAGGTTTTTATGAATAAAGCCCATGCCATTTATTTGCTCGGTATGGAAATCGACTTTCTCGACGGCTTGAATAATCGCGGTTTTACGTTCACCAATCCGAACGCTACGGATACTTGCGGGTGCGGAACTTCTTTTTCCGCATAAAATAAAAGGCAATTCGCAACAATAAATTCGCCTTTTATGCTGCCCTTTTTCCCTCTAAGAAACCTTCAAAAAGCCTTATATAGCTCGGCTATTCGCGGTTTTTAAAAATTTCTTAGAAGAAAAAATGACTATCCTAAAATGACGAATTTATTATTACGAATTGCCTAAACCCGATATCAACACAAATGGACTTAAAAGCACAAATTGATCTGTTAAAACTTCCCAGACATGTCGCTGTTATCATGGATGGCAACGGACGGTGGGCAAAGCAGCACGGAAAGATGAGAATTTTTGGGCATAAAAACGGTGTAAAAGCCGTTCGTGAAACCACCGAAGCTGCTGCCGAGTTGGGCGTAGAGTATTTGACTTTATATGCTTTTTCGACCGAAAACTGGGGGCGACCCGCCAGCGAAGTCAATGCTTTGATGACCTTGCTTGTCACCACCATTCGAAGGGAACTCAAAACGCTGACCGACAATAATATTCGCCTACAAGCTATCGGTGACATCAAAAACCTACCGGAAAAATGCTATAAAGAATTGTTGGAAGCGATTGATTATACCAAAAATAATACGCGGATGACGCTCGTATTGGCACTCAATTATAGTGCACGTTGGGAAATCATGAAAGCCGTAAATAGTATAGCAAAGGATGTACAAAACGGCATATTAGCACCAAACGAAATACAAGAGGCTCATTTTGAACAATACCTCAATACAACAGGAATTCCTGACCCGGAACTCCTCATTCGCACAAGTGGAGAAACCCGAATCAGCAACTTTCTGCTCTGGCAAATCGCTTACTCCGAATTGTATTTTACACCGCTCTTTTGGCCCGAATTTCGTAAAGAACATCTCTACGAAGCCATTTTAAATTTTCAAAATAGGGAACGTAGATTTGGAAAAATTAGCGAGCAAGTGACTGAATAATTTAAGTATTAAACTGCGGACAATATCTTATTATCCATTCAATTGCTCTTTAGAAAAATTGACATTCAACCAACCACCTTCTACTCTTGCTTCATATTTTTTGTAAAAATTAATTGCGGGTTCATTCCAATCCAAAACCTGCCATTTCATACGATTGGCTTTACGTTTTTTAGTTTCTTCTATTACTGCCTCAAAAATTAATTTGCCGACTCCCTTGCGCCGATAACGCTCTGTCACCACAAAATCTTCCAAAAACAACATCCGCCCTTTCCAAGTGGAATACGCCATATAATACAGTGCCATTCCGACAATGCCTTCTTCATTTTCAGCAACAAGTGCATCATAAATACCGGCTTCAAAGTCGTTTTCGTAATCCTTTAAAGTCGCTGTGACCGCATCAGGTTCTTTTTCATAGACCGCCAATTCAGTCACGAGAGCATGAATGGCGGCGAGATCATTTTTTTTCGCTTTTCTTACTATTATCATAATTACAATTTTCTTTTCTATATTTACGACTTGGTATGAGGTATTGAGTATTCGGTGTCAAGTAGGGGAGACAACGTGCAAAGTAGTAAATATTAATTTCATCCTACTATCTGATACTACTGGACTTTGGACAAAAGTATCAAGTATCAGGACTTAAAATTATAACTATTTGATTATCAGGAACTTAAATCAAAAAATATATTTTTAAATAAGTTTTAATTTAAATATATTTATGATTAAAAATCAGACAATTAAATTTCATCTCGTCCTGATACTTGATACCTAATACATTTCGTCCAAAGTTTAAGATACTAAGTACCTGATAAAATTGTTCAAATAAATTCATAGAAATTCAAACAAAAGAGAAATGCCGAAAATACAAATGGTGGATTTGCGAGGGCAGTATAAAAAAATACAGTCCGAAGTAAATAGTTCTATTAAAGCCTGTTTAAAATCCGCTACATTTATTAACGGTCCGAAAGTTCAGGAATTTCAGGCAAATCTTGAAAAATATCTCGGAGTCAAACACGTCATCCCTTGCGGTAATGGTACGGACGCGCTTCAAGTGGCGATGATGGCTATGGGCTTAAAACCCGGTGATGAAGTCATCGTACCGGCGTTTACGTATGTGGCTACGGTGGAAGTCGCAGTACTGCTCGGCTTGAATCCTGTCTTGGTCGATGTCGATAAAGACACCTTTAATATTACTGCCGAAATCATTGAGCAAGCCATCAATGTACGTACACGCGCTATTGTGCCTGTTCATCTTTTCGGGCAAAGTACAGACATGGAGCCACTCCTCAAAATCACTTCAAAATACAACATTCAAATCATAGAAGATAATGCCCAATCTATCGGCGCAGAATATACTTTTGCCGATGGCACAAAAGCCAAAACGGGAACGATAGGCGATGTCGGTTGTACATCATTTTACCCGTCCAAAAACCTCGGTGCTTATGGCGACGGAGGCGCAATGTGTACGAATAACGATGAGCTTGCCGACAAACTCCGTCGCATAGCCAATCACGGACAATCCGAAAAATATATGCACAAATACATCGGTGTCAACTCACGTTTGGACGCTATTCAAGCCGCTGTATTGGATGTCAAATTAAAACATTTGGACGAGTATAATGTCGCTCGACAAGCCGTTGCAGATTATTATGACAAAGCATTTGAAGATGTCGAACACTTACAAATTCCTGTGCGAATTCGACAATCAACACATGTTTTTCATCAATATACACTCATTGTAAAAGACGGACATCGCGATGCACTCAAAACTTTTTTATACGAACACGGTATTCCTTCAATGATATATTATCCGCTTACGGTCAGCGACCAAGAGGCTTTTCGCGGACGCGGACGCATCGTCGGTGATTTGCCAACTTCAAAGCTGCTTTGCGAATCGGTACTTTCTCTACCCATTCACACAGAAATGAATAATGACCAATTGGAATATATCGTCGAAACCGTCTTAGCTTATTTTAAACAAAATGAATGAATTTTGAATAAATAACTGATGTTACGCAGTAACATGTCCGCAGTTTGTCTGTCGGCAGTCCGCAGTTGGACGCGCGTGTTTCACGTATGACGGCGGTCTGCGGACTGATAGGCTGCGGACTATTTTAGTAAAAAATTTATTCACTCATTCAAAATTCATTCATTCACTCATTATACATGTTTTACCATCACGAAACGGCTGTTATTGACGAAGGTTGTCAGATAGGAAAAGGGACAAAAATCTGGCATTTTAGTCATCTGATGCCGGGCTGTGTGCTTGGTGAAGGTTGTAATATCGGACAAAATGTATTTATCGCCTCCGGCGTAATATTGGGTAATAATGTCAAAGTCCAAAATAACGTCTCCATTTATACGGGAGTCACTTGCGAGGATGATGTATTCCTTGGACCTTCGATGGTTTTTACGAATGTCATTAACCCACGCAGTGCTGTGAATCGAAAATCAGAATATCTAAGTACGCATGTTGGGAAAGGTGCGACGATAGGTGCTAATGCGACCATTGTTTGTGGACATGACATCGGGGAGTATGCTTTCATTGGTGCTGGGGCGGTTGTGACTCATGATGTTCCTGCTTTCGCGCTGTTGGTTGGTAATCCGGCTCGTCAGATTGGTTGGATGAGCGCGCAAGGTTGTCGATTACATTTTGATGAAAATAATGAAGCGACTTGTGAAGAAAGCGGTCAAAAATACATCCTTGAATCTTCGAACGATAAGCAAAAAGTAAAAAGGGTTGATATGAATGATTAATTCATATCAACCCTTTTTATATTGTTAATTTAGTTACTCAAATTTGAGGGAATGGTGATTGGTGATTAGTTCCTAATAGATTTTGCTTCGCAAAATCCTACATTGACCAATCACCAGTCACTAATCACTATTTACCTCACAACTTAATCAAGGAGTTACAGGCTTCAATTTGGTTTTTTTCCATTAGAATTTCGAGACCTTCGACCTAATATCGAACCTCTTAGAGTTGGTGTGTTGTCACCTCCATCGACTTTACCACCACCATCATTCTCATCATCATTGTCGTTATCGTCACCCGTTCCGTCAGAATAGGTATCACCAAATTGACCGGAAGAACTGCCTCTTTTTTTGTACGTAATAGTAATCTCATCGCTGGCTTTTTTCTTGCCGTTGCGTCCTGTAATTTTAATTTTATTCTCACCTTCATTCAAAACAATATCTGCCGTAAAACGCTTGTGCCTTGACATGTATTTAAAATTCGTTTTCACCTTGCCATCTATCGTGAAAGTAATATCCTCTTTGCTTTTTACATTCGTAATCGTCGCAATGACCGTTACTTTCTCATCCGAAGATTTGTGAGATGAACTCGTGGTCGGCTTAGTGATTTTTACTGTTGGTTTGGGCGCGAAAATCTCTGTAACAATATTATCACCTGTCACAACTCCTCTACCCTTTTTATACTCAATCACAGTATCATCACTATCACTTCCTGCGCTATTTACTGCTTTGATTACAACGGTATTATTGCCGCTTTGAAGGTCGATATCAGCCGTCAATTTACCTTTATAGGTGTTATAATCAAAAGGTCTTTTCTTACCGTTTACCTTGAATGTGATATTACTTTTGCTGTCAATATTCCTGATGGTAGCTATAATATTTGCTGTATTACTTTTCGTAGAATAAGGGTCTGATTTCGGCGTAGTAATCGTCACTTTTGGCTTTTCAACCGTATTATAATTAATGACCGTATCGTCACTGTCTCTACCTGCGCTATTGCTCGCTTCAATGATGACCGTATTTTTTCCGGCATCCAAATTTGCTGTAAAAGACACCTCGTCTTTTGAATCAATAAATGAGAAATTATAAACACGTTTGTTATTAACTTTTACATGAATACTCTCCTTTTCCGTCACATTTTTAACGGTAGCGACTACACGTTGACTACTTCTGTCAGTATTGTACGGGTTACTCATCGGCTTATTAATCTGCACCGTCGGACGTGATACATACTCCGGTTCGCAAGAGGCAGAAGTACGTATTGTCGTATTGTCAGAATCTTTACCGTAGCGATTTTCTGCGGTAATTTTAACTTCAATGCGCTCAGTATTTACAGATACGGTTGACGTAAATTTGTCTGAGTAAGAATCGTATTCAAAATTACTTGAACGCTTGCCATTCAAGGTGTAAGTGATGTCTCTTTTGCTATCTACGTTTTTAATGGTCGCTTTCAGTGAAACCGAATTTTCTGAAGTCGTATAAGGGTCAGCCGAAGGGCGGGTGATGCGGACGCTTGGTTCATTGTTTCTATCATCATTTCCAGTATAATGACAAAGCGCGTTGTTAATAAGTTTGCGGGTATCCGTATCACTTCCGTGTTGATTTCTAACTTCGATGGAAACAATTGTATTTTCGGTATCCAAAGGAATATCGGCAGTTATTTTATCATCAAAATAACTGAAGTTGTAATTATCTGTTGTTCTATCATTAATTTTAAATATAATATCATCTCTGCCTGATACATGTTCAATTTCTGCGGTCAATCTAACGACCGATTCATCGCTTCTGTAAGGGTCAGCCGAAGGTCGAGCGATGCGAACTGTTGGATAATTCTTCCGTGGACGTGGTGCTGGCGTAGGATTTACATCAATTCCTCTAACAACCTCTTCCTCCAAAGTAATCACCCGACTAATGAAGTCCGTTTTTCCACAGTCATTGGTCACAGTAATCGTAATTTCATTGTCACCTTCATGCAAATTGAGTAACGCAGAAAGCCTATCTCTTTTCTCTGAATAGCTGAATTTATTATACGCTTTACCATTGAGTGTCATCTCAATATTATTACGACTTTCGATATTTTCAACAGTTGCTGAAATATTATAATTTCTTGTTTTCGTAGTGGAGACCGCTTTTTTTGGTGTAGAAAACGAAATAATCGGCATCGGACACTCGGGCGTTCTGGGCGTTTCAGGCTCTTCACCAATTGCATCATAATTTCTTTTTCCTAATCTAAAACGCAAGTACAATGACGTGTAATTATAACGGTCTTTATCTTCCGAAAGGTTGTCATTCTCGACGTTAAAGCGTTGACCGTCAAGGTTATCGTGCATCGCCCAAGTCGTTTTATGTTCTACACCTGCCGAGAGCCAAGGGGTCAATTGATAGCCCACACCCAAGCCCAAAGACGGCATAGCCGAAACACGAATCGTATTTTCGTAATCCTCCGCTAAGGTCTCATAATCGCCATAAGTTCCGATTTGACTCAATACATCGAGTCTTCTGCGGTCGATGTCTATGGAGCTTACATCGTGTAGCTCATTATTGTAACTCAGTTGGTCGGTGCGTACTTCGTAGCCATTCAGACCGATGCCACCGAAACCTTGAAGAATGATACCTGTATTTTCGCGCAAGCGATTGGCAGTCAAGACACCTTCGAGAGAGAGTTCACCGATTTCGGTACGGTGATTCATAAAGGTAAAACCCGGACCTTCGGGGGCAGTATAGTCGGCATTGCCGTTGGTTCCGTTGACTGCCGGATTGTTGTTGATACCGTAAGTGCGAAAGTGGTCTGCTCCGTAACTTTGGGTGTAAAGCGCACGTCCACGCAGATCAAAATCCAGTAGTCCATAAGGACGATGGTAAACGTTTTTCGCCAAGTCCACGCCGACTCCCCAACCGGGAATCGCACAGACATCGCTGCCTTGCCAAGAAGCACCTCCGGTGATACCGAAAGTCCACCAGCCGGGACTGTAATAATCGAATGTACTGTTGCTGCTGCGCTGTGCGAAGCTGCTGACGCTCCACAAAAGGGAGCAAAGTGTAGCGAGTAAAATTACATGCTTGTTCATAGTTATATAAAGTTTTGTGGTGAGGGATTTAGAAAATAATAACCTACACATCTGACTTGTTCTTTCTCCTTTTAGCTGCGTTATTCGTCAGTCAAAGTATTAACAATTATCTTTTCTCACGCCTTACTAAAAGAAAAAATAACTGCGTCATTTTGCATAGTTTATTATTTTCTAAATCCCTAATTATTCCGGTCAATGACAAATGGTCGGGGAGACAATTTGGTACAACCAAAATAATTTTTTGTAATGAAATTTTTAGGGAACAAACTCGGGAATTGTGTCGCCCTAAAGTTTTAATCGAATGTCTCTAATAAATCACTTATCGTGCCAACTGATTTTTTTGCCTTGCTAAATGAAGGTCAAATATGTTTTAAAAATACTTTCTAACCAACTTAAAATCAACAACTTACAAAGGTGTAATATTTTTTGAAAAAAAATTGTACCTGTATGCTACTTTTCGCGTCATTCATTCTTATAGAAATGTTAAGGCAGGTTATTTTTCGGATGTTAAGGTGTTTTTGAGAATGTCAAAATATATAGGATTCGATAATTTAAAATGGTTATTTGACAATTTTTATCCTCGTCATTCGTAGGGAAAAGGCATGCCTTTTCCCTACGAATGACGAGGATATTTTTTCATTTTTCAGTTAAAGATGCTTTAGCTGTCAAGTGCGTTTTTATTTTAATTTTTAACTAAAAAAAAATAGAATTCACTTGACGACTAAACAGGCTGACCGCAAACTCTGTACTGACGACTTTAGCCGTCAAGTGAATTTTATTTTAATTTTTAAATAAATAAAATTCAATTATTTATAAATATACTTTTACGCTCTGCGACGGCTAAAGTCGTCGGTACGGTATTCGCGGTCAGCCTGTAAAGTCGCCGATACGTTATGCGATTTTAAAAATCGCATAACGTACTTGGTCACGACAAGATTTAAAAACATTAAAATAAAAAATAATGTGACAATGTATTAATTATTAATAAACAGGTATTTACATTGAATTTAATATTTTAAAATATTAATTCATTCATACAAAAGACAATATCATCGTCACAATTTGAAATAAAACGAACAAGCGTAGCCTACGTTCATGCGATACATTTGAATCTGAAATCCAGACAACCGATAAGTTGACCGTATTACAAGCACGAGTCAAAATACAGATTCAAAAAACTACTATAAAGTCATGAAGTCAATACTTACTGGGGTACTGCTATTTGCTATGATGTTTGCGACAACATCTTATGCACAAATCAACAAAGAGGCTTACGAAATACAACTTAAATCAGGGACTTTTACACCAAAAGAAGCGGTGCTTGATTTGGCACAACAGCCTGAAAAACTAAGCGATGTATTGTTCCAAGACAACTACCATGTTGTTGTTCAATTCAAAACTATACCTAACAATACCAAACGTCGAGAACTTGCCAATTCGGGCATACAACTACTTGCCTATCTTGGCGCAAACGCTTATCAAGCCACCATTTCAAAAGATATACATACAAATGCACTGACAAAGTCAGACATTCGGGCATGGAGCAAAATGCCCATACAAAATAAAATAGCCCCTGTTCTCCAAAAAGAGGATTTACCAAACTGGGCGGTTTCTTCATCCAATACAATAGAACTGACGCTTATTCTCCCCAAAAACACTCCTGAGATTCTTCAACATCTACAAAATGCCGATTGCGAAATACTCGGCAATGCACTCGGCAATCCGCGCCATGTAGAAGTCCGCACGAATGTGGACAATATCAATACATTGGCGGCATTGCCTTTTGTAGATTATGTAGAACCGATCAGAGAACCCGATGCCAAACTGATGCACTATTCTACGCCTTCGATGCGAGTTGGTCCTTTGACTGCTGATTTTCTCGGCGACCAACAATGCACAGGCAGAGGTGTTACGATTGGCATCGGCGACGGTGGGCTGATCGTAGATCATGTTGATTTTGAAAATAGGGTCAATAATAAAACAGTACTTGACCTTTGGGGCGCACATAGCTATCACGTAGCCGGTATTGCTGCGGGTACGGGCAATATCAACCCCTGGCACAAGGGCATCGCCTATCGATCGAATCTCATCATGGATATTACTAGCAATATTATCCAAAATGCGCCTAACCTTCACGCACAAGGGATGTCCGTCACCAATAACTCTTACGGACCTTCCAACTTTAGTTGTACAGAAGCAGGTGGGTATAATTCGACGAGTCAAAACATTGATATTCAGATGCTTGACATGCCAGAGTTGATGCACGTCATTGCTGCCGGAAATAGTGGATATGTGACTTGCTCACCGTATCCTGACGGATTTGGTACTGTTTTAAAAAGCTATTCGAGCAATAAAAATGCACTTGTGGTCTCATCGACTTCGCATAGAGGAAATGGAACGACATTTAGTAGTAGAGGACCCGTGGCTGACGGTCGATTAAAGCCCGACATCGCCGCTCCGGGAGCTAATATTCTTTCTACCGGAAACGACTTTAATTATGTCATGATTAGTGGTAGTAGCATGGCTGCTCCTGCGGTGGCAGGCGTATGGTCATTGCTCGTAGAATCTTTCCGCAAAACGTTTAATAGCGAACCAAAATCGGCATTATTAAAAGCTTATTTGCTCAATACCACCAACGACATTGGCAACCCCGGACCGGATTATACTTTCGGATATGGTATGCCCAATGTGGCACGGGCAGACAAAGCATTGCGCGAGGAGCGTTATTTTAATAAAACAATTGGTAACGGTCAATCTTTTCAACATACGATACAAGTTCCCAACGATGCTGCCGAAGTTCGCGTGATGCTCTACTGGCATGACAAAGAAGGCGTGGTCGGAAATACAAAAGCGCTCGTCAATGACCTCCAACTCACTGTTCAAGCCCCAAATAATGCGATATACGACCCATGGATACTCGACCACGCTCCTGCGAATGTTGAGAATAATGCCACTCGCGGTATCGACAATCTCAATAATGTCGAACAAGTGACTTTAAGTACGGATACACCCGGCGAACTCGTCCCCGGCACTTACGTCATCAATGTGATTGGCACGCAAATACCGCAAGGTCCGCAAGAATATTTCCTCGTCTATGAGGTCATTAAAAAAGGAGTAGAACTGGTTTATCCCGTAGGTGGAGAAACTTTTATGCCGGGCGCAAGAGAATTTTTTAGATGGGATGCCGCCGGACCGGGCAAAAATAATGTCAGCGTACAATACTCTGTAAATGATGGCATTACATGGGAAAAAATTGCTACTGACCCCGCTCATGTAAAAGCTGGATATGTAGATTTTACCTTTCCGGCAGATATAGAACACACCGATAAAGGACGTGTAAAAATTACGATAAATAATGGCGCAGATTCTGACATTAATGAATATCCTTTTGTCATTATGCAACAACCCACCCTCGAAACGCCAGAGTCTTGTGGTGGCAAGATATATTTAAATTGGGATGATATAAAAGGCGCGACTTCTTATGAAATTATGCGTCTTGATACATTTATGAAACCGCTTGCAGTGACAAATGCAACAAGTTATATTATCAATAATCTTCCTGCCGGAAGTGAAGAATGGTACAGCGTAAGACCCGTCAACGCTTACGGGCAGCGTGGCTATCGCGCTATCGCTCAAAAGGGAGTAGTCAGCACGGCGGGTTGCTCCCTCGTTAGTGATGTACGGGTAAAACGCATCATTACGCCTCTTACTTCTACCGGACGCGAGTTTGCGAATAGTTCACATTCTCCGAACCAAACCATTACGGTAGAAATTGAAAATAAAGGAAATACACCTGTCGATAATTTTGATGTATCATTCGCATTGAATGGCAATACACTCGTGACCGACAGATTTTCGGCAACGATACAGCCCGGCGAAGTTGCTCCGTTTACATTTGGTTTCGGTAAGGACTTTTCAATGCCCGGTGTACATGAGTTGACTGCCAAAACACAACTTTCCGGCGATACTAATCCGGCAAATGACCAAGTCTCCGAACCAACTATTCTGACGCAACTCGCCAATCCGCCCGTAGCTGCCCCAATTGATATTGTAGAAAGTTTTGATGACCTCACGACGAGTATCGTACAAAGCAATCAAAAAGGTGTTGGTGGTGAAGCTTCTTTCGATTTTCAAAGCAGCAATCCGAATGGAGAATTGATTATCGGAACGGAATTTTCGGAAGCAGGCGCGTCCGTCACACTCAATAATGTAGCAGACGGCATAGCTGCCGTCAATGAATTGATTATTACAAAAAATTTATCGAATTATACCGTATTAAATGATAATGGAAAAATTCCGATGGAGACGCTTTTTCTTAGTTTTCAATACAGAAATCATCAGCAAGAAGCAAATCCCAGTAATCGCGTATTCGTAAGGGGTAGTGAAAATGATAATTGGTTGCAAGTCTATAATCTTGACAATCATCAAGCCTTGAGTGCGGGTGTATTTTCGCAAACTAATTCACTTAATGTCGTTGCTACCTTACGAAATAATGGTCAAGATTTTTCGACTACTTTTCAAATTAAATTTAGTCAATCCGGTAAGTCGAGTGCTGATGATCCGCTTAATAGTGATGGACTCACTTTTGACAATCTCGAACTCAAAGAAGGTATCGAACTGCCCGTAGAGTTGGCTTCATTTGAAGTCAATAAAACATCGGACGAGCGCGATGCGCTCGTATCATGGCGTACTTTTTCGGAGACGAATAATGCCTTTTTTATAGTAGAAGTTGCCACCGAAAATAGTGATGGGCAAATGACGGATTTTAAAGAAATACATCGCGTTGCGGGAGCAGGTACGACCGTCGAAGTACAGCATTACGAGTATATTGATACGGAAGCTAACAAAAGCACGACACGTTATTATCGCCTCAAACAGGTTGATTTTAGTGCAGCTTTTGCTTATTCAGCAATAAAAACGCTTGATTTTAGTGATGAAGAACGTGATGTAATCAGTGTGTATCCCGTTCCATTCAAAGAGGATGTTCACGTCACCGTAAAAAGTAAGCCCGGCGCATCATTGAAAATTCGTGTGTCCGATATGTCAGGGCGATTGATACAGGAGCAACACACAGAATTACAAACCGAAGGCACACACAAAGCAACCGTCAATATGAATTCAACTATCCCATCTGGCATGTATCTCTTGCAGGTGGATATGGACGAATATTCTCACAGCAAAAAAATTATAAAACAGGAATGATCGATGTATCAGGTAGTCGGTATCAAGTATCAGGACGGGACATCCTACTACCTGATACTTGATACCTAATACTTACTACCTCGTACCTAATACCAACGTAGAATATCGGTCAGGCAAGTGCAAAATTTTTTAGAAATAAGGAACAAAGAGTATTGCACAGTAATTGTTTTTCCGTATTCTTATGTGCAGCGTCTTGAGCTTCGGTTTAAGACGCTTTTTTTATTGGCAAATTTTTTGTTGAAGAAAATCGTAATACAACAAACTTTCGGAGTGGAGAGTTATTAATATAAAATATCAAAAACTCTTTACTTTCACTAACAAAAAGAATTCACATGACACAAATTTCAAAATGGTTGAGCCTTTGCCTTATTGCAATGTTGGCTTTTACCGTCAGCTCCTTTGCACAAGAAGACAGAACAGATGATGAACCCGTAGTCGTATATGATCCAGATGATGTAGATGGCGTGAGAGGATTTAGCAAGAGTAAACTCGTACTTGGAGTGAATGGTTCATTTCCTACATGGAATCAGGATGTATTTTTTACTGAATTTTTGCCATTCGCAGGTTATCGAATTACTGATAAGTGGATTGCAGGAGTGGGGATTAATATCAAACCATTATATGTAAACTATCGTTATGCTAATGGAGTAGATCGCCTTAGAGCCAATTTTCTGGGAGGACGTATTATGACACGTTACCTTATGTTTCATATAAGTGATCCCGCAGGTATTTATGCACAAGCCGAATTTCAAAGAAATAGAGTAAAAACTAAGATAAATGGTGAAGTTAGTGAAGATTACAAGGTAGATCCTCAATCTTCTGCTTTATTAGGGCTTGGTTATACGAGTAATTATTACGGTGGTTTTGGTTATACGGCGGAAGTTTTCTATGATCTTCTCCACGAACCTAATCTCATCCCAGAGCCAGTGGGGGAGTTATTCAGCCCTTGGCCCTTTTCATTTCGATTAGGTTTTACCTACGGTTTTTAAAGTACAAATTCACTTCTCCATCACGCCGATTACAAACAAAGCAAAATCATATTTCACAGGGTCTTCAGGGTCAAATTCCCGAAGACCCTGTGTCAGTTCTAAGACCGTTTTCCAATCGCGTTGTTTGCGATTAATCAAGCCCAGACTGCGCCCGACACGCTCTACGTGTACATCCAATGGCATGAGCAATTGAGCGGGTTTGATGCCTTTCCACAAACCCAAATCCACGCCTTTATCGTCATCGCGCACCATCCATCTGAGAAACATATTCAAGCGTTTGCAACTTGATTTTCGTACAGGCGTAGCAATGTGCTTACGAGTGCGCGTAGGCGCAACATCCAATGAAAAAAACAAATCGTGAAAGCCTGTCAAAGCCCGTTCTACCGTTTCATCATTGTCATCCAAAAACTGCGTAAACGCAGTTTCCAGCGAATTATTTTTTTTATAAAAATATTGTAAAAATTCAAGAAAATAAAGCGTGTCCGTCACCTGAAAAGTACGATGTTTGAAATCAAGAAATCGCTTACGGTCACTTTCTGAATGATTGACCATAAAATCGTGTGGTGCGCCATCCATCAATTCGACCAATTCATTTGCCTTATTGATAATGGTCTTGCGTTGTCCCCATGCCAATATCGCCGTCCAAAAACCCATAATCTCCACATCCTGCAACTTCGTAAACCGATGCGGAATCTGTATCGGGTCATCCGCTATGAATTGCGGACGATTGTACAATTCTACCTTCTCATCCAAAAATGCTTTTAAATCTCTCATCGTGTTGATGTGTTGAAGTATTGACGTGTTGGAGTTTGTTGTTTGTGTAAATAATTTTATTTTTGCAAAAGTACAAAATATAAAACACGTCAACACGTCAACATTTAAATCACATGCGAACAGTCATACAAAGAGTCAGCGAAGCCTCTGTCACGGTAGAAGGTGAAGTCATTGGTCAGATAAGCTGGGGTTTATTGATTTTATTGGGAATAGAACCGGAGGATGGGCAAGAGGATATTGATTGGTTGTGTCGAAAAATCGTCAATATGCGTATTTTTGATGATGAAAATGGCGTGATGAATCGCTCCGCAATAGATGCAAATGGCGGGTATTTGGTGATTAGTCAATTTACTTTACATGCGAGTACAAGAAAGGGCAATCGCCCTTCGTACATCCGCGCTGCAAAACCCGATATTGCGATTCCCTTGTACGAAGAGTTTGTCAAATGCCTCGCCGAACATGCCGGAAAAACCGTTGAAACCGGTAAATTTGGCGCAGATATGAAAGTCCGTCTGCTCAATGACGGACCAGTGACTATATTGTTAGATACGAAAAATAAAGAGTAGGGAAAAGTAGCAAGTGACGAGTGGTCGAATATCGAGTATTTTTCTCGCTACTCGTCACTCGCTACTACATACTCGACACTAATAAACATGAAATTAAATCTCGATATTATCAGTGCCAGCAAGCCCGAATGGATACAGGCGGTCATGGCGGATTTTGATAGTTTTTTGCAAGACCACGCCGATTGTGAACGCAAAGCTTCTTCGATGGCGATGAGTTTTGTGGCAAAATACCCGGATCGGACGGAAATCATACCTGAATTGATAGATACGGCGGTGGAAGAATTGCAGCATTTCCAACAGGTGTATGCGCTGATGGAATCGCGCAGTATTCGCCTCGAACATTCTATCGGAAAGGATATGTACGTGGCAGACCTCATGGGCTTGTGCCGACATGGACGCGACGACCGTTTTATGGATAGACTGCTGATGGCTTCGGTGGTCGAAACTCGTGGCGCAGAGCGTTTTAAGCTCGTAGCTGAGGCGCAGACCGACCCCGAATATATGCGTTTTTATAAAATGCTGTGGGTCTCAGAAGCCAAACATGGGCATGTTTTTGTCAAAATGGCATTGAATTATTTTGATGAAAAAAGTGTGTATGACCGATTGGCTTTTTTCGTAGAAAATGAAGCACAAATATTAGAAGGACTCGAAATTCGAGCGGCTTTGCATTGATGTGTTATACAAATTTTTGAACCACGAAGGACACAAAATACACGAAGGTCGAATTAACGCAGAGGTCACTAAATAGTTTCCTAATATGTTGATTATAAGGTTTTTGTGTTCTTTTTTAGCCTGCCCCGTTGAAGAACGGGGTCAGTTCAATTTAGTGTATTTTGTGTCCTTCGTGGTTCAAAAATTCATTATTTCGATAAAATCACAAATTCAACTCTTCGATTTTTTTCTCTACCCGCCTCTGTTGAATTGTCAAATATTGGACTGCTTTCTCCGAAGCCTTTGTATATCATTCTTTCTTTTTCGATACTATTTTCCAATAAATAGTGGTAAATAGTGGCTGCTCTATCGTTTGATAATTTCAAATTCGCTTCTTCATTCCCTACATTATCCGTATGCCCGTAAATTCCAATTTTAATATTTTCCGACTCCAACATCAAAGCAACCAATGCCCTTAATTCAGTGTATGAACTCTGTCGTAAAGTAGAACTATTTGTATCAAATTCTACATTTTCTAATGCGATGGTCGCACCTACTTTTATCTCCTCATTCTTGAATACTGTTACTTCTTTTTTACTCCCTTCTTGCCAAACATTTATATCATCCATTATATAATAAGCATTTGGTGTTTCATGCGGATATCTTACATCACGTATTTTTACAATTTCTGTTTCTTCATTTGAATAAAAATTGCCTATGGTCAAAAATTGATAGGGTTCAGTCGGCGTAAATTCTCCTTCAATTTTTATCCAATCTTCTCCTTCTCTTTCAATCAAAGCATCGTGATTGACTTGCGGTTTGACTTTGATTGGCTCTAATATATCTGCAAATATTTTTTTCTTTGAAAAATAAAAACCAATATTATTGGATGCTATTTCTGATTTTTTTCCATGCTTTACCCACAATTCAACATGAGTTTTCACACCTACTTTCAGGCTCTTCTTTAATTTAACTTGTATATACTCTCGGTAACTCTCGGTCTCCTCGTTTTGCATATAGGTGATTATCCCAATTACGTTTTCTCCTGTCCTTGCCAAATCACAGTTATCATACTTTTTTAGACAATTATTATAATAATCGTCTGTCAAAATCCTCAAATCGGGAGTCGTACTATTCGCTGAAAACCAATAATTCAGATGGTTTTTAAATGCTTTGTTGCTGCTCTTTCGCTCAAATTCAAAATTATTAAATGGTGGTGGCTTGATTGGTAATCCTCTTAATTCTTCAAAAGATGGATTGGGTACCAGATTCTGAGCATTTGAAATAGTCATTAAACTGACGGAAAGCAAAATAATTAAGCATGTCTTTAGCATTAGTAAGCTGTTTTATTTTATAATAAAAATTGGATTATACATAATTCAAAGCAATTTGAATTACGCACATCATAACGAAATATTTGCCAATTAAAGTGTCTGTTTAATGTCAACTTTCATTCATGTATAAAATATAGGATGAAATTTTAAAGACAAAAGTAGCACAGACTCCCAGCCTGAACTTTCGCTAAATTTTATCAAACATTTATCACAATAAACGCGGTTCAGGCTGAAAGCCTGTATTACGGAGAATAAGCAATATTTGAGTAATTAGAGTAAAATAGATGAAGTTATCCACATAGTTTTCCACAGGTGTTTATATCTCTTTTCTACTCAATTGATACGTCACATAAAGTGCCGCTCCGAGTAGCAATAATGCACCCGCTTGGTGTAATACGCCCAGTATTACGGGTATGCTGCCTTTGCAATAAATCACCGTAAAAACACCCAACAAAAATTGAATTATTAATATTCCAAGTAACATACCAATACCGCGTTTCAAGCGACTCGTTAATGTATATCTACGAGAAATAATTACAAAGTATAAAACAATGATAGTCAATAGGTAAGCAGTGGTTCGGTGTATAAACTGTATCAGTGCTGGTGCGAAACTGTTTTTGTTATATTCAATGATGTTTTTGGTCGTCCATTGTGTACCGTCGAGTAGGACGGGTGCAATCGCTTTCCCATTCATATCGGGAAAGCTCGGGTATGCCAAACCCGCCTTCATGCCCGACATCCAACCACCAAATATAATTTGCACTGCCAAGACGGCAATAATTGCAGTTATCCACCTTTTTAACACCCGATTGTGGAAAACTTCGACAGAAGGAAGCCACTCATGGAAAAACGTCCACAACAAGTAGCCAAACAAGGCAAAACCAATGCTTAGATGAATCGACAGTTTGTAAGCATTGACCCAAGCATAGTCGGGTGTATTGAGACCACTCTTGACCATTATCCAGCCAAATACTGCTGCCAGCATCGCTATCGCTATCACGATACCAAGTCGTTTGATGAGCTTCGTATTAAGTTGCCTGCGCGCCACAAAATAGATAAACGGAATCAAAAACACAAAGCCCATCGTCCGCGCCCACAGCCGATGAAACCACTCCCAGAAATAAATGACCTTAAACTCTCGCAGCGTCATATCCGCGTGTATAGACTCGTATTGTGTGCGTGCATGCGTTTTGTATTTTTCAAAGTTCTCTATCCATGCTGCCTCATTAAGCGGCGGCAGCGTGCCTTTAATGACTTCCCATTCGGTAATCGACAAACCGGAATCTGTCAAGCGCGTAATACCGCCTATGACGACTTGCATTAAAACCATAAAAACACCAATCGCCAACCAGATGACAACGGCACGAGATGAATTTTTCATTGTTTGTAGTATTGGAGTGTTGACGTGTTGACGTGTTGATGTATTATAGCTATTATTTTTGTTCGCAAAAATGATTTCACGATATTTATAACTTTAACACGTCAACACTTTAACACTTCAACACTTGTTCTTCCTGCAAAAATAAATTGTTTTGTTCATTAATGTTATTCACTTCTCTACATGGTTATTATTTATTATTAATTTAAATTTTAAAAAAAAGCTATCATCATCAGTAGTGTTAGTTTGTAGAGAAAATAAGGCGTGAAAATTTGGTCAATTCATTATTAAGAAATGAGGAAATGACTTAACAAGTAATTCACATTGCCGAGTATATACTTATTTAGGATAAGAATCGAACATTTTGACAGTGGCTTTTGCACTTATTTTTCACTTTGAAAACAGTCATTTATCTTGATAAACTCTCGCTTTCAAAGTAAAAACTAAGCACAAAATCCATCACGCCAAAAAGTCCAATTCTCACCCTAAATAAGTATAGTAAATACAACAGTCAACAGATTTATTCACATTGCTGTGGAGAAGTATTAACGGAATAAAAAGAACTTGTGGACAAAATAATAAACCCAAATCGGATGTCAATAAGTAGTCCAACAACCAACAAAAAATGAAATATATATCGATACTTTAAATGTGTTAAATTTAAATTCTTAATGAGTGTTGAAAAGTTACATACTTATCCACTTATTTTTTCACAAGTTATCCACATAATTTTAAGTAGCTTCTTACTGATTATCAATTGTTTATAAAGCATTAATTCATAAATGTGAAAAAGTGAGAGAAACAAAATGTGTTTTGATGGAAATTTTTTTGTGTTGATAATGACTTCTTATGACATTTATTTTACGATTTTTGATTTTTTAATTCAGATAAATTTCAGTTGTTTCTATTTTATAAATATGAAAAATTATTAAATAAAAAGGAAGGGCAAAATAAATGATTTTGTTCATAGCGTAAAGTTATTTTTTATCTTTTAAAAGATAATATATTCATCCTTTTTGTTGCTCTTTCTCAAAAAAAAATTATCCTATGTGAAAGAAATTAAATAAGATGTCCCATAATGCGAAGTATTTTTTTCGTCTAAGGATTTTTTGAAAACCGCACATAGCCTTAGCTACGTAAGGATTTCAAAGGATTCTTAGATGGGAAAAAGACGAGTATAATGGCACATGTTATTTATTTTCTTTCACTATATTAGGGAATCAAACATATTCTAAAACAAAAAATGACTGTTACGCATACCTTCGAATACGAATCCATCAAAGGCTGCAAATTTGGGTACAGCCCTTTTGGAAAACCTAAAATGTTTGTTCATGTATATTATATCGACGGCTTGTTGATTGATACGGGGCATAGCAAAGTATCGAAGGAAGTGCTGCGGCAAATAGGTGAATTGGATGTGCGTCAAATATTTATTACACATCATCATGAAGACCACACCGGAAACCTGAATCACCTGCAACAACATTTCGACTGCCCAGCTTACGCTTCCGAAATCTGTTGTGAATTGATGAAAAAGCCGCCTCGTATTAGTTTTGCTCAACACCTATTTTGGGGCAATCGCCCACCGAATGACCAACTTGTTCCACACAATACATCCATTAGTACCGATAAATATACGTTCCAAATCATTTCGATTCCCGGACATGCCTCCGATATGGTCGCACTCTACGAACCCAAGAAAAAATGGCTGTTTTCTGCTGACCTATATGTACATCACTATATCAACTATTTTTTGAAAAATGAAAGTGTCGCACAACAAATTCATTCTATCAAAAAAATACTCGAATTGGATTTTGATGTATTGCTATGCTCACACAATCCGCAACTTGTTGGTGGAAAAGAATTGTTAGAAAGGAAACTGCTTTTCTTTGAAAATTTCTACGCGCAGGTGTCCGAATTGTATGAAAAAAACTACACTGCCACGCAAATTTTCAAGCAACTCAATTTCAAAGAAAACCGATACATACAATTTATTTCACACGGGCATCTTTCCAAAATGAATATGGTGAAATCGGTGATTCGGGATGTAGAAAATGAAAGGAATAATGCATAGTGAAGGTCAATCTTCCAAAATCTCCACAACACGTCCGACCTCACCTGTTGTCAACATGACCTTGATGCCGTGCGGATGTTGGGATGATTTGGTCAAAATTCGTCTGACTTGCCCTTCGGTAGTCTCGCCGTTTCGTTGGTTTTGCTTTTCAACAATTTCTACATATTGACCGATTTTAATATCCTTTTTCTTTCTGCCGTCTAAATTATTATTATCCATGTTCTATTTTATTTTGCTACTCGATCTTATCCTAAAATAGGGTTTTAGGGTGAAAAATTGTATTTTTTGTTCAAATTTTAAATCTAAACTAAAACTTGAATTAAAATAAGCTAACTTATTGATATAATAGGTTTTAGTTCGGTAAAACTAAAGTGTAAAGCGGTTGAGGATCGCGTATATTTCTTAAAGCTGTATGTGGGGCAGGCTGTTTAACTGTATGAGGTTTCACGAAAGGGTGTTTTAATATATTTTAATTTTAAAAATAAGATAAAATAATTATTTTTATTTTAATGTTTTTATTTCCTTTATCAATTTAATAATATCCGTTAAATGTGTCCAAATCACTATCGGAACTACGGTAGCCGGGAGAA
>ENA-ORXR01000610-ORXR01000610.1-marine-metagenome-genome-assembly--contig:-NODE-610-length-46265-cov-6.059821_pt1 | contig 46265 bp, 37 predicted proteins | sample MGYA00237866_ERZ511479 | MGnify/ENA metagenome assembly ERZ511479
TGGTTAGAATACCGGCCTGTCACGCCGGGGGTCGCGGGTTCGAGTCCCGTCCGCTCCGCCAACACAAGAAGGTCGTACAGTCGAATTTGTCCTGTTTTTGGTTATTTCGATTGGTCTGGCTTTTGTTTTGCTCGGTTCTGTAAGGGTTGCCTTATCGACTAAGCAAGCATCGACAAGTAGTCGTTGAATAGGGTGCTTCGGCACCCTTTTTTCGTTTTATTCCAGGCGATGTACAAGATCAACCATAACGTATAGCAAGGGTGCAGGTTAGTCGGGTAGGGTTGTCGGGTAGGTCATTGGGTAGATCATTGGGTAGATCATTGGGTAGATCATTGGGTAGATCATTGGGTAGATCATTGGGTAGTTTGTCTCCCTGGCTATCCTGATAATCAGCCGTAGATAATTGAATGTCGCACAAGCATCATTAATCAGGAATCATTATGTTATTGGATCTGCGCGAGAAGGTTAGAAATTCAAAGCCTCTCAAGTACGGCTTGATTACGCTTATTAGCATACCTTTTGTGCTCGTTGGTATTGGCTCTTACTTTAGTGGTGGTACCGCAGCGCCAATTGCCGAAGTAAATGGTGAGCCCATTGATCAATATCAATGGGATAGAGCCTATCAACAACAACGGCAGCAGCTGGCGCAGATGTTTGGCGGTCAGTTGCCAGAGGCGTTTGCTAACGAAGGCCTACTTCGAGATCAGGCTCTACAGCAGCTTATTACACAACAAGTGCTTGAGAGTGAAGTCATAGAGCAGAAATTCGCCGTAGGCGACGAGGCTCTGGGTCGCGCAATCCGTAAATTACCTGATTTTCAGATTGATGGACGATTTGATTCTGATGCCTACCAGCAGGCTCTACGCTCATCGGGCATGTCAACTCCGATGTTCGAACAAGGTTACCGTGATAGTACGGCGCTTGATCAATTTCGTACCGGTATAAGCGATACTTCATTTACGTTGCCACAAGAGGCCGATCGCTTAGCCGCACTAGGTCGCCAAACCAGAACCATTGAGGCTGTAAAGTTCGATTTTGCTGCGGCTAAGGATGGAATTGATGTACCCGATGAGGAAGTGACAGCGTTCTTCGATACCAATAAGGACAATTATAAGTTTCCTCAACGAGTCAAAATCCAGTACATCGAGCTAAACAGTGTAGATGTTGCCTCGGAGATCGAAATCTCTGACGATGAGGCACAAACCTACTATGATGAAAATCGTGCTCGGTATATTCAGGCGGAACAGCGCGAAGCTTCTCACATTCTTCTTGAAACTGGCGATGCTAGCGAGGAGGAGCAAGTAACAAAGCTCACTGAAGTCAAAGCCCGTATCGACGGTGGAGAATCTTTCGCTGATCTAGCCAGTGAATTTTCCGAGGATGTCGGGTCAGCTGATGCCGGTGGTAGTCTTGGAATTATCACACCCGGTGCCATGGTGCCTGCATTTGAAGAGACTGTTTTTGCACTGGAAGCAGAGGGGGCTGTATCTGAACCCGTCGTGACTGATTTTGGTGTTCACTTGATTAGACTCGATAGCATAAAGCCTGAAGAGGGCGAACCCTTTGAAGATGTGAAAGATGAAATCATAGAAACCCTGCAGCAAGACGAAGCTGACAGAGAGTTTTTTGATTTGCGTGATCAGCTCGAGGAGCTGAGCTTTGACAACCCGGGTTCTCTCGACCCTGCGGCTGACGCAACTGGCCTTGAAATTCAAACATCCGATTGGCTGGATAGTGATACCGATTCCGGTCCAGTGCTGTCAAGTCCCGGCATCATGAGCGCCGCATTCAGTCCCGATGTACTGGATGACGAAAACAACTCCGAGCTTATTGATATAGAAAATCGTCATGTTGTTGTACTAAGAGTGCTTGAACATGAAGAGCCGCGCCCGAAGTCACTGGACGATGTTCGTGAAGAGGTCGTGGATTCGATTAAAGCTGAGAAAGCAACTGAAATGCTATCGACGCTAACCATGGGGGTTACTGAGAAACTTGCTAGTGGCTCTACTGCGACAGAGGCGGCTGAAGGTGATGAGCTTGCCGAAGTTTTTGAGCAAGAGCTTATTGACAGGCAGTCAACGGTATTCGACCAGAATGTAATATCAGGTATATTCTCACTTCCCAAGCCTGGTGATGAAGTAGTCACCGACACGGCAACTCTGGCTAATGGAGACTTGCTTGTTCTGCGTCTGGATGCTGTTGAAGTACCAGAAGTTGTCGTTGCTAGCGAAGATCAGCCAGATACCATGGTGGCAGGTGTAGTCGAGGCGGGTGCCAATCCAAGTCTTGGCAGTACTGAGTTTGAAGCACTGCTAGAGAGTCTGCGTAGTACGGCTGATGTGGAGATGATGCAATCATCACCCGCGGCTAGTAGTGCATATTAAATTGCATTGAGTCTTTTCAATCGTCATTCTTCGACTTTTAATGCTCTGCGAATGACAAGGCAATCGTAAATCACCACCATTGCCAAACGTCTGATAACGCACACCTTGGAAGTGTCAGTATCAACGATTCCAGTTTTCACTAACGTGAGGTCAGATGACGATGAGTATGATTCAGGAATTTAAGGAGTTTGCCCTGAAGGGAAGCCTTATAGATATGGCGGTGGGCATAATCATAGGTGCCGCCGTTGGCAAAATGGTTAGCACTCTTGTTGAAAATATCCTGATGCCGATAATTGGCGTTTTCATGGGTGGTGTAAATTTTCAGGATCTCTCGATAAAGGTAGGAGATGCCGCCATTGGCTATGGTGCTTTCATACAAGCCATGATCGATTTTCTGATTATTGCGCTGGTCATTTTCATGATCCTTAAAGCTATTGCCAAGATGAAAGAAAAATCAGAGGCTGAAAAGGAAGTTGAACCGGAGCCTGACGATGTGCTTTTGCTAAAAGAGATTCGCGATCTGCTAAAGCAGCGGGCTTAGCTGCAGATTCTTTTTCGTCAGCCCCGATATGCCAGCGCCCGCGTTGCACCCGTCTTGCCGCCCCCGCGTTATACCCGTCTTGCCCCGCGTTATACCCGCGTAATACCCGCACAAGCGAGGGCACTAGTGCTAACAGACGCTATGCATTTCAGCTCAGGTCGGGCATGGATACAATGTTGAATCCGCCATCAACGTAGATTATCTGACCAGTGATACCGGAAGCCATTGGCGATGAGAGGAAGGCGGCTGTATTGCCAACCTGCTCGATAGTTGTGTTTTCGCGCATCGGAGATATTGCCGATACATGCCCAAGTAACTTCTTGAAGTCGCTAATCCCTGCTGCTGCCAAAGTTTTGATGGGGCCTGCGGATATTGCATTCACTCGAATGCTGTCAGGTCCCAGCGACGTTGCCATGAAGCGTGTGTTTGCCTCCAGCGACGCTTTCGCCAATCCCATAACGTTGTAGTTTGGCATCGCTCTTACTGCACCCAGATAAGACAAGGTGAGTAGGGATGCACCTGCGCGTAGCTGGTCTCTGGCAGCTTTTGCAACCGCCGCAAAGCTGTACGAGCTAATATCATGAGCGACTCTGAACGATTCTCTGGTGATTGAATCAAGAAAATCGCCCTCAAGGGCTTCACGAGGCGCAAAGGCTACAGCATGAACCAGTCCATCGAAACCGTCGTTCCATTGTTCTTTCACGTTTTTCATGAGTTCATCAATCTGCGCGTCTTCGCTGACATCGCAAGGCAATACCATGGTTGAATCACAGGCTGCAGCCATATCGATGACGCGATCCTTGAGTCTGTCGTTTTGATACGTGAATGCAAGGGTGGCGCCTTCTCGATGCATAGCTTCGGCAATGCCCCAGGCGATGGATCTTTTGCTGGCGATGCCAAAAATGATAAACCGTTTACCGTCTAGCATTCCCATGGTGTCAATCCTGTTGTAATGTTGTGTTTGGTAAGTTGCCGACAAGATAAAGGTCCTGTCTGACGAGCACTGTATTTAGTTTTGCACAAAAACCCGCGTTTACCCTAGTGTTGCAAAAAATTTCGAGTCCAGAAGCCTCTAGAGCTGTATATAAGGCGCTGCACGGAATTTTTACTGGATTGAGCCTAGTCACTCTAGGTGAGATCCAGGAAAAATGAGTACAGCGCCTTAGATGCTGCTATAGAGGCAGCGAAGCGGTTCTGGGCCGGAATTTTATGCAACACTAGGGTTTAGTACCAGGAGCCTGTCCGAGTCATATCATATGATCGTGAATATGACTTAGATGGGCTCCTATTGTCTCGTCGACATCAATTGTTCCAGCACAACTTCATATATCGATGACAGCATGTCTATATCCTTGCACAAAATTCGCTCGTCTATCTGATGAATCGTGCTGTTGAGTGGACCAAATTCGATAACCTGAGCTCCGGTTGGAGCTATGAAGCGACCATCTGAAGTACCTCCACCCGTATCCAGAACCGCTTTGCTGCCAGTATGCGACAAAATCGCGGCTTGCATGGCATCGGTGAGAGTCCCCGGCTGAGTAATGAAAGGTCGTGCGCTATCATTCCATTCAATCTTGAATTCAAGCTTGTGACGTTCGCATAGTTCAGTAATCGTGTTTTCAATCTGTTCTATAGTCGTCGCCGGACTGTAACGCAGATTGAAATCGACATTCAAGACCCCGGGGATAACGTTGCTTGCCCCGGTTCCTGCATTGATATTGGATATCTGCAGCGTGGTCGGCGGGAAATTTGCATCACCTTCATCCCACACTATATTGATAAGTTCGGCTAGCGCCGGTAGCGTTTGGTGCACCGGATTTCTTGCCATGTGCGGATACGCTACATGGCCTTGTTTTCCCTGAACAGCCAGACGTGCACCGAGTGAGCCTCTACGTCCGTTGCGGATCAAATCGCCAAATTGTCCTGTGCTACTTGGCTCGCCAACCACGCAGTAATCAATAGTCTCTTGTCTTGCCTGCAATTGTTCAATGACTTTCACCGTTCCATCAATGGCGGGCCCTTCTTCATCGCTTGTCAGTAGCAGAGCAATGGACCCTTCATGCAGCGGATGGCTGGCAATGAATCGTTCAATAGCGGTAACCATGGCTGCCACACCGCCTTTCATATCCGCAGCTCCGCGGCCACACAAATAGCCATCGATTATTTCAGCGCTAAATGGTGGCGAGCTCCAACTGTCGACATCGCCGGTAGGTACGACATCGGTGTGACCCGCAAATACCATCAGCGGTGCCTGTGAGCCACGCCTTGCCCAGAGATTGGTGACATCTCCAGCATTCATCCACTCGATTTTGAAGTCGAGCTTTTCCAGACGTTCAGCGATCATCAACTGGCAACCCTTGTCGGCAGGTGTTACCGAATCACGCTGTACAAGATCGACAAGCAACGAGATGCTGTCGCTGAGTATTGCAGTCATAGTGTGGAGAGTGTCAAAGGATATACGGACTGGATAGTAGTCGGGGTCGGTGTGTGAATCAACCGAAGAGCATGGTCTCTGCTCGACAACGTAGCTGGCTTGATCACAGTTGATCGACAAGCAGTGCGCGAATCTCGTTTTGTTTGTCAGCATCCAGAGGCTCTTGATTGCTGTCGGAAACCAGAAACACATCGTCAATACTCTCGCCCAGTGTGGAGATCCGGGCAGCCAGTACATCGACCTTCGCATTGAGAAACACGCGTGCAATTGAAGACAGAATTCCAGGGCGATCTGCGGCAGTAATGCGTACTTCGCTCAAGCCGGATTCATGGTTTGAAAATTCTACAATTGTTGAGACCGTAAAATAACGTAAGCGGCGGGCATAATGTTGTGTTCCCAGAGAAGGTATATCGCGTGGCACGCCCAATTCGTAAGTGAGTGTGTAACGAATTTCGTCAATGCGATCCGGATCCTCTATAGGTAACTGAGTAGTATCCAGCACGTGAAAGGTATCAAGTGCATAGCCTGCATTCGTGGTGTTGATGGTGGCCGAGAATACACTCAGTTGCAGCCGCTCGAGAACGGCGGCTATCAAGGCAAACAGCGCTTCGTTATCAGGAGTGTAGATTAGTATTTCTGTTGAGCCACGAGAGGCTGAATAACGCAGCGATACCAAAGGCCCGGATGAGTTTTCATTGGCCAGCAGTATTTCTGTATGTCGGGCAATTTCGATGGCCTGATACTGTCTGAAATAATCATCCCCCAGGGTCTCCCACAACTTGGCTACCCTTTTGTCATCAACGAGTGTTTCATCCATTAGCGTCATGGTATGCGCCTGGCGACGGGCAATAACATCTTCCTCTTGCATGGGATTATCAAGGCCGCGCTTGAGAATCAGAAAGGTATGCCGGTAAAGCGACTGTAATAGACTTTGTTTGAACGAGTTCCACAGCTCGGGATTGGTGGCGCGAATGTCAGAGATTGTCAGCAGGTATAGATGATTAAGGTGTTCGATACTGCCCACCTTGCGCGCAAACTCCAGTTGCTCTTTGGGGTCGTCAATATCCTTGCGCTGTGCCGTAATTGACATCATCAGATGATGTCTTACCGTCCATTCCATCAACTCGCTGTCATGCTCGGATAGCGCGTGCTCGCGAGCAAACACTTTGGCATCTTCTGCACCCAGTTCGCTGTGATCACCGCTGCGCCCCTTGGCAATGTCGTGAAACAAGGCCGTAAGATAAAGGATATAAGGGCGCGATAGCGTGGCTGCCACCTCGCTACCGTGTGGAAGCTCATCGGCAAAGCGAGGGATAGTCAGTCGGCGACAATTGCGGATAACTTTTAGCGTGTGTTCATCCACGGTGTAGATGTGAAAAAGATCGTATTGCATGCGCCCAACGATCTGGTCAAATGCTGGCAGGTATGCCGCGAGCACACCGTAGCGATTCATAAGCCGCACGGTACGCGTAAGTTTGTCGGAAAGACAAAAAATCTTGAGAAAATGCTCTTTGACGACCGGGTCGCTACGAAAGCGCTGATTGATCAAGCCAAGATTGGCGCGAATAAGACGCACGGTATGAGAGCGCACATCACTTGCCTCTTTCGTGGTTCCAAACAAATGAAACAATTCCAGTAGGGCAGGTGGGTAATGCATGAATACATCATCGTGTGTGACTTCCAGATAGCCGTTTCTTATCTGAAAACGCGAATTGATGGGTTCCACGGTTGCTTTGGCAGTAATGCCGCTGATAATGCCACCGATTCCCTGAATCAGAATTTCATTAAGTCGCTGTAAGACGATGACGGTTCTATAGTAGCTCTGCATCAAGGTCTCTATAGAGCGATTGTTGGTATCGTCCAAATGGCCAAACGCGTGAGCAATCTCTTTCTGATAGTCGAACAGTAATCGGTCTTCGCGTCGTCCGGCTACTCGGTGAAGCAAATAGCGAATTTTCCAAAGATGCTCCAATCCTTTGCGCAGACTGTGCAGTTCCTCTGGCACCAGCAGTCCACGTTCGACGAGCGGTTCCAGTGAGGTACTGCCGAATACGCGTTGGCAGATCCACGAGATCGTCTGGAAGTCGCGCAGTCCGCCCTGACTCTCCTTGATGTTGGGCTCGAGTCGATAGGCATTTGTCTGAAAACGGGAATAACGTTGCTGTTGTTCTTGAACTTTTGCGTGGAAAAACTGCGCAGGCGACCACATCTGTTCCGGAGCGATCGCCTGTTTCATTTGCAGGAACAGCGGCTTGTCTCCGCAAATCAGGCGGGCTTCCATAAGATTGGTGATCACGGTGATATCAGCACCGGCTTCGCGCTCGCAATCCACAACTGTGCGCACACTGTGGCCGATGTCGAGGTTAAGATCCCACAGTGCCGTAATCCACTGGCTTAGTATTTCGTTGCAATGCTCATCGGCTGCATCGTCATGATCAGCTGGCAGCAATATAGCGATGTCGATATCGGAATGGGGGTGCAGTTCACTACGGCCGTAACCGCCTACCGCAAGTAGTGACAGGCCAGTAAATGCCGGCATCTTCCTTTGCCATAGTCTTGTCAGAACATCGTCCAGCAGTTCAGTACGTAAAGCCAGTAGAACAGCAGCGGATGCGTTTGCCAGAAACTGCTCGTGAATGAAATCATTACCGGCGATGAGTGCCTCACGGAAAATAGCCGGCTGATCACTGCGTGAATCGATGAGCCCGGCGCTCTGTTCACGCAGGGCAGTTTTCAGTGATTGAAATATAGCGTCAGGTGGCAAGTTGTTGGGTGAAGCGTCAGGCTTCACAACGCTTGTAGTCACAGCGTCTGGCCATCGCTCAGGGTCAGTAGCTCAAAACCCTCTTCAGTGACCAGTACTGTGTGCTCCCATTGAGCTGACAGCGAGCGGTCTTTAGTGACCACGGTCCAACCGTCTTTTTTTACCAGCGCATGGCGCTTGCCTTGATTGATCATAGGCTCAATAGTGAACGTCATACCTGCTCGCAGCATTTCTCCAGAGCCGGGTGTTCCATAGTGCAGCACCTGCGGATCCTCGTGGAAGTGAGAGCCGATACCATGTCCACAGTATTCCCGAACAACAGAGTAGTGCTGGCCTTCTGCATAAACCTGTATGGCATGACCCACATCGCCCAGGGTGACGCCAGGCTTTACGGTTCTGATGCCGCGCACCATCGCCTCGTAGGCGCTTTCGCACAAGCGTCTGGCATGTGGTGCAACTTCACCAACGTAGTACATGCGGCTGGTATCGCCAAACCATCCGTCCTTGATAACGGTTACGTCGATATTGACGATATCGCCCTTGTTAAGCGAACGTTCGCCGGGAATGCCGTGGCAGATCTGCTGATTGATGGATGTGCAGATTGATTTGGTAAAACCCTTGTACCCTAAAGTTGCCGGTATGCCTTTTTGTATGTCGACAATATGGTTGTGGCAGAGCGTGTTGAGCGTCTCGGTTGTTACCCCAGGCACAACGTGTTTTGTGATCATGTCCAGCACCTCTGCAGCCAAGCGTCCAGCGATACGCATTTTGGCGACCTGCTCGGGCGTTTTCAGAGTGATGGACATAGCGTGATCCAGGACTGTTTTGTGGGGCCGGTAGTTTACATTACTGGCCCACATTGTGATATAAAGTGCGGCTGACCCGAGCGACATTTCTGTTGCCAGGGATTACACACGTAAATCGCACAAACCCGGCCGGGTGCCTTTTCAAAATATCTTGCTTGTTTACACGAGATAATTCTGTTTTGGTCAGTCGCGGTTGATTTACGGAGGCCAAACCCAACCAGAGGATATACCATGGCTGATGTAACCATGCGCCAGATGCTTGAAGCAGGCGTACATTTCGGACACCAAACGCGTTATTGGTCCCCAAAGATGTCTCAGTACATTTATGGTGAACGTAACAACATTCATATTTTCAATCTTGAAAAGAGCCTGCCAGCTCTGCACGACGCCGCTAACTACGCTGGCAAGATTGCCTCCAAAAACGGGCGCGTCCTGTTTGTTGGCACCAAGCGAGCTGCCAGAGACTCTGTGCGCACTGCCGCTGAAAGCTGCAATATGCCGTTCGTCAACCGTCGCTGGTCAGGTGGCATGATGACCAACTTCAAGACAGTCAAGCAATCGGTCAAGCGCCTGCTCGAGCTGGAAGCCATGCGCGCTGACGGAAGCTTTGAGCGACTGAGCAAGAAAGAGGCACTGGGCCTGACACGTGAATACGACAAGCTGGACAGAGGCATGGGCGGTATCAAGCACATGGAGCGTCTTCCTGATGCGCTTTTTGTCATAGACGTCGGCCACGAGCGTATTGCCATCACCGAGGCAAAGAAACTGGGCATTCCTGTCATTGGCGTCGTTGATACCAACAATACCCCCGATGGCATCGATTACGTCATTCCTGGTAACGACGATGCCATTCGGTCCATCCAGCTCTATGTAGATGCGATTGCCACGGCCGTTCAGGATGGCAAGCGTGCCTCAGGAAAGATGGACGAAGCTGATGTTGCCGCTATGGATGCTCAACAGGCTGTCGCAGAGGCCGCACCAGCAGTTGCCAATACGCCAGCGCCTGATGCGGCGTCAGTGGCGGAGGTAGCTCCAGTGGCCGCGCCTGCAGAAGCACCTGCCCCTGCTGCAGCTGCAGAACCACCAGCAGCAGCACCAGCAGCACCAGCAGCACCAGCAGCACCAGCAGCTTCAGCACCAGCACCAGCACCAGCACCAGCAGCAGCAGCAGATTCGGCACCAGCGCCGGAAGCGGTTGCGAAGCCTGCTGATGACGCAACTCCGGCAAGCTAGCGGGGAGCTCGTCCGAGAAGAAACTGATCTTACCGGTGGCGGCCCCCGACAGCGCGATATTTTGGCGGGGCTGCCTTCAGCCAGCTTTCCTCGTAACAACAGCGAATAGAAAAACTATCCACCTTAATTGACGAGAAAATCTCACACTGACGCGCGGCCGCCTTCGGCCTCGATCGTTATTATCGGACAGGCTCCTCGACGCGCAGCCCAACACCGATTTTCGCGTAGCCTGGTGCAACGGGCGAGTCGGCACTACCGCACAGGCCGTTATTAACGGCTAGGATGCAAGTTATCGTGACAATTGTGGGCCCCGTTTGATGAACGTGGGCCCGTTTCATTTCCAAATTTTTTAACGGTTTACAGGGGACTAACATGGCCATTTCGGCAAGCATGGTTAAGGAGCTGCGAGAGCGCACCGGCGCTGGCATGATGGAATGCAAGAAGGCGCTTACAGAGGCTGACGGAAATATGGAAGCCGCTATCGAAGCGATGCGGATTTCAGGTTTGGCGAAAGCCGACAAAAAATCGGGTAATCAGGCAGCCGAAGGCGCTGTTGCCACGAAGCTGAGCCCGGATGGCAAGCAATTCGGCATGGTCGAAATCAACAGCCAGACAGATTTTGCGGCCAAAGCAGAAGATTTCATAGCCTTTGCAGACAAAGTAGTCGATGCGGTTCTGATCCAGCAGCCCGACTCTGTTGACAGCCTGACCATCAACGGTGAGCCTGTAGAGGAGACCAGAAAGACATTAGTGGCAAAGATAGGCGAGAATATCCAGGTTCGCCGCTGTGTTTCAGGTTCTAGCGCCAATGGCAAGTTCGGTGAGTATTCACACAGCGGCCGTATCGGTGTTGTCTGCGAACTGTCTGGTGGAGATGATGCACTGGCCAAGGATATCGCCATGCATATCGCCGCTAGCAAGCCTGTGTGCGTGGACGAGACCGGCGTGCCGGCAGAGTTGCTGGAAAAAGAGAAATCCATTCTCGTGGCAGAAGCTGCAGAGAGCGGCAAACCTGCTGAAATCGTCGAGAAGATGGTTATGGGTCGTATCAAAAAGTATCTTGCAGAGATAACGCTCGTCGGCCAGGCCTTCGTCAAGAACCCTGATCAGACGGTTGCTGAACTGCTTAAGGAGCATGGCGCATCCGTTATCAGTTTTCACAGGCTTGAAGTGGGTGAGGGCATCGAGAAGAAAGAAGAAAATTTCGCCGAAGAAGTCATGGCACAGGTTCGCGGCAGCGAGTAGCCTGTCTGCGAATAACGATCGAGGCCGAAGGCGGCCCCGCGAGAGTGTGAGATATTGGGCAGCCTCCAGCTAACATCCTGACAGCGGGTTATCCCGGTCGACAAACCTATTGACTGGATTAATCCGCAGTTACTAAAAGTTAGTGTGCTCACGGCCTGAAACGTTGGCAGCACGGTACTCCACCTCGGTTATGTCGGGGTTCTAAAGTCGTTTCCAACACTGTAAATCTCTCTCTATTGCAAGCTGAGCCCAACATACTTTTGCCCATCATCGAATTTTACTGTGCAACTCGCGCAGAACGCCATTAGAATTGTGCAACCGAAAAGCTGGTCCAACCCGGCTTCTTGGTCTCCTTGGGGTTTGCAAGGTCTAAATCGTCGGAGTAGGCGACGGCACTGCTTAAACGTCTGAAACATCTATTCGCTATCAGAACAGGCTTAAGGAAGTATGGAAAATTCACGCCCGGCATTCGAACGCATTTTGCTCAAACTAAGCGGAGAGGCGCTCATGGGTGATATGGACTACGGTATCGATCCGGTCTATATCCGCAGGATAGCCAAGGAGGTAAAGGCGGTAAGCGACGCCGGAGTCGAGGTTGCCCTTGTCATTGGTGGAGGAAACATATTTCGAGGTGCGGGGCTTGCACAAGGGGGTATGGATCGGGTTACCGGCGATCACATGGGCATGCTCGCCACAGTCATCAATTGCCTGTCTATGCAGGATGCGCTGGAAAATCAGGGGGCCTACTGCCGGGTGATGTCGGCCTTGCCAATCAACTCTGTGTGCGAAGATTATATTCGCCGGCGTGCCGTCAGGCATCTGGAAAAAGGGCGAATCGTATTATTCGCTGCCGGTACGGGTAATCCTTTCTTTACCACCGACTCCGCAGCCAGTTTGCGAGCCGTTGAAGTTGGCGCAGATGTGATGATCAAGGGAACCAAGGTAGACGGTATTTTTGACAAGGATCCTCTGAAACACGCAGATGCCAAAAAATACGAGACCATTAGCTTCGATGAAGCTATTAGTAAAAAACTGGGTGTCATGGACCAGACAGCCATTGTCATGTGTAGTGACAACAATCTTCCCGTCAAGGTTTTCGATATGAACAATGACGGAGATCTGATGCGCCTTATCATGGGCGAAAATGTGGGTACCACCGTCAGACGAACCGTCTGAGCTTGCTTAAAACACGATAAGGGAACGCGCTAATGATCGATGACATTCTCAAAGACGCCAAAACTCGCATGGGTAAAACCGTGGAGTCGCTCGAAAGCGAGCTATCACGCATGCGCACCGGTCGTGCTCATCCCAGCTTGCTCGAAAGTGTCAAAGTAGATTACTACGGAGCCGAGTCACCATTGAGTCAGGTGGCAAATATCAACACCGAAGATGCGCGCATGCTCACCGTAACACCCTGGGAACAGTCCATGGTGCCTGCCGTTGAAAAAGCCATCATCAATTCCGATCTTGGTCTCAATCCCAATACAGCAGGTACTGTCATCCGCGTGCCGGTGCCGCCGATGACAGAGGAACGCCGAAAAGATATGGTCAAGATGGTAAGGAGCGAGACCGAAGGGTCACGTGTGGCTATTAGAAATATTCGTCGTGACGCCAACAATGATCTGAAGGAGCTGGAGAAAGAAAAAGAAATATCCAAGGATGATCTTCGGCGCGGTGAGGAGTCCGTACAAAAGTTAACAGACACCGCCATCAAGGACATAGACAATGTGCTTGGCAAGAAGGAGACTGATTTAATGGAGGTCTAGCCTTAATTATTCATGAAGCCACCAGACTCTTCCGGAAGGCCGGCCCCCGGAAGGCCGGCCCCCGGAAGGCCGGCCCCCGCATCCTCTTTTCCAGTAGCGAATCCCGCTCAGGCTGCGCTCCGCGGACTGGGAGTCCCCGACTGGGCGTCCCCGACGAAATACGAACTGTATTCCGCCGGGCCGCGATCGGATTTCATGAGTAGTCCAGGTTAGCCTGACCATCCATGAAATATGCATACTCATAAACCCAGCCAGGCTACCCAAGTGTCAGCTACGCGATCAGTTTTTCCTAAACACATTGCCATTATCATGGATGGTAACGGCCGGTGGGCGCGTCAGCGTGGCAAGCCTCGTGCCGGTGGTCATCAGGCAGGTTTCCGGACTACCCGGGATATTGTTGAAACCTGCGGGCGACAACAGATTGAAGCTCTTACCTTGTTTGCCTTTTCCAGTGAAAACTGGAAGCGACCGCAGCAGGAAGTGGGCTTGTTAATGGACCTGTTTCTGCGCGCACTGAAAAGCGAAGTCAGCAAGCTGTGTGAGAACAATGTAAAGATCCGATTCATCGGAGAGCGCAGTGCCTTTCAGGCCAAGCTGCGACAGGAAATGGACAACGCCGAAAACCTTACCAAAGACAACACCGGTTTGAAACTTGCCATTGCTGTTAACTATGGCGGACGCTGGGACATCGTTAATGCAGCAAGACAGTTGGCGTTTCAGGTTCGTGATGGTCAACTTGAACCAGAGAATATTGATATCGATACCTTCTCTCAGCATGTGTCGCTGTCAGAGATATCCGAGCCCGATCTTTTCATCAGAACCGGTGGTGAAAAACGTATCAGTAACTATCTTTTGTGGCATCTGGCCTATACCGAACTGTATTTTACCGATGTATTGTGGCCCGATTTCTCTGAAGTAGAGCTTGCCAATGCATTGGATTTTTATTCTGGTCGGCAGCGCCGCTTCGGCCGCACTGGCGATCAAGTAGCCGGAGGAACAGGCTAATGCTGCGCACTAGAATCATAACGGGCGTCATTCTACTCACCTTGTTTGCGGCGGATCTCTTTTTAGCAAACTCTCGGGTATTTGCATTAGTGCTGGGTGTTGTTGTAGCCGCAGGTGCGTGGGAGTGGAGCAGACTTTGCCAAACCCGCGACGAAAACATGCAAACAGCTTTTGCAGCCTTCGCTGGTGTGTTAGCGCTTGTTGTTTTGTACATCCCCTACAACGAAGCCCTGATGCGCTGGATTTTGCTGGCTGGGTTCCTTTACTGGCTAACTGTTCCCATCGCTTTTTATATGAAGCCCAGACTATTGGCGTTTAGCGAGCTCAAGACGGGTTTACTGGGTTCAAGCATTTTTATTCTGCTCGTTGCAGCTGTCGCTATTCAGTATTTGAGAACGTATGCGCCGCTAGGCTCTGCCTATCTGCTTCTGTATGCGTTTAGTATTGTCTGGGTCATGGATATAGGGGCCTACTTCAGTGGTAAGCGGTTTGGTCGAAACAAGCTTGCCCCACAGATCAGTCCGGGAAAGACCTGGGAGGGAGTATTCGGGGGCTTGCTTGCTACATTCGTTATCATGCTGGTGGTACTTTTCAGTGCAGACTTTGCTGAGGGTAATGCCTTGAAACTTACCTTGGCAACCCTGCTTGCTGCCGTCGTATCGGTGATTGGTGATCTTGCAGAAAGTCGTATAAAGCGTGCCGCCAACATGAAAGACAGCAGTCAGATGCTGCCAGGGCATGGCGGGGTGCTTGATCGAATCGATGGAGTTCTTTCTGCGCTTCCAGTGTTCGCCTTTGTTTGGGCCTGGATGTGAGCCTTACTGCGCTACCGGCTGCGGCGGTGCAGGCGATAACCTTACTTGGTTCAACAGGTTCTATCGGTCTAAGCGCACTCGACGTTATAGAGCGTCACCCGGATCGCTATCGCATTCATGCCTTGTCCGCGCACACCAGCATTGATGCGCTTTTCACGCAATGCAAAACCTTTCAACCTGAAGTCGCTGTTGTGGGGTCTGAGGAAGGTGCGAATCAGCTAAGCGCCCTGTGTCAGTCGGCCGGTTTAAAGACCACGGTGGAATTTGGTCCCGACGCCTTGATAAATGTTGCTTCTGATGCTGCGACCGATATAGTCGTTGCAGCGATTGTGGGGGCTGCCGGACTGTTGTCCACATTGGCTGCTGCCAAGTCAGGCAAACGTCTGCTCCTGGCCAATAAAGAGTCGTTGGTGATGAGTGGGGAGCTGCTTATGAGTGCCGCCAGAGACTCAGGAGCCCTGATAATGCCTGTCGATAGTGAGCATAACGCCATTTTTCAGAGCTTGCCTGCGGCCGAAAATGGGGTAAAAACTGATGGAATACTAAAAATTCTTCTCACAGCATCGGGCGGACCATTACGACTTTGCACACTTGAGGAGCTGCGTGTTGTAAGCCCGCAACAAGCTTTAAAGCATCCAAACTGGTCGATGGGACCGAAAATTTCAATTGATTCAGCAACGCTTATGAACAAGGGTCTGGAGGTCATTGAGGCATGTCAGTTATTTGCTGTCGGCCCGGATGATATTCAGGTCGTGGTGCACCCGGAAAGCATTATTCACTCCATGGTCAGTTACTCGGATGGCTCGGTAATTGCGCAGATGGGGCGGCCTGACATGCGTACACCTATTGCTCATGCCTTGGCCTGGCCTGCAAGAATCAGCTCTGGTGTCGAGCCTCTGGACTTCATGCAGTTAGCCGGTCTGCATTTTGAAGAGCCTGACACTTCACGCTTTCCATTGCTGCGTCTTGCGTTTGATGCGCAGCGTGAAGGAGGCACTGCACCAGCTGTACTCAATGCGGCCAATGAAGTTGCGGTAGACGCTTTTCTGGGTGGTGATGTTGCATTTTTACAACTATCAGAAGTCGTCGAGCGAACACTGGAATGTTCAAAAATATCCCCCGCCGATGATTTGAGCACTATCATTGAGGCAGACGAAAGTGCTCGTGAAATTGCTCGAAAGTTTGTCGGATCTTATGCTGCGTAACAACAGGCTGAACTGGCTCCTCTCACCCAAATCACTACAAGACGATTAAATGTTCAGCAATGTAGTATTCAGTGTCATCGCTTTTCTTGTCGCTCTCGGCATCCTGATCTCGATTCATGAGTTCGGGCATTTCTGGGTTGCCCGTAAGGTTGGTATCAAAGTGCTGCGCTTTTCCATCGGCTTTGGTAAGCCGCTCATCAGTCGCACCGGTAAAGTCGACAATACCGAATTCGTTCTGGCGGCTATTCCACTCGGTGGTTACGTCAAGATGCTGGATGAGCGTGAAGGCAACGTTGCCAGCCACGAACAACACCGTGCGTTCAATCGTCAGCCATTGTGGGCACGCAGCGCGGTAGTCATCGCAGGTCCCCTGGCCAATTTTCTGTTGGCCATCGTTGCCTACTGGATCGTGATGCTCATTGGAATCAGCGGCGTTGCACCTTTGCTTGGTGCACCGCAAGCCGATTCGGCAGCCGAGCGTGCAGGCTTCGTGTACGAGGATCTGATCGTATCAGTCAATGGGCAACAGACACAAACCTGGACAGATGCTCGAATAGCCTTGCTTGAATCATCCTTGAACTCGTCCGAACCCCTACAGATTGAGGTTGAGCAGGAAGGTGGCCAGCGACTGATGCGTGAATTGCCCGTTACTCAGGATCAGATGCTCAAATCCGAAGGCGATGCCGTAGCAAACCTTGGTTTTCGTAACTGGTGGCCTGAGGTGGACCCTGTGGTGGGGAGCGTCGTTGAAGGCGGAGCTGCTGATCAGGCTGGTCTGATGATCGGTGATACGATTGTCAGTGTCGATGGACAAATACTGACTAGCTGGCGTCAGCTAGTGGACATTGTTCAGCCTAGCGCCGGTGTCGAGCTTGCGCTGGAAGTACAACGCGATGGCAGCACAGTCGAACTCAGGCTTGTGCCGGAGACGGTGCAGGTGGGTGATCAAAGCGTGGGTCGTATCGGTATTACCGAAACGCAAAGTGAAGACTTGTCTGCCAGATCACAGGTCGTCGTCAAGTATCCACCCATTGCTGCCTTTGGCGAGGCCTTGCAGCGAACATGGGACATGTCATCGCTTACCCTTCGCATGCTTGTAAAGCTGGTGGTGGGTCAAGCCTCCTTGGATAATATCAGCGGCCCCATCAGTATTGCCCAGTACGCCGGACAGTCGGCAAGCATTGGAGTCGATCACTATATAAACTTTATAGCGCTTATCAGTATCTCGCTGGCTGTGCTAAACCTTCTGCCAATACCCATGCTCGATGGCGGGCATCTTGTCTATTTCGCTGCAGAGGCGATCAGCGGTAGAGCGGTTTCCGAGCGTGTACAGCTTTGGGGGCAACAATTGGGGATTGTCGTGTTGGGTGGCTTGATGTTTCTCGCCTTCTACAACGATATCGGGCGACTGGTGCAATGAGAATCTACACGCAAGCACTGGTTGCGCAATGCCTTGCTCTCATGCTCATGCTGAGTCTCTGCGTTGTGTCTGTAGCCTCCGCCCAATCACTGTCTCGCGGGTCAGGCGATAACAGTTTTGTGGTAGCCGACATCGTCGTTGAAGGTAACGAGCGTATCGATCTTGGCACCATACTAAATTACCTGCCCATTCGAAACAGAGATGAGTTTGACCCGACTGAAGACAGCGCTCGGGTTATGCGTTCGCTGTATGAGACAGGCCTGTTCGATGATGTTGTACTTAAACGTCGTGGGGGCAGTACGTTGGTAGTTGTGGTCAAAGAGCGACCGGCTATAGGCAGTATAGTTATTGACGGTAATCGAAAAATTGACACCGAAGAGCTGCAGAAATCTCTGAGGCAGGCGGATATCGCCTTGGGGCGGGTGTACAACCGTTCTATTCTTGAAACCGTCGAACGTGAGCTACGCCGCGTCTATTTCAGCTCTGGCAATTACGGTAGCAAAATCGATATCAACGTCGAAGAACTGGAACGCAATCGTGTTGCTCTGGAAATCAATATTGTTGAAGGGGCCGTAGCGCGTATAGAACACATCAATATTGTCGGCAACACTACCTTCAGTGACGAAACCCTGCAGAGTCTTTTTCAATCGAGTGAGAAAAAAATCAATCCTTTCAGTAGCGCCGACGAGTACTCACAGGTCAAGCTTTCTGCTGATATCGAAACCCTACGCTCCTACTATCAGGATCGTGGTTTTATTCGTTTTGAGGTCGATTCCACGCAAGTATCCATATCTCCGGATAAACGCGACATTTTTATCGTCATCAATATTCGTGAAGGTGAACCCTATCGTTTAAGTGATATCGATCTGGAAGGGGAAGTTGACGTCAGCAAAGAAGAATTGCTTTCTTTGCTCGAAGTGAAGAAGGGTGATACGTTTGCCAGAAAAGACATCGTCAGTAGCAGTAATGCCATCAGTGATCGTCTCGGCGAGGAAGGCTATGCTTTTGCCGAAGTAGATGTTATTCCGGATATAAACGATGAAGCTCGTGAGGTCGGGCTGCGTTTCACGGTCGATCCTGGTAAGCGCGTTTATGTTCGACGAATCATATTCACCGGACAATACAAGACACGAGACGAGGTGCTTAGACGCGAGATGCGTCAGCTTGAAGGTAGCCGTTTCTCCCCGGCACTGGTAAACCGATCGCGCATTCGTTTGCAACGTCTGGCATTCATGCAGAGTATTAGCATTCGAACACCAAGAGTGCCCGGAACTGATGATCAGGTTGATCTGGAGATTACCGTGGTAGAGGGTCAGTCGGGCTCTTTCAGTGCCGGATTAGGGTACGGCAGCGATGGTGGTACCACAGTGAATCTTGCCTTTCAGCAGGACAATCTGTTTGGCACGGGGGAGAGTCTGCAGTTCTCGCTTGATCGTTCTCAGACAACCCGACAGTTGTCCCTGTCTTTTCGTGATCCTTATTTTACGGATGATGGCATTAGTCGAACGGTGGGTGCATTCATTCGTGAAACCGATACCAGTAACCAGAATTCCACATCGCGCTATCTTGCCAGTACCCGTGGTGCGAACGTGAATTTCGGTGTCCCCTTGAGTGAGTTTTCCACGTTCAGGGTGGGTCTGGGCTATGAGCGTACCGAGGTCGGCACAACACCGCAGACCCCTGTCAGTATCGTCGACTTTATCGAGGAAGAGGGTGATACTTTTAACGTGTTTGACGTCAATCTGGGTTTTGTCTACGACACGCGCAACCGCACAGTGTTTGCAACCGATGGTGCGCAAAATAGAATTTCGCTGGAAGTGGCGACACCCAATAGCGATTACACATACTACAAGCTTGGTTATAGCTTCGAAGCCTATCAGGCGCTAACGCCTCGCTACACGTTCTCGGCATCGGCCAGGATTGATAGTGGGTATGGCTATGGCGATTTTGAAAAACTGCCGTTCTTTAATCGATATTTCGCCGGCGGCGTCAGAACGCTACGTGGCTACCGCACCGGTAGTCTGGGTCCACGCGATTCACGCAAAAATGCGTCGGGTGGCGATTTCCGGACACTGGGAACGGTCGAATTGATCTTCCCACCGCCGTTCGTCGAAGAGCCGGGTGCCACGCGATTCAGCCTGTTTACTGATTTTGGCAATGTTTTTGCCGACGACGAGACGTTTGATTCTGAGGAGCTTCGTGGATCCTACGGTGTCGCTTTTGTATGGCTGTCTCCCGTCGGACCATTGACATTTAGCTATGCATTCCCCTATAACGAACGTGAAGCTGACAGGGTGCAAAACTTTCAGTTCACCATCGGGTCCATTTTCTAGCTATGAAACAACCTTTTATAGATTCGCGACCAAAGAGGCCGGGTTATGCCGTCAGGCTGTCGGCTGTGATATTAGCTGTCACGCTCATCAGTAGTGGCGTCAGCAGGCTTGTACTCGCCGACGATTCTACCGAGGCCTCGTCTCGGATCGGTTTCGTGGATATCCCTTATCTTATCGATCGAGCACCGCAGGCTTTGGAAGCCGAGCAACGTCTGGAAACAGAATTTGCGCCTCGGCAGAGAGAGCTGGAGACCCAGCGAGCCGAGCTTGCTGAAATTACGGCTGCACTGGCTGACTCAACGCGGGAGCTGCCAAAGGCGGAATATGCCCAACTTGACAGAGAGTCGCGTTCGCTGGAGCGTCGAATCAAACGCAGCCAACAGGACTTTCGTGAAGAGCTGAACATCCAGAAAAACAACGAATTCAAGAATGTAAGAATTCTTGTTCTTGAAGCTATCGCTCGATTTGGTGAGCAGCAAGACTATGATCTTATCGTCAGCGATGGGGTACTCTATGCAAACAAGCGCATCGATGTGACAGAACGAATTCTGGACTCTTTGATAAGGGAGTTCACCAAGTTGCAATCCGCGAACTGACTCTGACAGCTATTGTTACTGAACGATTGTCTTCCAGGCGGCTATGCGTTTCCATGATTCTCTCCCGGAATGCAGGCAGTAACTCTTTAAATGGCCGACAATGAAATTAGCGCAACTCGGTGAGGCTCTGGGCTTGGCTGTCGCCGGTGATCCTGCATGCCGCATTGTGCGTCTTGCGCCGATCGAGTCGGCAGGCGAGGAAGATCTTTCATTTGTTGTTGGTCAACGCTATGGCTCTGCTTTGAAGAACACTCAGGCGGGCGCTGTCATTGTGCCCCAGAGTATGTTGGCCGATGTGCCTGGCAATGCCCTGGTCAGTGAAAACCCTTACGCAAGTTATGCGGCAGCTTCCTGGTTGCTGTACCCGAGCAAATCCCCAATCCCTGGCGTTCACTCAACAGCGGCTGTGCATGCTGACGCTACAGTGTCAGCCAAAGCTACGATTGGCGCCTATGTGGTCATTGGGCCGGGTACGACTATCGCTGATGACGTCGTTATCGAGGCGCACTCATTTGTGGGTTCAAAAGTGCATATTGGTGCTGGTACTCGATTGTTTCCCCGTGTGACCATCTACAATAATGTGCATATCGGGAAGGCGTGTCGCGTGCAATCAGGAGTGGTTCTTGGCTCTGAAGGGTTTGGTTATGCGTGGGCTGGCGAAGGCTGGAAACAGATTCAGCAGGTGGGTGGAGTGCATATCGGTGACAATGTCCATATCGGCGCGAACACAACCATCGATTGTGGTGCTATTGAACCCACCCGTATCGATGATGGGGTAGTTCTCGATAATCAGATTCAGATAGCTCACAATGTTCGCATCGGACGAAATACGGCCATAGCGGGCTGCGTGGGTATTGCCGGAAGCACGCATATAGGCACTCATTGCCAGATAGGTGGAGCTTGCAATATCGTTGGTCATCTGAGCATTGCTGACAACGTCATTATAAATGCGGCATCACTGGTAACGCGATCAATTCTGCAGGCAGGGCGATATGGTTCGGGTATGCCGTTGCAAGAGGAACACGCCTGGAGGCGCAGTTTTGTTAACCTAGGAAAGTTGCAGGAGCTATTCAAGCGTATACGGCGACTGGAACGTCGTGATGCAGGAATCGGGAAAGACACTGGCAATGATAAAACCAATGCATCCTGACCGACTCTGCAATTGTCAGGCGTGGTTCAAGTCAGGTTGCCAAATAACTAATAATCAATAAGGGCAGGGGAAGGTAAGCGTAAAATGGACGACATACGAGAAATACTAAAGTACTTGCCGCATCGCTATCCCTTTTTGATGGTTGACAGGGTGACGGCTTTCGAGAAAAACCAGTCGCTCACAGCCATCAAGAATGTCACCTTTAACGAGCCGATTTTTACCGGGCATTTTCCACAATCGCCTATTTTCCCTGGCGTTTTGATTCTCGAAGCCATGGCACAGGCAGCCGCCCTGCTGGCATTCAAAAGCATGGACGGTTATCCAAATGAGAAAACCTTGTACTTGTTGGTGGGTATCGACAAGGCGCGATTCAAACGCCAGGTTATACCAGGTGATCAACTTGTTTTTGATGTCTCGGTGCTAAAGGAGAAGCGCGGTATCTGGCGGTTTGAGGCAACAGCTAAAGTCGGCGGTGTTCTTGCCTGCAGCTCTGAGGTACTCATTGCCCGAAACGAGATAAGCGAGTGATACATCCAACTGCGATAGTCGACCCCTCGGCGCGCATAGCCGAGGATTGCCAGATAGGCGCCTACAGTATCATTGGTGCTGAGGTGTCTATTGGAGTTGGTACTACGGTTGGGCCACATGCTGTCATCAAAGGGCCGACTCGCATTGGTGCGAACAACAAGATCTTTCAGTTTGCCTCTGTGGGTGATGATCCTCAGGATCTTAAATATGCTGGAGAAGTCACTGAACTGGAAATTGGTGATGGCAATACCATACGCGAATTTACCACGATAAATCGCGGTACCGAAGGCGGTGGCGGCATCACAAGAATAGGCAACGACAATCTGTTTATGGCCTATATTCATGTGGCGCACGATTGCCAGTTGGGAAACAATATCGTAATGGCAAATAGTGCCTCACTGGCAGGACATGTCACCATTGGTAATCATGCAATTCTTGCAGGTTTTGCTTGTGTGCATCAGTTCTGTGAAGTGGGTGAGCACGCCTTTATTGGTCTCAATTCGGTGGCCAACCGGGACGTATCGCCCTTTACCATGGCAGTCGGAAACTACGCAGAAGCTAAAGGTATCAACAAGAATGGCTTGCGTCGCCGTGATTTTAGTGACGATACTATCAAGGCACTACACCATGCTTACAAGATACTTATCCGAACTCACGGAGAGCGAGATATAGCCATTGCAGCACTGGCGGATGATGCTGGCACTTTCCCCGAAGTTGCACGTCTGGTGCAATTCGTTCGCGATAGTGAGCGTGGTGTGGTGCGTTAGTTGACGGACTTCTAGTCCGTCGGCGACGCACATCAGGATTCAGTGCGTCACAGTCACCGTCCTGCAATACCGAAGGCGGCAACGCGATTTTTCGCAGGCCTATACTTGCCAACCATGGGGGTATACATCAAGCAAACTTTAGCTAAGTGCCGCATCTGTGAGCTGTCTAATCAGCTCAGCCACTCGCACCGAAGCACCGCCATCCCCCATCTTGTCTTTGACTGCCGCCAGATCGCCTAGCATCAGTTCTCTGCGAACATCGTCCTCAAGTAGTGATATAAGGTCGTCTGCCATGACAGAAGGGATTGCCTGATGTTGCAGATACTCAGGCACTACGCGCTTTTGGGCCACGATGTTTACCAGCGAAATATCCGGTATACGGATCAGGCGTTTCATGATGGCGTAGTTAATCCTGTTGACAATATACATGACTATCATTGGGGTACCGATTAGTGCGGTTTCCAAAGTGGCGGTCCCTGATGCAACAAAGGCAACATCGGCAGCGCGCATGACATCGCGAGAGTCTGACTCGCTCAGGCGTAGTGATGCAGGTACATCAGATCCGAGAGTTTGCCTGATGAAGCTCATATCCAGTGTTGGTGCTACTGGCAAGATAAATTGCATATCGGGCAGCTTTTCATTGATGAGTTTAATGGTGCTGATCATGACTGGCAGGTGTCGTTGTATTTCGCTTTTTCGACTTCCAGGCAATAAGGCTATAAGCTTTCGATCAGGATCAAGTCCCAGGTGAGCACTGGCCTGCGCACGTGAGTATTGACTAACGGCATCATGAACAACCGGATTACCGACATAGGTAACCGGGATGTTGGCCTTTTCGTAAATGTCCACTTCAAAGGGAAAGAGCACAGCCATGTGCGATACCAGTGAACCGATACGTGGAACCCGTCCGGCGCGCCATGCCCAGACTTGTGGGCTGACATAAAACAGTACAGGTATACCCTGCGACTTAGCGGTTTCAGCCAGTTTCAGGTTGAAATCCGGGTAATCCACCAATAGTAGTAAATCAGGTTTGCGCTGTTCCAGTGTCTGTCGCAGTAGCTTCAGGCGTTTTAGAAATTTGGGATAGTTGTACAGAACATCGACAATGCCGATGACCGCCAGATCTCGGCAATCAACAATCAGCTCAGTGCCAGAGCCCTGTAGTGCTCCCGCGCCCATACCGAAGCTTGTCACCTTGATGCCAGTTTCGGCAAGTGCCTGTAAAGCATGTGATGCATGGGAATCGCTGGAAGCCTCACCAGCCGATACCATGACGTTTAAACGAGTCTTTGCAGCCATACTGCTATTCTATCTGATGCTGCTGATCTCAAGGTATGAGCGCAAGGTATGAGCTCAAGGTATGAGCTTAAGGTATGAACTCAGGCCCCTCATACCCATCGTTTTTGGCGCATACCAGCAACCATACCCATTAGTGTCAGGAGCAACAGATTAATACCACCGCCAGAGGATGCATCCGCTACGGGGGCGCCACTTGCAAATGGATTGTTGTCTGGTGTGTTGTTGTCTGGTGTGTTGCTGTCGGGTGTACTGTTGTCTGGACTGGCCGCGGAGACTTCTGGCGTTTTGTCGAAGGACTCTATCTGATCAGTGGATCTTCCGTCAGGATCAATTGCAGACATCTGTTCTACATTTTCCCCTGCAGACTGCCATTCGGTGCCATCATCATTGAGCGAGTTGTTACTCAAATCAGAATCCTGGGTGCGCGATAACAGGGCGATACTCAAGTCGAGGCTCGTCATTGTGGTAGAGTCGGTAAGTACCGTGAAGCGAGATTCAGTTTGTTCGCGCAGTGTATCCCGTGTGCATTTAAGTTCGGTGTCGAATGTCAGACAATCCCAGCCGCTGTCTCTGGATACGCCTTTCCACTGGGAGTTCTCATCTATTTTCATGATCAGCTGTAAATAGTGTGCGCCCAGAGTGCCCATGTTGTAGATTGTTATATCGATTTCGGTACCATTTTCGATCGTATTAAGTGCAGGGGTGCCAAGAGCCAAATCGGTCTCGTACATTTTGTCGGCTGATTGGATGTCCAGCGGGCTCAAGCCTTCACGTTGACCAATCTCGACACCGTCAGCAACAATGATGGTGGGTTTTCCCGAGATACTGAAAAACTTCTCACCGTAGTGCATGATCGACTCATAGTCGTAGTCACTATAGGTGGCAACGTTGGCTGTCTGAAGGTCAAAATTAATGCCCTTGCCCTCAACGATTTCATTCCAGTCAACCTGTACAAAATTATCTCTGTCCGGTCGTGTGTGCTCGTGAAAGAGGCCTATTGCATGGCCGATTTCATGGATGATGCTGCCTACCGAGCAAGCATCGGATATATAGATTGGTTGAGGCCCGCCGATCATGCCAACGTGCGAGGCACAACTGTTTGTGGCCCGAAACTGCACGTAGTGCGAATACTCGCTGGCATTCTCTTCAGTGCGTTCAATAAAACTCAACGTGGTGTTTTCAGTCCAGTGGGCTATCGCCAACGCAACGTTGTCTTGTTGTAGCTGAGAATGGTTTACCGGCTTCTCGTAGACAACTATGCCATCGGGCCATCGATTGAACAGATCGCTTTTGCCCACACCTCTGGCACGCAGGCGGTCGGCTAGATCCCCGTGCTCGTTGACATAACCGAGCAGGATGTCGCCCTCCATGACAGCAAGGCCCTGAATGATTTCGTAGGTGAACCCTTGCGATGCGCCTGAGCTTGGCAGTTGATCGGTGAAGTCATTCTGCATTGAAGGGTCGGCAACAAACATCTCGGGCGAATCAGCTCTGGCACAACTCACCAGGCTGATCAGCACGAGGTAGGACAAACGAACGAAAAACGGGTGCGCGCTCGCGTCTGCAAGGTGGGAACATCTCATGGCATCACTCACTTTATTATTATTTTTATGTGGAGTGTTTGCAGTGAATTTCTAATCACGCAACACCGCCATCAGTTCATGTATCGGTTAGCGGCAAGTTTATAAAAGGCCGGTTTGGCATGTTTGTGAGCAATAGTGATTTGCAGATGGACCTATTTTGCAAAAGTGCATTGGCTTGTGTTGCCAATCACAAATTACTGGGATGAAATGTTAAACAATGCGAACATGACAAGCGCTACACTCGTCTCATGACCGCCTACACTCAGTGGCGAACGCCGCTGCTTATCATCATCTCAGGTTGCCTGATTGCTGCTATCGGCTTTGGGGTGCGCTCATCGCTCGGACTGTTCCTCGAACCAATGACATCCTCACGTGGCTGGTCACGAGAGAGCTTTGGCTTGGCGCTAGCGTTGCAAAACCTATTCTGGGGTCTTGGGCTGCCCGTGGCTGGCATGCTGGCTGATAAATGGGGCGCTGCAAGGGTAATAGCAGCAGGCGCCTGTGTATACGCTTTGGGCCTGTGGTTGATGAGTATCGCTGACAGCCCCATGTTGCTGCATATCAGCGCCGGCCTACTCAGTGGGCTGGGTATCGCTTTTTCCGCATTCTCTCTTGCACTTGCCGTGATGGTGAAAGTTGTCGGGCCTGAGCGTCGCACCGTCATACTCGGCCTTGGCACCGCCGCAGGCTCTTTTGGCCAGGTTATCTTCTCGCCCTTGGCACAGGGCTTCATTCATAGTCTCGGTTGGGACTCAGCGTTGGTTGTTCTTGCATTGATCGTGCTATGCATGGTGCCGCTGACGTTCATACTTCCCCGAGGTGTCTCGGATAAAACTGATCTGAGCGAAGAACAAACCCTTCGCGATGCTTTGCTTGAGGCTTTTGCCCATCGCGGTTTTGTGTTGCTGAGCACTGGATTTTTCGTGTGTGGTTTCCATGTCGCGTTCATAACTGTGCATTTTCCAGCGTATATTGTCGATTTGGGCTTGAATCCGTCCATTGCGGCATGGAGTATCTCGCTCATCGGGCTTTGTAATATCGCAGGATCTTTTCTTGCGGGTTTTGCAGGCCAGGCCTGGAGCAAGAAGTACAGCCTCTCCAGCATCTATGCACTGCGGGCACTACTAATCACGATATTACTGCTGTCGCCGAAAACACCTATGGTGATACTGGGCTTTGCAGCAGCAATGGGCGTGCTTTGGCTTTCAACCGTTCCGTTGACCACTGGCATCATTGCGCAAGTATTTGGGATTCGCTACATGGCTACGCTGTTTGGTATTGTGTTCCTCAGCCATCAGATTGGCAGCTTTCTGGGTGTCTGGCTTGGCGGCGTAATCTACGACATGACAGGCAGCTATAATGGCATGTGGTGGGCAGGGGTTGTATTAGGACTGCTGGCCGCGTTAATTCATTTACCGATAAATGAAAAGCCGCTTGAGCGATTACTCACTCAAGCGTAGAGCTTCTGGCCTGGATTATTCCGTTATCAGGCCTGATCAAGTTCAGGGGAATGCGTCCGCTCGACCCACTCTGGCCCCATCAGTTGATTTGGCGCGAACAGCCAACACACCCGCAGCATTAGTACCCGGTGCGTAGGGTATGAAGTTGGCGCCATCGGTGCTGTATTCCAGCGGCAGACCCGGAAAATCCGAATTCATCACAAGAACACCATTCTGGCTGCTTGCACCTGGCACTGATATACGATAACGAATGCTGGCGGCATCCAGCTTTGGTAGCTCCTTGAGAGCCAGGGCTTGCGCAAAGCCGGCATAGTCTGCTTCCAATGTATCTTTTGACACAAAGGTAGTGGTACCCGAGAAGCTGCGTCCGGGCTGATAGTCAAGCTCCCAAGGGGCCTTGTGCCAGGCACGCTCTGCCAAGGCCAGGAGTCGAGGGTACAACATGTAATCCATTTGCTCGGCCGTACGTACGGTCTCGCCCCACAGCTGACCTTGCATGCCGATAAAGCCGAGGTTTGCTTCACTACCTGTGGCACTCCACTGTTGACCTTCGCGATTGAGGGAGGTTTCAGCATTTTGTGGCAGGTTTTCTGGTGCAAAGCCGAACACCTTACGTGTATCGGTAAACCGTGTTGCCCAGTAGTAACCACGCTCTTCCGGATCGACCTCTTGCGGGAAATCGAAGTACAGAAAATCCGGAACCGTTACCACTGTTTCAAATCCGCGATTGGAAAAACCGTTGATGTTGTTCGCACCCTCACCAGAACTGATGGGCTCCCAGAAACCTACGCCTGCGCGTTGGGTTGCAAGTTCTGTAGCGTTTAGCAAATCGTAAATATCCTGATAGGCATACATGGCAGGTATGCCGGCATCAGCGACTATCTGTGCAACCCGCTTTACAAAGTAGGGTTGCAAGTCGTCGCGAGACGATACCTCCGCGGTGTTCTGAATAAAGCTTGCACAGGCAGGGGATTGCTCCCATGGGAAATCCCAGGCACTGCGATCGATATCACCATCCTGAAAGCCACCGCCGGTAAAGACGTTACGGGCTTCATCGCCACCCATGTGCCACACGTCCAGAGTCTGACCTGCCTGCGTGTACATGGCGTTAACATCATTGACGACGTTTGTAATGAGATTGTAGGTGCCAGCAACGCAGGGGTTGAGAATACCGTCGTTGTAGTGTTGGATAGTCAGGTAGCGTGAAGTGTCGGCAGGGTCATCAACTCGTACGTCAAGATTGTTGGCGTCGCCCAGATTAACCGCTCGTGCGCGCATGGCAACCACTGCAGCACGCGCATGTGCAGGCATATCCAGTTCGGGAATAATGCTGATTTCTCGATCGGCGGCATATTGCAGAAGCTCGACAAACTGAGCCGCTGTGAAAAAGCCGCTACCTTGATTGTCACTTTGAGGGCCTGAACCCAACTGCGGCATCAAGCCGGCAATTTCGGTAACTCGCCCGGCAGCATCCAGTTGAAAGCTTCGCACAGCGCCCACAGAGGTTAATTCAGGCAGGGAAGGAATCTCCAGACGCCAGCCTTCATCATCACTCAGATGCAAATGCAGTTTGTTTAACTTGTAGGCTGCCATTTGATCGAGCAGGGTTTTTACCGAGTCAACAGACTGGAAGTTTCTGGCAACGTCCAGATGCATGCCGCGGAAGGTGAACCGTGGCGAATCGTCGATAGTGACGTAAGGAATAGTCCCGGTACCGATCTGTACCATTCCTAACAATGACTGCGCACCATTGAATAGTGCCTGTCGGTCGCTGCCAGTAAGCCTGATACCCGACTCGTTGACGACGAGGCGATAACTGTCAGCGTTTAGCGTGTTGTCGATTATCGCATTGAAGGGTGTGCCGTTTGCCGTACTCATAAAGCTTGCTTGCCGAGTTTGCAAGGCTGCAATATTGCCGGGGCTTAGCGCGGTGCCTGCAAACGAGAAGCCGCCAGCGATGCTCAAGCTACCATTACCCAGCACGACCGAGCGTGGCTGTGGAATGATGCGACTTTGCAATTGGGCTGTATTCAGCGGGCTGCTATCCACGATAGCCTGGGTTGGCTGGTTTTTGGTAAAGCGCGATGCTGCGGTAGCTAGAGGGGTGGTTTCACCGTTGAACGCTCGTTGGTTATCACCAGCAATGGGCGTTGCATATTGGTTTTCATTGGTATCGTCATCCGTATTGGCTATGAGCGTTACCTCGCCAGTATCACGTGCCAACCAGTAACGCGGCATGAAGTCGGATTCAATCAAATGATTGAATTCAGTAACAAGCCCTATGGTTTTGACAGCTGCATCAAACCCGGAAAAATTTTCAGTGGGTTCCAGATAGTTCAGATCGCCATTGACGTGCGAGACACTGAACTCATCGCTGTCCACGCGCAGGATGCGCCTTATGCTATGGAAATAGAGTTTCCAGTTTCCATCGTTCAATGAGCCACTGGCGTTCTTCATGTGAATATTCGTGACGCTGCATGAATTGTATTGAGCTCCCAGCGAACTGCATGTCGGACCGCCATTACCCGGAAACGCATCCCCACCTTGATTTTCTACCACGCTGTAGATGAGCCCGATATCGGCAGTTAAGGCCGCTGCCTTGTCTCGCCCGCTTGCTGAGAAGAGTGAAGTGTTTTCCGGATTGACTGATAGCTGCGATACGGGGGTGCCTGTGTGACTTAAGGCGTCGGTGTTGCCATCAGGCGATTGTCCTGGGTTTTGCCCTGGCATCTGTCCCGGGTTTTGCCCCGGATTTTGCCCCGGTGTCTGCCCTGGCGTGCTGGGATTTTGTCCCTCGACGCCAGGCGTAGACGGTGAGTCCGAAGAGCCGCAGGCGCTTGTAAAGGCTGCTACCAGAAGTAGGGCCAACGCTGAGAATGTCGGTCGATTTTGCATCGAAGCTATGTCCTGACGTGAAGAACTGGCATTATGCCAGCCCATCATTGCAATTACCGAGTTGTCAGCCTTATCTTGCAAGAGATTAACAGTTCATCGTTAAGAGATCCGACGATTGTTGACTACGTCCGGTTATTTAGTGCAGCGGCTATCTGGGGTGCAACATTTCTAAGCAATGAGATTGCATTGGCCGATTTCTCACCAGCAGCTATTGCCGGTTATCGCATCATGTTTGCCGCGTTGTTACTGCTACTGATTTGTAGCTGGCGTGGGCAGCGAGTCTTGTTCGATATACGTACAACCGGCTTGCTGGCAGGCGTTGGAGTGCTCAACAGTGTGGTGCCTTTCATGCTGATAGCTTGGGGACAGCTACGCATCGACAGTGCAAGCACCGGTATCTTGCTCGCATCATCACCCTTCGTCACCTTGCTTCTATCGCATTTCATGTCGCGGGATGATCGCTTTAGCTGGCGCAAATTTTCAGGATTGATGCTTGGCTTTATCGGTGTATGTGTTCTGCTAGGACAGGGCCTTCAACAAGGATCCGGTAGTTTTCCCGGAATGATAATGGTAGTTCTGGCTGCCTGTTGTTATTCCGTGTCATCCATTCTCATCCGACGTCTGAGCAACGTTCCCAGTCTGGCACTGGCGGCGGCCTCGCTGTTCTGGGGCGGGGCGGTGATGTTGCCTTACCTACTGATGTTTGATCCGCCGTGGCAACAAGAGGTCCGGGTAAGCACATTAGCTGCTATGGCGTTTTTGGCGATAGGTCCAACGGCGATATGCTACGTGCTGCGTGCGCAAATCGTGAAGATCAACGGAGCGGTGTTCATGTCCAACGTGGGGTATCTCATTCCTGTGTTTGCGGTTCTCTGGGGTTGGTTGTTTATCAGTAATCAGCCCACTGGCGTTATGCTGATCGCCTTGTGTTTGATTTTGGCAGGTATTGCAGTGGGACAAAATCGGTTTAAAAAACCAGGCCAGGCAAGAAAATCCTAGTGTTATTGATAACCTCCATTTAAGTACAAGACAAGAGCAACTACGTACACACCCGTTATACTTCGCTATAGATTCCCAAGCTTCACTTGATAACAGAGCGCTATGACGACAACAACTCCGTGGGCGGCTCCCATGCCCGCCGACCAATTCGAACTGATGCGCGACATTCTCAATGCGCCAAGCCCGATCGGACTCGAGTCTGCGATGACTCTGGGTGTGCTAAAGCCTCACTTCGACAGTTTTATACCTGATAGCTGGGAGATGCGGCAGTTCGTGGGAAACGCCGGTGTTGTCTGGGATTCTCACCCTGGTGAGGAAGACCGATTCAGCATCATGCTGGTTGGCCATGCTGACAAAATACGCATGCAGATCCGCAAAATCGGATCGGACGGCAAAATCTACATCAATAGCGACTCTTTCCTGCCTTGCACATTGATTGGCCACGAGGTCACTGTCTACAGCGAAGACCCTGATGTACCAGGCAACTACCGCTCCCTGAAGGGTGGCACCATTGAGGCCATGGGCGCTATTCATTTCTCTGATCCTGCACAACGAACAGGTGACAAAGGTATACGTCCCAATTCCCTGTATCTGGATTTGCAAATCTATGGTGAGAATAAAGCTGATCAGATCAAGCGCCTCGGTTTAAAGCCTGGTGATTCTATTCTGCTAGACAGACCTATCAAGCGAGGTTTCAGCCCCGATACGTTTTTTGGTGCCTATCTGGATAACGGTCTGGGTTGTTTTGTCACGGCCGAAGTAGCCAGACTCGTTACTGAAGCCGGTGGCACCAGGAACGTGCGAGTGTTATACGCCATAGCGTCTCATGAAGAAATTGGTCGATTCGGCAGCCGTGTACTCGCGGGTGAAATGGCGCCTGATGTGCTCATCGCCATAGACGTTAATCATGACTACGTTGCAGCACCAGGGATTGGCGACCGCAATATGCAGGCGCTCGAGATGGGCAAGGGTTTTACCCTTACTACTGGCGCTATCGTAAGCGAGCAATTGAACTCGCGAATAAAAGTCGCAGCGGCTAAAGAAGGTATACCCATGCAGACAGATGTCAGCGGTCGGGATACAGGTACTGACGGTATGGCTGCGGTGCTGGCCAGCGTTGATAGTGCAGCCACCTCTGTGGGCTTCCCCACCCGTAATATGCACACGATCTCTGAATCGGGTCATACCGGTGATGTACTGGCTGCCATTCATGTGCTCGGCGCTACCATTCTGGCTATGGATGAGGAGAATGTTCAGGCAGAAACGTTCCAGAACTCGCATCCGCGACTGGATGAGACAACCCCTCTGGAGCATCAGGGGTTTGCCAAGCTGGACAAGAAAAACGAGAAGGAAAAGGAAGGCTAGATAATTATCAGGTGTAATTACTCACAGTTACTCTACAGCAGCCGCGCCGCGAACGAAGCAGGCGCGGTTTATTGGATTGCGCTATCAGAGTGTTGTCGACCAGTATAAAAAAATCGGCAAATTCGCAAGCACTGCTTGCCGATAGGTACCGTTGATGGTGGTGTCCCGGGAGGGATTCGAACCCCCGACCTGCCCCTTAGGAGGGGGCTGCTCTATCCAGCTGAGCTACCGGGACAAAGGCACCGCATGGCCAGTATAGCCAATTGAAGGGATAGTTGGAGGTATATTGGGTGTTTCGCTGGTCTATGTCGTCGACTGGCATAGAGGCTGCAGCGTACTTGCGCCATAGCTCGATGCTATGAGCAAACGTGTCATTCAGGAAGGTGCTTATATGCAAGACGTCAAGGAAAAACCTTCAGGCCATCAATCAGAGCGGCGTCGTTTTGTGCGGGTGCAAGACGCTGTTGGCTTGCATGCACAACGACTTGTAGAGCGTCCGGCAGCAGGACAGATACCCGTACCCCACGAGCGTGTTTCTGTGCGAAAAAACGACAAATACGACATCGAGGGTTATGCCGATGTGCGTCGCGACTACCCGTCGGTTGCTCAATATATCGGTGATCTGGAGGAGCGGATAAGAGAGCTGCTGCTGGATGGTGATGCAGCTCTTTCAAAACCGACTCACAAGATTAGTCTGTCAGCCGGTGGGATAAGCTTCGCTGACAAATCATTATTTGTGCCCGGGGAGGTCATTAGCATGACATTAACCTTGTTTCCAACGGGTAGACGCATCGGTACCGATGGGATTGTCGTTGCTGCCAATGATTCGGATGAGGTCCTGAAGCTGGATGCACCGACCTATCGTGTCGAGTTTATTCGCATCAGTGATAGCGATCGTCGTGTTATCGAAAACCATGTCGATCAGCTATTGACGAAGCGACCCAACGAGGATTAGCAGGCACCACTTGTTGAAGACGGAGCTGATCGGATATATGCTTTGCGCTTGCCATTAACTGGCTTCTAAACAAGAAACTTACACCGTATGACAAACAGCGAGGGAGAGTATTCCAGAGAGGCCGTTCGTCAGGATGCGCAGGATGCCATTGACAACAAGACCAAACCTCCAGGTTCATTGGGACTGATAGAACAGCTTGCGGTGCAGTTAGCCAGTATTCAGCAAACCCTGCAGCCGTGCGTTGATCCTGCGCGCATCATTATATTTGGTGCAGATCATGGAGTTGCTATCGAAGGGGTCAGTGCCTTTCCTTCCGAGGTCACCCAACAGATGATGGCTAATTTTGCTGCCGGTGGAGCGGCTGTTTGTGTTTTAGGCAAAAACGCCGGTGCTTCAGTCGAGGCTATTGATGTCGGCGTGGACGGTGATTTGACTGGGCTGACAACCATCGTTCACTCCAAAGTTGCACCGGGCACCGCCAATTTTACTAAAGAAGCGGCTATGACTCACGAGCAGCTTGACGCCGCACTGCAAGTAGGCCGAGAAGCTATTGTCCGAGCTGTGAAGGAGGGCATTCGTTGTGTGGGGCTTGGTGAGATGGGTATCGGCAACACCACCTCTGCGGCGATACTGACCGGCCTGCTCTGCGATTCAACACCTGCCACGGTAACTGGCCGTGGAACTGGCCTCGACGATGAAAAGTTATCTGCCAAGCAAGTGATAGTAGCCGAGGTCATGGGGCGACTGGATGACATCAGCGATGATCCCATGGAATGTTTGCGCGAAGCTGGTGGCTTTGAGATAGCCGCAATCGTTGGTGCAATGCTGGAGGCACCAGCGCATAAGATGCCCGTTGTGGTTGACGGATACATTGTTACCGCCGCGGCCCTCATTGCCTGCAGATTGAAGCCTGCTGTCAGAGAGGTCCTTGTGTTCTCTCATCAGTCTGCCGAGCCTGGGCACTCGATTGCAATCAAGCAGCTGGACGCTGAACCTTTGTTGGACCTGAACATGCGACTGGGCGAAGGTTCAGCAACCGCATTGGCATTACCGTTGTTGCGCGGCGCCGCGGCGGTGCTCAACGAGATGGCAAGCTTTGCAGACGCTGGCGTGTCGACACAGATAAATTCTTGATGCCCAAGGTGTCACAGCCCGTGGTATTCGGTACAGCGCTAATGTTTCTTACCCGTTTGCCTGTAGGAAGATATTCAAGTGGCGAGCCGCTCGTGCTGGCGCAGTCGGTCAGGTACTTTCCTCTGGTGGGTGTGATCGTTGCGTTTATCATGAGTGGCGTCTTGTTGGTTTGCAATACGCTGTTGCCCATGAGCGTGTCACTGGCTATGGCCCTTGTTGCAGGCGTGCTGAGTACCGGGGCGCTGCACGAAGACGGCTTGGCAGATGTTGCCGACAGTGCCGGTGCATTTGATTTGATTCGCAAGCTGGATATCATGCGAGACAGTCGTGTGGGTACCTATGGATCTTTAGCGCTGATACTGTGCCTATTGCTGAGGTTTGTTCTGGTCTGGGAGCTTGCCATGGCGGGCGATGCTGTTCTGGTCTGCGCGGCCTTGGTGTTGGCTCACGCATGCAGTCGTTGGAGTAGTGCCTATCTGTTGGCCCGTACCGAATACGCGCGTGAAGATGCCGCAAACAGGATTGTTGCACAGGGCGTAGATGCCCAAGTGCTTCTTCAGGCAACCGTCTGCTTACTGCTTGTGTTGATTATTCCCGCCGTACTCCTATCGACATGGATTTATCTGGTTCTGCCTTTCATCTTGTTAACCACGATCCTCTGCTCCTGGTTTTTCAGATCAACCTTCAAGGGCATTACCGGTGATTGTCTCGGGGCTGCCAATGTCGTTATCGAATTAGTATGCTTGTTATTGATATTGGCAAGCTTTAGCTAGATGGCGAGCCACTAACATGCTGCGCTTACATCTGGTCAGGCACGGCCACACTATCTGGAATGATACGGGCGGTGTTGCGGGCCGAACGGATATTGGCTTGTCTGAAAAAGGACAACAGGCTGTCACCGACCTTGCGCGAACCTGGTCTCCCATTGATCATCTGGACAGTTGGCATAGCAGCCCACTTTTGCGTACCCGGCACACAACACAGCTTCTGCGCGAGGGAGGTTTTCAGAGTCATGAACTCCCCGAGGTTCTTATTGATGAGCGTCTGGTGGAATTGGATTTTGGACGTTGGGAGGGTATGACGTGGCAATCAGTGCACGAAAACTATCAACAGGAGATGGATCTTTGGGGGCAGGATTGGGTCAACCGCTCACCCCTGACGGAGAGACGTTCTCGCATCAGGCAGCCAGATGTGAAGCGTTCTTGAATACGCTTGTAGACGGTTTTCAAAGCGACACTTCACTGAGTGCACACCATGCCATGGTAGTGCTGCACGGCGGCAGTATTCGTGCGCTTGTGTGTTTGTGTCTGGGCTGGCCGTTGACACAGGCCATGAGTTTTCAGGTAGATCCCGCTACCGTTACAACGCTGGATCTCAGTGATGGTGATGCCGGGTGGACACTAAGGCAGCTGAATTCCAGGAATTTCAAATCCGACTGAGCGCAGCCCGATAGATGTAGCCCGACTGAACGCAGCCCGACTGAACGCAGCCCGACTGATTTCACAATGAGTCGGGCTGCGTTCAGTCAAGTTCGTTCATTCGGGCCGGGTTATCCCGTACAGTAATTATCCGAACTGATTCATCGTATTATCTTTACCGGAGGCTTTGAGTGCCTGCGATCCAGAGAAATACTCCTTGTGATCGTCGCCGATGTTGGAACCAGACATATCCTGGTGTTTGACGCAGGCAAGGCCTTCGCGTATCTCGCGACGCTGTACTTCACGTACATAGGCGAGCATGCCTTGATCACCGAAGTAGTCCTTGGCCAGTGAATCGGTTGATTGCGCAGCGGTGTGATAAGTGGGCAGTGTAATCAGGTGATGGAAGATACCGGCATGCTTTGAGGCATCGGCCTGGAAAGCCTGAATTCGTGCATCAGCTTCTACTGATAGCTCTGTTTCATCGTAGTCCACGCTCATCAAGTCATCTCGCTTGTAGGCAGACAAATCTTTTTTCTCTTCCTGCCAGGCGTCGAATACCTGCTGGCGGAAGTTCAAGGTCCAGTTGAACGAGGGGCTGTTGTTGTAGATAAGCTTGGCGTCAGGGACATCTTTGCGAATACGATCGACCATGCTGGCAATCTGTCCAACGTGCGGCTTTTCAGTTTCTATCCAGAGCATATCTGCGCCGTTACGAAGCGCGGTGACACAATCCAGTACACAGCGATCCTCCCCCGTACCTTCACGGAATTGTACAAGTCCGTTAGGCAGACGGTTGGGTTTAACCAATTTGTCTCCCTGGCGGATGGCAATCTCTCCAGCCTGAACATCATCCAGCGAGGTTATGGTTTCACCAGCAATAAACGCGTTGTATTGATCAGCCAGGTCCCCGGCTTCACGCGATACCGGAATTTTCTGCGTAAGCCCTGCTCCCAAAGAATCGGTTCTGGCAACGATGACGCCGTCATCTACACCGAGCTCCAGGAAGGCATAGCGAATGGCATTGATCTTTGCCAGGAAGTCTTCATGAGGAACTGTAACCTTGCCGTCCTGATGACCACACTGTTTTACATCAGAGACCTGGTTTTCGATTTGCAAGCAGCATGCACCGGCTTCAATCATTTTCTTGGCCAAGAGATAAGTTGCCTCTTCATTACCAAAACCTGCGTCGATGTCAGCAATGATAGGTACTACATGGGTCTGGAAATTATCGATCTTGTCCATCGCAGCTTTTACGGCGACTTCATTGCCAGCTTCGCGTGCATCGTCCAGCTCTACGAACAAATGCCGCAGCTCGCGAGCATCCGCCTGCTTCAGGAACGTATAAAGCTCCTCAATAAGCGCAGGTACTGAAGTTTTTTCATGAATGGACTGATCTGGCAAAGGCCCGAACTCGGACCGTAAAGCGGCGATCATCCAGCCAGATAAATACAAATAGCATCCTTTAGTGGTGCCAAAATGTTTTTTCATGGAAATCAGTTTTTGCTGGCCAATAAAGCCGTGCCAGCATCCCAGAGATTGCGTGTATTGGCTCGGATCCTTGTCGTAAGCTGACATATCCTCACGCATGATGGTCGCTGTGTAGCGGGCGATATCAAGGCCGGTTCTGAACCGGTTCTGCAGCTGCATGCGCGCAACCGATTCGGCGTTGATCGCCGACCAGCTATCACCGTGACTGGCAATAGCATTGGCGGCTTCCGAGGCGAGAGTACGGTACTGATTCATTGAAGTGGTCCTTTACTGAGGTTAAAACTGCTGGAGGCTGCCAAGACGTGTTAAGCGGCATAGTCCGTGGAGCGTTTGAGAAGGCATTTTTTGCCTGTGTCTTTGAAACACAAGCGCTGGAAGTTTTTTAAACCGCGATAAGTACGTATCGGCATAAAACACGTAATGTTAATTGTTTCAGTTTTAAAATTTCACAAAGAAAATTATACACTGTCAATTTTACAAAATCAGTGTGAAATATTCCCCGTTCCAGGCACCGAAAGGGATCATTTTTGTCCAGTGAACCCAATTTAGGACCATTTATTTATGGCCAGTTTTACCGTTAGTAGGTATCACTGAGTAGTACAAGGTATTACCTTGGAGGTTCTGTACAGGAATCAAGACACAAATCACCGTTGACAATGAGCGTGTGGTTGAGTGCCTGGAAACTTGGGGAGGCGACAGCCAGAAAGCACGGCCTGGATGATGACACCTATTGAGTGGGTTGACGGTGCCCTTGAAGATCTTGAGCGGTTGCATGAATTCATCGCACCGAAGAATCCTGATGCAGCGCGATGGGCAGCACTGATCCTTATCAAGGCTGCTGATTTACTGGGTAATAATCCACGAGCGGGTAGAGTCGTTGAAGAAATGATTGATGATGGTGAATATCGTATTATACCTATCCCGTTTGTTTCCTATGGTTATGTACTGTGTTATCGCTATGAGCTTGAGACGGTTTACATCCAGTCCATCAAGCATGAGAAAGAGAAAGCGTTTCGGAATTTCCCCCAAGCTTAGCCTTTCTCATAAGCGAACGTTTTTTGCTCGAATGCGAATGCACTATAAAGAGGGGGTATGTTGTGTTCAGCAATTGTATGGCAATCAAGACTTCGATCAGGAAACTATACAGGTACCGCGAACGGCGGCAAGGTTCCTAATCCGGACTGTCATGACGCCCAAGCTTCCTTGCTCAGATACATTACTTGACAAATTTACGGGCCTTTAGAATATTCAGCGCCGCGTTTCCTGCCTCTTGCCCTTTAAGAACGAAATGCTCACGATAGATTCCAATGTGATGCTCGGTCTCTTGAAACTCGTGCGGAGTTAATGAAATCGAGAGTATTGGGACATCAGTTTCAAGCCCAGCTTGCATTAGTCCACTGACAACTGCCTGCGCAACGAATTCATGGCGGTATATTCCTCCATCAACAACAAGAGCTGCTGCAGCGACTGCAGCATACTGTCCAGTAAGCGCTAGATTTCGTGTAAAAAGTGGTAGTTCAAACGCACCAGGGACATCGAATACATCCACTGAATCTTTGCCAACTACCTTTTGAAATCCAACGAGCGCCTGATCAACGATTTCCGAGTGCCATGTGGCTTTGACAAAAGCGAATTTATTATTTTCCATAGAGAGTTTTTGTTAATTTCAGTTGGCAATGTCTGGGTGGGGCTAATGGCTGAAGTACAAATTCTGACCGATATCAGTGTTTAATTCAAATTCCGACGGGCAGCTTCCAAGAGGATACCTAATCCGATTAAAGTCCAGTTCACATTACACCGGAAGTACCGGTAGTGGCCGAATAGAGAACTTCTAATTCGTGCTGAATTGCCTACCCAGTGTATTGGAGCTTTGATTCTCAATCTTGATCGTAGCTGTCAGAACGTTGTCGTAATGATACCAACTGGAGATCAAGTTGGTGTTTGTCGGGAGCAACTCATCAGGTAATTAAGAATCCACAGTTGATCCACCTGCAATTGCTCCGACCCGTTACACTGTCTTTATGAGCTATTCGCACTTGCAGCGCGTCCAAGTAAAAAGGCTAGTCGGTATCTGCTGACCAACAATTGATTCGAAACCGTAAACGGAACAAATAGGATTGTTAAATATGGCTGACGGATTTGGTCGAACCATTCAACTATTTCTGGTCGATGGAAAACCCAGCGGATTACGTAAAGCAACAATACATGGCTGGACCGGACTCGTTTTTGTTGCAGGTGATTCGGCATTTGGTGACATGACTGCCAGAAAAGAGATAGATCGCACGGGTGTTTATATTCTTACAGGCCCTGATTCCGATCAACTTGGTGCTACCCGTGTTTATATTGGCTCGGGCAATTCTGTCAGTGAACGGATAAAGCAAAGCGCGATCAAACGGGATTTTTGGGAGACTGCGATCGCCGTTACCACTAGTGATGACGATTTGTCTAAAGGACACGCAGAATACCTTGAAGCTCGCTTAATCGAAGTAACGCATTCTGCGAGCAGAGTAACCTTGGACAACGGAACGCATCCAGAGACGGCTCGCCGACGACTGCCAGAAGCAGATAGAGCAAACATGGAACAGTTCCTGGCTAATCTGAAGATTATACTTCCAATAATCGGGTTAGATATGTTGAAGCCTCAACCTAGAGCCGTCATGCAAACTGACACGCCCATTGATCAAAGAACGACTGGAGAAATACGTTTCGAGATAAGGCATAAAACAGGCGTCTTTGCAGAAGCTGTAGAGGAAGATGATGAGTTTATAGTTCTGGAAGGCTCTGAAGCATTACTAAACTCTGGCTACATTCAGCAAAGTTACGGAAGACTAAAAGAAAAACTCATCAGTGATGGCGTGCTAGTTCCAACCGAGGCTACTAGGCTCAAATTTGCAAAACCTCATTCTTTTTCTAGCCCCTCGGCTGCAGCCGCTGTGGTATTAGATCGAAATGCAAATGGCCGAATAGAATGGAAAGTCAGAGGGGCGAAGCAGAGTTACCACGAATGGCAGGATTCCAGAGCACCGATTCCGGCATCAAGTGACTAGCCCTATCGGTAGATCAATATCGCGTTTGATGGAACGAAATAGTGTGTCGGAGTCTTGTTAATATTAGCGAGATCCAGTGCGACTTGGTAAAGGCATGCTAACTTACGACAGGCAGAGCAGCGCAGACCTCTTGATGAGCGACTACAAGTAGAGAGCTGACAGGTGATCTCAGAATTCGGCAACAAGGCTATATTGGTCACTCTAGCAATGTTTCCTACTAGCTGAACGTGGATTGGGCAGATAGCTACCATCAAGAAGCAATGACAGTCTCAATTCGGCCAATATTCTGAAGCTGAAAATAACAGCTTGAATGTCCGCTCATGACTGAAGGAAGTGTTCGTACTATGGCTTCCAGTACATAAGTGGGTGTGGATTTCCGTTGAGGTGCCTTATGTTTATGATTTCACGAGCATTGATGTCGTCGTTTTTAATTCAAGGAGAAGTCACGTCTATTTCGTTTTTATTGAACTCACCTTTGCTAGTGCGTGTGATTATGATTCACCCTGAAAGCCCGACAGATGGCGTGTTCGGAGGGAGTCACCAAGAAATTCCGTGTCTATAAGCACCGACAAGTCGAAGCTGATTAGAGCCTTTTAGTGGCTACTTGAAAGTGAGGCATCAAAGTCAATGGTTTCATTTATTTAACCTCACTGAATCGAAATTCACACCCGCTTATGTTCTGGGAGCCTATACCGGGAAACCCGTTATAAAGCCCACAATAGCGCCTCTTCAACTCTGTGAAAAGGTGGTCGGCCACTTTCCACAACAGGTGGCAGAGTGCGGTTTACCTCACCTCCCCCAATTTCATTTGCGAAAGCTGGTCTTTGGCTATATGCTTTTAGTCACTAGCAGGACTCGCTCGTTTCCCTCTTCGGAGGGCAGCCCCTGTTTCGGAGGCTCCACTTGTGTGGAGCCTTTTGTCATTGTGAGGGCTGAAATATGACGAGAGTGATTGCCTTCGTGGATGGTTTCAATCTGTATCACGGGCTGAGCAGTTTGCTCGAATCGCCCCCAAATTCATTGGCCCACAACAAAGTTGACTTGTGGAAACTGATCGAATCACACCTGCTACATGATCAAGAAATCCTGGCAGGCGTGCGCTGGTACTCTGCTATACCGCCTCTGAATTGGCGAGATCCTGAGCAAGCAGCGACGGTTGCCAGGCATACCTGGTATCGCGAGCAGCTTGATCGTACGGGTGTGCTCACGCTTGTGTCCGGATTTCGGAAAAGCACAAAGACGTGTAAACACTGCGGTAAGTAAACACTGCGGTAAGAAATTCAAGACACCTGAGGAGAAGGAATCGGATACCCGATTTGCTCTTGAGATCCTGGAGGACGCCCTGTATGGTCGGATGGATCGAGCATTACTGGTGACTTCGGACAGCGACTTCGTACCCGCGCTGTATTCGTTGAATCGATATGCTAAGACACGCCCTGTCGATGCGGTGGTGTGCCCGCCTATAAAACGCGAAAGTGCAGGCAAAGAAATCCAAAATTTCTGTCGTGCGTTGTTTGATACAAAAATCCGATACATGCGTGAGAAGCAAATTCAAGAATCACTCTTCACCTTGCCTGACTCTAGTCAGAGGGCTTAGTGATAAGCTGAAGTAGGTAAAACAATGGAGCTTCAATTTCCGGCTGATTCCTTTCGTAGAGATTGGCTCCGAGAAACGGGGGTAGGGGATCTATGTCGTGTTAGTAAAAGGCCCGCCACACCAGCCGGGGGTAATGTTGAGTCGACTGGATTACGCCGAAAAGCCGTAGTCTTTTGTCATCATATCAGGCTCTGCTGACAGGCAGCTGTGTGCCCAAACCAGCTGTTCGGCTGACAATGACGACAGTCCGGTTTAGGGTTCAAAAGGTGAACACTTTGCTTGGTAAAATGTTCACCTTACTGCTTTAGATCAGCTGATATTTGACACAGGCTTGGATCATTAGGGGTCAATCGTTTCAGACACACCAGTCGGTATAGGATTAACCCGGAAGAGTAAAGAATCCGTGTCATACACCGTTATTAAGAAGATGTTTGTAAAATCTGCATTCACTAATAAAAGAGACCAAGTGTATACCGTGATACGTCGATCCGCATTTCGAATGAGTTTTCTCGTATCGTTCTTGATACTGGCTGCCTGCTCGAACGACGACCATGAAACCCGTTTTGACCAATTACAAGCCCTGCCACTTCCCTTGGCGGTCGAAACTATCAGCGCCCGTGGCGATGAAGAGCCTATTCGCCCATTACCGAAGGTGTCTGCAGAGGATTTGCAAACACCCATGGTTCAATTGGGCCGTCAGTTATTTCATGACACACGGCTCTCAGGAGACGGGACACTGACTTGCGCCAGTTGTCATGCCATTGATCAAGGCGGGGATGACAATCTGCAGACTTCCACTGGAATACGTGGGCAAAAAGGCCCTATAAACTCGCCCACCGTGCTCAATAGCGGTTACAACTTCAGGCAGTTCTGGGACGGGCGCGCGCCAACGCTGGATGAACAAGCTCGTGGACCAGTGGAAGCGGATATCGAATTGGGTGCAGTGTGGGAAACTGTTGTAACAAATTTGTCGAAGGACGATGTGCTGAAAGAACACTTCGAAGAGGTGTTTGGAACCAGTGAGATCACTGAAGATCGGGTAGTCCATGCCATTGCTCGGTTCGAGGAGACACTGATCACGCCAGCCCCGTTTGATCGGTATCTTGAAGGTAATGACAATGCAATTAGCACTCAGGCGATAGCTGGTTACAAGAAATTCAAGGACTACGGTTGTGCGTCCTGCCACCAGGGTATCAATGTAGGTGGAAACCTCTATCAGCAATTCGGCGCATTGCAATATGTCGATATAGACTCGTTCGCGACACAAGGGGCAAATCCAGTGATTCGCGAGCGAGACGCGAATGTCTCCCTTGTCAAGGTTCCTTCTTTACGCAACATTGCACTGACCGCCCCCTATTTTCATGCGGGGAAAATCAACGATTTGCCAACTGCTGTACGCATCATGGGTCTCAGTCAATTAGGCAGTAAGATTCCTGATGAGGACATTGCACTGATTGTCGAATTCTTGAAAACACTCACTGGCGACTGGCAGCAACATGCAACACTGATTGACTGAGCGCCTGTGACCAGATCATATTCGGATTTAACCCTAACCAGGTAGCAAACTGTGCAATGAAATTTCAATCACTCATCAAGATAGGGCTGGCATTAGTGATGCTTTCGCTATGTGCACTGATTGCGCTCAAGCCCACCGTGAACAATGAGTTTCATATCAAGTATCTGGAAAACCTGGATGCACTCGAATCCATGTCAGGATCACTCGTGCGTAATCACAGACTGGTCAGGCATGGGCATATCAAACACTATGATTTTCTGGAAGCCGATCTACAAAAAATGGAGCGCTTCGCGCAACTTGCCCTCTTCCCACCCAACCATATTGATGCGCACTTTCGGCAGATCGCAAAATCACTAAGCGATGATTATCTGTCCAAGCTGAAAATCATCCGCGATGATGTGGAACTGAGCAAACGGGGTATCGGTCTGCTGAACAATTCCAAGAGCGCGGTGGCATTGCTGCTCAAACAACTCAACACACAATCCATTAAAAACGGTGATAACTCAGATAGGTCTGCAGTTCTGGCGAATTTAGTTGGGCTCAATCAGGCCTTCCGCGATAACAACGATTTTGATGGCGTTCGTTTTCTGCTCCAAGAGCTCACCACCTCTGAAGCTGTAAACAGTCAACTGATTGAGCAGTTACAACTGCATACCAATATTCTCGATGATTTTACGATTCCAGTGGAAAAAGCATCTGACGGCTTATATAAGTTAACTGATGCTCTGAAGCAGCCGCAAGCAATTCGTTCGCAGTATCTGTCCAGCCATCAAGCCATTCTAGCTACCACAACATGGCTACTATGGACAAGCTATGCGCTGGCAGCGTTGCTGGCTGCTCTCGCAGTATTGCTTAGCATATTCACTGGCCGAGCACAGCGACAGAGTGCTCTGGCCATGCAAGAAACTGAAAACGCTCGCAAAGTAACCGAACAGCAGATTCTGGACAGCCAACATGCAGTCAAGCAATGCAATGCCGTATTGAGCAAAGTCGCCAACGGTGATTTTTCAGAGCGTATCAACGACTCATTTAGTGATGAACTGGAAGACTTGCGGCTTGGTGTCAATCAGGCGGCTGATAGCGTCCAGTTCACGATGAGCGAATTGCAGCGAGTGCTTGCGCAGATGCAACGGGGTGACTTTACCTCCCAACTGGACGATCGGGTGACGGGAGATTTCAGAGAGCAGGTCGAGAGCACCAACCATCGGCTTCAGGCGATTATGGCCAGTATTTGTGGCGTGATGGATCAGATGAAGCAAGGCGATTTCAGTGGACGCGTTGAAATGGCGCTCGAAGGCAGCTTTGATGGTCTCAAATCATCGGTCAATGAATCCATGATCCGTCTGAACCAATCGCTTGGGGAGATTGCAGGTATTGTCGATCAACAAGCCCATGGGGATTTCAACCAACGTATCCAGGGTGAATGGCCCGGTGAGCTTGGAACCTTGAGTGCATCCTTGAATCGAACCACTGACATCATTCACACAATGGTCAAGGATATTCAGCAGCTTTCCGGTCTGGTTACCAAGGTGGCCCACTCAGTATTGGAAAATTCGGAGCAACTGCAGTCTCAATCCAATCAACAGGCGGCAGCAATGAATGTCGCGCTAGAAGCATCACAAAAGGTTGGTTTGCTAATCGATAAGAACTGCAAAGCCACCAAATCCGCCTCCAAGCTATCGGTACAATCTCAAGATGAGACCAGCAAGTGTCGTGACAGGTACACCCAGAATGTGCAGACGATGAAGACAGTCTCGGAGAAAATCAAGCAAGTCTCGCAGATCACCGACACCATAGAAAGTATTGCCTCAAAAACCAATCTGCTCGCCTTGAATGCCGCTGTAGAAGCTTGCCGCGCCGGTGAAACAGGCAAAGGATTTTCGGTAGTTGCCGAAGAAGTCAAAGCACTGGCACGTATGTCTGCCGATGCATCCGTTAACATCGACCAGATCATCAAGGAGACTGGCAGTCAGGTGAGACTTGGTTCGTCAGCAGCCGAAACTGCGGCCAAAGCGCTGGAAGATATAGAGTCTTCGCTACACGATGTAGGTGAAATCAACTGCGGTATTGCCGAAGCCTCGCAGGATCAGCTAAAAGAGATGAAATCCATGACCACCAGTGTCAACGAAGCTTACGAATTGATCAGAACTAATCAGACAATGGCATCAAACACACTGTCAACCTCTCAGGAGCTCGATGATTTAGCGAAAAAAATGTCATCACTGGTAGCTTTCTTCAACGTTGAATCCGAGCAACATGAATCGCTGAGAAAAGTGGCATAGCGTGCACTCTAGAATTTCTTGGTGGACGATAGCGTTTCAGTGAACACTTTACAGATGAAGTGTTCACTTTTTCGCCCAACCTGTCAATTGCACAACCGCAGTCCTATGCCGTTTCGCCTCCCCGACTGACCCCAAATTTGCTGTAAAGTGAACAGATGACGTGTGCCGCAGCAACGCGGGCTGAGAAACAGGATGTTTTCTGGTGAGCGTGAAAAGCTGCAAAAGAGATGGA
>ENA-ORXR01000611-ORXR01000611.1-marine-metagenome-genome-assembly--contig:-NODE-611-length-46261-cov-5.086090_pt1 | contig 46261 bp, 30 predicted proteins | sample MGYA00237866_ERZ511479 | MGnify/ENA metagenome assembly ERZ511479
TACGGATGAAAGCCCGATGGATGCAACGGAGGCTGGTGACTATAATTTAGTTGTAACGGTAGATGGTTGTATTTCTAGTATGGGAACAACGACTGTATTGATAAATGAACTACCGATTGCACAACCCGCTACGGGCGGCTCACCATGTACGGCTACGACGATTGAATTAATTGGTAATTCGAATGTCTCGGGTATGGGAGAAACCTACGCATGGACGGGACCCAATGGTTTTGTTTCTAACGAACAAAATCCTACGATGAATAACGGAGCGGGTACTTATTTTCTGACCGTCACGCTGAACAACTGTAGTTCAGATGCGGCATTGTTGGAAGTAAATCCCGGTGCTGATCCGGTGGCAACGGCTGAGAATACTGGTCCATTTTGCGCAGGCGATATAATTGAGTTAGTCGGATCTGTAAATGCAACGGGGACTAATCTTGAATATGCGTGGACTGGCCCGAACGGTTATACTTCTACGGATGAAAGCCCGATGGATGCAACGGAGGCTGGTGACTATAATTTAGTTGTAACGGTAGATGGTTGTATTTCTAATATGGATGCGACGACCGTAATGATTAATACCACCCCAGTAGCCGAACTTACTTCCAACCCAGTTATACTTTGTAACACCTCCGCAGAAGGATCTACCCTTGATTTTGGACCATTGGTAATCAGTGGAGATCAGGGAGGAAGTTGGAGCGAGACGACCAGTTCCGGTGCTTCGGGTGTATTCCCTAATCTTGATTTTGATGGAGTTGCTCCTGGAGCATATACATTTGTGTATATAACGAACAGTGCAGTGGCACCTTGTACAAATTCTTCTTATAGTATCACTATTACCATAGAAGAATGTGCTTGTCCTGGTGTGAACTTAAACACGCCAGCACCATTGTGTAATGTAGATGGCTCACTGGATTTAGAAACGTTGATTAATAGTGGACCCGATGGATTCTGGACCATTATAAATGCACCAGCGGGTATGAATTCAGCTATCTTAAATAATACGATTTTAGATGCGACCAGTGCGGATCAGGGCAGTTATACGTTACAATATACACTGACGGACGCCGTACCAGATGGTTGTGATACGGAGTTTACAATTGATCTGGAAGTAAACAGTTCGGCTACTGCCGGAATCGCGAATGTACCGATGGATTTCTGTACCGATGACTCAAATACAGTTGATTTATTTGCGGAATTAACAGGGGCAGATACGGGCGGAACGTGGACGATTTTAGCGGGTGATGCAAATGGTTTTAATGCAGGTAACGGAATTTTTGCTACAGATGGACAACCTTCCGGTAGCTATGTATTTCAATATGAATTAACTGCAAACGGTGCTTGTCCCGGAGACACGGAAACGGTAACAGTGAATATAAACGAGTTGCCTACGGTGGAAGCTGGAATGGGAACGACACTGGTTTGTGGAATGAATGATTTTATGTTAACGGCCAACGGATCTACGGGTGATGATATTGAGATTTCGTGGACAGGTCCGGGTATGATTACGGAGGGAGATACTTATACACCGACCATCAATAGCTCCGGAATATTTATCTTGACAGTAGTAAATACACTTACGGGTTGTAGCAGTACGGATGAAGTAGAAATTTTCCAGGATGCAGATGTGCCAATGGTAAACGTAGCTGAGGCCAATCCATTGACTTGTGATTCCTTGAGTGTCGTTTTATTTGCAAATACGGAACTGACAACTCCGGTAGAATACACCTGGACGGGTCCGGGAATTACGGCAGCGAATGAGAATCAACAATATCCATCAGTTGATATGGAGGGGGAATACTTTGTAACGATTTTTAATCCAGACAATAATTGTACCTCCTCGCCTGCTTCGGTGACTGTTTTAGATAGTAGTCAAAGCCCAGACATTGTGGTCTTGGTTCCATTGGAACCGTTGGATTGTGATACAGATGCATTGTTAGTGGATGCGAGCGGATCGCAAGGCGGTGAAGATTTATTATTTAGTTGGACCAATAGTGATAACGAAACGATCAGTACGGCTTCTGCTTTTGAAATTATGACGCCGGGCACTTACGAGTTGATGATTAGCAATGCTGCGACGGGTTGTACGGCGAGCGAGAGTTTTGTAATCGTGCAGGATATTACCGAGCCAATACCATCGGTTGCTACTCCTGGAATAATAGATTGTAATAATCCAGGTGTTATCGTGACGGGTACTTCACAGAGTGCTGGAAATAATCCAACTTATAACTGGTACGATGCGAACGGAAATCTACTTATATCTGACAGTGCTGATTTGTCGGCTACGGTTGCTGGTATCTATACTTTAGAAGTAGTGAATGGAGAAAACCAATGTAGCGCTACTACGGAAGTGACCGTAACGGCTGATCTAGCAACGCCAGTAGTAAATATTGGTAATCCGGAAATACTGAATTGTACAGTGACGGAGATTACACTCTCCGGTGAAGGTTCGGAGACGGGTGACAACATTATTTACGAATGGCAAAACGCGGCGATGGAAGTGATTGGTAGCGACTTGTTAGTGGATATTAGCAATGTTGGAAATTATCAATTAGTAGTGACGAATACAGAAAATGGATGTACCGCAGGAGAAATAGTAGCAGTAGAAAGTAATGGAGAAGATATAGAAACTGCTCTGATTGTTACCGAGCCAGCTGATTGTTTTGAATCAGACAATGCAGCAATCATCTTTTCGGAAGTGATCGGCGGAACCGCGCCATTTAATTACAGCATTGGCGATGAAATATTCTCTACTCAAAATGCTTACTTTAATTTATCCGCAGGAATCTACGAAGTAATGGTCGAGGATGCGTTGGGTTGTGAATGGGAAACCGAAGTGACGGTCACCGAACCAGAACCACTAGACCTCACAATAGGTCTGAATCTGGAAACGGACGAATCCTTATTCTTTGGAGACAGTCTGATACTAAATGCTCAAACCTTTGTTCCGGAGAACCAAATTGATACCTTAATTTGGAACCAAGCGGATCTGATTCGTTGTGAAGACGAAGACTGTTACGAAGCAGTAGTTAATAATTTATTTAATTCTACGAATTTTGGTGTGACGTTAATTGATACCGCAGGTTGCACGGCAACGGCAACGGTGGATATTACGGTAGAAAAGGCAAGAGAAGTTTACATTCCAAATAGTTTTTCTCCGAATAATGACGGGATCAACGATATCTTCTTTATCAACGGAGGTAGAGGAATAGAGATCGTAAAATCTTTCCGGGTATTTAACCGATGGGGAGAAGTGGTCTATGCAGATATCAATTTTCAGCCAAACGATCCGAATCGTGGCTGGAACGGAATGTTCCGAGGGAAATCAGTTGATCCGGCAGTCTTCATTTACGTAGCGGAGATTTCCTTTATAGATGGATTTGATGAAATGTACAGCGGAGACGTGGCGGTAATAAAGTAAATTTTAAAATTCATTTCTATCAACATTCCTAAAAGCTCATTAGCTCACTTTGTTGAGTTGGTGAGCTTTTTTATTGATCCCCGAATTATTGTAATTTAGTGGTCTAAAATAAGATTGTAGTTTCTATGAAAATCCTCTTCCTTTCCCACTATCCTCATCTCCTCGGTGCCAATCGTTCTCTATTCAGTCTGGTCGTTGGTTTACGGGACAAAGGCGTGTTGCCGCAAGTCTGGTGTCCGGAAGAAGGTGATTTTACCGAAGCGTTACGAGCAGAGAATATTATGGTAAGAATTTTTCCTTATCATAATTGGGCAGCGACTTTTATGCATCCCTCCTTTTTTCATCTGCCCTTTGCGGCTATTCGTAACAATACTTTATTGCCAACCCTTGCATTGGAGGCAAAAGAATTTGGACCTAATATTATACATACCAATAGTTCCGTCTTGGGAATAGGTGCGCAAATTGCGGAAGAAATCGATATACCACACGTCTGGCATATTCGGGAATTTGCCTGGTTGCAATACCAGATGAAGTTTTTTCCTAATGAAAATATTTTATTCAAATACCTCAAGAAAGCTAAAAAAGCCATCGCGATTTCTCACGCCATCAAAAATGGGGTAGGGAAGAACCAGCCGGAAATTAATTGGGAGATCGTCTACAACGGTGTTTTGGATGAAAATAAAATGGAACAATTTTTTGAAGTGACTGCTAATGAGGAGAAAGAATCAGATACGTTTACTTTTTTATGCATTGGATTGTTACACCCCGCAAAAGGTCAGCTTGAAGCGGTAGAAGCGTTTGGACTGATTGCCGGAAAATATCCGCGGGCCCGATTACGAATTGTTGGAGAAGGTCGCCGGATATATGAAGCCAAATTAAAAGAAATGACCAAGCGGAAACGGATTACAAAACAGGTTAATTTTGTGGGTTTTAAAAAAGAAGTAGCGGCAGAATACCATAGAGCGGATGCCGTATTAATGTGTTCCAGAGATGAGGGAATGGGGCGAGTAACGGTCGAAGCGATGTCCTATGGAAAACCGGTTTTAGGTTATCGTGGTGGTGCTACCCCAGAGCTATTGACGGATACGGTGGATGGATTCTTATATGAAGATAGTGCAGCAGGACTGGCCGAAAAAATGGAGTTACTCCTCAGCGATCCCGTCCGTGCGCGTGCAATGGGCAAAGCGGGTCAACAAAAAGCGATTCAAAATTATACTATCCAAAAATACGTAGACCACATGTATGACTTGTTTCGGGAAGTTTATCCCTTTTGATTCCACACAGGTTTGGATTTTAATTCAAAACGATCTTCTTTTTTGATGCCTGAACGAACGACCCTCCGTAATGCTTCTGATTTTTTAAATCCGACCAATTGTACCATCATCGCATTCCAAAACGGAATATACAATTCTTTCGAGTATCTTGGTTTAAAATTTTTGGGTAAATACTTCATGTAGGATTCCGCCAGATCGAGATCCAGCTCTGCTAGGTAGCGAATAAAACGGTAGAAGGTTTGTTGATAGAAAAACTGATCATATTCATAAAGTCCCGGACGATTGCGTTTTAACCAGCGCATCATATTAATTCTCAATTCTAAAAGCGTAATCCGAATTCCTCTGGGATTTTTTTTGGTAATTTGTCCTTTAGCACGTTCGCGAATCAGCGTACTCACTTCAAAATCGTAAACGGGTTGGTCATTTTCTTTTAAAATTCTAAACATTAAATCATAATCCTGCTGAAATTCCAGATCTTCTTTCCAGCCATCTACTTTTGCCAGATATTTTTTATTCCATAAATTACAACAGGTATTTCCTTGCCTTAGTCCTTCAAAAAGACCTAAAAAAGGTTCTTCCCATGGTTTAGTAATGTAAGAAGTACTGTCAAGGCGAAGATATTTTGGGGTGCCGACGAGTAGCGGGGTATCCGTATTTACGAGTTTAATCTGGCGTTCCAGCTTGTCGGGTAACATCAGATCATCCGCATCCAAAAATTGAATCCAGTTTCCTCGTGCCATCGAGAATCCCAGATTTCTGGCCCGTGGTGCACCTTTCCCATGCTCCTGCAATACCCGGATTCTACTCGAATTGATAGCTGCTCTTTCCAGAATCCGCAGCGTGTTATCCGTAGAATTATTATCCACCAGAATCAGTTCGAAATCCATATAAGTCTGGGCCATCACCGAGGCGATTGCTTCTTCTACATAATCTTCCACATTATAGCAAGGAATAATAACGGAAATAAACTGATTCATGGACGATTGGTTTTTAGACTTTTCTGTTGGGTTTACTAAGACAATATTCGTGCCTTTTGAGTCAATAAAAGCTTAACTTAATATAAATTTATAAACGATGATTACAGATATCAATCATTTAGACTTTAGTAAAAAATATTCCTATGCAGATTATCTGACGTGGCATTTTGACGAGATGGTTGAGCTTAGGATCATTAAAAGAATAACTTATAACATTTGGCTGCTTAATTTACTCCTACTCTTCCCCGCCTGACTGATTGTCAGATCGGGCAGGGTTAGTGAAAAACTCATTATGCTACGGCATAAATCGCATTTCACCGCCTCGATTATAAGCAAATTAACCGACCCAAACCTTTATAACTTATTTTTTAAACGATCCTTATTAAAGGGAAAATATATCGAATGTCTCCTGCACCCAATCGGTTTCATCAGGAAGTTTCTGGAAACTTATATGGTCTAATTTGGTCGTATTTAAGAAAAAATCCCTGTCAGGCATTTCAGGAGTTAGAGAATACTGGATTGTACATCCGCACGAAGCAACTATCTTTGTTTATCGTCTTGATAAGAATGGAAAATATAAGGCAGTTCAACAAAAGCCATACGTAAAAGGCAGTCAAATTCCGATAGGCGTTTTCCCCGAATTATTTTTGGACGCAGATGAGATCTTTCCCGAAGATTAAACCCCGGTTTGAGCGCCATTTCTCATTCCTTGGACTTAATACCCATACTTCTCCTTCCACTCCCGTCGTAATTTTTCCCGAACCTTCGCTTCTGAAGGATTATTGCCAGGATCATAAAACTTCGTTCCCTTTATTTCATCAGGTAAAAATTCCTGTGTTACAAAATTTCCCTGATGATTGTGTGCATATTGATAATCTTTTCCGTAATTAAGATCCTTCATCAATTTAGTCGGTGCGTTGCGCAGGTGAAGTGGAATAGAAAGGGCCCCCGTTTCTCGCACGTGGGCCATCGCCTCATTGATCGCAAGATACGAAGCGTTACTCTTTGCGGAAGTAGCCAAATAAACAACACATTGAGATAAAATAATTCGGGCTTCGGGCATCCCGATGACCTGACAAGCCTGAAAGCAAGTCGTGGCCATTAACAATGCATTTGGATTTGCCATGCCAATGTCTTCGGAAGCAGCAATTAACAATCGACGTGCAACAAATTTGATGTCCTCACCACCCACCAGCATTCTCGCCAGGTAATAAACGGCCGCGTTGGGATCACTACCACGAATAGATTTAATCAAGGCCGAGGCCACGTCGTAATGGTGCTCACCTCCTTTATCGTAAACCACAATATTTTTCTGAACCAGGGTTTTGACCAGTTCGTTGGTAATCACCATTTCTGTTCCTTCCGAAAAGTTGGCAACCAGCTCAAGCGTATTGTAAAGTTTACGGGCATCTCCGCCAGCGTACTGCAACAACGCCTCATACTCATCAACGCTGATGTTTTGTTTTTTTAAATACTCATCCTGCACAATCGCTTCGTCTACCAGTTGAATCAATTCCGATTTTTTGAGTGGATTGAGTACGTAAATTTGAGCGCGAGAGAGTAGGGCAGGGATAACTTCAAAGGAAGGATTTTCGGTCGTTGCCCCAATTAAGGTAACGATTCCTTTTTCAACCGCTCCTAGTAAAGAATCCTGTTGAGACTTGCTAAAGCGATGAATCTCATCGATAAAAAGTACCGGATTTGGACGATCAAAAAAAGTGGATTTTCTTGCTTTTTCAATCACCTCCCGAATATCTTTTACGCCGGCATTAATGGCGCTGAGGGTAAAGAAAGGACGTTCTAAAGTATTGGCAACAATACCCGCTAAAGTCGTTTTTCCGACGCCCGGCGGTCCCCACAAGATAAAAGATGGAATTCTTCCCGAATCAATGGCTTGTCGCAACACTGCATTCGGACCAATCAAATGTTTTTGACCAATATAAGTATCCAGCGTTTTCGGGCGCATCCGTTCGGCAAGTGGTCTCATTTCGAATTAACTATTATGTTAACAATAACAAAGCCTTTTCCACTGGAAAAGGCTTTGAAGCTTTTTTCGTTAAAAAAAACAATTAAACAATTAAACAATTCAACGATTAAACAAGTAAAGCGCCTCAACAAATCCATCAACTGTCCTTCGTCTCCTCATCTTCTTGCACGTCTTCTTCGTCATCATTTCCATCATCCAATAACATGATATTATCATTATTATCTACGATAATTGCGTCGTCAATGACCGGATCTCCGTCACCGTCCAGATCTTCAAAACCTTTAATCTCTCCGGTAAATGGGGCAGATTCTTTTGTATCTTCCGGTAAAGGTAGCAATTCCAGGACCGCCTCATCCTGTGGCGTTGGCGTTGGCGTTGGAGGTGGCGTGTTGGTTTTACCCGTTCCATGGTAATCTCCTGCCGCGTATTTTTCCGCACGGGAAAAGAAATCGTCCTTATCATCGAGCATACTGGTATCGTCTCCAAAAACACCTTTAGCATCCCGATTTTTTACACGCTCTGCCAAGTCTCTTTCCATTTTGTCGAGGTCGCTCATGCTGTCCTCAATCTTGTCTTTTTCGGCTTCAGCTTGCGCTTTTTCAAATAAATCATCTGCCTTTTCTTTAAATATAGCGCCCTTTTCTTCCGCAATTTTTTTAGCATCATCAAAAAGTTCACTGCCTTTTTCCATAACTTTTCCACCAACCAATTCACTGGTCTGGGCGGCCTTGTCTAAAAAGTCTCCTCCTTTGTCCAGCACTTGAGCACCCACATCTTCGGTAAAGTCCTTAGCTTTATCAACCATCGGTCCTGCGGTGTCAATTACCTTTTTACCCACACCTTCGGTAAAATCTTTGGCTTTATCTACTGAATCATTTTCAGAAAATTTGCGACTAGCATCTCCAGCCGTGTCTTTTGCTTTTTCAAACAAATCACTCGCTTTTTCAAAAACGGTACCACCAATATCCGTGGCTTTGTCTTTTGCATTTTCAAATAAATCACTGGCCGAATCCATCATCTCACCTCCCACATCTGTGGCTTTGTTTTTAGCTGTATCAAAAAGCTCATCAGCTCCCTGTGCCATTTTAGTGCCCTGTTCGGCGGCTTTGTCTGCGGCCTTATCAGCGGCAGATTTACTGACAGCTTTGCCTGCAAAAAATATTTTCTTTAAATCATTCATAAAACTCATAATGGTAGATTTAGTTTTTGCCATTGGCTGGTTGGCCTGTTAGCTAATTTGATTTCCTGTATCGCGTACATTGCTTTAGCAGAAAGCGAACTAACTAACCAGCCAACGGGCTAACAAGCATTTAATTTATTGGTACATCAATACCTTTATTAGAATAACTGTTAAGATAAAGAATTGTTCCCGATTATTTAGATGAAGTTACTGAATCAAAGTCACTGCTTTGTCCACATCTTCTACCGGTAATTTACAAACTTTATTTTGACAAACGTAAATCATCGTCCGGTCTTCTTGTAATTTTCCTTCTAGTAAAGCCAACGAACCTTCCGTTTTTCCACCTAAAAAGAATGTATTGGGTAAAAATTGTTCCATTAATATTTTTTGTTTGGTAGCAAAATCATCTCCAATTACGGCCACTTCGTAAGGCGTATGGGTCATCTGCAAATACAAATTACACCAATTGGAGTAGAAAGAAGGTTGTTCAGAAGGGACAATTGTGGTCGACATATTGTTCATCATCTGTTGGGAGATTTCTAAATATTCTGGTTGATATAAAAAAGTACCCAACGCAAAAAGAGAACGGGCCATGGCGGAGTTTGATCCCGGAATCACATTGTCCGAGAGTTCCATTTTACGAACGACAAGGGGTGGATCAAGATCTGATGTATAGTAAAACATTCCGGTAGCGGGATCGTGAAAATGGGTGATCACATAGTCCGCCATACCGCCTGCGAGCTGCAGCCACTCTTCGTCAAAAGTCACCTGGTACAAATCGGTAAAGGCTTTGATGGTCAGCGCGTAGTCGTCGAGAAAAGCATTAATGACTGACTTCTTGGATTTATAATTTCGATTGAGTCGAAAATCCTTTTGCAGCATAGTAGATTTTATAAAGTTTGCATTTTTTAAAGCCGTTTTTAAATAAGCTTCGTTCCCCAGTGCGCGGTATGCTTCCACGTATCCGCTGAGCATCAAGGCATTCCAACCCGTCAGGATTTTATCATCCAGTCCGGGACGAACACGGGTCGTTCGATAATCAAATAATATTTTTTTAGAACGGTCCAGCGCGGCGATAACTTCGGACTCGGTGATCTTGTTTTTTTCAACTACCGAGGCGATGGTTTGTCGGTACCGCAAGACATTTTTATTAGATTCCCAGTTACCTCTTTTTTTAACATCATAATATGCTCTAAAAATAGCACGGTCTTTTTCATCGGTCAATAACGAGTCAATTTCTTTACTCGTCCACACGTAAAACTTTCCTTCTTCTCCTTCGCTGTCGGCGTCGAGACTGGAATAAAAACCGCCGTTCGAATCGGTCAGTTCCCGCTTTATAAAACCCAATGTTTCTTCCAGTACTTCCTTGTAACGAGGATTTTTGGTGAGTCGATAAGCGGAAGCGTAGAGTCCGACTAATTGACCGTTATCGTACAACATTTTTTCGAAGTGTGGTACGTGCCATTCACCGTCTACGGAGTAACGGGCAAAGCCACCACCCAATTGGTCATAAATACCACCAGCCGCCATTTCATCCAGTGTTTTGGTAACCGCTTCGAGTGCCTGTACATTTTTAGTAACATCGTGGTAGCGCAATAAAAATTCATAATTGTTAGGCATGGGAAACTTGGGCGCGCCTTTACGACCACCTCTTTTAAAATCTATTTGTTTTAGAAAGTTACCACCGATTTGGTTTAAGTTTTCTTCTGTAAAGTTAGCGGACGCTGTATTGATTTGAATTTTTTCCGCATTTTGAATATTGGAAGTCAGATTGACCGCGTATTCCTCCATTTTATCACTATTATTTTCTTTTTCCTTAAGGAAATGATTGAGTACATTCATCCACTCTTTTTTTGGAAAATAGGTTCCAGCCCAAACCGGGCGGCCATCGGGTAGGGCAAAAGCATTCAATGGCCAACCACAACTCTTTCCAGTTGCTGCATGACAGGCGGTCATATATACGTCATCAATATCAGGACGTTCTTCCCGGTCAACTTTTATACAAACAAAATTATCGTTCATGATTTTAGCTACCGTTGTATCTTCAAACGACTCGTGCTCCATCACGTGGCACCAGTGACAGGCAGAGTAACCCACACTAATGATCAGCATTTTATTTTCTGCTTTTGCCTTGTTGAGTGCTTCATCTCCCCACGGATGCCAGTCTACGGGGTTGTGTGCGTGTTGCAAAAGGTAAGGGCTACTTTGATCAATCAGGTGATTGGTGTATTTGTGATTCGCATCTTTTTGGCTGCCGTTGGACGATTGACAGGATAAAAACAGGATAATAGATAGTAGGAAGAATAAGGTGTTTTTCATGGTTCAAAGATAAGTAATGAAAATTAAGAACTGTACATAAATAAGCAAAGAGGAGAAGTATTCCAGATCAATTGGAACTAAAAGGAGTCTTCCCGGAGTTAAGCTAATGGTAAAATGAATATAATTTTTCATTTTGTAAAAATTAACATATACTTATGTGATATTTCTTTAATTTAGCAAAAAAACAAATAATCATGAACTGGAGACGTCTTAATGGTGACAAAATCGAAAAACCCATACTGGATGCGGTAGAAACCGCCATCGTTCGAGAAACCGAAGCGGGCAACAAACTCAAAGTTTGCATTGGTACCGATTCACAAGTGCGTGGAAAGGTAACGGAATATGCGACCGTGATCGTTTTTCTGCGAGAGAAAAAGGGTGGATTTATGTTCATCTCTAATTTTAAGAGCAAAAAGCAGATGAAGATCAAAGAGCGGATGATTACCGAAGTAGCTAAGTCCGTAGAGGTAGCTTACAGCCTCTGTGATCTACTGGATTTATACGACGTAGAACTGGAAGTACACGCCGATATTAATACAGATCCTGAATTTAAATCCAATACGGCACTGAAAGAAGCGATGGGTTACATTCTGGGAATGGGGTTTGTTTTTAAAGCCAAGCCAAATGCCTTTGCGAGCTCCAGCTGTGCGGATAAGGTTTGTTAGCAGACAATATGATCATAAATAAGAAGCCATGTCTCTCCTGAGACGTGGCTTTTTTTGTGATTAGCCTCTTCCTTGTCAAATTTCTGTCCTTTCTATCTTCGTTTGTCTATTAATTATGTTAATTCGCCGATTCCCTAATGGCATTTATCAATATCCTACTATCTTTGTGAAAAAAATTACCTCTATTATGAAATTAAACCATCTCTTATTTACGGTATTGATGAGTTTAGGGACACTGGTCTCTGCTCAAAACAAGATCGACTATACATCGTACGATCTCGACAATGGACTCCACGTGATTCTACACCAGGACAAATCGACGCCTATCGTGGCTGTCAGTATTATGTACCACGTAGGTTCTAAAAATGAAAAACCCGGAAGAACAGGTTTTGCCCACTTTTTTGAGCATTTGCTTTTTGAAGGTTCTGAAAACGTAAAGCGAGGCTCTTTTGACGAATACCTGGCTCGCGCTGGAGCAACCAACAATGCAAATACAACTTACGATCGTACTTTTTACTACGAAATCCTGCCTTCTAATCATTTAGAAATGGGACTTTGGCTAGAAAGCGAGCGATTATTACACGCCAAAGTAGAACAAGTAGGCATTGAAACCCAACGTCAGGTAGTAAAGGAAGAACGTCGTCAGCGAATTGACAATCAACCTTACGGTAGTGTGCTGGAAGAATCAATGAAGCGCGCTTTTACCAAACATCCTTATCACCACTCTGTAATTGGAAGTATGGCCGATTTAGACGCAGCGCAGGAAGCAGATTATAAAAATTTCTACGCTACTTATTATGTACCGGAAAATGCAGTACTGTCCATCGCCGGCGATATTGATATTGCCAATGCCAAGTTGCTAGTCGCTAAATATTTTGATTCTATTCCAAAAGGAAAATCTAAAATTACGCGTCCTGATATTGTAGAACCACCAATGACCGCAGAGATAAAAGATACCATCTACGATAATATACAATTGCCTGCCGTTGTACAGACGTACCGAATTCCGGCACAGGGTACACCTGATTATTACGCCGTAGAAATGTTGTCTACCTTACTATCCAGTGGTGAAAGTTCGCGCTTGTACCGTAGTTTAGTGGACGATCAGCAAAAAGCTTTATTCGTTGGTAATTTCCCACTTGGACTCGAAGATCCGGGCGCTGCCCTGGTTTTTGGAATCGCTAATATGGGCGTGGAAACGAACGATTTAGAAATGGCCATTGATGCGGAAATAAACCGTGCGGCTACAGAATTGATTTCTGAAAAAGAATTTCAAAAACTCCGTAATCAGATTGAAAGTGATTTTGTTACCGACAATGCTTCCGTCGTAGGACGTGCCGAAAGTCTGGCCAATTACCATATGTATTTTGGCGATTCTAATTTAATTAATACAGAGATTGATCGATACATGAAAGTAACCCGCGAAGATATTATGCGCGTAGCGAAAAGATATTTTCATAAAAATAACCGGGTGTCTTTGCACTATTTACCGAAGCCAGTAAATCCATAAACAGTATCGTTTATTTTTAACAATCATAAAATTGTGTAGAGTCGTTAGACCAGTACACTTACGTACGAAACAACTCAACATTTCAATAATTTAACATTTTATTATAATGAAAAATATATCATATATCGCATTTTTAATGCTCTTCGTCTTTGGATGTACTCCCAAAACAACGGAGACTACCACGGCTACTGACAAGATGTCTGACAAAACAGAGATGGTCAAAAAAGAAGTGGAAAAGACAATGAAAAATCCAGCGGAGGCCTGGAGAAGTACACCGCCTACTCCCGGACCTGCACCAAAAATTCAAATCGGTAAATCCGAAAAATTTGTCATGCGAAATGGACTGAAAGTAATCGTGGTAGAAAATAATAAACTGCCTCGGGTCTCTTATCAATTATTTGTGGATGCTCCGGATATTATTCAGGGGGACGATGCTGGATACATTGACTTTGCCGGACAATTACTCAACAAGGGAACCACATCTAAAACCAAAGCAGAAATTGACGAAGCGGTAGATTTTATGGGCGCAAGTATGAGCACCAGCGCGAATGGTGTTTTTGCCAGTTCCCTATCCCGACACAGCGAAAACCTGATGATGCTTTTATCAGACGTTGTCATAAACCCAACATTTCCACAGGCAGAATTTGATAAAATTAAAAAGCAGACGCTTTCCAGTTTAGCACAAAATAAAGAGACGCCCGAAGCAATTGCAGACAATGTTTCTACGGTGTTACGTTACGGTAAAATACATCCTTACGGAGAATTGGTAACTGAAGAAACGGTAGAGAAAATCTCCATGGCAAAGACCAAGGAATACTATCAAAAGTATTTTAAGCCTAATTACAGTTATCTAGTCGTGGTGGGAGATACAGACGTAGCAAAGACTAAAGCATTGGTAACCAAGTATTTGGGAGACTGGAAAAAAACGGACAATGTAGAACAATACGATTATCCCGTACCGTCGGCACCCGATGCAACTTCCGTTGATTTTGTCAACAAGAGTGGGGCAGTACAGTCTATTATCAATATTACTTATCCTGTGAAATTAAAGCCAGGTTCGGATGATTTAATTAAAGCTTCCGTTGCCAATACAATTTTAGGTGGATTCTTTCAGAGTCGTTTAAATGATAACCTACGGGAAACAAAGGCCTATACCTATGGTGCTCGTAGCCGATTGAGCTACGATAAAAACGTCGGATATTTTCTTGCTTCGGCCAGTGTTCGGAACGAAGTAACAGATAGTAGTTTGGTAGAATTTATGAAAGAACTAAACACCTTACGGGACGTAAAAGCACCGCTGGAAGAAGTAGAATTAGCTAAATCTGTGATGGCTGGAAACTTTGCTCGTTCGCTGGAAAGACCAGAAACAGTCGCTCGTTTTGCATTGAATACTGCCCGTTATAATTTACCAAAAGATTACTACGCTACTTATCTGGAAAGGCTTAGCAAAGTAACGCCGGAAGATGTACAGGAAATGGCGCAAAAGTATTTTTTGACGAAGAATGCCCACATTGTTGTCGTAGGTAACCAGGATGAGGTAGCCGAAAAACTGGGTGCTTTTTCTACCAATGGTAAGGTCAATTACTACGATGTATATGGTAATAAACTAGAGATGAATAAGAATACCGTTCCGGACGGTATGACGGCACAGACAGTATTGAGTGATTATATCAAAGCTGTGGGTGGAAAAGATAAATTGATGAAAGTGAATGAAGTATATAGTATGGCATCCGCATCGATGATGGGCCAGTCCATTACGATGGAAAACTTTCAGATAGGGAACGAAAAGTTTGCGAGTAAAGTGACGATGGCCGGTAATGTGGTGCAGTCCGTGGTTTTTGATGGAAAAAAAGCGAAAATGGGCGGTATGCAAGGAACCAGAATGATGGAAGGGGAAGAAGTTAATAGCCTTAAAAGTTCTACCTTGATTTTTCCGGAGCTGCACTATGATCGTCTGGATTATAAAACCAAGTTGTCTGGTACGGAAAAGATAGATGGCAAGGATGCTTACAAAATCGCAGTTACCGGTCCTAATGGACAAAAATCGACGGAATATTTTGATGCAAAAACCAAAATGAAAGTAAAGTCTATTACCGAAGCAGGTGAATTTAATTACGGTGCTTATCAGCCATTAGATGGTGTTATGTTTCCTTACGAAATTAAAATGACCGGTGGTGGAATGCCCGTACCGATGGTGATAAAAGTAGAAAAAATTGAGGTGAACAAAGGAATAGATGCAGCAATGTTTAAGTTGGATTAAATTTTATAAATTCCAATAATTAATTGCTAATTTTAGAGCTTACTCGAAAGAGGCCGATGAGTTTAAACCATCGGCCTTTTTCTATGATTTTTGGAGCGCGACCCTTTTTTTATAAATAGGAACATTGAAATAATAGGGGCTTTTGGCCATGCCCATACTATCCTTAAAACAACAACGATGATTCAAGTATTTGTTACCGGAGGAACCTTCGATAAAGACTATAATTTTATTACTGGTGAGCTTTATTTCAAGGACACCCATTTACAGGCAATGTTTAACAGAGGACGTTGTACCCTGGATATTGACCTGAAAACACTGATGATGGTGGATAGTCTGGAAATGACCGAAGACGATCGGGATATTCTGATTCATAATTGCCGGAAATCAAAACATAAGCACATTATCATTACCCACGGAACCGATCGAATGGTAATGACTGCCAAAGAATTGGCTGCTGCCGCAATTGCTGATAAAACCATCGTTCTCACAGGAGCGATGATTCCCTACGCCTTTGGTACCTCCTCAGATGGATTCTTTAATCTGGGAAGTGCGCTTGCCTTCGCTCAGACCCTTGCTCCGGGGGTATACGTAGTGATGAATGGCCGTTATTTTAACTGGTCCAACGTGCGAAAAAACCGGCAAACGGGTAATTTTGAGGAACTTCCCGAAGAACAATTAGCCAATAAGGGCATTTAATTAAGAAGTCAATCTTCCCGCAAACTCAATTAAAACATTTTAAACTATGGAATACCTCGGTCTCGTCTTCGAAATCATCTTTTTAGCAATTGGTATTTATCTTTATTTGTTCGTTCGGGGATTTATTACCCAAAAAGACCCCACCAAACAGGCAAAAATGGACGAATTCAGGAAAGAAAACGGTTGGTGGCTCCGTTTAGCTGCGATTGCGTTAATTGCGGTGATGACCCTAAATATCGCATTACATATCCAACAATTATTAACCTAAAACTGGCATAATCCCCCTTTTTATAGGGGTTCTCTGCACTAAATTGCTTATTATTGCGGTATGTGTCTAACACTTGTCTAAACTTTCATTAATTGGTTACAAGTGTGAAATTTGATTTTCGTTTGCATTAAAAAACCTCGCTAAATCACGGAAAATTATCAATTTCGAATCATCGAACGTATTTTGCTCTTATGAAAAAAATCTTATTCCCGACCTTGATGGTACTTTTACTATCGGGTCTTTCTTTCGCCCAACATACTGCTACGGCAGATAGTGATTTCTTTAGTACTGATCAGGTTCATTCTCTTAAGTTGACTTTTAATCAGGAAGATTGGCCTTACCTTTTGGACAGTCTGCGCATTCAGGGAGATGGTTATTTACTGGCGAATATCCAAATTGATGGTAAACTCTACGAAAATGTGGGTGTACGTTATCGTGGTTCCAAGTCTTTTAGAACGGGAAGCAAACGCAACGCTTTCAATATCAAGCTAAACTACATCAACAAAAATCAGAACCATCAGGGTTACGAAAAAATCAAACTTTCCAATGCGCTCCGTGATCCCAGTTTACTACGGGAAGTGATGGGATATGAGATCGCAGGTAACTACCTGCCAACGCCCAAAGCAGGTTATATTAACCTCGCCATCAATAAGAACAACTACGGATTATTTATTGCCATAGAACCTGTTGATAAGGTCTTCCTGGAAAAGCATTACGGGGATGCGGACGGTAGTCTTTTCAAGGCAGCTTCCACCTTGCCCGACAAGATGTCCAAAAGTTGTAAGAATAAAATCTATGCTGCTTTAGAATATGAAAAGGATATTTCCTGTTACATGGGCAATTTTGAAATGGACTCCGAAGCGGGATGGGATGATCTGATCGAACTGACGGATGTTCTCAATAATCGTACGCAAAACCTTGAGAAAGTATTGAACGTAGATCGTACACTCTGGATGTTGGCTTTTAATAACGCCCTCGCCAATCTAAGTAGTTACTCTGGACAAAATAGTCAGAATTTCTATCTATATAAAGACCAGTACGGACAGTTTAATCCGATTATTTGGGATTTGAACCTGGCTTTTGGTAGTTTTAAAAATACCGGTGTAGGATCTGATCTGGATCTGAAAGGCCTGCAAATGATGGACCCTCTACTGCACGTAGACAATACCACCAAACCACTCATCAGTCAATTATTTAAGAGCGAAGAATACAAGAAAATTTATCTGGATCATATTCGTACTATTATTTACGACCATTTTGTGAATGGAGAATACGAAGCCCGAGCACAGGAATTACAAAAGATGATTCGTGCTAGCTTTAATAATGACCCTAATAAATTTTATACAACTGCGGAATTTGACGGGAGTCTCACCCAGACCACTGGTAAGCGAAGCAAGATTCCAGGCATTGTAGAGCTGATGTCAAAGCGAGCTCGGTTCCTTAAAAAACATCCGGAACTAGCCATCTTTCCACCGGAAATTGATGAAGTAAAATTAACACGAAGAGAAAAATTTTCTACTAAGGAAATAAAAGACTTCCAATTTGTAGTAACCGTAAAAAATCGGGCAAATCGGGTGAAATTATTCTATCGTCAAAATTCAAAAAAACCTTATCAATCTGTCTACCTGGCAGACGATGGGAAGCACAACGATCAGGCGGCCGGCGATAAAGTATTTGGAATCACCGTTACACCGGCCAAAGGCCAGGATACGCTTGAATATTATTTCCAAACAGAAAACGCAAAGGCTTCTGGATTCTATCCACGTAATTATATGTACGAACCCGGAACGATCTCTCTCAAAGAATTAAATAAATAGCGCGAAATAAGCGTTAGATTAATCAACCAATGATTGCCCGATTTTTAATTATTAAAAAGTGGCCATTGATTTTGTCAACATTCCTTAGACACTCGAGTAACACCTTTGCCGAATATTGTTTTACCAAACAACACCTACTTGACGCATGGCGAAGTATATCTATTGGTTCATTTTTATTTGTTTATCCTCCGTCTCGTACGGCCAGGATTTGTACGATCTCAACCAGGTCGTAGATATTTATATCGAATTTTCTGATCCACTGTGGGAAGACAAACTGGATTCCCTCAAACAGGTTGGCAACGATGGTCGTCTGCTCGGAAAAGTAAAAATCAAAGGCATCACTTACGATAGTGTAGGGATTCGCTATAAAGGGAATAGTTCTTACTATAATGTGCGCAAAACCAAATCCAGCAAACTTCCTTTTAATTTAAAAGCAAATACGATAAAAAGAGAACAGCGCTTTCCTGGCGATGTCAAAACCATCAAGCTTTCCAACGTTTTTCGAGATCCAAGCTATCTGCGGGAGGTGCTCTCTTATCAGATTGCCGGAACGTATCTGCCCGCTCCCAAAGCCAACTTTGCCAGGGTGTATGTAAATACCAAGTTGATCGGATTTTATAATAACACTTCTTCTGTTGATAAAGATTTTTTGACGGCATATTTTGGAGAAAACGAGGGTACCCTCGTTAAGTGTGATCCGAGCTGGAATGCACAGCCGGGCAGTAAATGTAGTAAGGGCGAAAAAGCTTCTTTGATGTATCAGGGAAAAGATACGACTTGTTACTACGCCAATTATGAGATGAAATCTATTTACGGCTGGCAGTCGTTAGCAGCGCTTACTTATGTATTAAATAAAACACCCGAAGCGTTGGAGGGTAGTCTCAACATTGACCGGACGCTATGGATGCATGCGTTCAATAATGTACTTGTAAATCTGGATAGTTACGCTGGACGGCTTTGTCACAATTATTATTTGTATCAGGATACTTTTGGTATTTTTCAACCCATTCCCTGGGACATGAATCTTTCTTTCGGAGGGTTTCGATACGCCGATGAAAAGAAAGCACTAGATAACGAAGCATTACAAAATCTAAGTCCTTTTACCCACTATAAAAGCCCCAATCGCCCATTGATTAGCCAGGTATTGGCAACACCACTTTATCGTAAGATTTATATCGCCCATCTGAAAACAATTCTGGAAGAATTTTTTGTTTCAGGAAAATATCAGACGATGGGAAATCAAATTCAATCGAAAATTGATCGATACGTAATAGAAGATCCAAATAAACTATATCCCTACGACACCTTCCGGCAAAATCTCAACACGACCAGCCAGGCAAACGGGGCAAAAATAGTAGGCATTAATGAATTGATGAAAGGACGAATTACCTACCTCAGTGCCCATCCATTAATGACAAAAAAAGCGCCAGCGATTACCGAGGTCAAACACGAAGTGAAAGATTCACAAGTGGTCATTACGGCTAAGGTAATGGATGCCGAATCGACTTATCTTTGTTACCGTACCGGAAAATATGCGCCATTTAAAAGAGTAAAAATGCAGGATGACGGAGAACATTTCGATCAGGCGGCGGACGATCAACGCTACGGTTGGAAAATTCCTTACACCAAAGGAACAACTTATTATTTAATCGGCGAAGCTGAAAAAACGGCCTCGACTTCTCCAGCCCGGGCAGCGATGGAGTATTATGAAATACCATAATTATATGGGACATTTCGAAATGTTTATTTTTTAAAATGAACATCTTGGGAATGTTGATAAAATAAATTAAGAAACTATGCTTCCTCTTTTTCCATCACGCTTCCCCGCCGGACAGATTGTCAGATCGGGCAGGGCCCATTTCAGCGCCTTGATTGATGAAAAAATAGTTCGCCTTTTATCTCAATCTATTTAATCGCCATTGCTTAATTATCAGATTCAGGGAGCAACCCTCCAGTAAAATAGACGTACAACAGGTCAGTAGTCATTATCACAATTATTACTACAGATTATAAATAGCTAACACGATTCCAAAAACATGATTAGAAATATACTCTGCTGTCTGGTACTTTTTTTAAGTATCAATCTCGCATTCGCTCAAACGCCCAACCGTCCAAATGCCTTTACGGGTAAACGATTATGGAGTGACCACCAAACGACCAACGGAGGGTCTTTTTCCAATTTTGGAGACTATGGAAGTGGTTTTGAAGTTGGCTATCTACGAAATTTGGGGCAATACTTTAACTTCGCAGTACCTGCTCAATTGATGGTCATCAATCTGCCTGATGAATTGGACAATCTAACAACCTTTGGGGTTGATGCTATTGGACAGTTTCAATTATACCGTCCAGGGGCCAGAGTTATTCCCTATTTTTCTACTGGAGTAGGGGGCGTTCTCGAATCCTGGGAAACGCTTAATTTTCAACTACCCATTAATCTGGGCGTCAACATTCGATTTGGCGATCATGCTTTTGTAAACACACAGGCTGGATTCAGGAAGTCTCTGGATGGCAAGCGCGACCATTTTCAATATGGTATCGGACTTGGATTTTATTTGGGAAAAGTAGAAAAACCCGAAAAAGAAATTAAAGTAAGAGACAAAGATCGAGATGGTATAGACGATTTTGGTGACGACTGCCCGGATGTGCCCGGTGTAGCCGCATTCAAAGGATGTCCGGATACAGATTCGGATGGTATCGAAGACCGCATTGATATCTGTCCAGAAATTCCTGGTACCAAAGAGACCAACGGATGTCCGGATGCAGATAAAGATACCTTTGCGGATGATGTAGATGATTGTCCCGATACGCCCGGAACCTTAAATGGATGTCCGGATGATGATGCGGATGGGATCGCTAATCAGGACGACGATTGTCCCGAGCAAGCAGGTCCTGCTTCCAGTCGAGGTTGTCCGGTATCGGATCGTGATGGAGATGGCGTACCAGATTCGGAGGATAAATGTCCCGATGTAGCTGGACCGTTGAGTGGTTGCCCGGATAGCGACAATGACGGTTTTGCGGACAATATCGACCGCTGTCCGGAAGCAGCAGCTCCTTTGAGTAAAGATGGTTGTCCGGAAATTAGAAAAGAAGACAAAGAAGTACTGGATTACGCAGTACAGGCGGTTCAGTTTGAATTTTCCAAGGCTAAATTAAAGCCTGTTTCTTTCCCTGTATTAGATCAAGTCAGAGGAGTATTGGATAAATATCCTGGCTATCAATTACAAATTAGTGGTCATACAGATAGTATCGGAGATGCCGTGGCCAACGAAGCATTGTCCATCAAAAGAGCTAATTCCTGTTACCTCTACCTGGTTTCTAAAGGAGTGGATGCGAACCGCTTAATCGTAACTGGTTTTGGAGAGTCGCAACCCATCGCAGATAATAATACGGAAGAAGGACGCTCGTTAAATCGACGGGTAGAGTTTTTGGTGTTACCGAAGTAGGGGAGGCGCTTTGCGCGTTGAATCGCTTCGCTTGTTGAGGTGTTGAATTGTTTAACGTTTTAGCTTGCGTCGTTCCTAAGTAACTATTTTACGGATTAACATTTTTTCAACCACCACCATGCGGTACGAACGAAAATATAGAATTGAAAACCAATCCCTGGCTTTTGTCGAGCAAATGGTACGTCATCATCCCCGGGGATTTCGAACTTTATTTCCGGATCGACAAATAAACAATATTTATTTTGATACACCGGGAATGACCTGTTATAAGGAAAATGTTGCTGGTATTGCGGAGCGTAAGAAGTACCGGGTGCGTTGGTATGGAAATTTGATGGAGACCGAAGGGACCGATAATCAGTTAGAAATCAAAATAAAGAATAATGCCCTCGGAGATAAGAAACGATATAGTTTTCCATCATTTCTAATGCGTGATTGGCGCCAGTTAGGATCGGTGGTAGCAGGGGAACTTTCACATCAGGTTAGCCTTATTCCTACTTTACTAAATTCTTATCAGCGCTCCTATTATGGTTTGCCTACTAAAAAATTTAGAATAACCATTGACCGAAAGTTGGGCTATTGTCCACTAATTCAGGAAAATCAGCAACCGGAGATTCGCCATTTAGACGAAGCGATTATTGTAGAAATAAAGTATGACGAGTCGTTGGAAACGGAAGCCGATCAGGTATTACAGTACATCCCGTTTCGGGCTACCAAAAATTCTAAATATGTAACTGGAATTGAAACGGGCTTATAATTTTCTACCTTAAAATTTAGGACATAGAATGCTCTCGTTGTCAAAATCCCCTAGATATATAATAGAAATTTCAAAAGATTGTTGTCCTTGTTGGTGAACTGTCAGATCGTCTAAATTGACATCATAACTCAAGCCAAATAAAACGCCTTTCCATTCCATTCCAACCATTGCAATAACCGCATCAAGGCTAAAAGAATCGTCTGCATTGCTAACCGGTCGAGCCCATAAGCCAAATTGCAGTGCATTACCAGAGTAAGTATCTACCGGAACCCTGATATTAGATCCGGCGGTCAACTCCATGTAGGGACCCTGCTTGGAAAATAAGGCACGAGGAATTAAAGACATGCGATCTCCGACGGGCATCTGTAAACTCAACTGACCACCGTAACGCGCATATAACTTACTATCTCCTCCGGGAATAACAGTTCCATTGGGCGTAGTTTCTTCTGGGTAAAAAGTAACTTGTGGTTGTAATACGTGGTGCATGGAAGCGCCAACGTTTAGTACCGTTTTTTTACTAATTTGTAAAGTATAGTTCAATCCGGCATTTAGATCTGAAAAGGAAAAAACGTTAGGAGGTAAGTCGTCTCGGCTTTCAAGTGTAAAGCCATCAATGCCATTAAACTGGTCATCAAAAGTAAGCCGTTCATAGCCAATACTACGATTTAGAAGTCCTAGTTGTATTCCTCCGGAAAGTGTTTGGGTGTCTTCAAAACCCAACGCTTTGTGAAAAGATCCGCTGAGTGCCAGCTGATTGGTCACAAAGTCAATTCCACCAACCTGATCGCTAAAAAACATCAATCCAATTCCGATAGCATCCCGGTAGCGGCTGTTGCTCGCTATATCGAAACGTACATCCACCGCAGCAGAAAAAGTCTTGTAAGGTTGGTCAAAAACACCTCGCCATTGGTCGCGATAGATCACTCCTACTCGATAACGGCCAGGAAAATTACCCGTCATCGCTGGATTAAGTGTTAGCGGAGAAGCGTAAAATTGGGTAAAGTGTTGATCTTGGGCATTGGCAGAAAGAGCCAGGATGGAGATCAATAAAAGTAATATTATTTTTTTCATGTTCAGATAATCGGTTGTACGAAGTGGCAAAGTTAACCTTTACTAAGGTAATTTACCCTGATTTTTTAGGATTTAATAGTACTTGGGATTAATTAGGAAAAACCTCTATTAAAAACGTTTAATACTTAGATATATTATATTATAAAAATCGTGCCTTTGTTTCTTTTGCTCATCCTTAGTATTTAGATGCTCCTATTAATCCCTAATTTGAATAATTTTGCTATTTTTAAGATTAAATACATTCCAGCCTGATTTTTACGTAAAAGTATACTGAATTTATGCAAGCTCTATGATTTACGCCGTCTGTCCTTTAAGTGTGGTTCCCATTCGAAGTAGTGCTTCGGACAAAAGTGAAATGGTTTCGCAGCTGTTGTTTGGTGAAACTGTCGAAATAATGGAAATACGGGGTAGTTGGGTCAAGGTTCGATGCCTTTGGGATAACTATATTGGCTGGACAGATCGCAAACAACTTAAAAATCTACCGGAGGAAGAAATTGAAATTTACCAAAAGAAATATGCGCTCAGCCTGGAATTATTTCATGGTGCGATGGCGGATGGTTATTCCTTGCCCATTACGATTGGCGCTACGTTGCCCCGTTTTGACGGTTTAAAATTTCATCTGAATGGCAGCAGTTTTAATTTTAGCGGCCAGGCTATCGAACCGGCAAAAGTAAGCCAGGAAAGTGGTATTCTCTTAAAGATTGCGCGACGTTATTTATACGCGCCCTATCTTTGGGGTGGTCGATCTCCATTAGGAATTGATTGTTCCGGCTTTACGCAAATGGTCTATAAAATGGTCGGTATTTCTATTCCCAGAGATGCTTCTCAACAAATCGAAAAAGGACGGCTCGTAGATTTTGTCGAACAAATCCAACCGGGAGATCTGGCCTTTTTTGAAAATAAAAAAGGCAGGGTTGTCCACGTAGGGATCATCATGCCCGAAAGAAAAATTATCCATGCTTCCGGACAGGTTCGGATCGATCAGATTGACCACTTTGGAATCTATAACGCAGAATTGGATAAGTACACTCATAAGCTTCGTCTCTGCAAACGACTTTTACTCGACGAATTGCCATCTATCGATCCCAAGGATGCGGAAGTATTCGACAATCCCAATCAAGTAGCTTTGTTTTAATGCCGTAGGCACTAGAATTTTTTCTAAATTTTACTTGATGAACGAAATAATAGTTCGCCTAGAATCTGCATTTATTTAATCGCCATTGCTAAGTGATGAGAAATAACTATCGTGCGTTTATATTTTTGATTCCTTTAAATTCTAGTAAATCATACCTTGCGTTAAATTCTGTATTCACATCATTGTAAAGAAAAAACGTATAAACATATCCCAGTCCTTCGCGGTAGAGCGCCACCATTTTACAATACCGAGTATCCGCAAAAGATTTTTTGGGTGTAAAAAAAGAGATGGCACCCCAGTCTGCGTGGTATTTTTCGGTGAGCGTTTTTTTTGATAATTGTAAAATAGAAATAGCGGAACTTGCTTCGTCGTCCGCATTGGAGGCCAGTGTCATGGTGCGATTACCAAAATTGAGATGTGGATAACCGCCCGCAATAATTCCGGTATCGGGCAGCACGAGATATCTGATTTCTACTTTATCTTTCTTTTCACGAATCGCGAAATCGTAATCTTGTAAATTGTTATGATGGACCTTTGCTATTTTGAAATTATGCTCTACTGGGGTTAGGAAGTTAACACCTGCTGCTGCCAGTTTTGTTTGGAAATTAGAAGTCAAATTTATCTGTGCAGATAAGTTGGCGAGACCAATTATACTAAAATAGAAAAAGAGAAAAATTATTCTTTTAGTCATGATATATTTTTACCACTAAAATAAGTAAAATTTAATTTTTTTTGCCTAAAATTGCTTAGGAACGAGGATTAAAAATATTAGTCATAATTCTGAATCTATTAGATCGTTGTTCCTAAGGAACGGCAAATAAATAAGTGCAGAGTAATGCAAAAAGAGGAAGTATAGAATCGTACTTTATTTATTTAACATTCCTAACAATAATCAATAACGTTTTTTAAACGAGTAAAATTATAGTACATGAAACGACCAATAAAAAAAGAAGGCACTAAATCTAAATCTAAGTGTAACTGTAACGGAAAATGCAAAACCAATCGCTGCGCTTGTAAAAAAAGTCGTGAACCCTGTGGCGAAGATTGTAACTGTCAGGATTGCCAGAATCCTTATAATGGAGTAGCGGTAGAAGGTATGCATATTTGCTCCTTAGATGCGATTGAAAAATATAAAAAACTGACAGAAGCACAGTTAAATAAATTGTACGACCTCCCGTGTGGTTGTGAAGAGGTTTCGCTCAAAAGTCTTTTGGATGAGTATAGCTGTACCGAGTGTGATGAAATTTATTATTATTCTTTTTGTTGGGAAGAAGTGACATCGGAAAGTCGAAATTGGCACTGTGAAACTTGTAAAACTTGTAGACAATGGCGAGAGTGGCATTGTGAAAACTGTAATAAATGTACCTATGGAATTAGTCTACCTTGTGAAAATTGTGGTAGCAGGCATAAGAATAAAATGTATGAAGTGTTATAATGATCCTTGATCAGTGAATCTTAACATCAGCGGGTAAAATAAGTTTAACATAACTTATGCATGTACAAAAAAAGGGAGGCTACCGTAGTAACCTCCCCGAACATGACATTATTAAACGACTATTTTTTTAGTATATTTTTTATTTCATTAAACTAACATCACCCGTCATTACCGAAGTTTCTCCGTCGATAAACTCAATTTCAGCAACGTAGATATATACGCCCATATCGCTATCAACAGAACCCGATTTTCCGTCCCACCCCTGTACTTCATTGTTGACATCCATGTCGTTTTTACTGAATACTTTTGCACCCCAACGGTTGAATACCTGCAAAGATTTAATATTGCGAATGTAAGACTGCCCACCAAAAATGGTGAAGTAATCATTCACCCCATCACCATTTGGCGAAAAAGCATTTGGAATGTGTAATTCTTTTGTTTTTTCTACCTCTACCATTTGGCTTACTTCCAGTTGGCAACCTTCCTGAGAAGTTATTACCGCACTGTAAATGGTTGTCTCGGTTGGAATAACCGAAGTCTCAAAACAATCATTACAACTTAGTACCGTAGAGTCTTTCCATGCAATACTGACAGGGCTACTGGCAAATATGTCCAGACTCAAGGTTGCTTCCTCACCTAACTGGACTATTGGATTGGTCACTATTTCTGCAAAAAGTTCTACCGTTTCTTCGATGGTAATTGATTGCTCGGTGGTACAACCATTTGGATCGCTAACCAATAGCGTATAGTTACCAGCTCTTGCATTGATCAAGCGGGTAGAATCACTAAGGATAAAATTTTGTTCGTTTACCCAGCGGTAATTATAAGAGACGGTTGTATCTAGCATTTCGATGGTTGCTTCGCCGAAAGAACCTGCACAAGCAGCATTCTGCACTTGAAGATTTTCAATTTGTGGTGCCATAATACCTGCTACCGTTACTTCCAGCTCAGCAGTACAACCATTGGCATCCAGTGCAAATATTTCGTAAATACCCGGAGCCAAATCCGCACTAAAGTTGGCTTCTAGTCCGTTACTCCACCGAACAGTGTACGGAGCCAGTCCACCTTCGATCGTAAATTCTACCAAGCCATTATTTAAACCACAAGTAGCATTTGCTTTTTCTACCAATTCCAGATTGAAATTGCTCGATTCAATACTTACCATATTAGAGGTCAAAGTAGCCATCCCCAAACAAGGCTTATCCGTGGTTAGCTGGCAAGTAACCTGATCTCCCGTCTGTAGATTTGCTGCGGAATAAAAAGCAGAAGTAGTGTTTACAACCGTTCCGTTTAAACGCCAGTTGAAAGATGGCGATTCACCCCAGTGATTTCCCAATGCCCGAAAATTAACTACACTTCCATTGCATACAAAAGGATTGTCTGCTTCGATGGAAAGCGTAGCAGATTCGGTAGAAAGTGCTGATACGTTTACACTATTAGATAGTACATTGTTTTCAGTACTACAAGATGCATCGCTGATTAATTCGCAGTTGATTATCTGTGATGTGACGGATTGTCCGTAAACAAACTCAGCGCTAGCCGTTGTGATAATTTCGTTTCCGTTGACCATCCATTTTAGTTGTGGTGCGTCGCCCCAGTGGTCACCCGTAGCGGTGTAGGTAATTGCTTCTCCCGGGCAAGCCTGAGATAAGTTGGCAAAAACGGTCACTGTCGGCGTCACGGATTCGACGACGGTAACAGCAACAGGATTCGCAGATAAACTTAGCAGATTGTTGCATTCGTCCGTGTGAGTGAGTACTGCCGTTACGGTTTGGCCATCTTCCAGAAGGTCAGTAGAATAAGTAGCGGTGTTGGCTACAGAAGTGCCATTTAGAAACCATTCGACGCTGGTACTTGCGTTCCAGTCGTTGCCCTCGGCAGAAAAGTCAACTTGAGTGCCCGCGCAGATTTGCGTGTTGCTGGCAGAAATATTTATAGTAGGAGTGGTAGTAACAATAGTATCAAGAGAAATGGTATTTGAAGTGGCCGTTGCGGTGGTGGTGCAAGCAGCATTGCTATTGACCGTACAGGTAATGTTTTGATTTCCGATGGTTGTAGTATTAAATATTACATCGTTTTGGTTGGAAATTGTTACACCATTAATACGCCAGGAAAGTTGTGGTTGATCACCCCAGTTTTCTCCAGTTGCAGTTAGTGTAACTTGCTCATTGGCGCAGGTCAATAATTCGCTGCTTGTAATTTCTACGCTTACTTGCGCTAATGGTGAAACAGGTGCGATTAGAATCGGGTTAGAAAGGTGTTGATAGTTTTGGTTGTTGTTATTTAAAGTCAGTAAACATTGTACGACGTCGCTATCTAGTAAGTCGCTGATTGTAAAAATAGCTTGATTGGCATTTGCTACTGGTTGACCATTAATTTGCCATTGTAAAGTTAGTTCAGGAATAGAGTCGGTAATGGTCGTCGTGAATTCGTAAGTTTCTCCTGCACAAGTTGGTGTCATGGTCTGTTCGATAAAGACAGTTGGTGTAAGGACGACTGGTTCGAAAGTTAATACTAATAAAATATTTCCCATTAGATCATCACTATGACGAATTCTGATCCAATCCTGATCAGCAGTAGTAACGGTTCGTCCGTGATCTGGGTTGGGACTGTTGAAAACAAAGCCCCAGTACTTGTCTTGTCCTTCAATAAAAGGCATAACCGTATCATCACCTGCACCGTAAGTACCGTACCAAAAATAGAAAAGTGCATCTACATTGCCGCGTCCTTCGTTGAAGGGTGCAGCGATGCTAACTGGCGCAACACTCCCTGAAACAGCGCCTAGCCATTCAAATTGTCCACCATTGTTATTTACGATCCGGGCGAAAGTAATGTTGCCAGCGTGTGTAACAGAAAATTCGGATTGGATATATACGTTTCGGCCGCTTTGTACGAATGCTTCGATGGTTGTCTTGTGAATTTCTGGAGTGGTGATCAGGCCGGAAGATACGATAAGTACATCGTAGTCGGCTAAATTAGAAATATCGTCGAGTGTGGATTGTGGTAGAATATCAGATTGATATCCCATGTCATCTGCGATCGCTTTCCAGGCTACGTCCATGGTTTGTAATGGATGGAAAGATTGACTTTCAATGATGGCGATGTTGGTAGCAAAAACAGGTAGTGCCGCGAAAAGCACCAATAACCCCACTAGGTTGGTTCGTAAATTTAATGTCATGGTCAAAAGTTATAGTGGGAGGAGTCGTAAAAAATATGTTGTAAAGAGATGGGAGCGGGAGGAAAAAAGTGGGAGATATTAAGGTGGAAAAGTAATTTGTCGTCGTTCTGATGGTAAGATAGGGCGATTAAAGGGTTAACTCAACTGTTTTTATTGAGGTTCAACCAGATATTGTGATTTTCTGTGACGGGGATGGAAGGAGAAATTTGTTGATCTATATGTATACTGGATTCTACAATAGGCACTAAAATATTATTAATTAATATATTATTTTATTATTTGTGATAGAAAATGGGAAGATGTTTTTTGGGTATTTAAAATGAGTTAAAAAAAGCGCATATTTCTTTTAACCTAAACAGGGTAGTCTTTTTAGTTAGATTGAGAATTTCTTTATTACTTACATTGAAGTTGTCAAACAACTTTATTATAAAAAATCACCAACCTCACCAACCATATGTACCTTTCACCTCGTTATAGATATGTAGGCAATCATTTTTTCCGGCCACGCGATTAAATACATTAAAGAGAAGCCAATAGCCAATAGCCAATAACTTGGCAGTCTTTTTTTGAGTTTTTAAAATACTTTAGAAAGCGATACCTATGCGTTGGAAGAACCGATTAACTAATACTCATCAACTGTTCTTAAATGTCCAGGAAAAAATTAACAATTTGAAATACATACTAATTTGGTACCCGAACTACTAGCCAATAGCCTGAAAAAATGAAATTAACCAATCATAGTACGGATCAGGAATTGATCAAAGCTTGTATCCGGCGGGACCGTCGGGGGCAACAGCTTTTGTACCAACGGTACTATGGCAAGTTACTCGGTATATGTATGCGGTACACGGGACACAAGGAAGAAGCGACGGATGTATTGAATCGGGCATTTTTTAAAATATTTCAAAAACTCGATCAGTACGAAGCCACCGGACCATTTGGAGGATGGCTATCCAAAATTGTTTTTCATACCGCTATTGATTACGTAAGAACCCAGGCGAAATACCGGGAAGTGATGGATTATAATAGTGAAAAAGAAATGGAGATAAATCCAGCAGTGATCGATCAGTTGTACGCCGAGGATTTATACAAAGCGATTCAGAAACTCCCGATCCACGCCCGAACCGTTTTTTCGCTCTACGTAGTTGATGGGTATAAACACCGTGAAATTGGAGAACTCCTCAAAATCAGCGAACAAACTTCAAAATATCATTTAGCTGCTGCCCGCAAAACACTACAACAAAAGTTGTCTCAATATAACCCGAATCGAATTATGTCAAAATAATTATGAAATCGTCAAATAAAAATATCGACAAAAAAATAAAATCGAAAATCGAAAATCACGAGTTCGAATTTTCTGACCATGCATGGAATAAAATGGAAGGCATTCTAGAACCGCCGACCACATCTCGTAGGTATTATTTTTTAATTTCTTTAATCCTTTCAACGATGATGCTATTCTTAATTTTATACTATATGTTGAGCGGTACATCCGCCAACCCAATTCCGCCGCCACCATTAAGTCAACTCCCGGAACTTACTACTCAAATGGCCGATGCAATTCCGGATACCAGTATCGTCGGTACAACGGTGGTCAATGATTCTTTGGATAGGGTAGCTTATTTGGCGCCCATCAGTCACCGTGATCCACTGGTTTTTCCAACTGCTTTTAAATCTATTGTTAGAACGGAGCCGATACGCACAGAACCCGCCGACACTGCCACTATCCAAAACCCCGTTCAAATTCCGGAGGTACCTGCTACCACTGTTTTTGTCCAAAGCCTGAAAAATACGCTGGCCGAACACGAGGAACATTTCGCCACCGAAAAAGTCTATCTTCAGTTTGACCGCAGTTTTTTTGAGCCGGGTGAGAAAATCTGGTTTAACGCTTTTTTGCGCGACGCCAATTCGCTAAAGCCCAGTCGTAAAAGCGATATGCTCTACGTTGAGTTGCTCGGTCCAAACGGCAATAAAATTAAAACACATAAAATTCTTGCGCCAACGGGTGCTGGAAAAGGAAACTTCCAACTGCCTGATAATGCCGTGGGTGGTCGTTATACCGTCAAGGCTTACACCAACTGGCAGAAAAATCAGGATTTGTTTTTTGAACAAAAAATTCAGGTGCAAAAACCAGTTTTACCGATTTTGAAAATGACGCTGGATTTGACCAGAAAGGCCTACGGTCCGGGCGATGAGGTATCGGCTGACTTAGAATTAAAAGCACTCGACGATCAACCATTGTCCAAAAAATCATTTGAATATGTACTGCAACTGGACGGTGAAAAACAAAAAACCTATAAAGGCAAAACTGATAAAAAGGGAAAAACAAAGATTCAGTTTTCGTTGCCCAAAAATCTGGAAACAACCGATGGACTGGTTAACATTCTAATCGAACACCTTGGACAGATCGAGTCAATCGCGCGTACAGTTCCGATTGTTTTAAATAAAATTGATTTACAGTTTTTACCGGAAGGAGGCTATCTTCTAACGGAACTAGAAAACGGATTGGCTTTTAAAGCCCTTAACGAATTTGGCAAACCCGCCGATGTAACGGGAATTATCGAAGACAAAAATGGAAACGAGGTAACAGAATTTTCTACCTACCACCAGGGGATGGGTGCCCTGAATTTTAAGCCAGCAAAGAATCAAAAATATTTCGCACGGATTATTCAACCGGAAGGAATTAAAGAAAAGTATGCGTTACCGACCGCGGTCGAAAAAGGCTATGGTTTACGGGTGCTTGAAAATACGGGAGACGAATTGACGGTCGCGATTCATACTACCGAGGCCGAATCCATGACGTTGGTTTTACAAAGCCGTGGAGAAATTTTTGGATACGCAAGTACGAATCCAGTTGCAGGTGTCCAGGAACTAAAGCTGTCTACCAAAAATACAAAAATCGGAATTGCACAGTTAACTTTATTCGACGCGCAGGAAATGCCCCGTGCCGAACGGATGGTCTTTTTACATCCTGATAAAAAATTATCGATTGATATCACTGCTGATAAACCGACCTATCAACCCCGTGATGCCGTTAATCTAAAAATTGCGGTACGGGATGAGCGCGGTATTCCGTTAAGTGGAAAGTTTTCGCTTGCCGTAGCGGATGACAATCTACTATCCTTTGCGGATGACAAGCAAGGAAATATTTTAGGTTCTGTTTTATTAAACTCAGAACTCAAAGGAACGATCGAAGAACCTAATTTTTATTTTGATCCAGCGGAAGATCATCCGGAGAAAGATCAGATTTTAGCACTAGACCATTTGATGTTGACGCAGGGATGGAGACGTTTTGACTGGAATGCTGCGCGAGGACAAAGATTAGCGGCGATGGAATATGCAAATGAAGAAGCAGTAATTGCTGGTGTGATGATTAATCAAATTGGGCAACCGGTGGCGGGTGCAAAAGTTGAGGTAAGCGGTACAAATCAGTCCGTAATTTCCGATGAAAAAGGTAGATTCAGCCTTACAGACTTAACGCCGACAAATCGTGAAATCAACCTGGATATAACAAAAGGTGAGGTCAAGAGGACGCAAAGAATTGCTAAATTTAATGATGATCTAATAGTTCGGATTTACGAAAATGTTATTACAGATATTTCAGTTGTTAGAGAAGCAGCGGCAAGTACCCGTGTTTCAGGGATGGTTAAGGATAATAATTCCGGGGAAGGAATGATTGGTGCAATGATCATTTTTTCAAAAGATGGTGTAACGATTAGTGGTGCGGAATCCGATATTGACGGTATGTTTACACGCGATCTTGATCCTGGTACTTACGAAATATCAGTGACTTATGTTGGATACGACGAGAATCTAGGAATCCTGGAAGTAGAGGCCGGAAAGAATAATATAGTGGATATTCCACTTTATGAAAGTGGAATTTTACTCGAGGAAGTAGTTGTTTCAGGTTACAAAAAGCCAATGATTAAATATAGTATGTCTTATTCTAGTTCGGTTGTCACTACTGATCAAGTAAAACAATTACCCACTAAAAACATAGATGCGCTCGCCTCCACCGCCGCCGGATTATCGCAGGTGGACGACGGAGACGATATAGTGGTACGTGGATCCCGAGCGGATGCAACTGATTATTATATAGATGGTATTCGAGTTCGCGGCTCTTTGATTCCCGAGGAGAAAGCAGAGATGAACGAAGTACTTGTTTTTGAACCAGCGCCGATATTGGAGGAAGTGGCAAAACCTGATGTGAGCGAAAAAAGGCGGGCAAAGGATGCTGGAAAGCCTGTTGTCAGTAAAAAACGGATGAATCAAAATCAAACCGTCATCGCCTACCGTCAATGGGGATTTCACCAGCCAGAAGAATTTTACGCGCCGATCTATGAACAAAAAGAGCAAGCAGTTCCCAACCATCAGCGGACAGATTTTAGAAAAACACTTTACTGGAATTCAGCAATTGAAACCGGAATGGATGGTACCGCAAACGTCACCTTTTATACCTCCGATGCTTTAACCAGTTTCCGGGCTACGCTGGAAGGTTTTGGACAAGACGGTGGTATTGGTCACGGTACAAAAATATTCTCTAATGAGATTCCATTGGGGATGAATGTCAAAATTCCAGCGCGCGTACTGATGGGCGATGCATTAGAAATTCCAGTGGTGTTTGATAATAAAACGAATCAGTCCGTTACCGGAAAATTGATGATTGAATTACCGGAAGAATTAAAACTAGAAGATAGTTTTAAAAACGAAGTTCAGCTGCTGCCTAATCAGGGAACAACCGTTTTTATTCCGGTGCAGGCATTATCGCCACACCCTGGAACTACCCTGAAAATCGGATTTTCCAGTGGTGGTTTTAAAGACCATGTAACGGAAAAAATAGAAATTCTATCGCGTGGTTTTCCAGTAGACCAGGGTTTTACGAGTCAGGAATTATCGCATACTTTTACCTTGGATGTAAAGGACCCGGTTACTGGTTCTATCAATTTAGACTTCAGCGCCCAAACTTCCATGGATGAGCAACTACAGGCGGATTTAAAAAGAATGGTCAGACAACCCAGCGGATGTTTTGAACAAGTTTCTTCGGCCAATTATCCCAACCTTTTAATTTTTGAATATCTGAAGTCTACCGGAAATCTGGATGCAGCAACCAAGGACAATTTAACCACCGCTTTAAAGTCAGGCTACAAACGCTTGACGGGATACGAAGTAAAAGGCGGCGGTTTTGACTGGTACGGAAAACCACCGGGACACGAAGCGTTGACCGCGTATGGCTTGTTACAGTTTACGGATATGAAACGTGTTTTTCCCGTTGATCAAAAAATGATTGATCGCAACGCCAAGTGGTTACTGGATCGTCGCGACGGCAAAGGCGGCTGGCTGTCCAGTAAACGTGGTCTTCATTCCTGGAAAGCCAATGATCCGGTCTACGATGCGTATATCGTTTGGGCATTGGTCGAAGCGGGCATGGAAAAGAAAGTCAAAAAAGAGATTGAAAAATCAGCGAAAGATGCGCTTGCTTCGGAAGACCCGTATCTACTGGCTTTGATGAGTAACGTACTTTTTACATTAGAAGATAAAAGATCCAGTCAGTTTCTATCTTTATTATTGAAAAAACAGGATGCCGATGGGAAGTGGAGTAGCGTAGCAAGCACCGTGGTAAACTCGCGGGGTATTTCTAAAGATATCGAAACGACGGCACTGGCAGCATTGGCGATGATGCAAGACAAAGAGTCGCATCCCGAATTAGTACGCGCCATGGATTTTATTCGAAATGGTAAAACACAATATGGTTACGGATCAACACAGGCTACTGTTTTGGCGATGAAGGCAATGGTTATTTACGCACAAAAAGTAGATAGCGGAAAACGAACGGGTAGACTAACGGTATCTATAAATGGTAAGAAAGCTGGTAAGCAGAAATATGGAGAAGCGCCAGGTCGTATTGCACTAAAAGATTTAGAGAAATATTTAAAGACCGGAAAAAATAAAGTAAAAATTAGTTTTTCTGAGACAGATCAGGCACTTCCTTATTACCTCGGACTACGTTATCACACATTACTTCCGATCAGTGACGATGATTGTGTTTTAAAGCTTTCTACTAAATTGAAAAACAAGAAAGCAAAGATGGGCGATCAGCAAAGATTGGCCGTTGCGTTGACCAATAAGACGCAGAAAGCGGTGACCAATCCGATTATTAAATTGGGAATTCCCGCCGGATTAAGTGTACAGGCCTGGCAGTTGAAAGAAATGGAAGCGCAGGGAGTCTTCGATTATTATGAATTATTTAATGGCTATTTGGTTTTCTACTTTAGAGAATTGGGCCCGTCTGCTATCAAGGAAATAAACCTGGATTTAAAAGCAGATATTCCCGGTGCGTATTCGGCGGCGGCTTCTTCGGCCTGGTTGTATTATGCGAATGAAGCGGTGAGTTGGAGTAAGCCGGAAGTGATTCGGGTGACCAGGTGAAAAAGGGTTAATCAATAAACTATTCTAAAAAAAGCGTCTTAATCATTTCTGATCAAGACGCTTTTTAAATTACGAATAAACTTTAATTCTTCCTTAAAAAGAATTACCATTCACAATTTTAACTTTTTTTTCTTTCTTTTTTTTACCAAATTTCTCCTTATAATCTATAATACTTTGCTCTACGATTTGTAGCGCTACGAATTTAGACTGAAAATCTTCGATAACCACGGTCTTGTTTTCTAACTTTTTATAATCTTCGAAAAAAGTCTGAAGTTCTCTGGTAAAATGCACTGGTAGTTCGCTGATATCATTGATATGACTGACGCTCATATCTCCTTCCGCTACAGCGATAATTTTATCATCCGCTTCCCCGTTATCCACCATTCGCATGACGCCGATTACCCGGGCATCTACCAAACAAAAAGGAACAATATCTATCTGAGACAAGATTAAAATATCAAGTGGATCGTCGTCGTCACAATAGGTTTGTGGAATAAAACCATAATTGGCAGGATAATAAACAGAAGAGTATAATACCCGATCCATTTTCAATAATCCACTATCCTTGTCTAGTTCGTATTTTGCACGAGAACCCTTGGGGATTTCGATCACACCGGTAACATATTCAGGTGTATTCGGGCCCGTCTTGATAGCATGCCAAGGATTTTTTAACTTTTTATTTACACGATTATTTTCTGACATTGTATGATATTGAGTTAGTAGTATATTTGAATTTTTTTAGAATAGAACTTCCTGAGAGGTTACCTAATAGGTTAGTAAACAAATCTGGTACCAGATACTGGTTTTGTTGGAGGTTAGAATTACAAATATACGCTATTTGAAATAATCGAGGATCAAAATAGCAGGGTCTTAAAATAAATTCTACACAAATTTGGTTCGGTAAAATTTACTTTGGTTATCTGTTAACTACATGAATTAAATTAGCGCTGGTTTCACCAAAACTCAAACTATTTGAAGGAATAACTTCCGTCAAACTCCAGCTGGAAACAGCAGCACAAACCCCTTTCATATCAATATATTCAATTAATTGAAAAATAGAAGACCCGACTTCCTTCTTTACTTTCCGTAAATTGAGAACATCCGTATCGGTAATATCAGCAGTGTTTTTAGTAATCAAACAAACAATTCCGTAGCTTCCTTCCATGTTTACCGAGAAGTTTGGTGTATCACTTTGTTCGATAATTTGGTTCAACCACGTAAGTAAATATATTTTTTTATATCCTGCCGGAATTACGGGTGCATCCAAATGTGCTGCCGTCAACAATACCTCGCTTGTTGTCAGGTCTACCGTCGCTGCCGTTGCCTGCATAGTACCCGCGTTGGCAGCGCATCGGTCTCCCGTATTGGTGACGACAATGGTGGCGGGTGATCCCGCTAAATCGGAGCAAAAATCGGAGGCAGCCAACTTTTGACGAATGCTTTTAAGTGTCGTTTTACCAAGTGAAATCTTATTGTTATCAAAATATCCGGACACCGACTCGTGTTGGAAATTAGCGACCATCGGATAGATATGATACGTGCCAGCTTTGCCAATCATAAATGTAGGCAGCAACGCAATCGCTTCGATGGTTCCCGTTTTTTCGGAGACCAAAAGGTATTGTATTTCGGTGTAATAACCTTTGTTGGCCGCTTCGGTTGTCGTCGCAGAAATCGTAATGTTTTCCTGATTGTAGAATAATTGATTCTTATCCGGTGTCAGCGTACCGGCGTAGGCGTTACAGTTGCTGTTCAGGTTGGTAGTCAATTTTTTAATCATCTTTTGATCCATGTCTCTAGCATTCTGATCAAAAAGCAATGCAGCGGCAGCGGGCAGTTCAGCTGTTTCGTATGCTAATTCATTCGATGTATTATCAGCCATAATAGCATCGGTGTTTGTCAGCGGATTTTCCGGAACAGGAACTGGACTAAAACCAGCGGGGACCAATTTGTCCACCGTAATATAATTGACTGATTTTTCGTAGCAACCTTCGCTGATGGTGCCCATCATAAAGTCACCCGGTTTGATGTTAAACGCACCAGTATAACTATAACCGTATACCCGATATTCTCCGATACCAAAATCTTTAAAGTTGAATTTATCCTTGGTCAATCCGACTACTCGTCGTCGGTAATTGGTAATTACATACATAAAATTGGTCGCCGTATTTTCTACTGTTTGAAAATTAAGCAAAGTGTTTTTAAATTCTGTAATGGAAATATATTCTTCCTCATCACTAGCGATACGCTGTGCGGCTAAATCTGCGTAACTGATACGAACAGCATTTTCAGAGCGCGCAAAACAAGTGTTAGAAAATTGAGCACTGGAAAGTTGTACGTCTACTGGCCGCTGTGATTGGCCAGTGTAAGAAACACCCCAAATTAGATAATTGCCACTGGGTACTTTTGATAAATCAATGGAGCGATCTTCGGAATAACCAAGAATTTTTTCTGCCTCGTCGGTAATCACGTAGACATATTTGTCCGTTGTCAGCTCACTGTGTTTGAGGTGGACCATCGTATGGGTATCGGCCTGCTTACAGACGTATCGTTCCTGCGATCCGTCGAGTAGACTCAAACTTCCTCCTTTTGTCGGACAATCGCCCGCTACTAAAATAGTGGTAAATAATAGGCTGATTATCAGCGCTGTAAAACTTTTTAAATAACTTTCCTGGTACATATACTTTCCTTAATTGGGTGTCGTAAATGCTTCGTCGTGGTGGATAACGAAGGAAAGTTTTGGTTGTAATTGTAAAATAAAATGTTCTAAAAACTATCAATACCAGAGTAGAATGGGTGTACTCATAGTATAAGTTTGTATTAATTTATTTTATATACGAAAACAGGTATGGTATAGTTACGGATGAAAAGTTAAATTTTTAAATGAATGAATGATCCTAAGGTAGCTATGTAGGCGCATGAGCGGACGCATGGTTGTTGGGAGGAAGTGGAGATAATTATTTTCTTTTTTCAGGAATTTTTTTACGTGTCTGATAGTTATTTTGATATGAATAAATTTGTTATCTCCGACATTCATGGTTGCGCCAAAACCTTCAAGGCACTTCTTGATCGAATTTCGTTTTCTCTGGAAGACGAGCTCTATCTGCTGGGCGATTATATCGACCGGGGGCCGGATAGCAAGGGCGTAATTGACCATGTTTGGCAGTTACAAAAAACTGGACATACCGTGCATTGTCTTTGTGGAAATCACGAGCAGATGTTTTTGCATGCAGTAGATGCCAAAGACGAATTATCGGGAATCAACGAAAGCAGAGGCTACGCCGAAACTGTCTGGAGTTTTGGGACTTCTAATATTGATAATATTCCCGAATCCTACGTCAATTGGATGAAAAATCTGGATTTCTATTTAGAAGTAGACAACTATATTTTAGTTCACGCTGGATTGGATTTTAGTGGTGGAAAACCTTTTAAAAATAAAAGAGAAATGATCTGGATTCGCCACTGGTACGAGGAGATCGATTGGGAATGGTTGGGTGACCGTATCATCGTCCACGGGCATACGCCGCTCCGACAATTGGAAATTAAGAACAGTATTCGACAACTGGCAGAAATCCCCGCCATTGATATCGACAACGGTTGTCCATTTGAAAGTTTTGGTTTTGGAAGTCTGTGTGCGTTTGAATTAGGCTCGCAGCAGTTTACTTTTCAAGCAAATATTGATCGGTAAGGGGCTTTAATTTTCTGTACATAAATGCTATTAAAAGTATTCAAAATTAAACGCCCCAGAAATTTTCAACAATTCAACCCTCTAGCGTTTTAGCATAAATAACTTCCGTCGCCCCTCGGTTTTGCTCAATAAAATCCCGATTAACTTTCACCGCTTTTTTATAACGATCCAGATCGCGGAGTGCTAAAAGTTGCTCCGTAAAATCTATCGGGCCGGTAATTTCGAATACACCTCCGCCATTGATGAGGGTAGCTGCCTCCGGAAATTTACGATGATTTTTTCCAATCAGTGTAGGCAATCCAAAAACCACCGGCTCCAGAATATTGTGTACACCCGCACCAAATCCGCCGCCAATAAAAGCAACTTTCCCGTATTGATAAATCGAAGAAAGCAAGCCGATACTGTCAACGAGCACAATTCGCGTAGCGGTAAGTAAACCAGTATTTTGAGCGACACTTAACCGTTGTATCGGAAGGGGAGCATTTATCTCAATCTCTTTTAAATGCGATTCCGAGATGTCGTGGGGTGCGATTACAATGGAGTAGGGAAGTTCGGAATGTTCTTTTAGAAAAGTCCATAATATTTTTTCTTCCGGTTGCCAGCTGGATCCTAAAATCAGGAGCGGCGCTCGCTTTGCCAATTCGGCAATGACAGGAATCTCCCGGGGATTTTTAGCAATCTCCGCCACCCGATCAATCCTCGGATCACCCGCCACAACGACGTTAGAAATACCTATATCTTTTAGTAAAATCTCATCAGACCCGGTCTGTACAAAAAGCGTTTCAAAATTATTCAGTGCCCGTCGAAATATACCTCCATACCATTGAAAAAAAGGCTGCGATTTTCGAAAACTCCCGGCAACTAAATATCGTGGAATTTCTAAACGATCTATTTCAAATAGATAGTTTAACCAAAATTCGTACTTAACAAAAATGGCCATCCGTGGTTGTAAAAGGTTCAACCAGCGTCGTGCGTTCGCGGGGGTATCAGCGGGCAGGTAGAGCACGAGGTCCGCGTATGCATAATCTTTTCTAATCTCAAAACCCGAAGGAGAATAGAAACTCAATACAATCGGAATGGTCGGATGCGTTGTTTTTATTTTTTCAATTAAAGGCCGTCCTTGTTCAAATTCTCCGAGCGAAGCACAATGAATCCAGATCGGTTTTTCCGCAAAAGGTAGATTGGTTTTTATGTTTTCTTCCCAGTTTTTACGTCCTTGTATCCATGTGTTGGCTTTTGGGTTCCAGATCGCTGCTAGGCGAATAGCCAGATGGTAGAAGGTTAGGAAGAGGTTGTATAGTAGCAAGGAGGGTGCGGTATTTATAGAGACAATTCATGAATTGTCTCTATCTGTGTTTACAATTATTTTACAAGAGAAGGAAAGTTATTTTTTGAACCGTTCCTTAATGGATATTACAGGAAGGCAATGCTTGAAAAATCTCTACCGTAAAAGCACGAAAGAACACAATCATTCAATTTTCCTCGCCCCACCGATAACTATCTGCTGCCAACCCCGCCAGATCAATCACCCGGTCAATCACCGTCGCTGCCAGCGCCTCAAAATCCTTTGGTTTGCTGTAAAAACTCGGACAAGCCGGACAGATAATACCACCCGCTTCCGTTACCGTTTTCATATTATTAATATGAATCAAACTATAAGGCGTATCGCGAGGTACCAGGATCAGGCGTCGTCGCTCTTTAAGAATCACATCTGCCGCGCGGGTCATCAAGTCGTTAGAAATGCCCGTAGCAATTCTACCGAGTACGCCCATTGAGCAAGGACAAACAATCATCGTATCGTAACGCGCTGAACCAGAGGCAAATGGCGCCATAAAATTCATTTTTTCATAGAAGTCAAAATCATACCCTTTATAGTCCTCATTACCAAGCTCGTATTTCCAGTTAAATCGGGCATTATCACTCATCACAACGCCTACTTTATCGAGTTGATCCGACAGTGCCGCCAGTCGATCCAGCAGTACTTTAGCATAAATAGAACCGCTACTTCCCCCAATACCCACGACAATTTGTCTCATTTTTAGTAAATTTACGATGAAAATATAAAACAATGGCGAACTTATTGCCGTTGGTTTAAAGAACCAGTTTGGTATAAAGCTGCTTTTTAGTTAATCCTGTAAACATTATCCTTATGAAAAAGTTTTTCTACCTTCTTTCTTCCTTTTTGGTGATTGCGGTACTTTCCAGCTGTTCTTCCTCCGATCCAGTGGCCGATGCGCCTTTCAAATGGTATACGATGGAAGAAGCGGCAGCACTCAATTCAGACAAATCTAAAGTTTATTTCGTGGATGTCTACACGGACTGGTGCGGCTGGTGTAAACGAATGGACAAAGCAACTTTCGATCAGCCGGAAATTCAGGAGTTTCTAAAGAAAAATTTTATTCCCGTGAAATTCAATGCGGAGCAGAAAGCGTCAGTTCAATTTTTAGACAAGCAATATGATTTTAATCCAAATGCTGGCCGAAAAGGTAGTCACGATTTAGCGCGGATGATGTTGGCGGGTAGAATGTCTTATCCTTCATTTGCTTTTATGGATGGAAACGGAGAAATAATAGAAATATCCAAAGGTTATAAAACACCAGAGCAGTTTATGCCAGTTTTAGAAAAGGTGGCTGGTATGCTCGCTCAGAAATAATGGTCCGAGGATCATTTCTATTTTAAGGAATAATTACTAACGATAAATTTTTAGAATGAAAAATATACTATTACTCTTCACTTGCTTTTTGATCGCAACGGCTTTTACCAATCCCGTACCTGCTCCGGTTGAGGCTGCTAAAAAAGTAAAATGGTACACCTGGGAAGAGGCGGTAGAACTCCAGAAAAAGGAACCTCGCAAACTCATGGTTGATATCTACACCGGATGGTGTCATTGGTGTAAAGTGATGGACAAGCAGACTTTTGAAGAAAAAGAGATTGCCGATTATTTAAATACCCACTTCTATCCGGTTAAGCTAGATGCTGAACAAAAAGAAGATATTATCTGGAATAACAACAAGTTTGAATACCGTAAAGCGGGTCGACGTGGCGTACACACCTTGGCTTATTCCTTGCTTGATGGTAAAATGTCTTATCCTTCGATTGTTTTTCTAAACGAAAAAATGGAACGGATCATGATCTCTGCCGGATTTAAAAAAGCACCGGATTTTAAGAAAGAATTGACTTACGTAGAAGAAGAACACTATAACACAACACCATTACAGAAATATAAATCCAAAACAAAGTAGTTCAATTTTTTACTGATTGACATAAAAGCCCGCTTGTAACTTAACAAGCGGGCTTTTCTATTTTGATGTATGTTTGTAATTTTTAATGAAAATTGAAAAAATATTCGTAAGTTCGTAAACCCTTCAGCAATATTTCCCGTATGTATAAACACAAAAGATTTGTTCATCTTCGCTCCATTAGAACATATTTAATCAGTGTTTCTAAATTGGTTGTTTTGTATTCCTCAAGCAGTAGACAGTAGTTTTTTTAAACAACTTTAAACTTTATAACGAAATTTATATCTCGCCACGCGTTTAAAGTTGCTGGCCGAGATATACTTAATATATAATCCCTATTTGCATATGAAACATTTCGCTTCAAAGGCAATGTTATTGGTATTGCTATTTCTATTTTCTAATAATTCTCTCTCTGCCCAGCTCTATATCAACGAGTGGATGTCTGATAACGATTCCTATCTGGCAGATCAAGCTGGCGATTATGACGACTGGTTCGAAATTTACAATGCCGGCTCCGTCGCGGTAAATCTTAACGGTTACTTTCTTTCCGATGATCCTGCCGAACCAGATTTATTCCAGCTAGAAGACAACTTGATCGTGCCTCCCGGTGGGTTTTTATTGCTATGGGCAGATAAAGACCTGGATCAGGGAAGCAATCATGTTAATTTTAAGTTGAGTGCAAATGGAGAATCTATTCTATTGTCTGATCCTGATGGAGACTTAATTCATCAGATTAATTTTGGTGTTTTTCCAGCGGATATTTCCAGTGGTTTCTTTCCGGATGGTTCTAATAATCAAATTACTTTTAACGTGTCTACACCAGGTATGGCCAACAGTGGACAGGCACTTCCTGAAACGCTGGCATCTCCCATCTTTACCATAGACGGAGGTTTTTATAATCAAACGCAAACCCTTAGTTTGCAATTGCCGCCGGACGCTACCCAGATTTATTATACCCTCGATAGCCGTACACCAAATCCTGGCGACAGCGCAACTTTTTTATATAACAATCCAATTGTAATTGCAGAGACTACGGTTGTAAGAGCCATCAGCGTAGCTCCAGGATTTCAAAATAGCCCAATTGGTAGCGAAATTTATTATTTTAATACACCTTATAGTTTACCAACTTTATCCATTATTGCCGATCCAGAAGAATTGTTCGGTCTCGATGGTATCCATACCAACCCTTTCGAATCCGGTTCGGATTGGGAGCGGTTTTGTCAGTTAGAATTATTTGAATTAAATGGCGGCGGCTTTGCTATTGATGCGGGTATTCGGATTCAGGGAAGCAGTTCGGTTGGTGCGCCAAAAAAATCTTTCCGAATATTTTTTGAAGAAGCATACGGAAATAAATTTCTGGAATATCCATTGTTTGTCGATAATCCGGTGGAGGAATTTCGAAACATAGTATTAAGATCTGGCTATGATGACGACCTTACTACGGGTTCTGGAACTTTGCTCAGAGATCCATTGGCGACCGATATTTACGACGAATTGGGAGGATTGGTTTCTGACCGGCGTTGGGCCATCCTCACCATCAACGGCGAGTACTGGGGCATCTATGATATCCGGGAGTCGGTGAATGAACATTTTATCGAATCTCACCTCGAGGACAATGATTTCGATATGATTCGAATGACCAAATTTGCGGATGATCTCAAAGAAGGATCACTCGAAGACTGGACCAGCCTCCGGCAATTTCTTAACCACAACGATTGCAGTGATCCGGAAATTTACGCGGAAGCCACCAAAGATATAGACGTAGAAAATCTGGTTAATTTTTTAGCTTACGTTCAGGTAACGGCTTATAATAGCTGGACCTGGGGAACAAGTGTTTACAAAGCAGAAAACGGTGGTCAATGGCGTTTTACTCCCTGGGATATGGACCGAAGTTTATTTTCACGGGAATGGAATGGATTTGCTGCGATCGAAGATACCAGTGGAATTCAGTATAATAACTATCTTCCAAAATCACTGATGCGCAACGAAGGGTTTCGCAATCAATTTCTGAACCGAACCGCAGATTTGCTAAATTCTATTTCCAAACCGTCCAAAATACTGTCCGCTCTTAATAATTTAAAAAATGAGATCAGTGTTGAGATTCCCGCAGAACTGGATCGTTGGGCACCCGATTTACCGACGAATGACTGGGAAGGGCAGGTGGAAAATATTGAAGACCTTTTGTCAGACCGTCCTGCGGTCGTACGCAATGATGCGGTTGAAGCTTACGGTTTACCTGGTACTCATGAAATTACGTTAGGGGTAAATGGTGCTGGTACCGTTGAAATTAATACGCTCTTTCCTGCTGTTTTTCCCTGGAGTGGAATTTATTTTGAGGATGTTCCCATTCGGATCAAAGCGATTCCTCATCCAGGTTTTGCATTCTCAGGTTGGTCTGCTCCGGATTTGCCAATGGAGGCGGAAATAGAAATTAACGTAGCGGATTATCCGAGTCTTACGGCAAATTTTACTGATGGAAACAATGATTTTGTAAACATTGTAATCAACGAAATAAATTATCACTCGCCCGAGAATGCCGACGGAGGAGACTGGATAGAATTATACAATGCTGATAGCGATCCGGCCCAATTAGCAGGATGGACCTTTTTTGACGAATCAGGAAAAAGCTTCACCCTGGTGGATAATACGGTTTTGCCCGGCGGAGCGTATTTGATTTTAGCTGATAATAAAGAGGCGTTTCAGGAAATTTATCCATCGGTACCCAATGTCGTTGGAAATTTTGGTGGAATTAATGACAGTGGTTTTTCTCTGAGTAATCGGGGGGAGTTATTGCGTTTTACCAATGCCAATGGAAGTTTTAGCGATGAGGTAAATTATTTAGACGCTGCGCCCTGGCCGGAAGAAGCTGATGGTCAAGGCCCCAGTTTGCAGCTTTTTATTTCGTCCTCGGATAATACATTGGCCGAAAACTGGCGGGCAACACCACCGACTCCTGGCCTTCAGAATTTTGATAATCCTGATAGCCAAGCCATCAACTTTCCTGCTATTTTGGATCAACCAACCGATGCAGCGCCCATTCTACTAAATGCAATGGCCTCTTCTGGTTTATCAGTATCCTACGAAATTTCAAGCGGCCCGGCGACGCTCAATGGAAATACGGTAACGCTGACTGGCGCCACTGGAATGGTGACCATCTGGGCGACGCAAGCGGGTAATGATCAGTACGCCGCAGCACCTCCCATAATTCGAAATTTTCAGGTGTATGAAAAAGGAAATCAGACCATTACGTTTAATGCGATTTCGGATCAGCCAACGGATGCTTCGCCAATTACATTGACTGCAACATCAAGCAGTGGTTTATTCGTAAATATAGCGTTGCTAAGTGGTCCGGCGATTTTAACCAATAATATATTGACCCTGACGGGAGAAGTGGGAACAGTTAGTTTACGTGCCGCCCAATCCGGGAATAATCAATTCAATGCGGCGATGCCTGTGACTCGAAATTTTGAAGTCTATGAAAAAGAAAATCAGACTATTACATTTAATGCGATTTCGGATCA
>ENA-ORXR01000613-ORXR01000613.1-marine-metagenome-genome-assembly--contig:-NODE-613-length-46077-cov-125.403674_pt1 | contig 46077 bp, 34 predicted proteins | sample MGYA00237866_ERZ511479 | MGnify/ENA metagenome assembly ERZ511479
CCCCTGCCGCTAGCCGACGTGCCCATGCCCGGCAAAATGAAGTTCAGCTGAGGAATCAGTCTGGCTAAATGCAGATTCCCAGAGTAGGAGGGATTCATGAATGTTGATTCAATTGAAAAGGCTGTCCAACAGCTTACGCTTCAGGAACTGGCTGAATTCCGTAGCTGGTTTGAGCAGTTTGATTCGGAAAACTGGGACGCGCAGATCGAACAGGATGTGGCCAATGGAAACATCAATCATTTAGCGGAAGAAGCACTCGCAGATTTTGAAGCAGGGCGCGCAAAGAAGCTGTGACCCATCTCGCAACGCCAAAATTTTGGAAGTGCTACTGTGCTCTTCCGAAACGAATCCAAGAGCTTGCAGATAAAAATTACTCCATTCTGAAAAGCGATCCAAAACACCCTTCACTACATTTCAAATCGGTCGGGAAATTTTGGTCGGTCAGAGTCGGGATCAGCTACAGAGCTCTCGCCGTTCAGAGAGATGAAAATATCATCTGGTTCTGGATAGGCAGCCATGCGGATTACGACAAACTCATCGATTAGCTGCAGGGAATGAATTGGTCTGACGCCGAGGACGGCTTCTCCGCAGGGGCAAGGCCGACGGTGGGTCTTCCGTTCTCTGGCGTCTTACCTGCTTCTGCGGGGCAAGCCGGCGGGGAAATCTCGTTCACTCGGGTCAATTATTTGGATTAGGCTTCTTGAGAAGGTTTGAAGTTTTTATTTCAAACGGCGTCGCGTCAAGGCCTCCGAAGACAGCTAGCGCAACAGTCGCTGTTTCAGTCGTCGGTTCAAATTTCATGACAATTACGTCAACTTGCTCAAACTTTCCTGAAACGACGGTAGCAATGTCACCAGGTTTAAAGGCTGGTTGCTCTTGATTCATGCTAGAAGTGGCGTGGTACATGCACCTTCCGCGCGCCATCGGCCGGTAACCCCTGACCATTTGAAGCGAAGGCCGAAGGCGTGCACCACTTGATCCTTGGCACTGAAGACTCGCCACTGATTACTTGGTCAGGTTCATCAAGAACTCGGCGTTGGTCTTGGACTTCTTCAGCTTGCTGATCAGCAGTTCCATCGCTTCGACCGGCGGCACGCCGTTGAGGGCCTTGCGCAGAACCCAAACGGCGTTGAGTTCGTCGGGGTGCATGAGGAGTTCCTCTTTGCGCGTTCCCGAACGCTCGATGTTGATCGCGGGGTAGACGCGCTTGTCGACCAGCGAACGGTCGAGGTGCAGTTCGAGGTTGCCGGTGCCTTTGAACTCTTCGAAAATCACTTCGTCCATGCGGCTACCGGTATCGACCAGCGCGGTGGCGATGATGGTCAGCGAACCACCCTCTTCGATGTTACGAGCGGCGGCAAAGAAGCGGCGCGGTTTGTGCAGCGCGTTGGCGTCGACACCACCGGTAAGAATGCGGCCGGAGTGCGGCGCGACGGTGTTGTAGGCGCGGGCGAGGCGGGTGATCGAGTCGAGCAGGATGACCACGTTCTTGCCGTTCTCGACATCGCGCTTGGCCATTTCGATGACGATCTCGGCCACTTGCACGTGGCGGCTAGCGTGTTCGTCGAAGGTGGAGGCGATGACTTCGGCCTTGGTGGTGCGGCGCATGTCGGTGACCTCCTCGGGACGTTCGTCGACCAGCAGGATGATCAGGCGGGAGTCGGGATTGTTCTCGCTGATGGCGTTGGCCATCTTTTGCATGAGCACGGTTTTACCGGTGCGCGGCGGGGCGACGATGATGGCGCGCTGGCCGAAGCCGATGGGCGATACGAGGTCAACTACGCGCATCGAGACGTCGTCTTTTTTGGCGGCGCTGTTTTCCATCACGGCGCGCTTTTCGGGGAACAAGGGGGTGAGTTCTTTGAACGGAATCTTCTTCTTGGCATCTTCGAGGGAGCGTTCGTTGATCTCGATGATTTTCGCTAAAGCGAAGAAGCGTTCCTTGCTGCGCGCCGGACGGAGTTCGGCGATGATGCTGTCGCCACTGCGCAGGCCGTGGCGGCGGATCAGGTTCGGTGCGACGTAGATGTCTTCCTGGCAGGGGTCGAAATTGTAGCGCATGAAACGCAGGAAACCGAAGCCGTCGGAGAGCGCTTCCATGATGCCGCGGGCGCGCAGCGGGTGCTTTTCGCGGGCGTAGGCTTTCATGATTTCGAACACGAGATCGTAGCGACCGAGGCCTTCGGGATCTTGAATTTCGAGTTCTTCGCCGAGCGCGATCAGTTCGAGTTTGGTTTTATCCTGCAACTCCCATAGACGGATTTCCTCTTTCTCGGAATCCGGTTCGTAGGGCGGCTCGTTGGAGTGGCCGCCGCCACCGCCGTGCGGGTGTTGGGGATTGCCGCCACCGCGGTTTTTCTTTTTGCGGCGACGTCGTTTGCCGGTGCCAGGTGGGTTTTGCACGTGTTGGTTCTTTTGGTTGTGGTTGTGATTCTGATTTTGGTTATTCGAACCGTTGTTCTGCTTCGGTTGGTCACCACCCGACTGAGCTTTCGATTCGCCGCCACTTTTCTCGTCGCCGCCGCTCTTCTCGCCGCCACTTTTCTCACCGGTCGATTTGGCGTCGCCGCTTTTTTCAGACGAGGCGTTTTTCTCGGGTCCCGCACTCTTACTCGCGGATTCTTTTTTGGCGCTGTCGCCTTTGGACGCGGCCGCTTTTTTCGCGGTGGTCTTCTTGGCGGCGGCTTTCTTTTTCACCACGCGCTTTTTCTTCGCGGGTGCTTTTTCAGTTACTTCGTTTTCGTCGCTCATGTTCGGCGATCTCCTTTGGCGCGGCTAGTGGAACGCTGGGATAGCTGCTCGAGGACCTTGCGGGTTCGAGCTTCCAGCTGCGTCAGTGACTTGTCGTTTGTTATGATAAAATCGGATTGGGTTTCTTTTTCGGCCAAGGGCAGTTGTGCCGCGATCCGCTGCTTCGCTTCGGTCCGGCTGAGACCGCGTGATTGCAGTCGCCGCAGGACATCGGCTTCAGGAGCGGAGACGCAAACAATGCCGTCCCATGGCCAGGTGGCGTGGCTTTCGAACAGCAGTGGAATCAAGAGAGCTGCGGGTTCGTTGCGTTGCCGCCGGGTGTCCATCCACGCAACCCAGACGTCGCGGATACGGGGATGAACAATGTTATTCAGTTGTGTCCGCTTCTCGGAATTCCCGAAAACGATAGCACCAAGTTTGGCACGGTCGATTTCACCAAGGGAGTTGCGGATGGTTTTGCCAAACGTCTGGATGAGCTCGTCATGCGCAGGTTGATTTGGACGTATCACGTCGTGGCCGACGAGGTCGGTATCAAGAACGCGTACGCCCCATCTTGTCAACAGGTTTCCGACCGTGCTCTTGCCGCAGGCGATTCCCCCTGTGATTGCAAATTGGGGCTGACCGTCCGAACCGCTCACGGCTTGGGCGTCTCCTCGTAGAGATGCTGGATGCGCTCTTTGAGTTCATCGCGGGTGATTTTTCCTTGGAAAAGCAGGGTGGTAAGCTTGTTGATGATCCGTTTGGCGGTGGGGTTGCCGGGGTCGTACATCGTGATGGTGCGTTCGGCGTAATCGAACGCGCGACTGTAGTCCCCCATCTCGAACTGGCGCCTCGCCATCGATGCTTGGCGCACGCCCATGTCGATATCCTGATGGGTGATGATGCGGAACACGCGAAAGCGATTGGCCGGATCGGCGAGCCGAACCGGCTTGAAGTAGCGCAGCGCGTTCGGGCTTCGTTCGAACAGCGTCACCATCGAACCCGGCTCGGCTTCGGTCAATCCTGCCATGTAGACTGGGCGGTTGTCTGGAAAGCGTACTGACTTTAAAATCTTGGTGATCGCCCGCTTGGCCTCCGCCGGTAGATTGGGATTTTTCAACATGTGTTCGAACTGCGCAGCACGGGTCCCCGCGTTCGCTCCGGGATGTTGGATGTAGATGGCCGCCCCCTGCTTTTGCGTCCATTCGTAGAAGTCGAATTCGACCCCGGCAGCAGTTTGGCTGTTGGTGGTAACGTAGAGCTGCTCGTAAAACTCTTTCACCTTGGCGCGGATGTCTTCCGTCTCGAACTTCGGATGCAGCACCACCGGACAGTCGGTGTAACCGGCGACCGAGGCGCTGAGCGGAAAGTTGGCCAACACAACGGGCGGCTCGGGCATGTTTTCGGCGAGCTTATTGACCGCGTCGACGACCTCAGCGAGCTGCGCGTAGTTGACGCCCGGCCGGTCGAGCAAGCCCGACTTGGCGGCTTTCGACTGGGCGCTTTTGACGCCGCCGAACGGATCGAGCAACGCCGTGAGTTCCAGCAAGGCGACGGATAGTCCGAGACCGATCGCGAGCGGAAAGCCAAACCGCCAAACGCCGACGTTCGTTTGATCCGTCGCATCCTGAGTCCCGCGAAGGTCTCCCATCGCAGCAATTCCTCCGCCGATTAGAGCGCAGAGGAAGAACACGGTGAACACGTGCATACGGAAGAAGAACACGAAACAAAGCCACGTAAAGCCGAACCAAAAAATCCAACGGACCGCCGTAGCGTGCGACTGACTGTGCATCGGCTGCGCGCTTTCTGAAGCCCCGTGTCTGCTAGTCGCGCCCCAGCGGGCGAAGCCAAATAAGTAGAGTCCGAACAAGCCACAGGACAGCGCAAATGCCGGCAGGGAAAGCGAACGCGGCAGGCGAAATCCAAGGTGGTCATTGAACAGCAACAACACAAGCATCAGGCCCGCCACCGAACCCAACAACACGCCGCGGTGCTCACGCGCCCGCAATGCGAATCCGCCCATCGCCAGCACGCCGGCGTAGAGCAGGTACGGAAACACATCGAACAAATGGTACCAAGTGCTCGAGTGGAGCGCCGGGGTCCACATCACCCGTTGCTCGTAGGACAACAGTTGCGGGTCTGCCGGCTTGATGTTGAAGTGTTGGATTTTGGCCGCGAGTAGCGAACCAAAGTGGCCATAGGATTCCCCGCCGCCGATCAACAGCCACGCCAAAGGCAAGAGCACCAACAACCCGTGCCACCAGCGGACCGGTCCAAGGCCCGAACGCGTTCCATCCGCTGCGGTTGAATCGCCGCGGCCACTGAACACCTGCAAGGCGAGCACCAAGGCGAGGCCGAGTCCGAGCAACATCGGCGCCGAACTGACGAAGCCGTGAGAACTCAAATACGGATTCACAAAACCGGCCACCAGCAAACAACCAAAGGGGATCCACCACTGCGCCGCGGTTCGAACCCGTTCGGCGGTGGACCCAACAGCGCCGAGCGCGGCATTCGGCACCAACAACCACTGCACTGCAAACCCGAGCACCCAGATCGCGACGACGAACTGCACCAGATCCCAATAGCATTGCGCCAGCGCAAGGCATACGCCAGAGCAGACGACCGCCAGCCAGAAGGTCCATCGGCCCGAACGCAGGTTCAGGCCGCTCCACGCTTGCGCCGCAAGAAACGCGGCCAACCAGGGGAGCGCGAAATTCTCCCGCGAGAGTTCAAGCCCGGTCGACCGGACCACCGCCGCGTAGCACACGGCAAAGAGCAAACCGGCCACCGCGCCGGCGGCGGCACTGCGCGTTCGCAGTCCCACCCACAACGCGAGCAAAGGGATCGTCAGGCAAAACAGCAGCAGCGCCGCCCATCGAAACCGGTTCTCGAGCGACCACGACCGCGGCATAATTTTGGCGAGCGCGACATACCAATGCTCGCTGCCGAGGCTATAAGTTTCGTCCAGCTTCACGCCTTTGACGCCTGCATTGACGTTTGGGCCAGGCTCGTTAGTGCCTGCCTCAGGGCCTGAATCGACGTTAGCGCCCGCCTCGACGTTCCTGCTGATTTCGCCGGTTCGGATTTGCGGGTCGACCTCCGGCAACGCACCCGTTTCATAAAGGATGCGCGTCTGCCGGAATTGCAGCGCTGACTCGTAAGTGAAAGGTACTTCTTTCCCGTTTTTCCAACGTTCTTGGACGGCAGGTTGGCTACGAAATACTTGTCGCCGGGTACCGACACCGATGAGGAAAAGAAGAACCAATCCCGCTATCATCAGCGAAATCGGAATCTTGTTAGACACGAAAGATTCCTATGAATTTGACGTCATAGTTGCAAGCGCGTACCGATTCTGAAGTGGAAAAGATGACGCATTTGCCAGGCTAAACGGTCGATATTGGTCGAAATCAGCTCCTGCTGGTTTGAAAAACACAAAAAATGAGCAAACGTTACATAATGAGCAACCAGTTTCGTATTATCCTGATTTTCTTGTCATTTGCGACAGTTCAAGCCCTTGGTATCGATCTCGACGCCGACGGCATGAGCGACATTTGGGAACGCGAGTTCAACGCCGAACTCCTCCAGCCCCAAGCCGACCAAGACGATGACGGCTTCACCAACCTCCAAGAGTCGAAGATTGGCAGCAATCCATTCGACCCCGCCGACAACTACTCGGTCACGCACGGTGTCACCCGCTCCGGTGATGCCGCCATCGTCTGGACCCCGCGTCCAGGAAAAGTCTATACGCCCCGCCTTAAAGCAACGCTCGAAGGCTCCTGGTCGGGCAGCGGCTTCCAGATCGGTGGCGGTCCGGGAGAGATGAAACTCGCCCTCTGTAGCGGCTCGGTCGTCGGTACCGAAGGCGCGGTGATGCGTGAGATCTGGACCCCGCTCGGCGGTACCTCGATCGACCAGATCGACGAAAACAGCAGCCCCAGTATGCGCGTGTTCCAGCCGAGTCTCGATATCGGGCCGAACTCCGGCGAATTTTACGGCGCACGTACTTCCGGCTTTATTACCCCCACGACCTCCGGAGCTTATACCTTCTGGCTCGCGGCCCGCAACGACTGCGAATTCCGCCTTGGCCCGACGGCCAACGAGACAAGAAACGTGATCGCAAGTATCGACGGAATTGATGTCGACCCGGGTGATTACCAAGCCGACCCGGCCCAGAAAAGCAGTCCCATTTTTCTCACCAAAGGCCTCCCACAAGCTTTCGAAATCATGCACAAGGGCGCCGGCGGGATCGACCACCTTTCAGTTCTCTGGCAAGGGCCGGGCATGCCCGCTCCGGTCCCGGTCCCCTCCTCCGTCCTGTCCGCCAGTCTTCCCCCACCGGTTCCGGTGCTTATTGGCGGCGGCCCCAAGTTGTTTTTCGCCCAGCTCGGCGTCGAAGACATCGACACCGACGGTGACCGCGTCGACGACTGGGAAGAAATCATCGCCGGCACGAGCCCCTTCGACCCGGAAAGCGGCACGCGCGACCTGGCTTTGCCGGTGTCCGACTACGTCACCGTCGGCAGGCAATACGATTTATTCAACACCATCACCGCTTCGTTTCGCCGCAGCGGCGTCCCGGTGAACAGCGCCCGTGAAGGAACGGCTGGTATCGTGATTTCGGTGACCCGTGATTACGCCTCCAACGTGCCGATCATGATCCCCTTCAACAACGTCGGTTCGGCCAAGCCCGGCACGGACTACACCACCCCAGCCGCCGAAGTCACCCTCCCGGCTGGTCAGCTTACCGCGACCCTCCCAGTAACGATTGTGCAAGACGCCTTCACCGAGAGTCCGGAGACACTGCAGCTCGTCATGCAGACAGGTCTCGAATACCAGACCATCTCGCTCACGATCACGGACTGATTTGAATGCGAATGTCGGAATGCAAGTTCCGAGAGTGGTTATCATCCTAGCGATGTTGTCGGATGTCGACGGGAATCATGCCCAAAAGAGTCTGCCGACCGAAAAGCTGTAACAAAGGTCGAGTTCCAGACGAATAATCGGGGAACAGCACCTGCAAATCCCTCGACTGCATCCGTTTGATCTTGAATGGACGACAAATTTGCGGCGTCCATTTTGAACAGACGACTCTTGCAGGGGTTTAAAACCGCCGTATATGGTAGGTCCAACGATATTATGAGTGACGAAAACGATTCTGAAGATTCCGGCAAAATGCCGGTCCGCGGCTTAGCCATCTGGCTGATGATTTTGGCCATGGTGGTTCTTGTGTACGCCTTGGTGGCCAACACGACGGACGTTGCCAAGCCGATTACCCTCAATGAGTTCCGCAGCCACATCGCAGATGGCACCATTGAGAAAGCCAATGCGGTTGAAAAACGTGGCAATATTATCATCAATGGTAAAATGGCAGACGAGGGCGGGGACGTCGCGTTCCAAGTCAAAGAATTAAAAACCGACGACCTGATCAAGGAGCTGCAAAATAATGACGCCGTCACCGGTCCGGTGCTGGCGGAGACCTTCATGCAAGACTTCCTGATCGGACTCGTACCGATCCTGATCGTTCTTGGTCTGCTCTACTTTCTGTTCATGCGTCAAATGCGCAGCGCCGGCAAAGGTGCGATGAGCTTTGGCAAAAGCCGCGCCAAGATGCTCACCCGCAACAAAAACAAAGTCACTTTCAAGGACGTCGCCGGCGTCGAAGAAGCAAGCGAGGAAATGCAGGAGATTATCGACTTTCTCCGCGACCCGAAAAAATTTCAGCGACTCGGCGGAAGCATCCCCAAGGGCGTCCTACTGGTCGGACCGCCCGGCACCGGTAAAACCTTGCTCGCCAAAGCAATCTCCGGCGAAGCCGATGTGCCATTCTTCAGTATCAGCGGTTCGGACTTTGTCGAAATGTTCGTCGGCGTCGGCGCCAGCCGCGTTCGCGACATGTTCGAACAAGGCCGCAAGAACGCGCCCTGCATCATTTTCATCGACGAGATCGACGCGGTCGGCCGCAGCCGCTTTTCCGGCATCGGCGGCGGACACGACGAACGTGAACAAACCCTCAACGCCCTACTGGTCGAGATGGACGGCTTTGACACCCAAGAAGGCATCATCATCATCGCGGCCACCAACCGGCCCGACGTGCTCGACAACGCCCTCCTGCGCCCTGGCCGCTTCGACCGCCAGATCCACGTCGATCTGCCCGGCCTCGAAGGCCGCACCAAGATTCTGAAAATTCACGGCAAGAAAGTTAAACTTGCCGCCAACGTCGACCTGTCAAAAGTGGCGCGCGGCACCCCCGGTTTTTCCGGCGCGGACCTCGCCAACCTGATCAACGAAGGCGCCTTGCTGGCCGCCCGGCGCAACGCCAAGTCGGTGCGTCAACGCGACCTCGAGGCGGCCCGTGATAAGGTGGCGTTCGGGGTCGAACGCCGCAGCCGCATCATCGATCCGAAGCAGCAGAAAGTCACCGCCTACCACGAGGCCGGTCACGCGATCATCATGGCCCTCCAGGAGCACTCCGAACCGGTTCATAAAGTCACCATCATTCCGCGTGGCCAGTCGCTCGGTTCGACCATGCAGTTGCCGGAAAAAGACCAGTACACCCAAGGCAAGAAACAGCTCGAAGCCATGCTGGTTGCCTACATGGGCGGTCGCGCAGCCGAAGAAATCGTGTTCGACGACATCACCACCGGCGCGTCCAGCGACATCAAGCAAAGCACCCGCATCGCCCGCGCCATGGTCTGCCAGTTCGGCATGGACCCGGAAGTCGGCCCGCAAGCCTTCGGTGAAAACGAAGAGCATTTGTTCCTCGGTCGCGAAGTCAGCCGTTCGCAAAGCCACAGCGAAAAAACCGCCCAGCTCATCGACGAACGCGTTCATCTCATGCTCCAAGGCAGCTATGACAAAGCCATGGAGATGCTGACGACCAATCGTCGCGCCCTCGACACGATGGCCCGTATCCTGCTCGAACAGGAAACGATCACCGGCGACGACGTCGACGACATTATTCGCTACGACCGCATCCGTCCCATCTCCGAACGCGACCCGGAAAAAGCCGCCGAGCTCGAACGCATGGCCGCCGCCGAAGCCGAAGAAGAACGACTCGCAAAAGAGAAAGAAGAACAGGGACTGTTCGGTGACGACTCGCCGCCGCCTTACCCGCCGCCCGATCCAAGTCCGGCGTGAGGCCTTGACAGGTAAGTGCCTAGGCAAGGTGTTCGGGTAGCCGGAACTTTGCAGGCACAAGCTCTCTGTCAGACAGAAAGGTTTCTTTCACGATGAGGGAATGGTCCATCCCTATCGCTTTGGTTAGCATCATCGTCTCTGGACTTGTGTTCATGCTCTTTGTCTTCCTGCTCATGGACGATTGGCATTGGCGGATCTATGCGGTCTTGGTGGCGGGCACCAATATTGTAGCCGTAATCTACATCCGATCCAAAGAGCCAAAAAAGTGAACTGAGAGCTATTCAAAGTCTCCGATTTACTTACTACGCAAGAATCGCTTTCGCCACTTTGCCGTGCACATCCGTGAGTCGGAAATCGCGTCCGGCATAGTTAAAGGTGAGCCGTTTGTGGTCGAGTCCGAGGAGATGGAGGATGGTCGCGTGCCAGTCGTGGATGTGCATTTTTCCGTCGACCGCCTCGTAGCCGTACTCGTCGGTGGCGCCGTAGCGTAAGCCGCCTTTGACCCCGCCGCCGGCCATCCAGGTGGTGTAGCCCTTGCTGTTGTGGCCGCGGCCGTCGCCTCGTTCGCCGGTGGGCGTGCGACCGAACTCGCCGCCCCAAATAATGAGGGTGTCCTCGAGCATGCCGCGTTGCTTTAAGTCTTGGATGAGGGCCGCGATGGGCTGATCGGTCTCGAGACAGTTGTTGCTCAAGTCTTCGCGCAGCTTGTCGTGCTGGTCCCAATTGCTGTGCATGACCTCGACGAAACGAACGCCGCGTTCGATCATGCGCCGCGCGAGCAGGCAGTTCTTGCCGAACTCTTCGGTCGGCGCCCCGCTCTCGACGCCATAAGCTTTGAGCGTGGCCGCCGACTCGCCAGAGTAGTCGAGCAGGTTGGGCATGGTGCTCTGCATGCGGAAGGCCAGTTCCATGGACTGGATCATGCCTTCGACCTCGGGCGAATGCCGATCGCGGGCGAGCTTGTTGCGGTTCAGTTGGTTGACGAAGTCAAGTTGTTGGCGTTGCGCCCGCAGGTCCATCGACTGGTTACGAATGTTCGGCACGGTGGGCGGGCCCGACGCGACTTGACGCCGTCCGCCGCCGCTGCCGACCACGGTCCCTTGGTTGTAGGCGGGCAGGAAGGCGCTGCCGAAATTGGCCTTTGCCTCGCCGCCGCCCAGCACGATGAAGCCGGGGATATCGGTGTTCTCGGTGCCGAGACCGTAGAGGGTCCAGGCCCCCATGGAGGGGCGGATGAACTGCACACTGCCGGTGTGACTCTGCACCACGGCCGGCAGGTGGTTCGGCACGTCGCAGTGCATGCCGTTGATCAGACAGATTTCGTCGGCGTACTTTGCGACTTTTGGGAAGAGTTCGGAAATCCACAGGCCGCTCTCGCCATGCTGATTGAACGCCCAGGGCGAACCGAGAAGATCGCGGCCGGACTTGCCGGGCTTGCCGTTGTCGGCATTCAGCTTCGGCTTGTAATCGAAGGTGTCCACTTGCGAGGGGGCGCCGCGCATGAACAGTTGGATCACGTTCTTGGCGCGCGGTGCAAAGTGCGGTGCCTTCGCCGCGATCGGGCTCTTGCTTTCTGCGAGAGCCTGCTGGGTTGCGAGGGAGGCAAAGGCGATGCCGCCGAGGCCAGATCGGAGCAGTTTGCGACGGGAAAAATTCGGGTTCATGGTTCGGACCGATTAATTGAGGATACGGAACTCGGCGCTCATCATCAGCGAATGGCAGAAGGCCGTATGGCCATCGATCAGCCCAATAACGGGAAGCGGCGGGGCCGCAGAAGCACCGCGCTGCTGCCCACGTTGTCCTCGGCGTCTTTGCGCTGCGGGTGCGGGTGCGAGCGCTGGCGTTTCGACGCGGCCCGCTTGAAAGGTCGAAATGAAGGTCTTGCTGGCCGCGAGTTCGGCGTCGGCGGGCATCCGGGAGTACGCGAGGAGGAAGGCGTATTGGATCTGCTTATCGAGGTTGTCAGATACTGCTTTTACGCGTTCGCCCATGTCCTTGGCGCGCTTCAGAACCAAGGGGCTGTTCATCAGGTGGAGCGATTGTGGGGCGACGTTGGTTTTGTCGCGCTTGCCAACGCTTCGGTTCGGATCATTCGCGTCGAACAAGGCGAGCGACTCCGGTTGGGCATCGCGGACGGACGGCAGATACACCGAACGAATCGGCGGATCATAGTGGGTCACGTGCTCCTTCGGCAGGCGCCGGCCAATCTTGTTGTCGCCGATCTCATGCACCTTCGAACCGTAGGGGCGTTCGAGGTCGAGCGTGCCGCTGGCGGAGACCATGGCGTCGCGCAAGGCCTCGGCGTCCATCTGCCGCGGGTTGGCGCGCCAGTACCCCTCGTTCGCGGGGTCGACCGCGTAGTTGGCATCATCGAACGCGGACGAACGCTGGTAAGTGTCGGACAGGACAATCGTTCGGATGAGCGTTTTAACCGACCAACCTTGCGCCACGAACGAGACCGCGAGGTGATCGAGCAGCGCGGCGTTCGTCGGTTCGAGGCCGTTGACGCCCCAGTTGTCGACGCTGCCAACTAGCGGGGTTCCCATGAGGTGCATCCACACGCGGTTGACCATGACCCGCGCCGTAAGCGGGTTGTCGTCGTGGGCGATCCAGTCGGCGAACTCGCGGCGTCCGCTGCTCTTGGCGGCGATCCGGGCCGGACCGTCGAAGTCGAGCACTTGCAGAAATCCACGTGGTACCAACTGGGCGACCTTGGTGACTTCGCCGGCTTCGAGGACGTTGGCGTCGCCGGGCGTCCCTTCGAGAACGCCCATACCGAAGCTCACGGCGGCGCCGCTGGGATCGAGCATCGTGAGTTCGCTCTGCGCCTTCAAGATGCGCTGCCTCATAGCGACGAGTTCACGCTTCTCCCCTCCCCCGTCGAGAAAGGCGTCGCGGTCTTGGCGCATCTGCCGGTTCTTCTGCATGAGGGCATCGAGCTCCGCCTTCTTATCAGCGTAGAGGTTGGCGTTGGCACCGGGCGCGTCTTGGTCAGCAAGCGGTAAAGAAACGAGGGTGGAGGCGCGGTGGTTCTGGAAGCCGGCGATGGTGCCCCAGAAGGTCTTGGTGCTGTTGAAGATGCCGGCGAGGGCGTAGTAATCGGTGGTCGGGATGGCGTCGTATTTGTGATCGTGGCAGCGGGCACAGGCGACGGTGAGTCCGAGGAACGCGCGGGTGGTGGTATCGATCTGTTCGTCGAGCAGGTCGGCGTGAAACTCGCGCGGATTTTTGTTCTCCTGCTTTTTGGCGCCGATGGCGAGGAAGCCAGTGGCGATGAGATTGCGTTGCCAGTCTGCCTCGGTCTTGGCGGGCAGGACATCGCCGGCGAGTTGCTCTTGGATAAAGCGATTATAAGGCGTGTCGTCGTTGAACGAGTCGATCACGTAGTCCCGGTAGCGCCAGGCGTAGGGATAGGTGTCGTTGACGTTGCCGGCCGACTCGGCGTAGCGGGCGACGTCGAGCCAGTGGCGTCCCCAGCGTTCGCCGAACTGAGGCGAGGCGAGCAGTTGGGTCACAAGAGAATCGATGGCGGCGCTCCGGTCCTTCTTAGCGGCACGGTAAAAGCCGCGTGCTTCTTCGGGGCTCGGCGGCAGGCCGGTGAGGTCGAAGCGGAGGCGGCGGAGTAATTGTAGGGACGAGGCGGGAGCGATCGGCTTCACCCCAAGTTCGGCCTGGTTGCGCGCGGCGAGGCTGTCGATGGTGTTGCTGCGAAAAGCGCGCGGCGGTTGGTAGGACCAGTGGGATTTTCCGGCCACAACATCGACGTTCGACACGACGGTGCGCATCTCGCGAACCCGCGGATCGGGCGCGCCCATCTCCACCCAATTTTTCAGCACGGCGATGACCGAGTCCGGCAACTTCGATTTGGGCGGCATGGCGTAGTCCTTGTCCGCGTGGGTGATGGCGGCGAGGAAGAGGCTACGTTCCCAGTTGTAGTTGTCGAACAGGGAACCGCTGCTACCGCCCTCGTGCATGCCGTTGCGGGTGTCGAGCAAGAGCCCGCCCTTGGACTGGGCCTCCTCCTCGGAGTGGCACTCGTAGCAGTACTTGATGAGGTTGGGCCGAACGTGGGTTTCGAAATAGTCGCTTTGAGCCGAAGTCAGAGGCTTGGCGGCTTCGACGGTGATCGGTTCGGCGTCGTTTTTTTTCTTCTTCCCCGGCTGGGCAAAGGCGCTCAGAGTGAACGCGAGGCTGACGGCAAGGAGGAGCGAAGTGAACTTCATCGTGGTCGTTTTGTAGGATCAACGGAAGCTGGCGAAGGATATTGTATCTTCAAATGATATTCTACAGAGCGACTCCAATGAAACTTCTGTCTTGGAATATTCGTGCCGGTGGCGGCACCCGCTGCGAGGGCATTCTCGACGCGCTCAAAACCCACGACGCCGACACGGTGATCCTCAGCGAGTTCCGCAACGGCAGCGGCGGCGACCGACTGCGTGAAGGCCTCGATATTCTTGGATACGACTACTTGGCCGACTGCACCGCGCCGGCCAAAGAGAACGCGGTGCTGATCGCGTCGCGCGAGATGTGTTCGGGCGAGTCCTTTACCGAACGCGAGTCCGACTTTCCGCATGCGATGCTGCGCACCGAGTTCGACGAGTTCGATATCTACGGCGTGTACCTGCCGCACAAAAAGAAACACCGCTGGTTCGACGTGATGGTCAAAGAACTCAAGTCCAGCGGCATCCCCTCGATCATTGCCGGCGACTTCAACACTGGCATCAATTACGTCGACCAAACGGGCAACACCTTCATGTACTCCGACCGCCTGCGCGACCTCGAACTCGCCGGCTACCTCGACGCGTTCCGCCATGTTCACGGCGACGTCCGCGAGTATAGTTGGTTCAGCAACATGCGCAAAGACGGCAGCGGCGGCAACGGCTTCCGTTACGATCACACCTGGATCCACAAGGACCTCGCCGAACGCGTGACCGTTTGCGAATACAGCCACGCCGAACGCGAGGCCAACCTGTCGGACCACTCGCCGATGATCCTTGTTCTTGATTGAGAAAAACGTTCGCTCGGAGTTATGAAGTAACGATTTGCATCCACCTCTCAGATCAGGCAGGAGCTTTAAAAACTGCAAGCCCGAGGCTCCAATGATCCAACCGACATACACATCTCTGCAAAAACTATTTGCTGATCGAGTTTTTCACATTCCGCGCTACCAACGATTTTATAGTTGGAAAAAGCAGCAGCGAGAGCACCTCTTCGAGGACATTGAAACACTTCACCTCCGTCAAGATAGCCGCGACCATTTCATGGCAACGATTGTGTGCTACAAAACGCCAGAGATCACAGAAGTAGGATCAAAGGAATACCGACTTTACGACATCGTCGATGGCCAACAAAGACTGACCACACTCATCATTATCTTGAAGTGTATTGAGATGGAAATTGACGATGCAGAAGAGAAAAAGGAACTCGCGCGCGTCATTGTAAAAAAAGATGGCAACCTGATCCTGCTTCAAACCAACAACGCAAATGATCGAATCTTCAACGCCTTCTTGCGCACAGGAAAGACACCGTCAAAAGACAATGTCACTACGCGCGCGGATCAAAATCTCCAAAGTGGCATCAAGCAGTGCGGTGTATTTGTAAAACGATGGAAAGCTGAAAAGGGAGATGTGATGTCGCTCTTGAAACTCGTAACGAATCGTCTGGGTTTCATCATTTTCGACACGGAGGATCGGCAGGCTGTATACTCGGTTTTCGAAGTGCTGAACAGCCGAGGGTTGGCGGTTGACTGGCTAGATAAATGCAAAAGCACACTGATGGAATGTGCCTACAACCAGAGAGCTTCGGAGCAAGCAGCTGACGACGCGATTAACTCGCTCCAGAAAATTTGGGGAGAAATCTATCGGGAAATTGCCAAAGAGAATGTCTCCGGTGATGAAATCTTGCGAGTCGCGGGAACTCTTCAATTTGGAGATCATCGAGGTAAGCCAAGACCTGCGGATATGAGTCTAGAGAGCTTTCGTAGCGCATGTGACACAGCGGACAAACCCCGACAACTCGCCGAATATATCTTGGATGTGGCGAAAAAACTTGTCGGCCTTGAAGCAGATATTTTTTACGGACCTGTAACCAACGTTTTACATGCACGAATCTTAGCCGTCGCCATTCTTTCGGCAGATTGCCTTACGCCGGAGGAGCGCGAGAAGGTCATGAATCAATGGGAGAGGGTCACGTTCCGAATTTTTAGTTTGTATGGTAAAGACTCCCGGTTCGAGGTGGGAACGTACGTCAGGCTTGCAGCAGGAATCACACGGCGCGAACCGGAAGCGGACCGCTATAGCAAGATCATGGTCAAACTGCGCGAGCTCGGAAAGGGCTATCCAATCAAAGAAGCGGTGAAAAGTGGGTTATCAAACTGCGACTGCTACAGTGAGCCGGAATTTGTGCGTTATGTTTTATGGAAATACGAGGAACACCTCAATTCTGCAGGTACGGTCGATCAACATGTACGGCAAAAGATCTGGGGAATGCGAGCGACCGACTCAATAGAACACATCTTTCCTCAGAACCCGAAAAAGGGAGGGCCATGGGACGGGAAAATGGCCAGCGAAGACGGCGGGGACATCGGTGACGAGGGCCAAGAATTGGTTGTCTCTGCCGAAGTCGACCGCATCGGTAATTTAGTATTGTTGCCGCTTAAAATTAATATTGGGGCGAGCCGCAAGGGGTTTCAGGACAAGAAGGCCGCTTACGAGGAACACAACGTACGCATGCTGAAAGAAATACTCGATGCTGGGGATTGGAATTTTCAAAGTATCGTCGAGCGTGAAAAAAGATTAATGGCCTGGGCAGAGACGCAATGGGACGACGTTAGCGACTGAACGAGCCCAGCAGATTGGAACCTAAAACCTAGTGGTTAACAGCCAGCGAAGACACCTTAAACAAAGTGGTAAAACTGCGAAAAACCGATCGACTGAAGCAAGCCTTCAAAAACTACACCGAAGATAAGAAGTGGAAATAATCTCATGTCCAAACAGCCTCCCCTGACACGACTCGTTCTCCTCCTGCTCACTGCGAGCCTGCTAACTGCAAGCTCGCACGCGGGCACTGATGCGGTCTTCGTCTCCGCAGCAAAAGACAGCGTCATCGTGGTGTTTCAGCAGGCCGACGACGGGACCTTGACTCGGGCCGGCAGTACTGACCCCGCGGACGCGGACGTGAAAGCACCTGGGTCCCTGGCCAAGCATCCGACGAAAAACATTCTCTACGCGGCCTTGCGCGGCAGCGGCAAGCTGGGCGCGTTCGCGATCAATTCAACAACGCTCGAACTTAATGCCTTGGGCGCCATCGATGCCGGTAGCGCCGCTTACGTGCTCCCGGATGCCAACGGAAAATTTCTTGCCTCCGCCTATTACCGCGACGGCAAAGTGATGGTGCATCGGATCCAAGAGGATGGATCGCTGGACCCGAAACCGGTGGTCGAACGCAAGACGGACGAGAAAGCCCACGCGGTCCGCTTCTCCCCCGACCACAGCCAACTGTATGTTCCGCACACCGGCCCCAATACGATTTTTCAGTTCGGCTTCGACGCCAAAACCGGCACGCTCACCGCGCTGGACCCGCTCTGCGCGGTCGTTCCAGAAGAAACGTTTCCGCGTCATCTTTGGTTCCATCCGACCCGAACGCATGCGTTCAGCTCGAACGAAAAGAGTAGCGGAATCAGCAGCTATCGCTTCGATCCGACAACCGGGTTGCTGAGCCATCAACAACGGCTGTCCACGCTCCCGACTGGATACACCAATCGTAATTCGACCGCCGACATTGAGGTTCATCCCAAGGGTTCGTTCGTCTACGTGTCCAACCGTGGCCATGATAGTATCGCCGGCTTTGCCATCGCCGACGACGGCACGCTGACTGCTCTCGGCCAAACCCCCACCGAGAAAACACCCCGCTCGTTCAACATCTCCCCCGATGGCCAGTTCCTCTATGCCGCCGGACAAGGTTCGGGCGCGTTGGCCGCGTTCCGGATTGGCCAAGTGACGGGCGCCCTGCGTCGGTTCGCAACCTACGACGACCTTGCTGGGGCGTCTTGGGTCCAATGTGTCCGCTTAGAATGAACTCGTTCCGACCGCTTTTCGGGTGAAATGTACCCGCTTGACTTCCATTCCCGAACGGGCACAAGCCCACGCGAACCAATCCATTCAAAAATGCCTTATCCTTTTCAAGAAATCGAACCTAAGTGGCAAGCCTACTGGGACGAACACAAGACCTTCAAAACCCCGGATTTGCCGGCGGCGGGACAGGAGAAAATGTACATTCTCGACATGTTCCCCTACCCCAGCGGGTCCGGGCTGCATGTCGGCCACCCCGAGGGCTACACCGCCACCGACATCACCGCTCGCTACAAGCGCATGCGCGGTGTCTGCGTGCTGCACCCGATGGGCTGGGATTCGTTCGGGCTGCCGGCCGAGGAACACGCGCGCAAAACGGGCGTGCATCCAGCCATCAATACCACCCAGAACATCGATACATTCAAGCGCCAGTTGAAGTCGCTCGGCTTCTCCTACGACTGGGACCGCGAGATCGCCACCTCCGACCCCGACTATTACAAATGGACGCAGTGGATCTTCCTGCAACTATATAAGAAAGGCTTGGCCTACATCCAAGAGGCGCCGGTGAACTGGTGCCCGGCCTTGAAGACGGTGCTGGCGAACGAGGAGGTAGTTGACGGCAGGTCCGAAGTTGGCGGCCACCCCGTCGTTCGGAAAAACATGAAACAGTGGGTGCTGAAAATCACCGACTACGCCGAGCAGTTGCTCGACGGACTCGAAGGACTCGACTGGCCGGACTCGCTCAAAGATATGCAGCGCAACTGGATCGGTCGTAGCGAAGGCGCCGAAGTCGACTTCGCCGTGTCCGGACACGACGACGCGACCATCCGCGTGTACACCACGCGGCCCGACACCTTGTTCGGCGCGACCTACATGGTACTCTCCCCCGAGCACCCGTTGGTCGACACCATCACGATCGACGCCCAGCGCGACGCGGTCAAAGCGTACCAACAGGCGGCCGCGCGCAAGTCCGATCTCGAACGCACCGAACTCGCCAAAGACAAATCCGGTGTCGACACCGGTTGCACCGCCATCAATCCGGTGAACGGCGAACAGATTCCCATTTGGATTTCCGACTACGTGCTCGTGTCCTACGGCACCGGCGCGATCATGGCGGTGCCCGCCCACGACCAACGCGACTACGAGTTTGCCAAGATGTTCGACTTGGCCATCGTGCAAGTCATCGACGGCGGTCCGGTCGACGAACAAGCTTGGACCGGCGACGGCGTCGCGATGAACTCGGCCAACGCCGACCTCTCGCTCGATGGCAAACCGGTAGCCGAAGCCAAGCAAGCGATCACCGACTGGCTCGCCGCGAAGAATCTCGGCGAACCGAAGGTGAACTACAAATTGCGCGACTGGCTGTTCGCCCGTCAACGCTACTGGGGGGAACCCTTCCCGATTGTGTATGTGAATGGTGAACACCATCCGATCTACGAATCGGATCTGCCGTTGATCGCGCCCGAAATGGAAAGCTACGAGCCCGGCGACGAAGGACTCGGTCCGCTGTCGCGTGCCACCGACTGGATGCAAACCACGCTCGACGGCGAGCCGGCCGTTCGCGAAACCAACACCATGCCGCAATGGGCCGGCAGTTGTTGGTACTACCTTCGGTTCATCGATCCGCTGAACAAAGAGAAGTTCGTCGACCCGGAAAAAGAAAAAGCCTGGATGCCGGTCGACCTGTACATCGGCGGTGCGGAACACGCGGTGCTCCACCTTCTATATGCCCGGTTCTGGCACAAGGTCCTGTTCGACTGCGGCCTCGTGTCCACGTCGGAGCCATTCCAGAAGTTGGTCAACCAAGGGATCATCTTGGGTGAGATGGAGTTCCACCTAAAGGACGCGGGTATCCAAGGACAGCTTGATAAGGGAATCGATCCTGATGATGTCGAAAAAAAGGGATCCGGTTGGGTGCTGAAATCTGATCCTTCCGTGAAGGTCACCGGACGGGCACACAAGATGTCCAAATCCCGCGGCAATGTAGTGAACCCCGACGACGTGGTCAGCCAGTACGGCGCCGACTCGCTGCGCCTCTACGAGATGTTCATGGGCCCGCTCGAACAAGTGAAACCATGGAGCATGGCCGGCGTCAGCGGCGTGTTCAAGTTCCTCGACCGTTCGTGGCGGACCATCGCCGAAGGCACCGTCAGCGACATCGAAGCCAACCCGGATCAACTCAGGATCTTGCACTCAACCATCAAGCGGGTCACCGAGGCGATCGAAACCTTGCGCTTTAACGTCGGCATCGCCGCGATGATGGAGTTCGTGAATGCTGCCGCCAAATGGGACGCCGTGCCCAAATCTGCCGCCGAGTCGTTCGTGCTGCTGCTCTCCCCTTATGCCCCGCATATTGCCGAGGAACTCTGGAGCCAACTCGGCCACAGCGAAAGCCTCGCCTACGAAACCTGGCCGGTTTTCGACGAATCCCACCTCGCCAGCGACACGTTCGAACTCATCGTCCAAGTGAACGGAAAACTGCGGGCTCGCCTACAAATTCCGTCGGATGCTGGGAAGGAAGACATTTTGACTGCGGCTAAAGCGTCAGAAGACGTCAAAAAACACCTCGACGGAAAAACAATTCGAAAAGAGATTGTGGTTCCGGGAAAATTAGTGAACTTCGTGGTCACCTGACTCTACTTTTTTCTAGGTATTTTTAACAGTTCAACCATTTCTCTTCTCAATGAAGTACAAAACGCTTATTATCCTCGGTATATCTGCAGGCTTTCTTGGAACATCTTTCTCGTTCGCTGATGAAAATAGCGACAAAGTGCGCGAGATCATCGAGATGTTGAGGAAACGCCAAGCTGGCGGTTCGGCGTCGACTAGCCAAACCACCCCACCAGCTCCGCCTGTGAGCTCCACTATTACCCCACCTTCAGTCTCCACGACGGCGCCCATCGCCCCTCCGGTGGTCACGACTCCTCCGACTCCGATCACTCCTCCTCAGGTCACTCCTCCGCTTCCGGTCACTCCTCTCCCTCCGGTCGTGACGCCCCCAGCTGCCGTTGTCAGTCCGATTACTCCGATTATTCCGCCGCCCACGACCTCGACGTCTGCGCCAATCATCCCGACCATCGCCCCTTCCACGACTGAGCCAAACTGGTCGCCACCAGACGTAAACACCACGACGACGGCGCCCATCCCTGGTCCATTTTCAGTGCCCCCGGACCAGCCTCCCGAAGTATTGTACCCCGCGAACAGCCGGAATCAGGACCTGCCAATCGCGCGGACGATACCGATCAATTCGGTCGGAGCCTCCACCGGCGTCGACATGACTTCCAAAACAACGACCACGACAGGCCAAATCCGCAACCGAAGCTTCACGCCCACGACCCAACGTAATTCGAGAATTAACATTCCGGTCATCGGCCAATCCCAAGGATCGGCCGGAGCCCGTAACCGCACGGTTTCGAACGTCACCGGAGATTCGTTTACAACGAGTGAGATCGACAACATCGAGCGCCGTTTAGATGCCGCCTTGAAAACGGCACAGATGGGGACGCCGAATCGTAATTTCAATCCGGTCGCACAGCCGACGGTAGCCCCACCACGACGAGCGATTCCGAGCGGACCGCGCCTCGCCCAGACCTTCCCCATTCCCTCCCGTCCTTCGACCGTTTCGGTCACGCCGGTGACTCCGCCTTCCAGCATTTCGTCGAGCTCGATGGTGCGTCCGTCGAACATTCCGGCAGGACCGCCGATTGCTCGGACCTTTCCGATTCCTCCGAAGCCGGCAGCGGTCTCGAGCACGATGCGCACGCTCCCGCCTCCGAGTTCCCGGCGGAACATTTCGACCACGACCCTCCCCCCGAACAGCGTAGCAAGTCGTGGCGGCAAACCAACACTCCCGCTGGCCCAAACGTTCCCAGTTCCTTCGCGTCCGGCGATGTCAGCCCCTGCAACCGGACCGATGCCGCAACCGATCGTTACCCCGCTGTCCGCCCTCGCTGACGGCAGAAACCGGATCTCCACTAAACCAGTGCGCATCTCCGAACCGACAAGCCCCGCTCCGGAAGTCGACCGGGCCAAACTCGAGCAGCTGTTCACCGATTCGCGTAACAAAGCCACCCTCATGGGTTCGCCCGGCAGCGACGTCACGTGGACCGATGCAGAATGGGAACAAGCCAAACCAGACGCTTGGCGTTACAATGGCGAATGGCAGCGCGGCACCATGCACGGTAAAGGCCGCCTCACCTACAAAGATGGCTGGGACTACTTTGGTGACTGGAAAGACGGCAAAATGCACGGTCAAGGCCACCTGACCTTCGCCGACGGTTCGATTTATGTCGGTGAGTTCGTCTACAACATGCCGCACGGCAACGGTACCATCACCTACTCCGACGGCGCTAAATTCGTTGGCGAATGGGCTGACGGTCAAATCTCCGGTCCCGGCGTTCTGCTGAACCCCGGCAATTAAAGGTCCAAGGCTCCACTCCCCCCCACCCGGCTACTGTCTTTCGTCCCTCCCGGGACGATCAGACCGTTCGACGTCAAAAACTGGAGGGCGTCAAAACACTGGAGGGCGAGGGGCCTTCCGAGCCGGTGCGATTGAGGACGACCGAGATGGGGCGGACTTTGGTTCGGGACTCATCCCATTCGTGTGGAATCAAACGAGCTTCGTCAGGCCGTCGGAGAAACGTTCGCGGTCAAACGCAATAATTCATCAACGGTCCGTTGCAACGAATTGGCGTTGTTCTCCACCACAGCTTTCGCGCGTTCGCCCATGGCAACGGCCCGAGCCGGATCGGCCACGAGAGCAAAGGCCTCGCTCAAGGACATCGGTGCACGTGGATCTTCGGCGATTAGTACCGCATCGGCAGCACTGAAATCCTGCATGACGCCGGGAAAGTTGCGCATGTTGGGTCCGACCACCACGGCTTTACCAAGGGCCGCCGGTTCGATCAGATTTTGCCCGCCTTTCCCGGTTGCACTCGGTAAACTTTTGCCGACGAACACGGCATCGGCCAGGGCATACCAGACCATCATTTCGCCGGTGGTATTGACCACCAGCACATCCGCCTCTTTGGCTCCTTCGGTGCGCAAGCGCGAACGGAGTCCGAGTTCGGCGAGTTCGCGCTGCGCTACATCCGCGCGTTCGAAATGACGCGGCACCAGCACCACCGAGAACCCACAATCCATGCCGGCGCGCGCCACCGCAGCAAACTCGCCTGGCCAAATTGAACCCGCGACCAAGGTCGGCTTGTCTGCCAGTCCGGTCTCGCGCAACACCAACCGTGCCGCGTCGACGGCGGATGGTTCGGGCTGGACGACGGTGCCATATTTCATGCTGGGGATCACCACCACATGATCCGCCGGCGCGCCCATGGCTTGAATGCGTTCGGCGTCTTGCTGGGTCTGCACAATGCACCGGTCGATGAGCGGTAACACTCGGCGAGTGGCAAACCGGGCCTTCATGTAGCGCGGAAAAGAGCGGTCACTGATCCTGCCGTTCACCAACGCGGAGGGGATACCGCGCTTGCGGCAGTGTCGCAACATGTTCGGCCAAAACTCCTGTTCCACCATGATGATTGCCCGCGGCCGAACGAGGTCGAGCACGCGTTTGACGACCCAGGGCGTATCCACCGGGAAATAAATGGAGACATCATCGGAGTGCCTGTGTTCGAGCGCGACCGCGGAGCCGGTCGAGGTCGTGACGCTAAGCACGAACTGCACTGGATCCGCCTGCCCAGAATCGGCTCGTTCGCGCCAAGCCGCCATAAAGCGCAGGGCCAGTCCAACTTCGCCGACACTCACCGCGTGCACCCAGACACGCCCACCGCCCGCCAGTCGTTCACGCACTGGAGGACGATAGATGCCGAAGCGCTGAGCAAAATCCTTGCGGTACCCGCCGCGCCGCCACATGCGCCAAAAAAAGCGCGGAATCAGCAGGAGGTAGACAGGAACAAAAATCAGATTGTACAACAGCCAAAACATCAAGGTGGCTGAGTGCTCGCTGGTTCGCGATTAGTCCAGAAACTTACGACTTACGGTCGGGAAGAGGGAAGATGGAAGATGAAATATCGCGGCGGCGCCATTCGCCATCTTCCACCCTCCATCTTCTGGCTGAAGGCCAATCAGGGAAGAACCGCGATGGACTCGCTGGCGGAACCGCCCTGAATGCGTTCGCGGAGCCACTTGGAAACGCCGTGCCATGGCGGTCTTTTGGTCACCAGCATGACGGACTGACCGGGTAAGAAAGGAGCGGGTTCGAGGAGTTTGAGTCGGATGAAGCGGCCACGCGGGGTTTTGGTGGGCAGCATCGAGAGTTTGGCCTCGAGGGCGACGATATCCGGTGCGAGTGATGCCACGCGTGCGCGATAGTAGCCGTCGTCATGTCGAGTGTTGCCAGAACGAACCAGCCATTCCTGGCCGATCTCGGGCTGGTACTGGGAGTTCTGATCGAGAAAGGCGACCAACATGTTGTTGTTCGTGAGCACCATCGTGAATAGTGGCTGTCCAGCCTGTATGTACTGGCCCTGGGGGATGTTGACGATGGAGACGATTCCTCCACTGGGGGTGCGGACTTCGCAGTTTTCGATCTGGCGTTTGAGTAGGTCGGCTTCGGTCACGATGTTAAGATCCTCAAAGAACTCACCGGGTGAGAGGATGGCCTTGGTCTGGCGTTGTTTCTGATCGTTCGCCCACAAGATTTGCTGGTCGAGATTCTGGAACGTGACCGGATAGAGATCGATCGTTTTGGCCAAGGTTTCACGACGCGATGCGAGCGATGTGGTGGCTTGCGGTTCGAGCAGGCCGGCGGAGACGAGGGGCGTGAGTTTAGCGAGTTGTTCGTCGATGGCTGCGATTTCCGACTGCGCTTTGCGCAGTTCAATGGTTTTTTCGTCGCGCTTGGTGCGCGCGTCGAAGGCAAATTCGGTGAACGTCTGGCCGACTTTGAGCGCCTCCAATTTCAGATCGAGCGAGAGCTTGGCTTGGCGGTCGCGGAGCTCTTGGTCGTCGATACGCGCCACGACTTGGCCGGCTTGGATGGTTTGCCCGGGGACAACGTGTAGTTCTTTAAGGATGCCAGTTTGGGTAGAACCGACGACCATGTCGGTTTTTTCGACCATGCCGGGCAGCATGCCACCGCTGCCGCCGATCATGACCAGCGCAGCGACTGCGGCAATCGCCAGCAACCAGACGAAGAACGGCAGCTTGGTCTTGAGACGACTGAACATCACCCGCGGATGGAATCGTGAACTCCGGCGCATGGGTTAAAGCTCCACTGTCGACCGCTGCATCATCAGATTGACGTCGTTGAGTTCGTTGAGTTCAGTCAGGCCCTCGATCAAATCGGACTGATAGGACGGGTCTTTGAGACGGATCTGATAGGCGTATTCAATATAGTCGCCTTGCACGGCCTCGCGCATAGCGACGAGCGTGGTCGAACTGCAATACGAGTCGAACATCTCGAAGATGCGGTCCTCGCATTCAGATTCCTTGGCCATCATGAAGCGTAACAGGCCTTCGAAATTGCGGCGTGAGGCAAAGGGTGACCAGTGGAGATAAACTGCGGCGAGACTGTACATGGCGCAACCGATGCAGGCGGTGACGATGGCACCCGCACCACAGGCGATGCCCATGCAAATCGAGGCGAGCAGAAAAATGATGTCGCGGGGGTCACGGATCGGCGTACGGAAGCGGACAATGGCGAGGGTACCGAGAATGCCGAGTCCGGCGGCGACGTTGGAGCCGATCGCCAGGATCATCGAACAAACGATCACGGATGCCAGAATTTGGGTGTGCACGAACGAGCGGGAGTACGACAAGCCCTGATAGGTCCAGCGGTAGATCGCACAGATCACCGAGGCGAGGATGAAGGACATCAACATGGCGGCAGCCGTCATTGCGGCATTGGGCGCGCTCGCCACATTGAAAACGGAGGGATCCATTGTGTGTTTCTCCCTCTAGTACCAGCCGGTGCCTTCGGCATCGGTGTAGTTTTTCGAACCGGTGAACAGGTTTTCGGCGTCCATCGCCGAACTGTATTTGCAGAAGCCGGTTTGAACGAGGCTGAATTCGCGGACGCAGTCGACCATCCAAGTCGGCACTTCGTTGAAGGTTTTCAGTTCAAGAATCACGCCGGCATAACTGCGCTTAAGACTGTCGTGAGTGTCAATCGGCCACCAGCTACCACCTTCCGGAAACAACTCGAAATTCTTGCACGGGCGATAGCGGATACGTCGGTCGATGGTGACCCGCGCGTATTTCTCCTGCTTGCCAAAGTAGGATTCGCGTTCGTAGCGAATGATTACCTTTGGCACAGCTTGAATTTGGTCGGTGAGACGGATGAATTCGAAGAAGGCCTCCTTCTCCGTGTCGTTTTTAAAACCGAGATCGAAATGGCGGCCGAGGAGAAGATCTTGCGACCAATCTTTCCATTTAATGGTGCAGCGAGATTTTACGATCGTGTGGGCGAACTTGCGTTTGATCTCGAGAAAAACCGGAATGCCTTTCGGCTCGGTGCCGTACGTACGGATGCGCAGTTTAAAGCGGTTGATCCGTTCTTCGGCTTTGGCGTAGTGCAGGCTGAGATCGTCGGAATCGAGTTGGATGGTGCCGACCGTGTACTCCGGAATATCGCCGACTCCATTGGGATCTGGCAGGACGAACGGTTCAATAAATTCTCTTAGTGCGGGTATGACAGATTCCGGGACGATGTATTTGCATTCCCGACGCTGCAATTGCATCGTCTTGGACGCTTCTTCAACTCGTGATTTGATGTTTGCAATCATGGACAAGGTTTGGATCCCAGTACCGCTTTTTTCCGTTTAAATGAGCTTATAAAGTTGTAAACTCAGGTTGTTGATAATTACTTGCAGTTGGCTGTTTTGCAAATTTAAAAGGGGAATCAACCGGCAGGAATTGCGAGGGTACCATCGAAAAATTCGATGACATGGCCGGCATCAACGAGCCATTTTAGGGGGCCAACAACGGCGGCTTTTGTCGCTTGATCGACGTCTTCCGATCCCCGCAGACCGACAAGAAGTTCGGCGCGGCTGCATCCCGGATTGGTCTTGAGGTAGTCGAGTACTTCACGGATTTCGGGCAGAACATTTTCTTCTTTTAATGCGTTCGGTTTCACCGAGGTGACGAACACATGCGATTTGCCGGCGCGGAACATGGAGAACCGCATGTGTCTGAAAGCGGGCCGTAGCGCGAAAGAAATGGTGAGCGGGAAGCGGCGTTCCTTGCCGAGAAAGCTGTCGACGGTTCGGCGCAACACACTGTCCTCTAGGTGGTAGCGAAGCTTGACGGGGAAGATGGCCTTGCGCGTTTCTTTAACAAGTCGGTCGGCACGTTCGTGGAGGAACTCCAGTTCGGCCTCGTTGCGGCTGTAGGTTTTGATGCCTTCAGGCAGCGGCGGAGGTTCCGGTTCCGGTTCGGGTTCCTTGGGAGCACCATCTACAGCAGCCGGTGCAGTTTCGGCATCGGGTGCAGTTTCGGCGTCGGCCCTAGGAGCTTCGACCTCGGTATCCGGTGTCGCTTCGGGTGAAGCTGCTTCGGCGGTCGCTTCCGGTTCGGGGGCGGCTTCCGGTTCGGGCGTAGCTTCGGGTTCAGGTGTAGCTTCGGGTTCAGGTGTAGCTTCGGGTTCAGGCGCCGCAGTGCTTGGGGTTTCTGCATCGTCGGTTTCTGTACCATCAGCACTCGCCGCATCGCTGGCAACCTTTGGAGCCGCACCGGCATCGCCAGCAGCAGGCGCATCGGCGGCCTTGAGCATGGCTTTGAGATCGCGTTTGGAGACGTAAACGCGTTTTTTGGTTTGGCTGGTCCGCCATTCCTCGACCACGTCTTCCTCGTGAACTTGTTCGATTTTGCGCGAGAAGGCCTCAGGGCTCATCTTGCTGTAACGCTTCGAACGCAACGTTTCGAGGGCCTCGCGGTAACCGTGCCAGTTGGGCGGGCCAATCAGCTCACCGTTAATAGTGCAGCGCCCGACACAGGGAAATTTACCATTGGGCGGCGGCACGTCGATGTGGCGCTCCTCGTATTCTTCATCCAAGCAACGTTTGACGATATATTGCAGGCAGGCGTTGCGGGTGAGGAACGGCACGCCGTTGCTTTTGCAGGTATAAAAGGTTTTCCCCTTATTTGCTTCCGTGTCCTGCATGGTGAATTTGGCGAGGATGAACTCGTCTTTCTCAGCAAAGCGGGTGGCGATGTCGATCAGCGAGTAGGCCCGTTGAGACTTGCGCAACACGGCGACGACTTTGTTTAAACGGTCGCGGTCAGGAAGAAAATCCACTTTGACGCCGATATCCGGGATCGGTTCGCGCGGGCCTCGGCGATTGCCGCCGCGACGGTCTCCACCGCGTTGACCTTGTCCGCCGCCACGTTGGCCTTGTCCACCACCGCGTTGGCCTTGTCCGCCGCCACGTTGGCCTTGTCCGCTTTGTCCGCTTTGTCCGCCTTGTCCGCTTTGCCCGCTTTGTCCACGTGGGGCCCCTTGTCCTTGGGAGCGCTGTCCGCCGCCTTGTCCGCCGCCTTGTCTGCCGTCTTGTCTGCCGCCTTGTCCTCGGCGATCACCGCCGCCTTGCCGTCCACCGCCACCGCCTTGCCGGCCACCGCCGCCGCCGCGCCGGTCGCCTCGGCCACCGCCGCCACCACGGCGGTCGTCGCGTCGTCCACGTCCACGACGCTCGTCGCGATCGTAGTCTTTACCCGGTTTGATACCGGTGATCTTGGGTTCGTCGCGCGCCCATTTGGGCACGAAGTTGAGATCAAGTACGAGGTCTTCGAACTTGGGTGCTTTGTTTTCGGATGATTTTTCCTCCATAGGAGCCGGTGCTTGTTATTTTCTGCATGTATGAACGACTCACCTGAAAGATCAATGTCCGATCTTGCGATTTCAACATCGTTCGAGCAAAGCCGACGCAATCACTACCCTCCAAACGAATCACGACAACGATGTACCACGACCACGACAACCCCACGCGCCAACTGGAAAAATACTCTTCGGCTGTCTCTCTCGCGGACATGGAAATCTTTGTCTTTCCGGAACTGCTGTTCTCGTTGGTGCTCGCAAATACGATGTCGCCGGTGGTTTGGAAGTGGCGCGAGGACAAGTGGTTCGCAAAGATCGACAAGATGTCACCGTACAAACGGGTGCTCCGCCTGAAGCAGTTCATCATGGACAACTATGAGTTCAATCTTGATCTGGACACCTGGGGACTCACCACCAAGGAAGCCGAGATCGACCGATTTCGTGAGTTTATCGACATGGATATTCTCAGCAAGTCCAACGCCCTGTTTGGATACGAGGGGGACAAATATTACTTCGACCTCGATATCCGCCGTCACTTCGGCCTCGATAAGTACAACTCCAACATCATCCCGTTTTGGAAGACGGAGACGGTCGAGGCGATGGACGCGTTCGCAAATAAAGAGGGCTACCGGGTTGGCGCCGGCGAGTGTGTCTCACTCTCGACCCTGTACGCGGCCGCGCTGTATGTGATCTGCGAAATTCCCTTCGAGGACATTTACTTGCTCGCCACCCCCCTGCATTCGCAGAACTTCGTTCGAGTAAAAGGCGGCACGCTGACCAACAACCGCCGTATCGTCACCAAGAACATGTGGTACAACGGCACCGAACTGACCGACAAAGCGCAACGCGCTCTACGCAATGAGCAGGTCACCATCGTCGCCAACAACACCGGCCACGTGCACACCATGTACCCGACCGCAAGCATCGACCGGGAGAATTACGACACGTTCGAGCAAGACCTACGTGCCTTTCTCCGCACCACGGTCGACATGGATATCCTGGTAAACTTCCTGCGCAAGCACGACGAAATCCAGTCCTGCTTCCAGATCAAGCAAGCCTATCACGGGAAGTTTCGTTATATTGAAGCCGAGAAAGTCTACGCGGCGGAACAGACTTCCTCGTTTCGAGTGAATCTCGATACGGTGGAGAAACTGCTGGACGAAATGGACGAGTACGCCTTCTACGCCGACCCGCTGCCGGGCCGGATCATCCTCGGACGTCTGGACCAATTCTTTCAAAAGCACCCCGACATCGACCTCAACCGGCGCAAGGATCTCGACAAACTGCTGAGCGAATTCGCCTGCACCTGTGGCGACACCATTGAGATTGGCCGCAAGCTGCTCGAGTTTGTCCAGATCGAACCCCGCCTCCCCCACCCCGGCAAAACCTTCATCCCGTCCGACAACATCGACTTGCCAATCGGTCTCAGCCGCGAGGAAGTCATCGCCAAGATCGAAGCCTACCGAGAGACACACCCGGTGGCCGACCTCGCCTTCTATGCCTACCGCGATCTGAGCAAAACGGACTGGGAACCCTTTTTGAAGGCCGCATTCGAACGCAACCCAGCCAGCAGCGAAGCGACACGGGATCTGCCACTTGGCAAACTCGTCGAACACATCAACGCCATGGCCGATGACTCGATTTACGAGGGGCCCCGCTTGGCCCAGCCGGATGAGGTGTGGAATTTCGAACGCGGAGACGGCGCCGAACGCGTGCTATTACTCGTCAACATCCTAATTGCACGCCGCGCCGAGAATGTCCGCTTTGAGATCCTTCCCGATCGAGCGGTAGTGGAGTGGAACGGCGGGGAAATGAGCCTGCCGAGTGGCAAGGGCTTACAATACAAGTAGCCGAACCAAATAGCCGAACCATGGATCTGGCCGCGTACCCATCGGGCAGGTCTTGGCAGCCCTTGCATCGCGGTAGAGGGTCGCGTGGCCGTCTCCGATTATAGTGAGACGATGCGGCATTAAAATGATTGCTCCTTAAACAGTTCAGCGATAGGAGATTATCTTAGATGTTGACGCGGTTTGGAATAGGATCTTCATGAAAAAATTGACGAATGCCTTGGTTATGCTTTTGGGATGTTTTGCGTTTCTCGCATGCATCCCACCCACTGCAATGGCACAAAGAACCCTGCGGAACATCGATCCGCCGCCGCCGACCCCGGTTGCCCCCAACACCTTCCCGCTGGGCTATCTCAATATTAGCCTTAGCGACGGGGGCCAGATCGAACTACCCGGCGGAGCGTTCCGGCTTACCGCCACGAACGCCGTCACTGGTGCCGTTCAGAATAATATCGACCTCGTTTACGAGTACCACAGTTATGTGACCACGCTCAATGGCACCTTTCGCTTGAACGGCCGATATGTGGCCGGAGCAAACGCTTCATTTGCCTCGAGTTTTGGCAATTTTACCGGATCCAATGGCAACCGGATCAATTGGACTGCGGATACCACCTTGCCGCTCGGCGGCGACCGCATGACCACCACCTATTCATTCGACGCCGCCGGTGGCTTGCCAATCGGCCCCATGATTTTTCACCAGTATCTCGACGAGGACGTTCAGGGCTCGGGCAATGACATCCTGCTGAGCGCCGGACTCGCCTCGGCGGGGAACTTGAGTTTGTTCACGGTGGACAACATTAGTCTGATCGGCGTCAGCCACGGTGGCGCTCAACTCCCCCAGCAGGGGCTGCAGAACGCAACCTTCCTTGGCTGGGCGGCGGACGCGTTCCCGTTCCTGCGCAGTGAGATCGTCTCCAGCGGAATCAATTTCACCACCAACGGAACTTTCAGCACCATAAATTATTCCCCGACCGGCACTGTAAACACCGACCGGCTAGCGCCGCTGGTCAATCCTGAGGTCGGACCTGCCTTCGGACTCGGCAGCCGCGACCCGTCCTCGTCGATCGCCTACAGCATCGCCCCGTCCGCAAGCGAGGCTGGATTCAGCACCTATCTCGGCGGACTCTCGGGGGCGGAGGACACCTTGCCCAACCTCGTCATGTCCAAAACCGTTACGCCGACCAACGCCACCGGTTCAACTTTCGTTGACTACATCCTCACGGTCAACAACGTCGGAGAATCAGCGACCGGCATCGTGGTGGAAGACAATTTCCCATTTCAGTACTTCGACGCTGTGACCTCCACTGATACCAATGTCATAATCGATTCCTTTGGCGGTGGTTTATTCGGCGGAGGTACCGGCATCGATTGGTTTATTGCCTCACTCGGACCGGGGGAATCCACCTCGACAGTGATCACCGCGTTGACCGAAGACGAAGTCACGCTCTCGGGACTACTGCCGCAGGGGACCACTCTCATTGTCAACACCGCCAGCGTGAGCGACGACCTGAGCAACGGCCCCGACGCCAATATCTTTGATAACGAAAACACCGCCGTGCTCGCGCTCGAGGTCGACTGCCGTCCCGACATCATCGGTTGCCCCCCGAGCATGGATTTTGGCTGCAACCCCGACTTCACCGCTAACCCACGGCCCTCACTTGCCCAATTAGAAGCGGGTCTGTTTGTGTTCGGTGGCGGCGTTCTTGGCCCCGTGAGTATTGTCGACACCGGCACCTGTGCGCGTTCGATCACCTATACCTGGGTGGCGTCTAACAGTTGCGGAAACACCACTTGCGAAACGGCCTTCACGTGGTTCGAGATTGCCGGTCCGCCGGAACTCGTCGCTCCAATTCCAGCAGAGTACCAAGACCGAACCCTCGTCTGCGGCGAGCCGCCGGAGCCGCCGGACCTCCTCGATTTCGCGTCGAATGTCCTGACCAATTTCTGCAACCCGCCGATAGGAGGCAGCGCCACTCAGACTCTCGTCGTCGTCGGGGGCATCACGAATGACGTTCGAGTGTACACCGCGATCGACGGCTGCGGGCAGAGTATTTCGTTCACCCAGACGGTGACGATTGTTTCGATCGCCTTGCCCGACGTACAAATTCTGTCTGGTCCGAGTAATTTAATCCTTGGCTGCAATCCACCAACCATCCCGAACCCACCCGATCTGCTCAGCCAATTCGTGGTACAGGACGGAGTCGCAGGTGTCGTCAGTGTGGTGACCAATTTCGATGGTTGTAGCACAGCCATTGATTACGTCTTTGAGGCGACCAACACCTGCAGCAGCACCCAATACACCCTGCAAGTTTCCTTTCTATCCGATGTGGATGCCCCCATTCCGGCCGCTTCGGGCCCCTTCGCAGACCGCGTTTTAGCCTGCGGGGAACCATTGCCGGCTCTTGATCCCCAAGGCTTTGGTTCCAATGCGATTGTTGATGTATGTGATGTGAGCGTGACAGCCGTCGAGCAACCCGGCACGGCGGGTCCGGTCTACCAGCCGATTTTTTACATCTACACCACAACAGATGTTTGCGGCAACAGCAGCATCTACACCCAAACGCTGCAACAAACGACGAGCTTGGATGTTCCCAGCATTGATTGCGTCAACTTTCTCGAACTCGGCTGCAACCCCGCGAGCATTCCGGATGAAGCGGAACTTATCGCGATGCTCAACGTCGCGGACGGCGTGGTTCTCACCCTGTCCAACACGACCAGCGGAACTGCCTGTCAACGCGAGGCCAACTGGATGTTCCGCGCCACCAACGGTTGTGGCTTTGTCGATTGCGCCGTCCTCGTTCGCTGGGCGGACCCGAACGGTATTGTGATCGCCAATGTCCCCGCCGGCTTAGAAGACCAAATTCTCAGTTGCGACGCAACACCCCCTGCCCCCAACCCCACTTTGTTTCTGACCGCGTTGCAGGATGCCTGCGGACAGGTGGACGTGAATGTCACAGTTAACACTACTGCGACAACGGTACGCCATATCTACAGTGCCTCTGACGAATGCGACCAATCGGTGGAGTATAGCCAGACGTTCACCAGCGTGCCCGACAACGATCCTCCGGTACTCGAAAACCTGCCGACCAGTCTCACCCTGTTCGGCGACGCCGACTGCAAACTGGATCTCCCCTTCCTCGCAGTTCGGGGCATGGATGAATGCGATGGCGAAACGATCGTCACGCAAAACCCGATTCCGGGAACGCAGATCATGGGCCCCGGCAGCGTTCTGATCACCTTTACCACCGAAGATACGAAAGGCAACCGCACGCAAACGACGCGTCAAATCCCGGTGAGTTGCGGCGTCGTAGCCGACGGAGCGATCAGCGGGATGAAGTTCGGCGACACCAACGGCAACGGGGTCCAAGACAGTGACGTCGTGGTCCAAACACTTGATCCGACGATCGTCATCTTGCTGGATGTGTCCTCCAGTACAGTCCAGTCGTTGGCCAACTCTCCGGTGGGCGATCTCAACAACGACGGCCTAGCCGGCACCACCTTGGACGCCGAGATCAGCGCGCTCATCGACTTCAACGCCAGCATGCAATCCCTGCACCCGAACGCCCAGATGGTCTTGATCCGCTTCGACAGCATTGCCGAGACAAGCGTCTTTGGTGCCGGGCGCTCGACCCCGCCGGGGGCCGCGTTCAACGCGGCGCTGCGCACCGTCACGGCGCAAGGCGGAACCGACTATGGCGACGCCTTCGCGCAAGCCAGCGCCGAACTCAGCGCCTTGGGCGCCTTGCCGGCCGCCAGCACCGTTCTGCTGGTGACCGATGGCCAAAGCGATCAGCCGTTCAACGCTCAACTCAGCGCGCTGCAAGGTCAGACGAGTTCAATCCAAGCGTTCGGACTCGGCCCCATGATTAACCTCAGTGCGCTTCAATCCATCGACCCCGGCGCGTCCAGCAGCAGTAGCGCTGCGGCTCTTTCGGCCGACCTCTTAGCTGCGTCCATTCCCGACAGCGGTCCGGTGAACATCGGCGAAGGTGGCATGGGCGGCATCACGATCTACCTTGACCTCAACAACAACAATAATTTCGACGGCGGCGAACCCAGCACCGTCACGGCAGCCGATGGGACTTGGCAAATTAACAATGTGCTCCCAGGCGGCTACATCGTTCGTGAAGTTGTGCCGACCGGGATGACCCAAACCTTTCCCGTTGGCGGCAGCCACGCCATCACGCTTGGCTCCGGCGGCACGGTGTCTGGTCTTGATTTCGGCAACGCCGGTTCCAGCAGTGGCGGTGGCGGTCCGGATCCGGTTGTGGGCAAACTCCAAGGTCTGGTTTGGGCTGACGGTTCCAATAACGGTAGCCCGGACGACGAGAACTTGTCCGCCTTCGCGCAGGCGGGCATCACCGTGCTGCTTCAGACTGCGAACGGCATTCAAATCTCTAGCACCACCACGGGCAACGACGGCCGGTTCTGCTTCGAAAACCTGCCGGCGGGATCGTATATCGTCGCTCTCGATGAAAGCACTGTCCCGCTCTCCTTCCCCAACCGTTCCACGCCAACCCAAACCAGCGCGACGATCTCCGCCACTGCGGTTCCCGACATTTTGTTCGGGCTGGTAGCCGAGGAAACCGCCGTGGAGTTGGAAAGCTACGTCATCGCTGACGGCAGTCTGGTCTGGATGACTGGCTGGGAAGACAACTCGCTCGGCTACTACGTCGAACACTCCGGCGATGGCATCAACTGGACCCGCGAGAACGAGCAGCTGATTCTCGCCGTTGGTCCGGCTCGCTACGAGACCACAATCGACAAAGCCGGGTTCTACCGCCTCATCGAAATCGAGAACGATCTCAGCACCACCGAACTGGATACGATTGGATACGCCCCGCCCGTCGGCGAACCTACCCGCACAGTGTCTGCCGCAGGAGGCATTGCCACGTTCGAAACCGACGCGACGCACGACACTTGGCTGGTCATCGGACTGCGCGAAGGACACGCACTGATGGATACGCAGGACGGGACCGACCTCCGACTGTTTGGCGAAACCTTGAGCGATGGAACCGCGGCCTATTTTTCCTGGCCCTCGGGACGAACGATCACTGCCAAGTAAGGTACCCCACCGGACGGCGAATAAGATCTCCAAAGACCGCACTAGCGCGTCACGACCTGTTAGATACTCAAGATGCCAATCGAACACCCGCCCGAAGTTGAAGCTATGCACGAGGCACTCGCGCTGATCCCGCCTGAGTGTTACGAGAACCCGAGAAATGTCGGCCTGCGGTATGTGTTCCAAGACCTTGCCCTCTACGCGCTCGGCGTCATCGGCTTGATGCTTACCGACCACCCGCTGCTGCTCGCCCTCCTCTGGGTCTACACCGGCGGCATCATCGGCACCTTGTTCATCATCGCGCATGATGCCGCGCACGGATCCTTGTTCAAATCCAAGAAGCTCTGCCGCTGGGTTGGCCAAGGTCTGATGCTGCCCGGCTTCCACGTGTACAACGCCTGGATCTACGGACACAATCAGGTGCACCACGCCTACACCTGCAACGAGGAAAAAGACTTTGTCTGGCATCCAACCAACCGGGCCGAGTTTGAGAGCATGACCCCGTTCGGTCGCTTCATGCACCGGATCTACTGGTCCGCTCCCGGCACCGGCATCTACTACCTGATCGAGATCTGGGTGAAGAAGATGCTGCTGTTCAAAGACTTTCCCAAACGCCAAGCCGCCAAGGTCGCCAAGGACCGGGCCATCGTCTACACCTTCATGCTGGTCTCGGCCATCGTCCTGATCGGTGCCGGAACCCTGCTCGGCGGTTCGGTGGCCTACGGATTCTGGTTGTGGTTCAAAGTCCTCATTGTCCCCTTCCTGCTGTTCAACTACGCGATGGCGATCACCATCCACCTACACCACATCCATCCCGACATCCCATGGTTCCACGGCGACGACTGGGATTATCTCAGCGGTGCGCTGAGTTCGACCGTGGTGAATGTTCCCCGCTGGCTGAATTTCTTCACCCACAACATCTTTGTCCACATGCCGCACCACCTCGATTCGCGGGTGCCCTTCTACAACCTGCCCAAGGCCGCAGACGCGCTACGCGCCAAATACGGGCACCAATACCGCGAAGTACCGCTCGATGTGCTCGACTACTTCCGCAACACCCACGCGTGCAAGATCTACGATTTCGACGCGCAGCGCTGGATGAAGTACAACGAACTGTAAAAAACACGTTCGATCCTCGGATTGAACCATTTGGTGGCTCAAACCCTGTTCTTTTGGAACAAATTCGCCAAAATGAAGACATTCGTTTGAAAATGTGGGTTCTCAGGGTAATAAACGCCAACAACTACGCGTAATACTTCTGAGAGCAGTTTAGGGACACCAACCCACAATATATAGAGCAACCGACGACGACGCCAAATCCTCACACATACGTGAATGATATTCCCCGCGAAAATGTCGGACCGAAGCACATGCAGCGCTTTCTCAGTATTCTTCTTCTTTTGGCCGCAACTGGCCTTGGTGCACACACTGCATTCGCGGCTGAGGCCACGCTAAACCTTGATAGCAGCATTCCGGCAGACGACGCGTCTTTCTCCGACGCGGTGCTTTGGGTTCGGGTATGGGAGTACGATCCAAAACTCTCGGACGCCGGTGCGAAGAACGTCGCTGATACCGAAGTCGAAGAATGCTCCCATCAGATGGGCGTGGGTTCGATGTTCAGCGCGACCGTGATGACCGATCTCAAAGAAGGCATGGGCTATTACGTGACCTCCGAGATCTTCCCCAACGGCGAGAAGAAACGTGGCGACCGGCTCTACTTCACAGACGGCTTCAACATCGTATTCGCCGGTGGTGGCGATGACAACCAGTCGATCGAACTGCGTTCGGCGAAATAGCCGGAGGAATCAGTGATCGGTCAATCAGTGATCAGCGGGATTTCAAGACCAGCAGGGCGCCGATCAAAAGGATGACAAGGGTAAGAGCAACGTTCGGACAGATGTTCGGATTCAATCTCCCGACTTCCATTTTTTGAGTCCTTTCAACTCGCGAAGTTCGTCACACAACCACGTCTAGCGAAAGCGCTTCAGTTCGCTCGGCTGGAAGGTCCACTCGGGCGTCACAATCTCCGAACTCGGATCGAGTTCGTACCAAGGCGACAACGGTGAGTCCAAATTTTTGAGCACGTGGATGTCTTGGGCCGGGGTATAACTCTGCGCTAACAGGTAGATGGTTTTGCCACGCGCATTTTTGGCCATGTCGAGCACCATCACCGCGTGACCAGGATAGCCACCTTTGATCAGCACATCACCGATCTGCATGTCTTCCAACGGCACCGACTTCATCTCCTGCGCCAAGGACGCGCTGCCCGCGTAAGCGAACACGATGTTCATGTAATTTCGGAAATTCTGATACCCGTTGTCTGCGGGTCGCTGCTGCTCCCAACTCACCTCGTTGCGGTCGATGACAGGTCGCCAGCCTTCTTTCCATTTGTTCCAAGCGCAGGGATCGCCGCTGGTAAAATTAAAGGTGATATCGTCGAAGCGACCTGCCTCAAACAGATACTCGCCACGGATCCGCATGAGCGCGTCCGCGCATTGCTGCAAATCCCGTTTGCCGACATCAATATCCAAGACGGCCACGTGCAAATCTTGATTGGATTTGAGGGTGCCGTCGAACAGACGGACCTCAGTGCCAAGTGGTTTCAACGGCAGGCGTCGACAATAGTCGGTCATTTCACCCGACGCGGTCACACGCAAATAGCCAGCCGGCACAGAGAGACTGGCAATGTTGCCGCCGGGACCAACATCCGCACCCGCCAAACCGGAGTCCCCCGCCTTGCCATTGCCTACCGGACCGGGCGTCCGAACGAATTCAGTTGGGCGAAGCGAACGGTCGCCCGCTGGTTGGCTGGTTTCGTAGGCGCTCTCGTCGAACTCCCCCGAGTCTGGCTTGAGACTGAACACAAACAGACCAACAATCACTGCGGCCACCAGAAGCAGGATGAGTTTGATCGAGCTGGTTCGATTGTCGGGTTCGTCGTACATCTTGTTCTCTGTCCTAATCTTAAGACCGGATTCTATGCACGACTCCGCCCATCTGTGGCAAGGTTTTGCCACCCGACAAGCGGGCGAAGTCTACAGAATGGTTAGCCAAGCAGGGATTCCACCGCACGCCAGCGTTCGGGAACGGCCGCCAAACCATGGGCGGCCCCCATCACCATGCCCAAGGCCAAGCCGCGAGCGCAGTTGTCGCCCCCGGCGCGCGCATTGGCCATGAACGCGGCTTCCAGATCGTCCCCGTGGCACAAGAGAACATATAAAACGGCCGGTAAAGCCTGCGCCAAGGGGCAGGCCCGCCCAGTCTCCCCCACCGCAGCAATCGGGTCGTCAGGTAGTTTGCGGGCCAGTTCTTGGGCGCTGGCGAGCATGCCCTTATAGTCGAGTTCAGGATAATCGATTCGCTCCGAACGAGCCAAACTCTCCGCCACCGAACCGGTCTCCATCGCGCCCAGCGCCAGTTCGGCCAGACACCAGCCGGCCGACCGAACGGCGACGCCCGCATGGGTGAGGGCCGTCTGCCCGCTGATCGCGTCGAACAATTCCTCGCGCCGTTCCGGTCCGTAAAACGCGACCAACGGTGCGATCCGCGCCGCCCCAGCGAGTTCGTCCGACGCCATGGCTGCGCCTTCAGCCAAACGGTGCTTGGTCGCCTTGTCGACATAATCGTGGTAGTCCGGCCACATCGCCAGCCACTGCTCGGACCAAATCTCCGCCACAAAGCCGTTGCGGACGCGCAAACTGCGGTGCAAGGCGAGCGCTTGATCACCGACGTGCGACACCTCCCCGGCCCGTTTATTGGGATGGTAGGAATCGGGTGCGGGATTGGTAAAATCGGCGACCGGTTTAAGTGCAGTCAACTGCGCGGCATCGTAGATCCAATGAACGCCGAGGGCGAGAGCATCTGCCGCCAAGGAACCAATCAAGCAACCGATCGCCTGATCGCTCTGGCTGGCGGAGGGAGGATCGTTCGGCACCATCGTTACCACCAAGGGGTCGGACTATTTCTTGAACTGATTCAGCAAGGTTTCGCTGCGTTCGGACAAGCTGAGAAAACGGTCGCTCAACTCTTTCGCCTCGCTCGGCTCCATCGTTCCGGCGGCCTCGCGGTTGGAGGCATACCATTTGCGAGTGAACGCGGCGAGGTCCAGTGTCGCGCGCGTATGCAGCGACTGCATCTTGTCGGCATTCCCTTTGGCTGCGTCGATATTGCGTTCGTTGCGCACGAGTTTTTTCTTATAGTTGGAAATCAGGGTTTCCAAGCTGGCTTTGTCGGCACCGGCCTTGGCTTCTGGGGCAGGCGCGGGACTGGGAGCGAGCGCAGGCGCGGGACTGGGAGCGAGCGCGGGGCTCGGAGCAGGTGCGACGACCTCCTCGGGCTCGGTGACGGCGACGGCCGGACTGGGTTCGACCACCGTTGATCCGGGATCGGAAGGCGGATCGGCGGGGATCTCGGTCACTTTTCCAATCGACGGCGGTTCGGGATCGGTGACGACACCATTGGGAACGTCGGAAATCTCAAAGGTTCCAGCTGGATACGTTTTAGCCATCGGAATGCCATCGGGTCCTTCAACGGCAACCGGTTCAGGATCAGGTACGACCACCTTCACAATCGGCTCCGATACGGGGCGCGTGACCGGCGCTGCGGTGACAACAGAAGACGTTGTCGATCCGAGGGCGGGCGGGTAGGTTTTTGCGATGGGTAGCTCGGAAGTCGACCGTGAATTCACCGAACGCGTCTCGATCGGTTTGGTCACGGCGTTAGGCATCCGCATCGGCTTCGAAAGCGACCTTGTCGTGCGTCCAACCGAACTCGTCGTCGTGGACGCGGCGGTGCTGCGGGTCCCCGTTTTACTGGCAGCAACATTGCTCCTGACTGCAACTTTACGACGGGCAGCCACAGCTTCCGACGCCGCCGTCTTCTTCACGATCGTCACAGCGGATTTCGGTGTGGGGATCGTGGGAACTTTGGAAATCGAGTTCGACGCAGAACCCAAGCCCGCAGCTTTCGTCGCCGGGACGACAATTTTTTTCTTCCCTGGCAAATAGGGTTTGGTCGAATGGCTCGCACATCCGCAAGCCAGTCCTAACGCGGCGCTCAGCGCCACCAATATCATTCCACTTGGTCTCATCCAATCATCCTTATCCGAACGCGCTCCCGCGCGTGTTGCTCTGGGTTACCCTACAAACGGTTCGCAGTCCTGACTTATAGGCTCTACTCACAGTCTCTAGTTACAGTCTCTAGTTACAGTCTCTAGTTACAGCCTCTACCACCAGACTGGTGATGGGGCCGAAGTAGACGTGTCTCGTCGTGCCCTTCGGAGGCGTAAAGTGCAAGTCTATGAAGCACGTTTTTACCAGAACAACGGCCGCACAATTGTGCCTCATAAATTTCCCCCCTTCTTTCAAGCTTGCCTGATGACAGCACAACAGAGTAGGTCGTCGCGCCATGAACACAGACATTCTTACCGCTGCTGCCGCACAAGCCCGAGGCCTTGCCATCGACGCCGTCCACGCTTGTTCCTCAGGCCACCTTGGCCTCCCACTCGGCTGTGCCGAAATCGGATCCGTCCTCTACTCCGAGCAACTTCGCTACAACCCCGCCGAACCCAAGTGGCTCAACCGTGACCGCTTCATCCTCTCCGCCGGCCACGGTTCCATGTTCATCTACACGTGGCTCCACCTTGGCGGCTACAACCTGTCGCTCGAAGAATTGAAAAACTTCCGCGTCCTGCACAGCAAAACCCCTGGCCATCCCGAGTTCGGCGAAACCGAAGGCGTCGAAGCCACCACCGGCCCGCTCGGACAAGGCATCGCCAACGCCGTCGGCTACGCCCTCTCCGGCAAACGCGCCGCCGCCCGCTACAACACCGCCGACCATACCCTGTTCGACCACCACGTTGTCTGTCTCCACGGTGACGGCTGCCTGCAAGAAGGCGTCGCCAAAGAAGCCATCGCCTTCGCCGGCCATACCGGCCTCGACAACCTGATCCTGATCTACGACTCCAACGATGTCACCCTCGACGCCATGGCTGCCGTCACCCAATCGCAAAACACGGAACAGTATTTTGCCTCTCAAGACTGGAACGTCGTCACGATCGACGGACACGACCACGCGGCCATCAACGACGCCATCGCGAACGCCAAAGCCTCCGACAATGGCAAGCCAAGCGTCATCATCGCCAGAACCATAATCGCCCGCGGCATCCCCGAAGTCGCCGGCACCGCCAAAGGCCACGGCGAAAGTGGCGCCAATTTCGCCGACTCCGCCCGCGCCGGACTCGGCCTTCCCGCAGAACACTTCTATGTCTCCGACGACGTCCGCGCCCACTTCGCCGCCCGCAACGACGCCGCCCTCGAAGAATACACCGCCTGGGAAGCGACCTACGACGCCTGGTGCAACGCCAACCCCGAACTCGCCCAAGAACTCAGCGACGGCCTGGCCACCTCAGTCCCCGCCGACTTGATCGACAGTTTGCCCGAGTTCGACGGCGACTTCGTCAACGCCACCCGCGGCGCGGGCGGTGTGGTCATCAACCATCTCGCCGGCATGGTGCCGCAACTCCTCACCGGTTCGGCCGACCTGTTTGGTTCGACCAAGAACTACCTCAAAGATGAAGGCGACTTCTCCGCCGACAATCCCACCGGCCGCAACATCTGGTTCGGCATCCGCGAACACGCCATGGGCGCCATCTGCAACGGCATCGCCTACGACGGACTGTTCCGCGCCTCCGGCGCCACCTTCCTCGTGTTCGCCGACTACATGCGCGCCTCCATCCGCCTCGCCGGTCTCGCCCACCTGCCCACCACCTTCATCTTCACCCACGACTCCGTCGGCGTCGGCATGGACGGCCCGACCCACCAACCGGTCGAAACCGTCAGCAGCCTGCGCATCATCCCGAACTTGGACGTCGTCCGCCCCGGCGACCCAGAAGAAGTCGCCGGCTCCTGGATCGCCGCCCTCACCCGCACCGATGGCCCCACCGCCCTCGTGTTCAGCCGCCAAAAAGTCATCACAATGACCGGTCGTTCGGCCAAAGAGCGCCGCGAAGGGGTCCTCAACGGCGCCTACGTCATCCACAAAGAAAGCGGGGATCTGAAAAACATCATCATCGCCACCGGTTCTGAACTCGGCGTCGCCCTCGAAGCCGCCGCCGAACTCGGCGACGGCACCCGCGTCGTCTCCATGCCCTGCATGGAGCGCTTCGAACGCCAGTCCGACGACTACAAAGAAAGCATCTTGCCCGCCGCCTGCACCAACGTTGTCGCCGTCGAAGCCGGCGTCTCCGGCCTGTGGTACAAATACGCCAACAAAGTCGTTTGCATCGACCGCTTCGGCCTCTCCGCCCCCGGCGACACCGTCCTGTCCGAACTCGGCATCACCAAAGAAAACATCGTCGCCGCTCTCAGCTAAGGCCGTTCGAAAGACGCTGTTGCGAAAAGCCTCTCCATCCGGAGGGGTTTTTTTGTTAAATCAACCATCTCAAGAGATTTGCGCCAATATGGCACATTGCGGCCCTGTTTTTGGAGATGGCCTGTCTTGTTCCAGAGATGGTCTGTCCCGCTTCGGAGATGGTCTGTCCAGCTACTGACATGGTCTGTCCCTGGTCTGTCCCCGTTCAAAGATGGCCTATCCGGAGATGGTCTGTCCCTGTACGAAGGCCTGTCTTGTTCCGGGAGATGGTCTGTCCTGCTTCGGAGATGGTCTGTCCCTGTTGGAGATGGTCTGACCTTGTTTCGTTGGTTGATCGCTCCGGCGATTCCATCGGAGATGGTTTGTCCTTCTTGAGGGTTTTAACCTAGACTGGCCAAACGATGCGCTTCCTACTCGCTGCCTTCTGCCTGACCCTCGTTGCCGGATGCCAAAACGAACCCGCGCCGAGCGCTCCAAGCTTCCAACTCGACAATGGCTTGCGGGTCAGCTTGATGCCGTCAGAAGCTGACAGCGACCGAACCTGCCTACTTGTCCTATATGACATCGGACATCGCTCCGACCCTCCAGGCCAAAGCGGACTGGCCCACCTCATCGAACATCTCTACGTGACCGCGGCGACCGGCCACGTGCCGAGTCGAAGCGCTCTGGACTTCGACGCCGCCTATCCGCTCGGCTGGAACGCACAGGTGGGCGATGACTATACCGTGCTCGCCACCGTGTTCGAACCCGCAGCCCTCGTTGAAGAAATTCGCGACGCCGCCGAGAGGATGCGCCATCTCCAGATCACCCCGGCCGGCCTTAAAAGAGAACGACCCCGAATCGAGACAGTACTAAACAGCATGTATTGGGGACCTCCTTCCCTCGCGTTTTTAAACCATGGTCGCGACCGCACCGCCCCACTCCCGAACGCGGGCCAGCGAGGCGGCAAGATAGCAGAGATCAACCGGCTGACGCTTGCAGATATTCGGCTGCGTCTAGACCAGTATTACAAACCCGCAAACGCGCATGTGGTTCTCGCCGCGAGATGGAGGCGGATCAGGCCGAACAACAGATTCGCGCCGCGTTCGGAGCGATCAACGCCGGCAAACGACGACCTGCCCCGCCGCCGCTGGCCGCCCCAATTGCCGGACGCCACCCTATCGACTATCTGAAGGGGCTCAGCGTTGGCCTAAGCTACCGCGCCCCCGAACCCGACCATGAGTTGTACCCCACTTTCCTGCTGCTCGCGATGCATCACCAAGTCACTCAGTTCGGCAACGACCGTCCCGAATTTCGCTGCAACTACATGGCACTGGACGATCCCCGCTCGTTTCACGTGCGCACCGATATTCGAAAGGGGGAAGCGGACAGCGCCGCGGCAAAACGCCTTCGGGACGCCCTGAATGCAACCCTGAACAAACCGCTCTCCGCCGAACAACTGGTCCAAGCGAAACGCATGCTCTCCACCTTTGTTTCTCCCGAACGCGCATTGACGGCAAATCGCGGCAGGAATCCGTACTCCCCCGCCTTTGCTCTCGCCCGCCTCGACCAAATGGGCTGGAAAGGCAACGACCGCTCCGAACGCTTAGAAGAGGTGGACGCGGCGCAAATCAAACAAGTGGTCGAGACCTTCTTTGTGGCAAACAACGAGGTCAGGGTGGAGGGCACTCGGACGAAAGACGGACTGGACTAAATGCGCCACAAAACCGTTGCATGATCCTGCCCGCCAGTTCTTGATCGCGGGCATGTGGACCGCGTTCGAAGATGCCCAACGACAGCTCGGCATTCCCGAACTCAGCGTCGCCCGCCTCGTTCGGGGACGTGGCGGTGCGGACGACCGCTGGCATTTTTTTGGCGACCGCGACCGGCGTTACCCGATCGCCTCCGTGACCAAAACCTTCACCGCGCGTGCCGTCGAACTCGCCGGGATCGATTTCGATTCTCGCGTCCGCGATCGACTCCCCGGATTCCGCCTACACGACCCGCGCGCCACCGAACGCATGACCGTGCGCGACCTGCTCTGTCATCGTTCGGGATTGCCGCCGCACACCTGGGCCTGGGTGTTCGCCACCGAACGCCGCCGCGACTGGATCGCCCGCCGACTCGCCCACCTCGAACACATCGGCCCGCACGACAACGCCTACCGCTATTCCAACATCGGCTACGCCATCGCCGGCGCCCTGCTCCCCGAGGATTGGGAACGCTTCATGCAATCCAAGATCATCCGCCCGCTCGGACTCGACCACACCACCTTCATCGGCCCCAACTGGCACAAAGGCAGCGAGGTCGCCCCACCCCACAAAGCCGGACGCGGCGTCGCCCCCTTCGTCGCCCACTCCGCCCACCTAATCAGCCCCGCCAGCGAACTCATGTCCACCGCCGGCGACCTCACCCGCTGGCTCGACCACTGGCGCAGTCCAGCCGCCGCGAACACCGAATGCACCACCTCGCAAATCCGCATGGGCGGCCCCGACTCCAAACGATGGTACGCCCTCGGCTGGCGCCGAGAGAAGGACCTGCTTTGGCACACCGGCAGTTGCACCGGCTACAGCGCCATCATCGCCATGCGCGTCGGCGGCCGCGACGCCATCGCCATTCTATGCAACCAGCACGGCGTCACCCGGGCCCTCGAGAAGTTGGTTCGTGGCGACCCCGTCACCGCCGCCGACCGACCCCGCGCCCGACCCGCCCGACCGCCCGCCGGCAAAGGCCGACCCGCAACCGGCTTCACCGGCACCTGGACGCATCCCGGCTACGGTACCCTGGTCATCGGATCCGATGGCAGCGTGCGCTTCCACGATACCCCCGCAGGTAGCATCATCGACAAGACCTGGCGCCTGCAACCCTACGATATCGACTTCAAACTCGCCATCCACGCCGACCAACTCGCCATCCCGCTCGAACCCCGCCTACCGCCGATAAAATTCCGCAAACAAGATTGACCGCACGCCCAAAGCGGGTACGTGCAGTGAAGACCACTTTGCGGAGAGTTGACAGAGCGGCCTATTGTGCACGCTTGGAAAGCGTGTGTGCCTCACGGCACCGGGGGTTCGAATCCCTCACTCTCCGCCATTCTTTTAACCCTATTTTCAT
>ENA-ORXR01000614-ORXR01000614.1-marine-metagenome-genome-assembly--contig:-NODE-614-length-46054-cov-5.958349_pt1 | contig 46054 bp, 39 predicted proteins | sample MGYA00237866_ERZ511479 | MGnify/ENA metagenome assembly ERZ511479
GGTTCGGTGACCGGCATCGCCATGTCCCGTCCCGGAAGCGCGTCGTCGGCGCTGATCATTTGTGTCTTGTCCTGCCCAAAGCCAAAGATTCCCATGGGACAAGCCTAATTGGATCCTTTCGGGATACGGGGGCGCTACTCGGAGAGGCGCTTGTGGGAGAAGCGGAAGACAACAAACTCGGCTGGGCGAGCGGCAGCCACGGCAACTTCGATGATGACCAGACCCAGTTCGATCTGCGCTTCGGTCATCGTCTGCCCCAGGCCCACGCGTACGCGATACGCCTCATCGGGGGAGTTGCCCGCCAATGCGCCAGCGGTCCACAGGCCGTTCAGGTAGTTCTCCACCGACGCCCGGATACGCACCCAGGTGCTTGCGGTGTTCGGTTCGAAGACCGTCCACTGGGTGCCTTGTTCGATCGAGTTTTCAATGACGTTGAAGAGGCGGCGCACGTTGACGTAGCGCCACGTCGTGTCGGTGGTCGCGTTGCGCGCCCCCCAGATGCGTCGACCGCGGCCGGGGAATGACCGGATGAGGTTGACCCCGTTGGGGTTGAGGAGGTCCTGGCGACGTTGGGTGTAGTCCTGGTCCAGACCAACTATCCCGTTGACCCGTTCGTTGGCCGGTGCCTTGTGCACGCCGCGAGCCGTATCGGTGCGAGCAAACACGCCCGCAATGTGACCCGACGGTGGCACCCAGAGGAAGCGCTCCGGGGCGTCACCGTCGAGGTTGAGAATGCGCACATGTGGGGCATACGCCGCGGCGTAAATGCTGTTCACATTTTCGAAGCGCCAGTCCACCAGGTCCTGGTCGTTACTTTCGCGCGGCGTGTCGATCACGGCGAAGCGTCGGAACTGTTCGGCATGGGTGGTGAGCGCTCCGATGACCGAACCCTGGAGGGCGGGGTTGTCGAAGGTCAGCGCGTCCGGGCAGATGAGGATCGCGGGTTCGGCCAGGCGTTCGAGTTCGCCGATTCCGCCAACCAGGTCGTTGGCGTCGGCCACGTCGGAGGTGCCGGTGGAATCCACGGCGGCCTGAACGGGGACGGTGTCTGCAGCCAGGGTTCCGCTGGTGGATCCGCCGCTGACGGTGATGAGCGTGGAAGCTTCATTCACCAGTCCGTCTCGCAGATGATTGCGGCTGTGGCCCTCGGCGATGGTCAGGTTGTCAAAGGTCTCGACAAATCCGCCATCGTTGACCGTGAGCGCAAAGCGTTCGGGCACAATCCGGGTCTGCTGAAAGGCGTTGGCCAGTCCCGAACGACTCGTCCCACTGGGGGCGATATCGGTCCCGACCTGGTAGCGCGTTCCGCCGATTGGGGTCACATCGGTGATCATCACGGTGTTGCCGAAGTTGACCGTGTCTCCAACCGCCGGCGGTCGCGGCGCGGTGATCAGGGCCGAAGGGTCCGCTCCGGGCAGAAACTCAACGCCGGTGAACGTTGCGGTCAGGTCGGCTTCGTCCACGACGGTGAACGCCGCTCCGGCCTTGGTTATCTCCACGTCGCCCGGCGTCAGGTTCAGAACGGCGCCGTCGGGAACCCAGGAGAACAAGGTTGCCAGGTCCAGGAGCGTGGGATTGGTGAGGTTGACGTCCTGCTCAAAGAGCGAGAGTCGAACCGGAGCCTGCACCTGAACGTCGCCGGTGGCGAGCTGGCCCCCGCCCGGCAGCGAGAACGAGCTGGCCGCTGACGACCAGCGGGCAACCTGGCCATTGGAAAGGACCAGTTGATAGCCGTCCTCCAGGTCGTCGCCATCAAGGGCATCTGCCGGTATGTCCAGCTGAGCTGCGGTCACCTCGGTCAGTCCGGCCGCGTTGAGGGAGCCGTTGAACAGCACGGTGCGGGCGGCGTTGGCGCCGCCCACGACGTCGGTTACCGCCGGCGTGGTCTCCATGCGTGCGCCTCCGTTGCTCTGGGCGTCGACCGCGGTCACGTGGGTGTAGCGCAGTGCCTGGCCCGGAACTTCGATACGGATCAGGTCGCCGACCCCGATGCCATTGCTGGTGGCAAAGTCGACGGCGGTTCCGCTTCCCGAATCGGTGATGAAGATGGGCGCCCCCGGCGCAAACGCCAGCGTTGGCCCGGTCCCACCGAGGGTGAGAACGTTGCCCGAAATCGCGGTAACCGCCCGGGTGGCAGGCGTACCAACGCCCACTTCGTTGTCGATCCGGAGGCCTGCGGCTGATTCGACGGTCACCGTGTTCAAGGTGGTGTCAACGGCAACAATGGTTGATGACCATGGTCGAGCAAGGCCGCCGCCGGTGGACGGCGTGACGGTGAGCGTCATGTCGGCCGACCAGGCCCCCGGGCTGGCAGCCGTCACCGTAAAGATGGTGTCTCCGTCAGAGTTCTGGATCAGCCATCGGCTGCTGGTGGACGGGTCCGCCCGGATGATCCATGCGGCCTGGCCGCCGTTCTCGAAGAAGCCGGAGATCGCGGCCGCGGTGTAGGAGCCGTCCACCGGACCACCGAAGCGGTCGATGAACTCGCCCCATCCGGTGACCCGTTGCGGGTCAAGGACCGGTCCTCGAGACGTTGATCCAACGATGGCAAGCACGCTTGCCGAAACGCCGGCGATGGGTTGGGGGCCCGACGGGACCTCTTGGATGTAGACGCCGGGCGACTGGTAGGTAGTAGTCACTTGGTTGCTCCTATGGCTCGATCACGGTGACAGCCGTGGTTGTTCGATATGACGTGAGTTGGAAGGTGGGTGGAAGGGCCTCGCCGCTGCGAAGGATCTCGAAGCGATGGAAGCTCGGGGTGAAGGTGGTCAGGTCGGTTGCGTAGGTGCCGGGCGTCGCGGTTTCGGTCATGGGCCGGGAGGCGCTACTGGTCAGCGCGCCAACCACCAGGTCCTGGCCGGTGCTCGGCGCGCCGCTGGCGGTGAGCAGGCGAACCTCGATCTGCTGTGCGACCGGGTCGAAGGTGTGCGCAATCTCCTCGGCGTCCAGCGCAACGTTGAGTGCCCCATCGGTGTCGAGGTACAGCTCAACCGACGGATCTTCGATGGACAGAGCCACCTGCGGCTGGACCTCGGGTGCGGGCTGGTCCAGCGGCCCGGCAACGACAACGTCCCCGTTGAGCACCGCAATCGACCACTCCCGCGGTGCATCCACCAGCGCCGCGGCCAGGCTTGGAATGGGCGCGTTCGAGATGGGATGGCGAACCACCACTCGATGGATCAGGCCGCGGGTGAAGGTTGAAAGGAGGCGAAACTTTCTCATGATCGAGCCCACTCGCCGTAGTTGATTCGCTGCTCGGTGATGGGCGGTCCACCCCGGGTGGTGGGCACGATGGGAACCGCCTCGACCTGATAGAAGAGCGATAACCGCATGGGTCGGCTCACGCCGGTCCAGATCTCATTGCGTTCTTCGTCGGTGGGGGACCACATGCGGATGGCCAGCCGGTCGACCTGATCAGAAAGGGGGGACGGCAGATCGCTTGCCGGGATGATCGGGTGCGAATGAAAGACCTGGATAAGTCGGTCGAGCCGGGCCTGTTCGTCCAGGTGCGCCTCGGGCCCTTCGATGCCGAACCAGGCCATCAGGTAGTGCAGTTGGACCATCATTGGCGGCCGCATGTATCGCTCGCCGTCAAACTCCATCGGCCGGTTTCGCGAGTGTGTCTGTTCGCCGATCCGGTACAGAAAGACGGCCAGCTGGTTGGCGGGAATGTTGACGCCGTCATGCAGGCTGACCGCGGTGGCCCAGGGGTCGAGGTCCGGGGTCTCTCGGTGGATGGTCCGGACGAGCGTTTCGGTGACCTCGCGGATCATGGTGAGCTCGCTTCCGGATCGGCTGCCGCCCGCTCTTCCAGTTGGCGGAGCATGAAGTTCTGCAGGTCGTCGAAGTCGTCGAAGCTCAGCGAGTGGTCTGAATCAACGGCGCTGGCGCGACCGCGAATCACCGGCAGGGTGTTCATGACTTCACGACTCTCAATCCAGAGGTGCACGAGAAATGATCTCCGTCGATTTGCAGGGATGGGGGGCAAGGCAGTTCCGATCGATTGCGTTCGGATGCCCATCTGACCAATCGGCGATCACCGGGGACTCACCGGCGATCAGCACCCGGTCACGATGAGCGAGATTGGCACCAGGAACGGAACTGATGGAGCTGAGAGCACCATCCACGGCGGTCAGGAGATCGACCAGTTGCGTGCGGATGTCATTCAGCGACCGGGAGACCAACGCCGGGTTGATGGGCACCGGGGCGGCAGGGGGCGGGGGGTCGGGAACGATCAGCCGGATGGTCTCCGGCATGGGCGACGCATCAAGTTCGTGGGCCAGCAGGATCTTGAGTTGCTCAAACCGTCGAAGGGCGCCAGCCCGGTCGCCGATGGCCAGGTGGCAGCGCATGGCCATGCGGTGAAGGTCCTCGCGGAGCAAATCCATTTCCAAAGCCACCTCCACGTGTTGGAGGGCAGCTGCGGCCCGGTCCACGGCCAACAGTTCGGTCGCCAGACGCGACCGGATGGTGATGGCCTGATTCTCAAGTCGGGTGGCCAGCAGGATCAGCCAGTCCGATGAGCCCGCCGGAAAAGAAAACCGCTCGTACAACTCGGCCGCAACCGTGAGGCGGCGCTCGTCGTCCTCGGACAACGGCTGCCTGGTAAGGGCCCGTTCAAATGCGCGGTCAAACTCGACCAGATCCACGACGTCGTCAACGTCGAGTTGGAGGGTGATCTCGTCTGCGGTTGAGTGCACGCGATCGGCGGCGCCGGCGGCCGCAAGTTCAGTGCGGAGTCGATGCAACGCCGAGTTGAGGCGGCGGCGACCCACACGCCAATCGGTTCCGGTCCACAAACCTTCCACCGCCGCTCGGCGACTGATTCGCCGATGACGCCTTGACGCCACAAGCGCCAACAGTTGGGCCGAACCGGCACTGAGCTGGCAATCGGTCGCTGACGGCGCGCCGGACAGAAGCGATAGCCGCAATGGGGCGACTGTTGCTGAGCGTCCCGCCATGCTTTCTGTCCCGTCCCCGTCGTTGTGTACTTCTTGGATGCCCGACGGGGCGGTTCGGTTTACTTCAGGACGTGCAGGCCGGGCTGAGCGCCCGGACTGGGTGGGTCAGCTAGTTGAGCGCAAACTCGATGCGGCGATTCTGCGCCTTTTCTTCGGGAGTGATTTCGGGGTCAACTTTGAGGCGGGTCTCGCCAAAGCCCTCCGCGGTCAATCGGTCGGCGTCGACACCACCGTCAACCAGATAGGCCAGCACCGACTCGGCGCGAGCTTGAGAGAGCGTCAGGTTGGCATCGGCGGCGCCATCGCCATCGGTGTGGCCTTCGATGGTGATAGCACCAATGTCATTGGCCAGAAGGACCTGGACCGCCTGATCGAGCGTCGCCTCGCTCTCGGGAAGAATCACCGCACTCGACACCGCAAACTGCACCGGCTCCAGGGCGAACAACGAGTTCAGTTCATTGCGGGTGGCGATCGACGGTGGAATGAGCACACCGTCGTAGATATGGACCAGACCGTTGTCGGCGGCGATGTTGACTTCGAGCGGCGCCGCGCCGTTCACTGTGAGGCCACGACCAATGGTCAACTCCTCGCCCTGGAGCGTGACCAGCGTCTCGCCCGGTACCAATTCGGTTGACGGGTGAAGTCCGGCAACAACGTGGTACCGACCAACGGCTACATCTTCTCCCTCCCGCAGTGAGGACAGGTCAGCGGATTCGAGGGCCCCGTCGCTGGGAACAAATACCGTCAGCGGCCCCTCACCCCGGAGTTCTTCGCGAAGACCGGTGTCGTCAAAAAACGATGCGGCCAGGCTGGTGTTTCCCCGATCCTGAATCAGGGCGTCAACGGTGTCTGGCTGACGAAGCGAACCCGGGATGATGATGCCGTCGATGACGTGAATCAGACCGTTGTCAGCGGTCAGGTCCGGGGCGACCACCGACGCGTTGGTGTCCACGATGGCGAAGTCCGAACCGATTTCTATCGGTTCTCCAATCAAACTGGTCAGCACCGTTCCCGCACCCAGCTCATCGGACCGAATTTCGCCGGCCACCACATGATGACTGATGATGGCGCCGATCTGATCTTCAGTCAGGCCTTGCGGGTTGATGGTGTCGAACGCGGTATCGGTTGGGGCAAAGACGGTGAACGGGCCGTCACTGTTGAGAAGTGCGTCCAACCCATACTGTCCCAGGAGGCCGGTCAGAATTTGGAACTGGCCGGACTCGGCGGCCAGCTGCGGAATCAGGACCGGTGCGGCGACCGGAACTGCGGTGGGTCGAGGCGCCGCGGTCGGAGCTGCGGTGGGCGCCGCCGTTGGATCTGCGACCGGTGCCGATGTTGGTTCTGGGGTTGGCTCCGCGCTGACGCGTGCCACCAGCGTGCTGTCCGGAGTTGGTTCGGCATCAAAGACGAAGAAGACGCTGGCAAGCGCGGCGACGAGAAGGCCAAATCCCACCATGAGTCCCGGCGCCCAGCTGCGAGGAGCGCCGTCGGGGTAGACGGGAACACCGTCGACCATCCATTCGTCGGCCGGTATGCCCGAATCGGCGCTGGGAACAACGGCGGCGCTGGCGGCAACAGACGCGGCCGTGTCTGTCACTGTGACGTTGGTGCCCTTGGTTGAGAGCTCCGCGTCGTCCACGGGGACGCCAGTGGTCACGTCATGCTCAGACACCGAGTCATGCGCAGATGGCACCAATTCGGGTGAGTCATGATCGGGATTGGGGTTGTCCACGGGTCCTCCTAAAACAGCGTGCTCAGCGTAGAGGAAGCTGGCCCCGGTGCGGGGCTTGGGATTTGGACGCTTGGCAGACGAGCGACTCGTCAGTCCCATTGGCTACTCTCGCCGGTATGGGACACCAGCGAGTAGCAAGGCGTGAGATGGGGGTGCCGTTGGTTCAGAACCGGGCGGAGGTCCGTGGAGTGCTGGCGGCATCACTGGTCCTTTTCCTGCTGCTGGCCTCGACGATCGGCCCGGCCGGCGCGCAGGCCGGCGTCATCGACAACATCGAGGACGTGGCCAATTTCGTCGACGTCGTTGGCTGGTACGTGGCCGACGGAGCGGTGGATGACAGCCAGGCATTGGAAGCCTTGAGCGACCGGGCCCTGGACGGCGACGGCCGCTGGTACTTCGTCTCTCTGGCGGCGCCGCCTGCGGAAGGTCTCCCGATCTTCGCCGATGAGTTGCGTCGGCTTCTGCCGGAAGGAACCGTGGTCGTCATGGTGCCGGTGGAGGTGGACGGCGAGACTCGCTTTGACGTTGAGACGTCCAGTGACGAGTTCACCGCAGCAGAGATCAACGCCGGCCAGGACGCAGCCGCGGACCGGTTGGCTGGTGGAAGTGGAACCGCCGCTGATGTTGCCGGTGCGCTTTTCGACGGCATCTCCGAGCAACGCGGACCGGGCCTGAATCCGCTCTGGTTGGTGGCCGGGGTCGGTGGGGTTGGCGCCGCCGGTGCCGGGGTTTGGGCGCTCAACCGACGACAGGACGAGAAGAAGCGTCGCGAACGCGATGCATCCGATATTGACACCGCCCGAACCGAGATCAAGTCACAACTTGACGCGGTGGCCAACTACGTCATCGGCCAAGCGGAGTTTGTGGAACTGTCCACCAACGAGCATGCCAGGCAGTACTACCAGGAGGCGACGGCCACATTTGATGAGGTCGACACCAAATTGCCCCGGGCCACCACGCTGTTGGAGTTGGCCACCCTCAACGACGACATTGAGCTGGCGCGTTGGAAAATGGAAGCCGCCGAAGCGCTGATTGAGGGTCGGGAACCACCAGAGAAGCCAACCTCAGATGCGCCGTTGGCCTGCTTCTTTGATCCAACGCACCGACCCGGCACCGAAGTGGTGGCTATCAGCACCGCAGCCGGGGACAAGGAAGTACGCGTATGTCCCGACGACGCGGCCAAACTCAAGCGGGGTGAGAAGCCGATTCCGCGGATGATCGATGTTCACGGCGAGCGGGTTCCGGCGGCGAAGGCCCCGCGGTCCCATGGCGGACTTGGTATGGGCGGCATCGATCTGTTCGACATTCTTCTGGGCGGCCTGGGCAGTGGATCGGGACGCGGCTTCCCTCGGACGCAGCCGCGCCGTCGGCGCCAGCCTCAGCCCGGTGGATTTCCCTGGGACTGGTCACCGGAGCCAACGCGAACCACTCGTCGGCGCCCAACCTCGCGCCGCACACGCACGGGTTTCCCCGGCAGCGTGTTTGGCCCCGATTCAACGCCCCGGGGTGGGAGTTCGTCCCGGTCGACCACCAGTCGACGAAGCAGCCGCCCCCGACGGTCGACTCGTGCCAAAGGGAGCAGTCGGCGCCGTTTCTGATCCCCTGGTGCAGCTACCAGGCCGGGGCGCCGCCAAACAGGTTCTCAATTGCACTGTCGAGTATTCGATTGCACTGTCGCGTATTTGACCCGGGTCACTACTGACAGTCGAGAACCGCTGTCGCTGCTCTACACTGTGGCGCATATCACCCGAACGCGGGCCGGTTCGCGGAACCATTACGACCTTCAAGACCTTCAAGGGAGAACAACCATGGGCTTTGTCAAGAGATTCTGGGGATACTTGGGCGCTCTTTTTCGCAACCGCGCGGAAGGGATGATGGATCCAGAAGTCGAGATCGAGCAGGCCATCACCGAAGCCCGCAAGCAGGATCAGCAGCTTCGCAATCAGGCGGCCAAGATCATCGCTCACCGCGAGACCATCGAGAACAAGATCGACAAGTCCGCCACGCAGGTGGGCGAATCACGGGAGATGGCCAAGCAGGCGCTCCTCCGGGCCGAGCGGGCCAAGGCCGAAGGTGACGCCGCGGGCGTTGAGAAGTGGACCAACACCGCATCCACTCTGGCCATGAAACTTCAGGCGGCAGAGAACAACCTCGACAGCCTCAAGGATCAGTACGAGATAGCGGTCTCGCAGGCCGAAGAAGCCAACAATGCGGTCCAAGCCAACGCCATGCGCGTGCAGGAGCTGGCCGCCAAGCGCATGGAACTGCTGGGCCAGATCCAGCAGGCAAAGATGCAGGAGTCGGTCAACAAGGCGGTCGAATCAATGTCGGGTCAGCTCGACGTTGAATCCCCAAGCCTGGCCAAGGTCGAAGAGAAGATTCAAGGCCGTCTTGCCGAAGCCAAAGCTCACGCCGAGGTGGCACAGAGCAGCCCGGCCGGTGCCGAGGCTGAGCTGCGCGAAGCCGTCTCGCTGGCGCAGGCCGACGACAAGCTGGCTGAACTTCGCGCCGAACTGGGCCTCGCCTGATCGGTCGGGCCGGACGGTCCCTGAGGATGCATCTGTGATCTGCCGAACATCTGGGCGCACCGTGGTGCATGCCGTAGCGATTGCGATGGCGGCCATGATGGTGCTCACCGCGTGCAGCGGCACTGACCGAACGGCCGCGTCCGGTGCTCGGCAGCCGCCGGCACTGTTCTCAACCTTTATCACCGGCGACGCCCGGCAGGTGGAAGTCCTGGCGGACAACGAAGGTCGGCCCGTCTACACCTACGAAGGTGATGGCCTGCTCGAAGCAACGTGTGTGGATTCGTGCGCAGTTACCTTCCCGCCGTTTCTGTTTCCCGATATTCAGCCGTCAGCGGGTGACAATCGGTTGGACCCGGGCGCCATCAACCTGATTGAACGCGATGGCGGCGACCAGCAGGTCTCCTACAAGGACCGCGCGCTCTACTACTTCAGCGGCGACGATCTACGCGAGCCTCGAGGCGAATGCTCCGGCGGCCGCTGGCGCCTGATGGATCTGGACGGCAACCGCGTTCCCTGCCCCTGAGATACCCGCTCGCGGTCGGCTTCGCCGAGAAGCCGGGGCTGCACACGCAAGGGTGCGACTGTCGATGGCGACGCGAGTCGCTCCAGTCAGGGCCGTCCTCGTGGGGTTCAGGATGCGTTCCGATTCAGCAGTTTGCCATGGCGTCGAGGGCCGAGCAGATCTGTTGACGGCCGCCGACACCAAGCTGGCCGAGCCGTCTTGTGAGTACGGATTTCGGCACGGAAGCGAGATTGTCGAAGGTAGCGACGCTGTCGCGATCGATTCCTTCGTCGACTCCCACCGGGATGCAGGTGGGGATGGTCCGGATGGTGCTGGTCACCGGCGCAATGGTGACGTTGTTGACGACGGGGATTACTTCGTCTCGTGAAACGACGAGCACGGGACGTCGCTTCTGGTTGGGGGTCTCCATGAGCCAGAGCTCGGCTTGGGCTACCAAGGTTCAGCTTCGGTCAGGGCGGTTGCGTTGGCCATTGCGAGGTCATCATCTTCTGGGGTCTGGGGGTGTTCGCGATAGGACGCTGCGATGTCGGCGCCGACTCGCGCTCGACGGACACGATCGGCAAGTTGATGGACGCCCTGGCGAATCACCGCCGACCGGCTGTCTCCGACGCCTTGGTCGACGAGTTCGTCGATGAGGGAAAGCTCTTCGTCGCTGAAGCGAGTGGGTACCGGGGTTGTCATACGAGGTAATATACGAACTGTAATGCGCAGCTACAAGAAGTCGCAGCTACAAGAAGTCATGGGTTCGAGCCTTGAGCCGGTTTCCGCAATCGCCCGCTCACCAGAACGATTCAGGGATGATCAAGTCCCGTTAGCTGAAGGCGGGGAGTAGGGCGAGGATGGCGCCCAGGACCATGAAGGGGCCAAACGGGATGGCGGTTTTCAGGGTTGCTTTCCGGGTGGCGATCAGGCCCAGGCCAATCACGGCCTGACACAGGAAACTCAGGAAGAACAAGCCAAAGAACCATGGCCCCCAGCCGACGAAGGCCAGATACGCGCCAATCACGAAGGCGAGTTTCACGTCGCCCATTCCCAAACCGATCGATCCGCCGCGCAGCACCACCCCGGCCGCCAGGTTCAACGCCAGGTAGACGCCAAACCCGGCAAACGCCCCGGCCACTGCACGGATCAGTGACGCGTCGCTCAATCGAGCCGTCGACTCGTGTCCAATCGTCGCCAGCGCCAACAGAGGGAGCGTCATCACGACGCCGATCGCCACCAACTCGTTGGGGATGCGAAGTTCCCGGAAGTCGACGCCGGAGATGCGACCCATCAACACCCCCCAACCCAGCCAGGCTGGCACCGCCCACCAGTGCCCCAGGATGGCTGCGGCGGTCAAACCCATCAGGGTCCCAAGCGCCAGGTCGAACCGCTCCGGGAACCTCAGGTGCAGATCGCCCGGATGGGCGTGAGGCGCGCTCACTACTGATGGTTTCCGGCATAGTTTTGGTCCGTGCGGCCGGTCATGGCCTTTTGACCCAGCCGCCGACTGGACCGGCGCCCGACCGTGATCGATGGTGAATTTCGGCGTCCCCTACGTTGGAGCGATTTAGGCGATTTGGGCCCGTGCCAGTGCCGATCATTGAGTAAACCTACCCACGACGGGGGGCGAATGATTCGGTCGCATCAGTGATTTCCGAGTGGACCACGCCATACTCGATGGCAGGTCTTGGTCTGTATTGAGATGGGCGAATTTACATGAATGACCAAAGTGACCTTGGGGGGATCCCTCCTCAAGGTTCTATAGATGCATCGATTCTGATTGTCGATACACATTCCATGCTGGCTGGTGGACTCGCAATGGTCCTCACCGCCATGGGATGTGGCGTACGAACGCTCAAGAGCACCGTCGTCGACGACTTGAAGACCGAGCTGGCCGGCCACCGATTCAATTTGGTGATGGTCCGCATTCAACCAGGACCGGCGCTCAGCAACGGTTTGGATCTGGTTCGAGCGGCGGCCAACGACGGGCCGCAGGTTGCGGTGATCTCCGAGAGCACCCACGAGCTGCTGCTCGCCGCCGCGGTTGACGCTGGTGGTACTGCGCTGTTCGCCACCGGTGATCCGGTTGCCGACATCGTCGAGCGAATCGTCGGTTTGTTGCGCGGCGAAAATCTGGTGACGCCAGCTCGCCGCGCCGAGTTGATGGACAAGCTGGAGAATCATCGCTCCGCCCGCGAAGGCCGCTTCATGCCCTTCGAAAGCCTCAGCCGTCGGGAAGGCGAAGTGCTTCGGTTGTTGATGGACGGCATGTCGGTCAACAAGATTGCCGAAACCTCATTTGTTTCTGTCGGCACTGTTCGCACCCAGGTAAAGGCCGTGCTCCGCAAACTTGGCGTCTCCAGTCAGGTGGCCGCCGTGGCGCTCGCCTACAAGATTGGCTGGGACGACGCCGACCGCAACCTCCCCGTGGATCTGCGTTTCCGGTAGCGGCTGTTTCGGCTTGGTGACAAGTCGGAACGGTAGGCTCCGCCCATGGGAGATACCTATACACATGGGCACCACGCGTCGGTGCTGAAATCGCACAACTGGCGCACGCTTGCGAACTCGGCGGCGTACCTGATTCCCCATCTGACGCGCGGGAGTGGCGTGCTGGATGTGGGGTGTGGTCCCGGGAATCTCACCGCGGAAATGGCCGAACGGGTAGCGCCGGCGCCCGTCATCGGCGTGGACTACGCCTCGGTCATTGTGAACGCTGCCCAGCAGACCCACCAGCGGCGGAACCTCTCCTTCGCCGTTGGCGACGTTTATGGCCTCAACTATCCCGACAACAGCTTCGACGTGGTGCATGCGCATCAGGTCCTGCAGCATCTCACCGATCCCGTGGCCGCCCTTCGAGAAATGATGCGCGTCACCCGCCCCGGCGGACTGCTTGCGGTTCGAGATGCGGACTACGAAGCCATGCAGTGGTTCCCCGAACCTCACGGACTTGATCGATGGCGTGACCTCTACCTGCTGGTGGCTCGCAGCAACGGCGCCGAACCGAGCGCTGGCCGCCGTCTGCTGTCGTGGGCCCACGAAGCCGGTCTCAGCAGCATTGTCCCAAGCGCCGACACGTGGTGCTTCGCCACTCCCGATGATCGCGAGTGGTGGTCCACGCTGTGGGCTGAACGCACCGTGCAGTCGAGCTTCGGTCAGCAGGCCGTAGAGCGCGACCTGGCCACCGAGGCCGAACTTCGCAACATTGCTGACGCGTGGCGACTCTGGGGGCGCGAAGCCGACGGATGGTTCATCGTCCCCAACGCCGAACTGATCTGTCGCGTCTGAGACGCTCTGGGACCTACTGTTCGCCCTGCGGCCAGGTGATGCCAGACATTTCCGCCAACGCCAACATCAGGGCCTGTGTTCCGTTCCGGCCGCCGCCTGCGGCCTGCAGTCGCTCGTAGAGCTCGTGGGCCAACGACAGGCCGGGCAGCTTCAGATCCATGGCTTTGGCTTCGGCCAGCGCAATGCCCATGTCCTTGATGAAGTGCTCCACGTAGAAGCCTGGATCGAAGTTTCCCGCCACCACTCGCGGCGCAAGGTTGGACAGCGACCAGCTGCCGGCCGCCCCGGAACTCACCGATTCCAGGACCGTGGTGATGTCCAATCCCGCCTGATGCGCATAGAGGAGTCCTTCGGTCACGCCGACCATGCCGCTGGCGATGATTGTCTGATTCACCATCTTGGTGTGCTGGCCCGCGCCGGCTGGCCCCTGGTGCACGATGGTCGATCCCATGGCTTCCCAGCAGGGCTGTAGCGCCGCAACCGCGTCGGCGTCGCCGCCGATCATGATTGAGAGCGTGCCGTTCCTGGCGCCAACGTCACCGCCCGAAACCGGCGCATCGATGGCGGTTGCGCCCTGCGCCGCCGCCGCCGCCGCCACCTCGATAGCCAGGCTCGGTTCGCTGGTGGTCATATCCACGATCACCGCACCGGCCTTTGCTCCCGCCAACACCCCGGTGTCGCCCAGCACCACTTCTCGAACGTCAGCCGGGTAGCCCACGATCGTAAAGACAATGTCGGCATCGGTGGCCGCCTCCCGGGGCGTGTCGGCCCAAACCGCACCGCGGCTGACCAGATCATCGGCGCGGGATTGCGTGCGGTTGTTCACCGTGAGGGCGTAGCCAGCGTCGAGCAGATGGCCGGCCATGGAAGCGCCCATCACCCCGGTGCCGATCCATCCAATACGGGTGGCGTCGGGCGAAACAGATGGCGGGGTGGCAGATGACGTGGTGGGGCTCACTGGGGGTCCTTCGGTTGGGCTTGCTGGCACATCAGCGGTGACGGGGTTGGCTCGGATCGAGCTTAGAACGGGGCTCCGCGGGGACGCGATTCTCCCGGGAACGGTGACTCCTGTCCATTCACCGGCCGGGCGCCTACCATCGCTCCGATGAGGTTGCTTCGGCGTCTACTGGTGACGGCCCTGATTGCGGGCGGTTTCCTCCTCCTGGTCGTCACGAACCAGGGCGATCGGCTGGCCGCATCGGGCAACCGGGCGCCCCCGACTGAGCTGGCCTCGGTCGCCGTGACCGATGACGAAGCTGCCTCCAGCGATACGGCCGCCGCAACTGATGCAACGCCGTCGCCCGACAAACCCGCACCGCGTCCAACGTTTTCCCCCACCGCCACCCCCGAGCCGGCGTTTGTGTCATTGGTCGACGGTCGCGCCGTACCGATCGAGTACCCGCAAACAGTTCGGTTTGGTTCGATCAGCCACCAAGAGGTGATCCCGGGCGACGGCGTAATCTCCGCGGACTCGCGGTCACGGATCCTGGTTGAGTATGTGGCGTTTTTGGCGGCCGATGGCACCCCATTCGACTCAACGTGGACGGTGCCGGGGACCCTGACGTTGGATTTGAAATCCCTTCCGCTACCGGCCCTGGCCGCTGAACTCGTGGGCGTTACAGCGGGGGAGCGGCGGCGCGTACTGCTACCCGCAACCGCCGCCTATGGTGCCGCGGGGCTTGGTGACCTGGTCCCGCCGGATGCCGACCTGGTCTTTGTGGTGGACGTCGCCCGAGTTGAGCGGGCACGCGATCCGGCCGATGAGCCGACCTTCACGACGCCAGGCGAAGCGGTTACCGACTGGTCCACTCGCGACATCGAGGTCGGCCGCGGGGTGGAGGCTGCACGTGGAGACCGGGTCAGTGTGCACTTCGTTGCTCGGTTCGCCGAATCAGGCGACATCTGGGAATCCACGTGGGCCGCAGGATTTGCCACCTCCTTCACCTTGGGCGAAGGCACCGTCATCTCTGGATTCGAAGAAGGAATCGAGGGCATGGCCGTCGGTGGCCGCCGGGCAATTGAGGTCCCCGCCTCGCGGGCATTTGGAACCGAAGGCGCATCGGATCGGGGCGTGGCGGGCGGCGACTCCTTCGTGTTCGTGGTCGACCTTCTCGAAGTTGGCGACTCAGCCGGCCGCTGATCGGTCAACCAGAAGCCGTCGGGCCACCATCAAACCGGCCAACGTCGCCACAACGGCGCCCCCAACAATCAAGGCTTGAGTCGAACCTGACAATGAACCTCCGTCGTCGCCGGGGGCCTGCGCAAACGGGTTGAAATCCACAAACGCAGGTGCCTCGGCCGCCCCGGGGTCCCAGTTGAAGAAGTAGGCGCCGGGTGTGAAGTCGCCGTCGGCCCCTTCCACCAGATAGCTCACGTCATAGCGGCCAGCGACGCGGAGTTCCGGAACCGTGATCTGCAGGTGCGTTTCGGACAGCTGGGTCAACGACTGCGTGGGCTCGACAATCTCGCCATCGGGCCCACGCAGGGTGAGCACGTGCGCTCCGCCTTCCTCCATGAAGATGAACGAGACATCCACCGTGGTGATCGATCCGCCGACAACGGTTCCGGCGGCCGGCCGTTCTGATCGAAGCTCGGCGTGCGCTCGTCCGCCCGCCGCCAATATCGTCATCGCCACCAACGCAAGCGCTGGCGCAATGACGATTTGTTGAAGGAGTGAACGGTGACCCATGAACCTCGCACCATATTCGCTTCTGCTGCCTGGCCGAGGTCGGTCCGTTGCCGAAGTCAACGCCGAGCCGGTCACGCCAGAAACCCCAACGAGGTCTCTAGCCTTACGGGGTGCAGCGGCCGAGCTTGGGCAACCTCAGGAGTACGCGCATTGCGTTGATGGCCGGTCTGGCCATCGGGCTGCTGTGCGGGCTCAGCGCGTGTGTTGGTCAGGCCAGTGATCAGGAACCGGTGTGGACCCGAGCGGCCGTCCACCTGTCCGGGGTCTCGTGCGGAACCCCCGAAGCCGGAATGGGCGCCATTATCGGCGACGACCTGATCCTCACATCCGGTCATGTGGTTCTGGCAATGCAATCGCTCAACGTGCTGCTGCCATCGGGCGAATCGGTCGAGGGCAAGGTGCTGCACATTGACCGCGAACGCGACGTCGCCCTGGTGCACGCCCCGGTCTCCACGTCGTTCACGCCTGAGATCCGCGACGCGGCCGTGGACGAGGCAGGCGTGATTGCGCTGCTGGACAAGAAGGCGATAGCGGAGAGTGAATCGTTCACTGTCACCGGCCGGATCACTGCTCGTACCGAAAACGTGGGCCGCAGCAAAATGATCCAGCGACCATCGCTGGAACTGCTGGCCGAAATCAAACGCGGCGACTCAGGTGCAGCTCTCTGGGTTGGCGACGAGGAGAACGCCGCCATCGTCGGCGTCATATGGGCGGTGTCCACCACCGACGAACGAGTCTTTGCTGTTCAGGGTGATGAGGTGGCAGAAGTGGTCAACGAAGGACGCGAACTCGCCTCCGGCCCCGGCACCTGCGAACGCGCCAGGCTGTAACTTCGCTCTTTGTTCGCTTCGCTCACGGGGCCGCGGGGCCCTTCCCTCGGCTGCGCCTCGGCATGTCCTAGACCAGTCGGCGTAGACCGCTGGGGCCTTCCCTCGGCTGCGCCTCGGCAAAACTTCGCTCTTTGTTCGCTTCGCTCACGGGGCCGCTGGGCCCTTCCCTCGGCTGCGCCTCGGCATGTCGCAGACCGCTGGGCCAGTCGGCTTGTCAGGGCTTGGGGATGCCGACGCGGGTGCGGGCCGAGGCGCTTCGTTCAATCAGATGGGGTGGCACCATGGCCCGAACCGCGGCGAGTGGATCGTTGGGATCGGCGGCCGCAACCGCGGCTTCAGCGTTGGATCCCGCGTTGGCGGACGCGGATGCCGACAACAGTTTGGCCTCTTCGGCTTCCCGAACCATGCGCTCGCGGTCAACTTGGAACTGCCGCCAGTGCTGGGGTCTGACCAACTGGTCCTGGCCGATCGAACCGAGCTGCACGCCATTGTCGAAGAACACCCAGTAGCGAATCCAGTCAAACCCGTTGACCAACTTGATCTTTCCTCGGGTGCCCTCAGGCACGCCGCGCAGCTGCTCCGAGGCAACAACGACCTCGTTGCGTTTGAAGCGATCATTTACTGCGGGCTCACTGCCAAAGAAGGGCATAATCCAACTTGTTGTCCGGGTTGTACGACAGCAGACAAGCTACCGCAACTACAGAGATTTGAGAGGCACGCACCGTGGGATTGGATCCAAAGAATCTGCCGATAGAGGCGTTGGAATTCCTCGTGGAACGCCACCTGGCGTCGCTGACGTTGGTAACCATCGATGGGACGCCCCACGTCACCCCAGTTGGATTCAGCTGGGACAACGATCGCGGGATTGCACGGATCATCACCTTCGCCGGTGCCAAGAAAGCCCGGTTGCTGGTTGATGACGGACCGTTGGCCGCGGCGGTGTGTCAGGTGGACGGCGGAAGATGGCTGACCATGAGCGGGCCAGCGACGGTGACAGCGGACCCCAGCGTCAACAAGGATGCAGAACGCCGGTACGCCGAGCGCTATCGACCGCCCGGTGATCGCGGCGATGACCGGCGGACGATCGAGATTCAGGTCCAGACAGTGCTTGGCCGCGGCTAGGGCTTACGGTGCCAACGTCGGTCCCGGGAGTCCGGAATAGCGGCTCAATGGCACTTCGGTGACTTAACCTGCAATCTATGACCTCGAATACGAACCTCGGGCGCCGCTTTGTCGCTGCGATCGCCGCCGCTGTCCTCATGCTGCAACTCGTTGCCACGGCGCTTGTCTTCTTCGCTCCGCCAGCCGCCGCTGCTGATCTCGAGTCGGTTGTTGACGCGCTCAGGACCACCAACATCTATGTGGAGGAGGGCGCTCGGCCCGGTGACGTCACGGTCATGGAGAGCGCAGTCCAAGAAGCTGCTGAGCGCGGCATGGACCTGCGCATTGCCGTGCTGGCGGACGACGATCGGATCAACTCCCAAGAGCTGGTTGACGCCCTTGGCAGCGTGACGGCCATCGTCTACACGCCTACCACCTGGCAGATCGAGTCAACGCCGGGAACCTTCGACGGGGGTCGTTTTGATGAAGTCATTGCCGCATCCGATTCGGACCTCAACCGCAGCACTCCGGCGGTTGGCGTTGGAGCGTTTGTTGACCGGGCAATCGAGGGTTTGGATGAGGGCGAGAGCTTTCAGACCCAGACCGCCACCAGCAGCACTGGGTGGTGGTGGTGGCTGATTGTGGGTCTGGCCGTTCTTGGGGTGCTGGCCCTGATGATGTTCATGCTGCGTTCGAGTCGCAAATCCAAAGCCCAAAGCCGCGAACGAGAAGAGTTTGAGCAACGTCGAGTCACGCTTCGGGATTGGGCCAAAAATCTCCGTCAACCGGTGACCGAACTGCAGCAGCCAGTGGCGGCCGCCCGGTCCACATCGTTGGCAGCCATGTACAACGATGCGCTCAAGATCGCTCGTGAGAGCGACGCTGATCTCACCAAGGCAGCAACGTTGCCCGAACTGGATCGGGTCGAAATCCGCGTCGCCAAAGCCTGGATGCAGATCCGCGACATCCGCAAAGCCCTCGACCTCGCCGACTGAATCCGTCGTTTCCTTCCGCCATGGGGGCTCGGTCACTAACGGTCGACGGCGTTGAGTTCGATGCGACGGTTGGCGGCGCGGCCTTCGGCAGTGCCGTTGTCCTGAACGGGCTGTGATTCGCCGAAGCCAACCGCGGTGAGCTGCTCGGCTGGTACGCCATTGGCCACCAGGTAGTCCAGCACCGCCTGAGCCCGAGCTTCGCTCAGAGCCTGGTTGCTTTCTTCCTCGCCGCCATCGTCGGTGTGGCCACCGATCTCGATGCTGGTCCGGCTGCTGCGGAGGTAGTCGGCGGCGGAGTTGAGCACCTCTTCACTTTGGGCGGTGAGATCGGCCGAACCCACGTCAAAGTTGATTGGGTCAAGGGCCAGCGCGTCGTTCACCGAGAGCCCGGCAAATGAGAGTACCGATTGGGGAATCAGAACCCGGTCAATGCCGTGGATCACCCCGTTGTCCGCAGTGATGTCCGGCGTGAGGATGAACGCACCGTTTACCCGGGGGTTGAAGCTGTTGACGTTGATGGCCAGTTCGGTGCCAAGTGCCGATGCGATCGCACCTGTCGCCAGCTGGTCGGCGGTGACGTAGCCGGGAACAACGTGGTACGACAGGACTTCGCGAAGGATGTCGGGGTTGTCGGACAGGGCGCCAATCAGCTCCGGGTCGAGGGCAGAGAACGCGGCGTCGCTCGGGGCGAAGATGGTGAATTCGTTGTTGCTGCCCAGGGTTTCGGTGAGGCCGGTGGCGTCGAGCGAGTCCAACAAGGTGTTGAAGATGCCCTGCTCCTGGGCGACGGCTGGAATGCGACCGGGGGTGTAACCGTCGTCAATGGGGACGTCGTCGACCGGTTGGGCAACACCTTCTTCTTCCACGGGAACTTCGGTTGGTACTTCGGTAGGAGCCTCGGTTGGCACGGCGGTGGCGACCGCGGTTGCTGCTGCCTGCTCCTCGGTGTCGCCGTCGCTGCTGCCGCCCTCATTGATGCAGCCCCACAGGATGAACGCCAGTAGGCCGATCAGCAGGAGGGGCAGCAACCACTTCAGCCAGCGCAGACGCGAGCGCTTCTCGGGTTCGGGAGTCCGGTACGGCTCCCCGGGGTTGCGACTGGGTGCTTGGAAGGAGCGATTGGCGGTTGGTAGCGGCACCGATTTGGCTGGCGCGGAAGCCGTCCGCACCGCCGGCGTCGTCGGCACCGCCGGGGTGCTGGGAGTAGACGTACTGGTGAACGTTGCCGTCTCGGTCTCGGGCAGACGAACATTGATGCCCGCGGCCGAGCCGGTGGCGGCGGTGGTTGATGGGCGGGCGGTCGGAGGCATCGAGATACTCGGTGCCGTCGGAGTCTTTCCAAAGGTGGTGGCGGCGGCACCAACGCCGAGGGCCCCGAGACCCCCCAGGCCGGCGACCTTGGCCAGGCCGGCTTGGAATCCCGTGTCGTCATTGACAACGGTGTCGCTGTCGAGAAGGGCAAGCCAGGGTCCAAAGCCCTGACTGTCCATTTCGGTCCGTTCGGCATCCAGCAGCGAAGACATGCCCTGCCGGTCGAGGTTCTGCTCAGTCGTGCGGCGAGCCAGCAAGCCCATCACCGTGGGTGCTGCAATTGCCAGGAGGCGACTGACCGCGGAACCGCTCAATCCGGAACTGGACGCAATGGTTGACTCAACGGTCTCGGCGCGGCCGCCCAGAATGGCGTTGGAGAGAGTGGAACCGATCTCGCCCTTGTCCTCGACCCCGAACAACTGGCCAACATTGTCCACCAGCGAACCGTCGGTGTCATTCAGCGTTTCGATCAGTGATGTGGCACCGCCCGCGGTGGATGCCCGGCGCGACAACCCGCCCAACAACACCGGAACGGCAGCACTGACTGCGGTCCTGGTTCCCGTCTCGTCCCCGCCAATGCTCTGCGCCAAACCGCTCAGAGAGTCCCCTGAACTGAGTAAACCGGCTACTTCTTCGAACATTGCCATTTGGGCGCTCCTCTGCTTACGTGCATTCAGCTTGGGTCAAACATGCTCTGAACAGGGTAATCCGAATGGTTGAGGACCCTCGGAAGAATCCTGATTCTTTCGGGCCACAGGTGATGGTTTAGAAAACTACCGTTACCTTGAAGGGGAGAATTTTGTCGCTACTGCTGCAGAGTTTTCGACCTGCCTTCGCACCGGGTGAACACTGTCCGGTGAATGGATTGTCTTTCTGCGCGAGGTCGGAGTACGAACGACGTTCGGACTTGGCTGAGCAGACGTCTGAGGGTCGGACCGCCAGAACTGTGATCGGGCCGAAGTGGCCCAGAAGGATGAAGCAAATGGCAATGTTTGATGAGATCGGTGAGATGCTCACCGAAGGCTCAAACCTGGGGGCGTTCTCGAGCTTCCTGGGTGAGAGTGACAACTCAACCCGCAGCGCAATCGGCGCGTCGGTTCCACTTCTTCTGGGCGGCATGGCCAAGCGCAGCCGCAGCAAAGAAGGTGCTGCGGCCATGTTCGACCTCGTCAAGGACGACGACGGTTCAATGCTCGACAACGTCGGTGGTTTCCTCGACGGTGGAGACACCGGCGGCATGGGATCCAATATGGTGAGCGCCCTGCTCGGAAGTCGCCGGAGTGCGGTGGAAGAGGGACTGGCGTCGAGCACCGGATTGGGGCTCGGATCGATTACCAAGTTCCTGCCCATGATTGCTCCGATGGTCATGAGCTTCCTCAGCAGGAAGCAGAGTGCAGATGGCCTCGATTCTGGATCGTTGGCCAAGGCTCTCAGCGGCGAACGCAAGGCTATGGAAACGGGAGGACTTGGCGGTCTCCTCAGCATGCTTGATGGTGATGATGACGCAGGTGACGACGCCGGATTCGTGAGCGGCATCTCCCGCATCAGCGGTCTTGGTGGCCTCGGCGCCCTCCGCGGTGGCGGTCTTGGCAAGGTTGCCGGAATCGGTGGCGCAGCGGCCGCGGCTGGCGGTCTGGCCGCGGCAGCCGGTGGTGGTCTCGGTGGCGCAGCTGACAAGGCCAAGGGTCTTATTGGCGGCGGCGAAGGCGGAGGCCTCGCTGACAAGGCAAAGGGTCTTCTCGGCGACGCCAAAGACTCGGCCAGCGAAGCAGCGGGCGAAATGAAAGGTCAGGCGGCCGGTGCCGCAGGAGCGGCGGGAGGCGCCGTCAGTGGTGCGTCGGCCGTTATGCCCGATGGTGACATCACCACCCCCGATCTTCCTGACGCTGATTTGACCACTCCAGACCTTCCTGACCCAGACCTGACCACCCCAGAGGTGGACCTGCCCGATGTCACGACGCCGGACGTTGACCTGCCCGATGTCACGACCCCGGACGTGGACCTGCCCGATGTCACGACGCCGGACGTGGACCTGCCCGATGTCACGACGCCGGACGTGGACGCGCCCAAGGTCGAGGGCAAAGGCATCAGCGGCAAGGTCGTCGGTGGCGCTGCGGCTGCAGCGGCCGGAGTTGCCGGCATGGCCGCCATGGGTGGCGACAAGATCAGCGGTGGCATCGACAAGATCGAAGGCGCAGCTGGCAGCATCAACAAGCCCGATTTCGATGTCTCCAAGCCCAAGGTCACTCGTCCTGATGTTGAAGTCACCAAGCCCAAGGTCACCAAGCCCGACGTTGATGTCACCAAGCCCAAAGTCACCAAGCCCGACGTTGATGTCACCAAGCCCAAAGTCACCAAGCCCAAGGTCGATGTCTCCAAGCCCAAGGTCGATGTCTCCAAGCCCAAGGTCGATGTCTCCAAGCCCAAGGTCGCCAACGTCTCCACTGGTGCCAAAGCCGCAGCTGGCGGCGGCGGTACCTACGTGGCTGACCGCACCGTCAAAGGTGGCGGCGGGGGCTTTGGCTGGCTGAAGTGGTTGTTGCCACTGCTCCTTCTTCTTGCGCTTCTTGCTCTTCTTCTCTGGGCCTGCAACCGCGACGGCGACGCCGATGTAGCCGCCCCGGCGCCGGTGGCCACTGCGGTGCCTGCCGCAACTGCGGTACCCACCGATGTCCCACCGACCGCAACCGCGGTTCCAGCAACTGCAACCGCGGTTCCGCCAACGGCTGAACCAACGGCGGCTCCTGAGCCAACGGCGGCACCAGAGCCAACCGCTGCTCCTGAGCCCACTGAGGTTCCAGCAGCCGCCTGTGCGGCACTGCTTGACATTGTCGCCGGCGATGACTTCACGACGCTGGCTGCGGCTATCGAAGCTTCCGGCACCGGTGAACAGCTTGCGTCTGCGGCCGTTCCCATCACCGTGTTTGCTCCAACCGATGCGGCCTTTGCGGCACTTCCCGACGGCGTTCTGGACGCGGCTCTGGCCGATCCGGCGCTCCTTGAAGGAATCCTCGGCTACCACGTGGTTGTTGGAAACGTTCTCTCAACCGACGTTGAAACCGGTCCCGTACCGGCATTCGCCGGTGGCAACCTCTACGCCCGAGCTGGCGACGGGGTACAGATCAACAACGCAAATGTTGTTGCCGCCGACATCGAAGCAGGCGCCTGCACCGTGCACGCCATTGACCAGGTGCTCATCCCGCCAGCCGCACTGGCTGCGGTCGGTGGCACGTTGAATGGCGCCGTCGGTGGTGACACCATCCGATTCGAGGCCGGCACCGCCGACCTCACCGAATCCAGCATGGACACCCTCGATGGGATTTGCGCTTACCTCGGTGGTCAGAACACCGACGTCAAGGTTGGCGGGATCGCCGTCTCCAGCAACACCCAGCGGGCCCAGGACCGCAGCGACACCGTCCGTGACTACCTGATCGCCTGCGGCCTGTCCGCGGACCAGGTGGAAGCGCTGATCATCTCGATCAACGACGCCAACGGCGACAGCTTGAACCTCCTTGTGGAATTCACCGGCTGATTCGTTGTGGTGATTCGGCCTGGCTGAAGCATCAATGACTGTCGAGAAGGAGCGGCTTCGGCCGCTCCTTCTTGCGTTTTGCCGCGGACGCCTGTCCGCCCACGCGTAGGGTCAGGAGATGTTCAGTCCCCGGCTTCTCGTGGTCTCGATCGACGGCCTGGCGCCGCGCCACATCACCCGCGACCGCATGCCGGTATTGACCGGATTTGCGCAGCAGGGTGCCGCGTGTTGGTCGGCCCGCACCGTGGTGCCGTCCTGGACGCTGCCAGCGCACATGTCGATGGTCCGGGGCGTTGATCCGGTCGACCATGGGGTGTTGGACAACACCCCCGCTCCGCCGGGCGGCACCGCGCCGTCATTTCTTCGGGTGCTGCGAAAACGTGGACTACGGACCGCGGTGGTGCACAGTTGGTCAAACATGGACGTGGTCTTTGAAGCGGACTGCGCCCAGTCCTATGTCATGCTCGATGACGGATATGACCCGGCGATCGATCACGCGGTCACAGCTCAGGTGGCGCGCCTGGCTCCGGATCACGATGTGATCTTTGCGTACCATGTGACCCCTGATCTCTGCGGTCATGAACACGGGTGGGACTCGGCCAAATACGTGGAGGCCGTGGCCCAGGCCGATGGACACTTTGGGGCCCTGCTCGCCGCCGTGGGTCCGGACTGGGCGGTCATGGTTACCACTGACCATGGTGGTCTGGGCCGCAATCACGGCGGCGATGAACACGAGGTCGTGGAGACGTTCGTGGCTGCTCGGGCCCCATCGATTTTGCCCGCATCCCGGTGGTCCGCGGCATCGGTTCTCGATGTTGCCCCCACCGCAGCCGCGCTCTGCGGAGTCGATTCGGCGCCCGAGTGGTCGGGTCGCTCCCTGGTGGGCGAGGAACAGCTGACGGTGGACTGGCTGATGCAACAGCTGAAGGCCATGGAGTCGCACAGATACGGCGAAGACGTCACGATGCTGGAGCATGCACTGCAGACCGCTGCTCATGGCGATAAGTCGGATCTCTCGGCGGCCATGTCGCTGGCGGCGCTGCTGCATGACATTGGTCATATGGGCGGCGAGGCCGGGGAGTGGGGGTTGCCCGATCACGCAGCCGTTGGGGCCCGTCTGCTGCAACAGATCCTGCCCGCCGCGGTTACCGAACCCATTCGGCTCCATGTGCCCGCCAAGCGGTGGCTGGTGGCCCGGGAGCCCGGCTATGCCGCTGCGCTCAGCCCGGCATCACAGATCACCTTGGAACAGCAGGGCGGGCCGTTCACCGACGCCGAGGCCACCGCCTACGAACAGGAGCCGTTTGCGCAGCAGGCCATTGCCCTGCGGCGCTGGGATGACCAGGGCAAGGATCCCGGCACGTCATCGGACCTTGAGCAATGGCGGCCACGACTGGCCGCCATGGTGGCGCCTGCACCAACCGTTGACGCCGCATGGGCTCGTGATGCGTGCCGGTGCCCTGTATGTCGCGACCCGCACAACGACCAGCACCTCATCAACGTGGATGAGCTGGCCGGCTGGCGGGTTATCGAACAGACCACCACCGATGACGAGCTGATCGTGGAACTGGTTCGCCACAGCGGTGCCGCCCACACGTGTCGAATCCCGCACTCCGCATCGGGCGCAAGGGGCGGGTTGGTGCACCGCCACATTCGGTGGGGTTCCGCGTACGCCTCAACCCTCATGGGCTCGGCGGTGGCGTGGCCCGCATCGCAAGATCGGTCGGCGGTTGATGAGATCGCTTCCCAGGTGGCGACGGCCGGAATCAGTCTGGTTCGCGGGGTGCCAGTCACCAAGGGTGCGGTGCTGGAGGTGGCTCGCTCGCTCGGCCACGTTCGTGAAACGAACTACGGGACCTTGTTTGAGGTGGTGACGGTGCCCAATCCCACCAACCTGGCGTACAGCAACAAAGGTCTGCCGCTTCACACCGACAATCCGTACCGGGACCCCTGCCCGACGGTGCAGTTGCTGCACTGTCTGGTTCCTGCGGAGACGGGCGGCGCGACCCGAATCAGTGACGGCTTCAACGCGGCCGAGCAGCTCCGTCTGGCGCACCCGGATCACTTCGCAACGTTGTCCCAGACGATGCTCACCTTTTGCTTTCACGATGCGGATGTGGACCTACGGGCCCGTCGCCCGATGATCGAGGTTGACGCAGGTGGCACCGTTCGGGCTGTCCATGTGAATCATCGCAGCATGGAAGCGCCGGCACCGGACTTCCGGTCCGGGCGCTTTTACGAGGCGTATGCGTGCTTCCAGGAGGTGCTGAGCAGTGAGGACGCGGTTGTCGAGTTGTCGATGGTTGCCGGTGATCTGCTGGTCTTCGACAACCGCCGGGTACTGCACGCTCGCACGCCATTCGCAGGATCAGCCCGCCGCCACCTGCAAGGTTGTTACATCGATATGGACGCGGTTGAGTCCCGGGCCCGGCGCACCATTTCTGCTGCGACGAGCTGATCGGGGTCAGAGAAGCTGGGTCTGCGGCGACTCGTGATTGAGCAGGAATCGCTTGGCGTCCAATCCGCCCGCGAAGCCGCTCAGTGATCCGTTGGCGCCCACCACTCGGTGGCACGGCACCACGATGGACAGCGGGTTCCGACCGTTGGCCGAACCAATGGCGCGCACGGCTTTTGGTCGGCCGATCCGCGCCGCCTGTTGGGCGTAGGAGGCGGTCTCGCCAAATGGGATCGTGGTCAGTGCATGCCACGCCTCCACCTGAAACGTGGTGCCGCGCATGTCGAGCGGCAGGTCAAAGTCCTGTCGGTCGCCGGCGAAGTACTCGTCCAGTTGGGCGGCTGCGGCGCTCAGGATGGGGTGTCCCGGCTGCTCCACAATTTGGTCGTTGAACCTCACCCGGCCTTCGGGATCGTTGGGCCAGAGCACCGCCACCAATCCGGTATCGGAGGCCACCAGGGTCAGCGGGCCGACTGGCGAATCATGGTTGCGGGACCACAGAGCAGTCGAGTCGCTGGTGGGTGGAGAGTCAGAGGTTGCTGGTCTCATGGCGAGGCCGTTTCTGTTGGGGGAGCGGTTGGTGATTTTGGTGCGGTGCTGGCACCGAGGTTTCCGTGGTGGGTCCAAAGGTGGTGCGCGGCGTAACTTCGCCACGGCATCCATGCTGCGGCTTCGGTGCGCAAGGTTGCCTGGTCGTTCGAAAGTCCAAATTCGGCGGCCCGACGGCGCAGCACGAGGTCGCCGGTGGGGAACATGTCCGGATCGCCGAGCGCTCGCATGGCAATGATGTCGGCGGTCCAGGGGCCGATCCCGGGCAGCGCCAGCAGTGCGGCGCGGGTGGCCTGACGGTCCGCACCCGGTTGCAGGTCGAGTTCGCCGTTGGCGTAGGCGGCGCTGAGCGCCCGCAGACACGAATGACGCCGGGTGGTCAGTCCCATCGACGTCAGATCCGCATCCAGAATGGCGGGGGCGTCCGGGAATACGTGGGTCAACTCGGGACCAAATCGATCGATGGGTGTACCGGCGTGTTCCACCAACCGCTGAAGAAACGTGCGGCCGGCGGCCAGCGATACTTGCTGAAACACGATCAGACTGACGGCCTGGGAGAAACCATCAAGGGTGCCCGGTACCCGTTGGCCTGGGTTCTGGGCGACCAGGGGAGCGAGCGCGGTTTGACCGATGACCTGATTGACCGATTCGGGATCGGCGTCCAGATCCAGTCCCCGTCGAACTCGCGAGACCGCGGCGGCCAGGTCGGCAAAGTCATCCAGTTCGAAACTGGCCCAGAGATGGGTATCGGCCGCCGTGATGCTGACCGCTCCCAGGCCATGGGGCAGACGAAGCGAGAGTCGAACCGTCGGCGCATTGCGGTCATCTTTGCCATTGGGGACAATCACGGTGGTTGCGGCGGGGGCATGGCTGGCCAGCCACCCGATGATGCCTGCCGCGTCAAAGGGCTGACGCACGGTGAGTCGCAGCCCCACCGCCGCAGCGGCCGGGTCGTCGGCCGGGGCCCTGCTGCTGCGAAGTTGCGAAGGCGTTAGTGCAAAAACCGATCGAACGGTGTCGTTGAACTGGCGAATGGAGGAGAAGCCAGCGGCGAACGCCACATCGGCGAAGGGCAGAGCCGTTGTCTCGATCAGTACCCGAGCGGCCTGGGCTCGCTGCGCTCGGGCGAGGGCCACAGGTGAGGCACCCAGCTCCGCCTGGATTACCCGGTTCAGGTGGCGTTCACTGACGGCCAGCTGGCGTGCCAAACCAGCTACGCCGTGGCGGTCAACAACGCCATCGCGGATCAGCCGCATGGCTCGGCCAACCAGGTCAGCGCGCAGATTCCATTCTGGCGAGCCCGGCGACGCATCGGGCCGACACCGCTTACACGCCCGCAACCCGGCCCGTTGGGCGGCCGCCGCATGTCGAAAGAACTGAACGTTTTTGCGTTTCGGCTGCACCGGGGTGGGGCAGCTGGGCCGGCAGTAAATGCCCGTGGACAACACGCCGGTGATGAACCAGCCATCGAACCGCGGGTCCCGGGTTTCGACCGCTCGCCAGCAGCCCTCGTCATCAACGCCCTGAAATTGGTTGGGAAATTGGGTGGGGGTTGGCGTGCTCACCTCTGCATTGTGCACGGCACCGAGCGGCTTGACTAGCGGAAATCAGACATCCTGGTCGGCCGGGGTGGACGAGCCGGTCCCGGTCACCTGATGCAGGATCAAGGCGTTCTCCTGCTCCGACAGTTGGACGGCCTGCAGGTGCGGGGCGTCAAATCCGAAGACGGCTTCGGCCTGTTTGTAATAGTCGGTGACCAATTGCATGAACGGCAGCGTGGCGCCAACTTCGGCCGCCAATTCCATGGCGAGCCGCATGTCCTTGGCCGCCAAGCCGAGGTCGAAGGTGTTGTCGTAGCCGCCGTTGAGTATTTCGGGGCCGTACTGGTCCGCAACATAGGAGCGTCCGGTGCTGCCCCGAATGATGTCCAACATCTTGTCGGGGGCCACACCGCCTTTGACGCCAAGAAGGAGCGCTTCGGTGAGCGTGACTGAGTTGAGGTAGCACAGTGTCACCTGGGTGATTTTGGCCACGTAGCCGGCGCCGCGGGGACCCAGATGTTCGATGCGCGAACCTATGGCGTTCAGCACGGGCAGGCAGGAGGCAAACGTCTGCGGCTCGCCGCCCACCAGAACCACCAGCGTTCCGTCTTCGGCGCCCTCGGCGCCGCCGGTAACCGGAGCATCCAGCAGCCGCACACCGGTTGTCGAGGCCTGTTGTGCCAGTTCCGACGCGCACGTCAGGTCGTTGGTGCTGAGGTCAATCCATACCGAACCGGGGGCCATGACCGAGAGCAACTCGGTGCCTACCGCTTTGACCTGTTTGGGGCCGGGCAGCGAGGTGAAGACCACGTCGGCTCCCGATGCTGCGGCCGCGCTGTCGGCGACGCCGGTGACGTTGCCGCCGGCGGTGATGACCGCCTGAACTTTTTCCGGGTCGAGATCGGCAACCTGGAGTTGGTACCCGGCGGCAGCCAGGTTGCGAGCCATGGGTCCGCCCATGTTGCCGAGGCCGATGAACCCGACCGTGGTTGCGGCGGCGGCCGACATCAGTCGACGAGCCCGTCCGCGAGTTCCCGGAGGCGGCTGTGGTGGAGCTCGGTTGCCCGGCCATAGAACGTTTTGGCGTGATGCGGACTGTTCATCCGAAACGGATCATGGACGTAGGTGGGAAGTCCGATGTAGCGGGTGCTGGCACCTTCAATGCGGGTCACCCGATGCAGGGAGTAGCGGCCTTTGAAGATTTGGAAGTCGCCCGGCAACAGGTCCAGTTCGTGCACACCATCGCGTCCGCCTTCCAGAATGTGCTGCACGTGCTCGTAGTTCTCCTGATGGGGCTGGCGGATGCTGGGGACGTACTCGAACACGCCTCCCGAGTCAGCCTTCTGGACCAGCAGGCTGACGGTGAATTCGTTTCCGTCGAAGTGCCATGGGAAGTAGTGGTCGGGTTCCATGACGCCGTAGGGGTTGCGACCCAGCGGGTCGGCCCAGCGGTAGATCGGGGCGGACAAGCCGAGGCAGTCCCAAACAAAGTGCACGACCGCATCGTGGTCATAGATTTTGCGCAACGCAGAGTCGGCCAGCAGGAGGTCAGAGTTTATGAAGCCGCTGGTCCGGTGTTGGAAGAAGCGGCGTGGATGAGCCGCAGGAAAGCTCGGGTCATCGGGTGACGCGTAGGGGTTGTGGTCCATGAACGCCCAGTGCGCCTGGTGATGCAACGCAACCGCTTCTGACCGCATTGCTTCCACTGCAGCTGGTCGAAGGAAGTCAGAGATCCGACAGCAACCGACCGCATCCATCTGCCTGCGGGTTTCGGTCACGAGGTCGGACCGAACCGCACTGCTCAGGTCATGGATCGGATACGTGTCCAGGTCGATGACTTCGTTGAGGTCGAAGTCAGTACCGGTGAATTGAGCAGGCATGGTTCCCCCAACCCATCTCGAAGGTTGGGACACCCTACGGCAGAATCTGGTTGCGTGGGCCGTCAACTTCGGGCGTTGCCTTCTTTGAGGGAACCAACGGCCAGATCGGCCCCTTCTTGGTGGTGAGCACCACCGATCCAACCGCTTTGTCGGCCAGCGTTTGGTTCTTCTTGTCCCACAGCGGCCAGAGCCAGCCCAGGTAGCAGACCAAGGAGTTGAGGTAGGCGGCCAGGGTCCGGAAGATGTGTCTGGTGTGGCCCAGCGGCTGGTGTTTACGTTCATCCAAAACGCTGATGCCGACCATCCGCTTTCCCGGCGTCTGGCCGGTTTCGCCCGGTGACCAGGCCCAGACCCAGGCAATCCCCACGAAGGTGATGAGCGTGACGATGGCACTGATCACGGAGTCGAGGCCGCTGAAGAAACCAAGCGGGTTGAACGGGCTGGGTATCAAGACCGGATTGACGCTGCCGGGCGAGACCATGTTCATGGGAATGGTCAGTACGGCGATGAGGATCACGTCGATGAGGATGGCGCCCAGTCGACTGATCCAGAGCGCATAGGGGACTTCGGCCTGCGGGACCGGGCGCGCGGTGGGCGGCGGCGGCATGGGGCGACGGGCGGGGGTGGTGCCGTACACCGAGACGGGTTCGCCTTCCCACTCGGTGCCATTCCAGTACCGCTCGGTGTCCGGGGGATCGCCGGTGGCGTAGTACCAGCCGGTTGGGGCGGATTGGCCTTCCGGCCAGCTGTAGGTGAACTGTTCCTCAGCCGCCACGTTGGGTTGGGGCTGATTCTGGGGCTGATTCTGGGGATCCTGGCCCGGGGGCCCCACGTCGCTGTCCGCCATGTCCGAAGTCTGTCAGCAATCCCCACCGTTGCCCGCCACCCGTAACGTCACGCCCCGAAGCCGAAAAGCAGAAGAACTCGTTGCTTTCGCAACGAGTTCTCTGAAACATCACATGAGTGGAGCTAGTGGGAATCGAACCCACGACCCCCTGCTTGCAAAGCAGGTGCTCTAGCCAACTGAGCTACAGCCCCGTAGAACCAACAATGATAGAGGGTTTCGACCGGCAAGCGGCGCGAAACTTGTTGGTCAGACTCAGGGGGCGAACGGCCGCCCGAAGGGCAGGTTCTCCTGCCAGGTTCCCATGAACGCTTCGGCGGCTTTTGCGGCGGCAATCACCGGCATGTCGACGGGATCTTGCAGCACGGTTTCGGTCAGCTCGCCAAGGCGGCTCATCATGGTTTCTTCGATTTCGGCCGTCGTGAGCGCAGGGTCCGCCCAGTCGGCGAACGTTTGACCCGCGGTCGTGAGGAAGTCGGGTAACACCGTGGTCCCGGCCCGCTCCAGGGCGAGGACAGCTTTGGTCGTGTAGGGCACCTCGCTGGTGGGGACAACCACCTTCGCAGAGACAAATTCGGCCCCCTTGTGGTTGAGTACGCCCATCTTCGAACCGACGAAGAGGACGTCTCCGGGCGTCCCGAAGATGCGGTTGGCGGGTTGAACGTCGCCCAGATGTTCGACCATGTCCAGACCATGGTCGGTCCAGGCCTGGTTGAGGTCGGCCGGGAGGAACCCGTCGGTTGATGTGATTGCGCCCTTCGGAGTGCTGACGCCGGTTATCCGACCTCCGTTGCCGGCGATTCCGGCGGCCAGGGTTGGGCCGTGGCGGTCGAACCCTTCGATCACGGTCATCTTGTCCTCCAGGCCGCCCGCCGCCCGGCTGGCGGCGGTGAGCGCACCGAGCGCCAACAAGCGGTCGGCAAACACCGCATGGTTGACGGTCTCGCGAGCAATGGGATTTCGCTGGTCGGCGTCGGTGACCGCCGAGAAGGCGGCGGGATCGACCGCGCCGCTGGGGTCAAGCATGAGCGAGCCGTCAGCGATTTCGGGAAGGACTTCCCGGGCGAACGCCGCTACGGCCTGCAGCCGATCACCGACGGGCGCATTGATGCCAGCTGACGCACCGCCACGTTCCATTCCGAGCAGGGCAAAGCGGTAGGTCATTGACCGAGCCATTTCGCCCGCGCCGGCAGGGAGAATCTTGTTGGCCGCTCGGACCACGCCTACCGAGGGGGCGTCAGGAAAGTCTCGAACGACGAACGCGTCAACAGAAGTGAGTTTCTGGGTTTTCACCGGCCCAGCATGGCACACCACGTGGGTAGGCCGGGCAGTTGATCAGTCCTGGGTGACCCGGAACTTGGCGGTGACAACCTCAAGGCCGCGGTCGAACTGAATGAAGGCGGAGAGCTCCATTTCACCGACCTGACTCTCGTCAAACACGTACGGTTCAGCGGTGCCATTGCGGTTGGATGCAACCAGGTCGAACGGAGCTGTGGGGTCAAGGCGGACGCGCTCACCATCGAGCACAAACACGACGGCTCGTATGTCGTTGTCCTCATCAGCATCGAGGAAGAGGTACGTCTCCTCGCCCGCGTTGATGGTGGAGCCTTCAAGCCGTGAGCTGGCTCGTCGTTGGTCGTTACCCGATTTCTTCAGCTCGCCTGCTGGTGCCGGGGTCGGCGTGGGCGTCAGCGTGGGCTCAGGAGTTGCAGTTGGCGGAGTCGTGGTTGGAGTGGGGGCTGGCGACGGCGTGGGTGTTGGGGTCGAGGTTGGGGTGCTGGTTGGGCGGACCGGCGTGTTGGTGGGCGTTGGCGACGGCTCAGTGGTGGGCAACGCCGTTGCGGGCACCGGCGTCACCGTCGGCGGAACGACCACCGTTGGAATGGAGGTTGGCCGGATCGGCGTGGGTGTCGCCGTCGCGATGTCGATAGTGTCGGTGACTGTCGGGCGGGGCGTTGGGCTTGGTCGAGGCGTGGCGGTGGGTGCTACAGGCGCATCGCAGGTAATGCGAATGTTGTCGATGCCAAGGAACGCCGAGGCGTTGGGATTGGTGGACGCATTCACCGCTTGAAAGCGCAGGGTGGCGCTGGTATCCCGGGGTGTGAATGTGATGCTGTATTCGGACCACGGCCGGGCTCGGCCCGGATCCCGCGGTGGGCTGAGCACAGAACCATCGGAGGACTCGGCGCCAAGGCTGACGGCCCAGTAGCCGGGTCCGGCCAGCAGCTGTCGGCCACCGTCGACGTTCTGGAAGAACGCGGCGCTGTGTTCGAAGGTCACCGTGATTTGGCGGCCCGGTGTGAGGCCGTCAATCCGCTGACCAAAGCTGTCGGCGTTGGCGGTCTGACCGAAGTTGGGGCCGGGGGCCACGCCTCGGACGAAGGAACCGCCGTTGGCACTTGCGGCCCAGACTTCTGCTGATTGGCCTGACCATATGGATGGGTCAACGGTGCTCGGATTACCCAGCGCTACGACCCAGCCGGGCGGCAGTAAGAGGTTGGGCCCCGGTGAAGCCACGCCGACAAGGCTGCCGTTGGTTACCGACACGCAGGTTGGCAGTGGTCGCAATGTTGGTACCGCCGTTGGCGCAATGGCGGTTGGTCGCGGCGTGCTCGTGGGGATCTGGGTTGGGACGGGCGTGATGGTCGGCCGTGGCGTGCTGCTGGGTCGAGGGGTGCTGCTGGGTCGAGGGGTGCTGCTTGGACGGGTGGTCGAGGTCGGCCGAACGATTGGGCGGACCGTTGGGGTTGCCGTTGGTCGAGGGGTCGATGTTGGCCGATCTGGACGCGGCGTGGCGGTTGGCCGTGGAGTGCTGGTCGGACGGGTCGTTGCTCGTGGAGTCGCCCCTGGTCGAGGTGTGCTGCTGGGACGAGGGGTTGGTCGAGGGGTTGCCGTTGGCCGGGGGGTGGATGTCGGCCGCAGCGTGGCCGTGGCCCGAGGGGTGCTCGTTGGCCGGCTGGTCGGAACGGCGGTGGCGAAGGCCTCTTGGGCTTCGGTCAACGTGGGGGTGGGCGTAGCAGTTGCTGTTGGGCGTCGGGTGGGGATGAGGGTGGGGATCGACGTTGGCGATGGGCGAACCGTGGGTCGGGGGGTCGCTGATGCTCGAGGCGTGTTGGTTGGACGAGCCGTTGCCCGAGGTGCGGTGGTGGGAACCACCGTGGCGTCCGGGTCAGCGGGTTCGGTGGTTGGCGTAGTTGTTGGCTGTGGGGTCGACGTTGGCGCCGTGGTGGCTTCTGGTTCGGCGCCGTCCGGTGTTTCCGTGGACTCGGTCGTCGGTGATGCTGTTGGCTCGTTGGCGGGCACCGAGGTCGGCTGCGCGAAGCTCTCGGCCGCTGACTCAGAGGAGTCGTCGGTTGGCTCAGTGCTGGGGTCAGTCTCGTCTGGCCCAGTCTCGGCGGGCGGATCCTCGGGCTCGTCCTCTTCCGGTTCGGCCTCGGGGGTCTCATCGGAAACGACGTCCTCGGCCGGTTCATTGGCGGTTGGTTCGCTGGCGTCATCGGAGGGGATCGACTCTTCGCTGGGGCTGGTGACTTCCGGCGTTTCCGGTTCTTCGGCGCCGGGGTCGGTTACCGCAGGTGGGGGCTCAGGCGTCGCCGGCGCGGTCGCCTCAAACTCATCGGAACCCTCCGGCGACAGTTGCCCCGGTTCGGGAGCCGCGGGGAATCGAGGATCGACGATCGTGACCGACGCCGTATCAACGGCCTCCGAGCGGGCGTCATAGGCCTGAGCCGCCATAGGCCCGGCAACCGCGGCGGTCAGGGCCACCGACAGCGCGCCTGCAGCAATCTTCGACGGGTCGGCCAGGGCCTGGAGAAGGACGAGGACTTTACCGATCATGAGCCGGCTCCGTTGTCAACGGCAAAGCTGGTGCTGACGAGTTGCGGCTCCGCGTCGTCCTGAGTGGCGGTGACCAGAATCTCGTAGGTGCCGTCGTCGAGCTTGGTGGTGTCAAGCGCATTCGCCCGACCCAGATCGTCCGAGAACAGGTCGAAGTTGGGGCCTTCGCTGTCGACCCGCTCCACAATGGCTTCGTCGGATGCGTCATAGACCTTGAAGGCCACCGCGATGCCGTCGCAGCGATACGAGATTATGGCCCGACCGCTCAATGTCTGGCCTTCCAGCGGGCGGGTGCCCTCGGCGGAGGTGTTTGCCACCACACAATCGGGAGCGGCCGCTACGCCGGCGGCGACCAACGGCGTTGCGCCGTCCACTCGAACCGCCAACGGCGTGACCACTGCGGCGGTGACGATCGCCGAGATGGCGAAGGCCCACACGACCCGAAGCTTCCGACCGCCCGCGAGAAGGTCACTGAACATCGGCTGGTCGCTGTCAGGCGCCAAATCGGTGATCGCGGGTTGGGTGGTCATGGCAGTTCGGTGAGCGAGGTCAGTCGAGCTCGATGATTCCCAGTCGTACTGCGCTCAGTACGGCGTGGGTCAGGCTCTGGGTGTCGAGGCGGCGGTAGATGGCGTTGAGGTGGTTGTGCACGGTCTTTTGGGCAATGCCAAGGTCCCGGGCGACCTGCTTGGTCGTCATGCCGTCGGCAATGGATTGCAGGATCTCCACGTGGCGATTGGACAGGAATGGCGTGCCGTCGTCATCGGGCTTCGCACCTTGGGCGGTGGCCAACATTGAACTCGCCAGTTCCGGCGTGAGGCCGGTCTCACCGTTGGCAACTTTGAGCACGGTGTCGAGCACTTCGGCAAAGGAACTGCCTTTGCTCAGATAGCCGGCCGCACCGGCGTCGAGCGCCTGCTGAGTCTTCGTTACGTCGTCGTGCATGGTGAGCACGACCACTTTGACTTTGGGAATTTCGCTGCGAATGCGGGCGGTGGCGGAAACGCCGTCGAGCACCGGCATGGACAGGTCCATGATCACCACATCCGGTCGATGGTCCAGCGCGGCCCGAACGGCCTCTTCGCCGTTGGCGGCTTCGGCCACGACTTTGTGGCCCGCAGACTCAAAGGATCGGCGAATGCCTTCTCGGAGGATCTGGTGATCATCAGCCAGCACGATGCGAATCGCTTCGGCCGCGGTTGTTGGTTGGTCTTTGTTCTGGTTTGTCACAATCGGACTGCCTCACTAGCCGCCCGTACGGTGATGGTTGACCCCTCATTGGGGGCACTCGAAATGTCAAGTGTCGCGTCGATGACGTCGGCTCGTTCCCGCATGCCAATCAGCCCGTAGGCACTGTCCCGCGTTGCGTCGCCAACGGCGAATCCCTTGCCGTCGTCGCGAATCTGAAGAACGCCGACGCCGTTGGCCACGGTCCAGTCGATGAAGACCTTGGTGGCGTCGGCGTGCTTCTCGATGTTGTTGAGCGCTTCCTGAAGAATGCGGAGGAGCTCGTTCTCGATGCGGACGTCCAAAGAGTCGTCGCCGGTCGTGGAGTAGTTGACGCTGATGTTGGTGCGTTCCGAGAACCGCTTGGCCACCGATTCAGCAACGCTGGCGAGAGGGTTCTTGGCGCTGACGCCGGTGCGCAATTGACGCAGGGTTTCGCGGAGCTCATCAATGGCGGTCTGCACGTCGCTGTACAAGCTGATCAAGGCTTCGGTTGGGCCGTCGCCGGTTGACATGATTCGCTCGAGCTCAAGGCTGATGTAGGTGAGCCACTGGCCCAGGCGATCGTGCAGATCTCGGGCGATGCGGGTCCGTTCCTCATCGGCGCCCAGAGTGCGCAGGCGGCCAAAGGATCGGGCATTGTCAAGGGTGAGGGCCAACGCCTCGGCGAGACCTTCGACCAGTCGCTGCTCGCGGTCGCCGAACTGCGCAATATGGGGGCTTTCCAAACCCAGGAGACCAACAACCTTGCCGCGGGTGCGAAGCGCGGCGTACATGCCGCTGCGGGAGCTGGGCGCCAGACGCGCGCCGTCATCGTCGGGGAGTTCCTTGACCACCACCGCACCCGGTGCCAGCAGCGCCTGGGCCATCGGGGCCGGAAGATTGGACGATCCAACCACCTGAGGGAACGAACACCCGTCAGCGATTTGGGGGACCCACGCCGACGTTTGTTCATCGCGGGTCAGGAGGCCAATGGACGCTGCATTGAAAGTTTCGCCCAGCTGCGAGCGGGTCTCGCCGAGCGCTTCGCGCATATCCAGAGAAATAGGAAGGGTGCGAGCGACCTGATTGAGGATGCCAAGGAGGTCGTTGGTCTCGGTCAGCATGTTGACGCGACCGGTGAGCGACATCCGGCGGCGCTCGGCATCGAGCAACCGGTTGCGGGCGAAGGCGATCAGCAGAGCCACTATGAGCATGGAGGCCAGAACGGCCAGCCGGGTCTGGTCAAGGTTGAAGCCATTGCCACTGACCTGACTGGTCACAAACATGGCGGCCACCGAGGTGGCGATGGCGGTGAGGCCACTGACGATGCCCCACCCGAACGCCGCCACGATCACGGTCACCATCACGCAGAAGATGAAGGGACTGGCGAACGCCCCGCTGAGACCGACGGCGGCACCGATGATGACGGCGTCAACAATGGGCATGGCGCGGTCGGTGTTCCCGTCCCACGCCAAGCGGATGGGCCGGAAGGTGCGCCAGACCGTGGCGAAGAGGCAGACGGCCAGGGTGATGACAATCCAGAGGTCGCCGTTGTCAACGGCGTCGAGCATGGCCGGAACCATGCCGTACAGAACCGCGCCCCAACGCAGGGCGGTGATCAACGGCGATACAGCGGACCGAATGGCTGGCGGAAGCTCCAGCTTGCTGGTCTCTTCCGGGTGGTTTGGTTCCCGCAGCCAGATGATGGAGTTTTCGCTGTCGGCGCGCGCCAGTCCCGCTTCTGCCGCCGTTTTGGGAGGATGAGGAAGATCGAGAACAGTCATCGGTTCTGCTTGATCGGTTTGGAGATGCTGGGCGCGTGAACCCAGACGCCCCGCTTTTTTGGTGAGACTTCTGGCCAGATCAGCGTAACGGTGCCGATGTTGGGCTTCATGAGCAAATCCCCCACGACCCGCCCATCGATGGCATCTTGTGGTTTTTCATGCGGGTTCAGTCGGCGCATTGCGTTCTGCATCTTCAGAACCGTCTGAACCGCTCGGTGTCGCCGCCAGATTTTCCAACTGGTCAACAATGGAGGCCACCTGATCCTGGGCCACATGTATGCGGCCTCGGCAGTGACGAATCAGCTCCGCAGCCCGCTCAACTCGGCTGGACAACACATCGATGTCGATGTTCTCGTCTTCAAGTTCGTCCAGGATCTCGGTCAGTTCCTCAAGCGCGTCGGCGTAGCCAAGGTTTGCGTCTTCAGTCATTGGTGATCTCCTGGCCCGTTGATGGTGTCTGCGCCGCCGCCGTGGTCGACCGCGCGGTGGCCGCCCGTATCCCGTTTGGGGAGACCGTACTCGTGATTGTTCCATCGCTCACGGTGGTGATCAGCTCGTCCGGCAAAGACGCAATTGTCCGTACCACGTTTCCGTCGGTGTCCCGCGTGATGGAAAAGCCTCGTCGCAGGGTGGTGGTGGGGTCCAGAGCCCGAACACGAGCGTCAGCATTGTCCAGGTCACGGGACTGCTGGCGAGTGGGTCGCGCGGCCAGCGAAACAAGCCGACGTTGCCATTCGGACTGTTGGCGAAGTGCGCTCCGCACGCAGCGATCGGAGCGGGGGCGAATCCGATGCTCGTCGTGGATCAACCGTTCGGCCGCGGACACGAGTTGTCGGTCGGCCAGGGTGTGAGCTCGCTGCGCCGCGTGTGTTGTGCGACGTTGGGCGTCATCGATTGCCCGACGGCTGGCCGAGGTCACCCGCCGGGCAACGGCGGTGAGGTCATGATGAAAGCGCTGGGGATGCCAGGACGCCAACACGCTGATGCGATGCGCCAGCGCCGCAAACTGGCTGTCGGTTGTGCGGACCCGTTCGACCAACGCGGTGGCGCAGGCCGTTGGAGTTTTGAACGATGCTGCGGCCACATGATCGGCGATGGACATGTCGGTCTCATGGCCGATGCCGGTGAAGACCGGATGGCGGCAGTCAGCGATGACGCGAGCCAGAGTTGCGTTGTCGAAAGCTGACAGGTCCGTTCGGGAGCCGCCCCCGCGGATGAGGACCACCACGTCGAGGTCGGCGGAGCTGGCCAGAGTCACCGCGCGGGTCAGGGACTCGACCGCTGCCTCGCCTTGCACTCGGCTGTCCCAGCTGGTGACGGCGAAACGAAACCCGCTTCGGCTGAGCTCATGGCGAAAGTCGGCGTCGGCCGCGCTGCCGCTGCTGGTTATGAGGCCAATGCGTTGCGGCACCAACGGCATCGGAACCTGCTCGTTGGCGGCCAGGAGACCTTCGGAACTGAGCGCAGCAAGTAAGGCGTCGCGGTCGGCGGCCAGTCGTCCAATCGTGTAGTCCGGATCGATCGTCGACATCCGCAGTTGGAGCGAGCCGCCGGTCGGATACCACTCGACCGTGGCCCGAATTCTGATCTCCATCCCGTCGTCGATTCGGCCTGCACCGCTGCGTTTCAGGATGCGGTTGACCGATTGCCGAGCGCTGTCAAAGAGGACGACTTTGATGGATGCCGTGATAGGCGCGCCGCCCGCATCAGACGCCGTTTCCACCAGGTCGAAATAGACATGGCCGCGCGCCGATCGAGACAGGTTTCGAATCTCACCCTTTATCCATACTTCCTTTGGGAGCTCGCGTTTCAAAAGCCGGTTGAGACGTTGAGACAGTTCAGGAACCGACAGCGTCTCGTCGGGAAACAATGTGTTCGGTTCGGGTTGAGCCTTGCGCGGCACGGGTGCCTTTCAGGTAGCGGGTTGCGATTCAGAGGCTACGCAAAGAAGTCGATGCGCCGCTCGGCGCCGCTCGACGCCGATGGCGAGCGAAAGGTGAAGTCGGTCTGGTGGCGGCCGACAAAACGTAAGGACTTGTTTATGCCCACTTTGAAATTTGAACCCGACTGACGGAGTTTCCCGACTATGGAAAAAACACCCAACAAGAACCGCAAGCTCGCTGGCTTCGGAATTGCTGCCGCCGTCGCCGTGGCCCTCGCCGCCTGGCTGGCCTTTGGCATCTTCGGCATCCACACCGCGCTCATTGACGAAACCGTGAGTGAGGCCAATCCCTTTACCGGGCAAACCACCATCGATCAGGCCGCAGAACCGGCCGCCGATGAGGCGCCTGACGAGCTGGCGTCGGCCGCCCCTCCCGTCGCCGATGAACCCGATGCCGATGAGCCCGCCGCGAACGACCCGGAAACCACGGACTCCGCAGCGGTGGAGGATGAACCCACCGAGGCCGTCACGGCTCCGATCCAACCCGCAGAACCCGCCGAACCGGTGATCACGCAACTGGCGACGGGAACTCTGGTTGACCATGACCACTCCGGGGAAGGGACCGCCGTCGTGCTGACCGATGGAACCCAGCGGTTCCTGCGCTTCGAGGACGACTTCGACATCGACAACGGACCTGACCTCAACGTCTATCTGGTACGCGGGGTGGACGCGGCGGGCCCGGCCGGGCAGTTTGACGACGACTTCGTCGACCTTGGCGACCTCAAAGGCAACAAGGGAGCGCAGAACTACGAGATCCCCGCCGACGTCGAACTCGACGAATACGACACGGTGGTCATCTGGTGCGTTCGCTTCGGCGTTGCCTTCAATGCCGCCGACCTCACCTGAACAGCTCTTCTGGTCCCGGGTTCTGCGCTGGGACTTTGAGGCGACCGTGCCGTCGCTGGCGGTGTCTACCGCCATGATGGCCCAGTGTTGAATGGCAACCGCCCGAATTCGAAGCGATGGCCCGGGACCTACCCGAACAAGGTGGTGTAGATGCGTTGGGTGTCGCCGACCGACTTGCCGGCTCCCAAATAGGTCCCGCCCACAAAGATCTCCCAGTGCAGGTGAAGATTGCCCGGGCTCGGGTTGGCCTGGTTGATGGCCGAGGCGTTGGTGCCGCGATTTCCGATCTCGCCCAGACGTTGACCCCGCGTGACCGGGGCCCCCGGCACCACCAGCGGGTCCAACGCCTCCAGGTGCGCGTAGAGCGTCAGCGTCTCCTTGTCGTTGACGGGTTCGTGCTGAATGATCACATAGTTGCCGTACAACATGTTGAGCGTCCATCGAGGCGTGAAGCCGGCCGCGCCGGTGGAGGCAAGCAGGGCATTCCGGTCGTTGGGAGTCGCATCGGCGTAGTCACTCACGGCCACGATCACCTCACCATCCATGGCGGCATACGCGTTCTGACCGCGGGTGACGCATCCGAAGTCGATACCGCGGTGGGTGCCGTTCCGATACCCCCGGCTGGCATTGGGGATGCCGCTCAGCGCCCCCGGGTCGAAACCGCAGATCGGGTCCACGGGTTGTTGGATCCGCTCGGAAAGGGCCTCGGCATCGGCAAGGTCCTGGGCAACGGCGTAGATGGGGGTGGGCTCGGGTGGCGCGCCGAAAGGTCGGTCATCCACCAGCAGGATCCACGACGTGTCCTCGCCCGCGCGGGCCAGTGGCGTCAGCGGGTCCACAACCTGGCCCAGGACCGCTGCTGGTTCCAACGAGGCGACTCTGTTCAGCACCGACATCACCGATTGATGTCCGCCAACCGGACCATGATCGATGACCACGATCGGCGATCCGCTCGACGGACGATCCCACGACACAGCCGGGTCAAATTCGGGAGCCGTCGAAATTTGGGGAGAGTCAGCCAGCCCGGAGACGAACACCACTCGGCCACTCATCGGTGCGGTGAGGACGGCGTCCGCAGGACAGCTCAGCGTCACTTCCAACGGGTCTGCAGTGCTGGCGGTGCAGGCGCCAACCGGCGCAAGGTCCGCCAGGTTGTGGGCGGCAGCAATCCCGACAGTGACGTCGGCCAAACTGGGGGCCGGCTGCGGCGTTGGTGTCGCAGTTGCGGTTGGAACTGCCGTGGCGGTGGGAACCCGGGTGGCGGTTGGCGGGACCGGGGTTGACGTCAACGCGATGACTGCGGTTGGTGCGGTCGGTGGTGACTGGGATGACTCTGGCGATTCTGCCGATTCTGCCGACCCCACCGATGCACATGCCGCCACAACGAGCCCCGCAAAAAGGAGAAAGCCGATCCACCCGACTGGCGTCCTGCGTTGGTGGAACAGTGCAGGGATCAGCGGCGGGTGGGTCATGGGCTCGATGCGGAGCGTACCGGTGGCCTCCTGCTCAGTGGTCGCGACGTTTCAGAACCGATCAGATCAGACCTTCAGATCACACGGCTCTTTCCACGTAGCGGTTGATCAGGTTTTCAATCAGCTCCTGATGGCCGCTGACGGCAACGGGATTGACGTTCTGCGCCAACACCTCCGCGTGCAGATCCTCCAGTCCAACCTCACCGGTCAGAATCCCCTGGGCGTCGGCCTGGTTCCAGCCGGCGTAGCGGGAGCTCACCATTGCGTCCAGCTCGCCCTCCTCAAGGATCTTCGCGGCCACCAGCAGCGCGCGGGCCATGGTGTCCATACCGCCGATGTGGCCATGAAAGAGGTCGGTCGGATGCAGGCTCTGGCGTCGCAACTTGGTGTCAAACATGAACCCGCCGGTGGTGAACCCGCCGCCGCGAAGAATCTCAAGCACCGCCAGACTCATCTGCTCCACGCTGTTGGGAAACTGGTCGGTATCCCAACCCAGACGGTCATCTCCACGGTTGGCGTCCACGCTGCCAAAGATCCCGTAGTTCACTGCGGTGGCAAGTTCATGGTTGAAATCGTGGCCGCCCAATGTGGCGTGGTTGACCTCAATGTTGACTTTGATTTCGTCCTCGAGTCCGTAGCGCTTGAGGAAGCCGTAGACGGTTGCGGTGTCGTAGTCGTACTGGTGCTTGGTGGGCTCCTGGGGTTTGGGTTCGATCAGGATCGTGCCGTCAAATCCGATCTTGTGCTTGTAGTCCACGACCATGTGAAGGAAGCGCCCAAGCTGATCCAGCTCCTGGCCCAGGTTGGTATTGAGCAGGGTCTCGTAGCCCTCACGACCACCCCAGAGCACATAGTTCTGTCCGCCCAGCCGGTGGGTTGCGTCAATGCAGTGCTTGACCTGCGCTGCGGCATATTTGAAGACGTCGGGGTTGGGATTGGTGGCTGCGCCGGCGGCGTAGCGCGGCTGAAAGAACGCCTGCGCGGTTCCCCAAAGCAAACCCATGCCGGTTTCGGCCATCTTCTGTTCGGCCCGGTCGACCATCACGTCAAGATTGGCGCAACTCTCGGCGAAGGTCTCTCCTTCGGGCGCAATGTCGCGATCGTGGAAGCTGAAGAACGGCGCCCCGAGCTTGGCGAAGAACTCGAAGGCCGCGTCCATCTTCACGTGAGCCGCCTGCATCGGGTCCATCGACGGGTCGTGCCATGGTCGACCGAAGGTCCCGGCCCCAAAGATGTCGGCACCGTTCCACGCAAACGAGTGCCAGTAACAGACGGCGAACCGCAGGTGTTCTTCCATGGTTTTGCCCAGGACCTGACGGTCCTTGTCGTACCAGCGAAAGGCCAGCGGATTGTCGCTGTCTGGACCTTCATAGGCAATAGGGATTTGTACGTCTGTAAAGAAGTCGCTCATGGGTCTCCGGCGAGTTGATGTCGAAAGTGTTGTCGATGTCTTATCGCAAATGAGGCCCCAGTGATTCGTTCGGCGTAGGCCGGGTGCCCTTTTTGTGCCCGATCAGCCGGGTGTACGGGCCCCGGGTACTTTCGCCTCTCAATGTGAAACCCGGGTATCCCGAGGTTCAACACCATGTCGAGTCACGCAGCATCGCCGTCTTTTCCGAGTCCGGATTCGGGTGCTCCCCAGTTTGTTTTCGATGAGCCCGGTGGCCGCCGAGCCAGTTGGGTGGCGTGGTTGGCGTTGGCGCTTGCGCTCGCGGTCATTGGGGTACTGCTGTACTCCTGGTACTTCCACACGACCACGGTCGAGGTTCGAGCGCTAACCGACGCACGGGTGGCCGAAGCCGTTGATGCCGGCGGTCGGGTCACGCTGCAGATATACGACGCCCCCCTGGGTGGAGATCTGCTCTCATCGATTTACGTGCCCAACAGTGACGTGGCGATTGCGGACGGACTGGCCATCGTCATGGTGACCGAACGAACCCGGTCGTTGCCCGAAGCGGGGTATGTGCAGGTCTGTGTGGATGGCGAGGACGATGGGCACGTCGTGTGCGGTGACCTGCGCACCGACGAAGCCGCTGCGGTCATTGGCGTTGCCGGGGACGAGTCAGCAAGTGGTCCTGGATACAACGGCGTCCTCATTGACGACGAGGTTCTCTCCGAGGGGATTCTGGCCAGCGATAGTGGTGACGCTGTTGACAACCGAGTGCTGGGCGACGTCGTTTCCTGCTCTCGAGTGGGATTCCAGCGTGGTGGAGGCTGGTTCCGCGGTGCGCAAACGTCGTGGGCCGACCTGCGTTGCGATGACGTCAACGCCCCTCTCATGTTCGATGCTGGTTCGTCCGGTTCGCTGTCGGCGGGCTTTGGCGATCATTTGATTGTTCTGGATGGCCAGCTGAACGACCTGAGCGAACTGGTCAATCAGCACCTGATTGAACACACCGATCACCGTCATGAAGACGCCTTCCCCGCCGAGCTGTCCTTCAGCCAGGCCGATGGCGAACTGTTTGTGGAAGGCCACAGCCACGATGAGGAGCAACGCCTGGTTCTTGATGGTTCGACGCTGACCTTGACCAACGGCAACTCGGTGGATCTGTCTCGGTTCCTTGGCCGCACCGTCATTGCGGACAGCGTGATTCCCAACACGGACAATCAGGGCCTGCAAGCGGTATTGGTTGGTTCGGAACTGCAGTTGGGCATCGACAACGGAGCCGGTGTTGCGGTTGACCTCAGTGCCCTCACGCTCGACCGCGACGACCAGCGGCTGGCCATCAACGGAGACACGCTCATCCTGACCAATGGCACCGGGGTGGACACCGTGGTGGACCTGAGTCGGTTCCTGGACAACACCAACACCGATACCTTTGCCGGCTTGTCGTGCGCGGATCAGAGCTTGCTGATGTGGCAGGCCGGTGCATGGGTATGCACCGATGTGAACGCCCAACAGACGCTGACCACCATCGGCTACGACGCCGGCAATCAAACGCTCACGTACGTGGACGAGGAGGGCGTGGCGACCACCATGTCGATCACCGTCCTGGAAACCACGACGGTGCTCAACAACACGCTCACCGTCGGCCACATCATCGGTTCGTACACCAACGAAGACGGCGACGTGGTTGACCTGGCAGAGACCGTGACTTCGTTGGTGGACAACGGCGACAAAACGTTCACCTATACCGCCGAGGACGGCTCCGAGACTGTGCTGGATGCTTCGGGCGTGGAGAACATCACGATGCTGACCAACACGATTGTTGGTAATCCCATTGGTTCGTATACCAACGAGGATGGCGCCACCTTCGACGTCAACGAAACCATCACGAGCCTGACCGCCAATGGCGATGGAACCTTCACCTTCGTGGCCGAGAACGGCGCAGCCACCACGCTGCATGTGAGTGACATGGAGACGCTGACCAGCCTGGGTTCGGTTCTGGCGTCAGGCAACGTGATTGGTGTCTATGTGAATGAAGACGGCGACGCGATCGAACTCCGCGAGACCGTCACAAACCTGGTTGACAATGGCGACGGGACCTTCACCTTCACCCGTGAGGACGGGTCAACCTCCACCCTGGATGCCGGTTCGCTGGAGACGTTGACCACGGTGACCAATGTGATTGACGGCAATCGAATTGCCACCTACACCGATGAGGACGGTGCGACTTTCGACATCAGCGAGTCGGTCACGGCGTTGATGGAAAACGGCGACGGCACCTTTTCCTTCACGCACGAAGATGGCTCGATCACCACGCTGAGCGTCAACAGTTTGGAGACGCTGACGCGTGTGGCCGACGTACTGGCCAGCGGCCACCTGATCGGCACCTACACCGATGAGGACGGCGGAACCGTCGACCTTCGAGAGTCGGTCACGAGCCTGGTGGACAACGGTGACGGGACGTTCTCGTTCACTGACGAAGCGGGTGGCCTCACCACGGTCAACGCCGCGAGCTTGGAGACGTTGACGACGGTGACCAACATCGTGACGGGCAATCGGATTGCGACCTACACCGATGAGGACGGTGTCTCGTTCGATGTGAATGAGTCGGTCACCGAACTGGTGGACAATGGTGATGGGACGTTCAGCTTCACGCACGAGGATGGTTCGGTTTCGACTCTGGATGCGGCGTCGTTGGAGACGTTGACGACGGTGACCAACGTCGTGACGGGGAATCGGGTTGCGACCTACACCGATGAGGACGGTGTCTCGTTCGATGTGAATGAGTCGGTCACCGAGCTTGTCGACAATGGTGACGGGACGTTCAGCTTCACCCATG
>ENA-ORXR01000615-ORXR01000615.1-marine-metagenome-genome-assembly--contig:-NODE-615-length-46015-cov-5.830271_pt1 | contig 46015 bp, 32 predicted proteins | sample MGYA00237866_ERZ511479 | MGnify/ENA metagenome assembly ERZ511479
GTCGTTGTTGCTCGTCACGCATGGATGTTCATCCACTTGATCCTCGCGCCTAACCCTCGATCACATGAGGCTCCGCGCCGTCACCGCCTTTTTCAACACCCTGCTAGGCGAAAACTGGACAGCAATGGCAGATTGCCTAATTAATCAGACCTTCCCAGAGCATCTCATTCCCATTTCAGAGCAGAGAAGACTTATGTCACGGTAGTTGAGTTCCGGATTGGTGATGGATCTCGTCGAAGGGTTTCTTTGCGTTTGCGGGATAATGCCAGCTTTCTCCGAGCGCTGGCGGGAGAAGATAACAGCAAGCCTCCACCGCTTCCGAGGACGAGATAGTTCGATTACTCCATCGTCGGTTTTCTTAAAGGATCGGGGCGAAGTAAGCCAATCAGTAGTTATGCCACTTGTTAGCGTTGGTTGGAATGCTCATCAATACGTAGTTGAAGTTCTGTGGCGATCGGAAGTAGTCCCATAGGATCGTCGTCTGGCCAGTGCTCTGCCTCGTCCAAGATGTACTCAAGGTGCGCTTTCGCTTCGGCAATGTAGAGCGGTTTGCACGCGAGCAGTAGACAAGGAAATGCTATTGAGGCGATGCTGCCAAAGCCTAGGAGAAACAATCTTCGACGTATTCCAGGTTCGCTAGATCTGAACAGTCATGTGGCTAGAAAGGCGAATCCAGAAGCGGTAGTTCCTATGACTAAGAGCTGCGTGGGCAGATTTACTCCAAATGGAGGCACAGGGTCAAAGAGTGCAAGAGCATGAGAATAGTGGGAAAGGCCGGGTATCCCGTACCACAAAACAATATAGAACTGGATAACGCCGAGCCAGATTAGGCCAAACGTGTTGACCGAAGCAATCGTTCCGTGTGGGCGGTCAGGCATTGCGCGAAAGCCTGAAAAAATCCGGCAGAGATACGGAGAGGGCGTCGAAGAAGTGTTCTGATTTAGGTATTCATCTGACTGTGAAATGTCGGATTTCTGACGTTAAACTCGTCCCCATTTCGGCGCATCTTGGCTTCATTTGTTAGGTCCTATGACCACTTCCCGATAATCGATTTTTCGGTCTGAAAGCCATTCGTGGGCAATCTCCCTCATTTGTTGTTCACGGAACGCAAACCACTCGTCCCTCGTATCATCAAGTCTTAGCAGAGCTTCCTTGAACTTACTGAATGGCTTTCTCTTTTCCAGCGCACTGATAAGCACTTGCCTTTTCTGGCCGTCATCCAATTTTTCTGCGAACACTTGCCTTAGTAGGTAGCTTTCGCTTGAGTCCATGGCATCAATTGCCAGATATCTTTCCGGATTCTCAGCCAACTCCTGGCGCGGCGGGCCAGGTAAATCATCATCATCAAAGTCATCGTGTGTTGGAAAAATTTCTCCTGTGGTGTTGTCGAAGTACCATTTCACTCCACTGTGATCTTCTAGGGCGAGGCAGAGTTCGGAGATATCAATTGCTAGCCGTTTCATTGTCTAATTTCTTCGTGTTTCCGGAAGGGTGGAAGGGCTTACGGGGACGGGTTCGCCACGCGATTCTAATTCATGTGGATAGGCTGAGAGTTTTCGGTGCTTTTGCCGGGAAAGCGCCTTCACTTCGGCAATCTAAAACCATTGTGTAGCTTATCCCGCAGGAAAGTCGTGTTCAAGTAGGCAGCAGAAAACCGCACAGCTTTCGGTAGACCCAACCCACACCGAACCGAAGTCAAATTGGGATCTAACCCGTAAACTTACAACTGGCTCCCTAACCGTAGACTCCCTCAAGAAACCACTCTGCCCCAGCGCCACGCCGCGAGATTCGCAGCAAGCCGCCGTTCTCCAACTCGACATCCCACTCCTCGGTCTGCCAGCCTTCCGTACTCCACCAACTCCCTGACAGAAGCCAAGGTCCTGCGGTGTCGACGACTTTGCCCCGATGCCGGCCGGAGCGGATGGCGATGGGGACGCTGAGAATGGCGTGCTCGTCGGTGTCGTGATCGCGTTTTGGCAGGCGCCGCTCGGTGACATTGATGGCTTCGGCCGGACGAATTCGTCGTAGGGGCAAACCCCATTGAGTTTTTTGTGGATCGTCGAGACCCCTAGGCGGGGCAGCATTGTCTCCGACAAGAAGGGATTCCTGTGCTGGCTGAACCTCGTCCTTGGACTGACCAGTCGGATCGAATGGTTTCATTTCAAAGGCGTCGGGACGATGAGTTTCGGACGGGATCGGTGTCCCGACTTGGTCAGCCCCGACAATTGCTCCGATCTGAGCGAGCGTTTCAGCGAGTCGATGGGGGTTGCGAATGCCTCTCTCAAACAACTTCTGCTGCTGGCCGAGAGCCCGCGCTGGAACAAGTTCCAAGGCGACCGCGTTGATCTCCGCATCGGTGGTCACTTGATCCAAATGCGTGTGGAGCAGCCGGAACAGCAGCTCTGAATCACCACTGGGCTCGGGTAATTTGACCTCACTTCGCCGACGCTGGCCATGACTACTGCCCAAGACCAGGATCATTGAGTTCGCTACGAGGTAGTCGTCCGCGAGGGCAATCACGAGATCATCCAGCAGGCGGCGTAGGAGAAAGAGTAGGGGTTCTAAAGAGTCGATCTGAAAGTCCAGTTCGCGGGTCTCGACGTATCGCTGGCGAGTCCGATGAAGCCGAAGCAATCGATCGCCCCGACCAGCCGCATCATCCCACAGGGCTGCGCCTTGAGTACCCAACCGATTCGACAGTTCATCGCGGGGCAGGGCGACGAGTTGTCCCACCGTACGGATTCCCCAAGTGCTGAGAATTTGTAGCAGCCCAGGAGGTGCCGTTAACTCAGAAAGGGGGAGCTTTGCGATGGCATCAGATTCATCGGTATCTGGAGCCTGACCAATGTCTTTCGGCAGTAAAACACACACCGGATTTGCTCGGCGGGAAGCCAGCAGTGACAGCTCTGGGCTCGGAGCAATACCAACGGCAAAGTCGATTCGGCAGGCTTGGGCAAGCCGACTGATGGCGTCCTTAGCGAAGACTTCCAGCTTTTCTTGCGACTCGGGCAAATCGGCGATCCCGCGCAAATCAACCGTAACAACTCCTGGAGCCGTGGCCTCAAATTCAGGCGATAGAACCGATTCGATTGCCTTGTGTAGTGCTCGCGTGACTGTCTTCTCGGCTTCGGCATCCTGCCTCAGCATGGCCAGGCTATCGCAGCGGGCCAGAGCCTGAGCCGCCGACATACCGATCTCGACACCGAGCTCAATGGCTCGGGGAGCGGCTTGAACAATCCAGCCCCGATCAGAGGTCGCGCCATTCGAACTCGGCGAAGACTGTCCTTCGCTCGGGCTGTGAATCAGAGCCGCGACCTGCCCTGCTTCCAGCCGCCCGGCCGCGTGGGCCATACGGCTGGCGATCTGGAATTCGAAGTTTGGGGCCTGAATGGTGGCGAACATAAGTTACTCGGTAGCCCGAACACCTAGCCGCCACTACCCCTCCCGATCACTTCGAGAGGGGTGTCATCTTTTCGAGCCTTCTTAGGCGGTAGCTGGAGCGGTGTTGAATGCCGTGATCGAAGTGACTTCGACTTTGCGACCAACTCCGGCTTTTTCGGTAGGAACTTCTACTTCGGAGCCGACAGGAGTTCCGATCAGAGCTTTTGCCGTCTCTGACAGGTAGGAAATAATCCCCTTATCTAAGTCGGTGTCCCATGCGCCAAGAATTGTGTAGGTATCGATCGAACCGTTTTCTGAGTCCTTGATCTCAACAATCGTTCCGATAGAAACCTGGTTGGTATCTGAGCCAGCGAAATCCGTGGCACGGGCTTTCTTAAGCTCGGCTTCGTATTCGGTGCGCTGGCGGTTCAGAACGGCGGCCTGTTGCTTGGCAGCCTTGTATTCGAAGTTCTCGCGAAGGTCACCGTGTTCCCGTGCGACTTGAATCTCCTTCTTGTTCTGAGGAATCTTGACGTTGATGATCTCGTCGAGCTGGAGCTTACGAGCTTCCAGGCTCTCCCAAGAAACAACAAGCGATTCGGTTTCGATGGTATCAGTTCCGTCTTCTTCACCGGATACCACCTTTTCCATATCGGGGTGGATCTTGACGATACGAGCGAGCAGAGAACGCTTAGAAAGTTCTTCGAAGACGGGAGTTCCCATGACTCGGCGAGTGATGGTCTTAACATAGCCCTTGTCGGCATCGCGAACGAGATCCGGCAACAGCTCAGTGTCGGCGATCAGGACGTCGCGGAGGCGGTTGTTTGTCGGTGTCTCGTCATCGTAGTGCTCCTTTTCAATCGCGTTCATTACCGCGTTTCCAAGATCGGGACCGAAGGTTGGCTCGGTGACTCCTGTGCGTTCCTTACACATCCAAGCCAGCAAATCCTGTGACAGATTACGCTGCTGAAGGCCATGCTTAAGAAAGGCAATGATGTCATCGGTTTTACCCTCGGCGACCAAAATCTTGGTCACCTCCATGATGCCTCGAGCACCTGCTCCCTTGAGCAAGTTGAACATCTCATTCGCCCACTCGTCACCAAATGCGTCCTTAAAAGAGGCATAGACGGGGCGCTGAGCTGCGACTTGAAGCTTGGGAAGAATACTGGGGAGGCGATCTTTCTCGGAGCGAAGGATTTCAGCCACGGTCGGCTGCTCTTCAGGTTTCAGCTTCGGGTAAGCCTTCTGCAGCTCGTCACGAACCGTAATGAGTTCTAGGGCAGGGGCGAGGTGAAGCTTTGTTCCACGAGCGATGCCTTCGTTGGTCTGCTTAATGACCGAATCGAGATCCGTCTCCGGATTCTCGAACAGTCCGATGTCCTTGTGGATCGCACCCAAAGCCTTTGCCTTGGATTTCAAGTCACGAACATTTTCAAAGTCAGCGATCATCGCAGCCGAAGGGCTGAGGTCAGCGGCGCGCAGTTCCATAGGCTCTGTGCGCTTGCTTGGGACGACGAAAGACTTGTCCTGGCGAAGCTTCTTCTTGGCGGACTCCCACCAAGATTTGTACTTCGCCTCATCAATGAAGGTTCCTTTGACCAAATCATCGAAAGTGTCGAGGAACATTCGGCTGTCGTGACTGGCCAGAACGGTGCGGACAAAGCTGACCGGATCCTTGGTAGCCATTTCGACAGTACCCTCGGGATCGGCCATTAGTTTGGCATGAATATGATCTTCACCGACTGGGGTCACCGACTTGGCAGCGAACTCAAGCTTCATCGAGTGTCCAGGTTTCCCATGAAAATCAATGATGATTCGATCATCTAACAGTTCCCAGCTCTTTACCCTGCCTGCGCCCCAACTTTTATGGGTGCAGTAGGTTTTAGGCTCTAGGCTTGAAATCAAATTTCCGGCGGCGCTATTGAGCCTTCCGGCAGCGACCAGTTTCTCCACATCAGAGTGCATTGTCTCATCATATAAGTCGGGCTTTCCTTTAGGCAAAGGAAATCCGAGGGTTTTCCACTCAGAAATCGACGTCGAAGCAGTCCATTTTGCAAAAATGATCTAAAAGTGGGTGAATTCGTACGATTTTAGGATTGCCAAGCCGCTGGCATTCCATCTATCCTACCTACGATGAAACGCGTTGTTCTCTGCACTCTCACCGTCGTGCTTGCCGCCGTCGGCTCTATTGCCCTCGCCGATATTCAAGCTCCTCCATGCGCCAAATACGGAGTTTTCCGTAAGTTGAGCCGCGGGGTGACGAACATTTTCTACGGTTCAGCTGAAATTCCTTACACCTGGAATCGGGTTCGTGAGTCGGAAGGATCCGTTCCAGCCTTCAGTTACGGCATTCTCTACGGTGCTCAGAAGACTGCAGTCCGTCTTGGCTATGGCCTGTATGAGGTCGTAACCTTCCCTTTCCCGACTTACAAGAAGGGCTACGCGCCGCCAATGATGGACGCCCGCAAGTATGGCGATCTCGGCTATGAGGAGTTTCCTCCAGCGCTCGGTTTTGCTTCTGAGATCGATTATTCGATTCCTGATAATTCACGCACCTTTTACTAGGGCGACCAAATTCCATTCTCTCTCGGAAAACGTGGGATGGCTTAATTGCCGTCCCGCGTTTTTTTTGCGACCTATTTCTCAGATCGCTGTTTGTTTGGCAGACTACCGCCTCAATTATCCCAGATGGATCTACGGCAGCCGCGCGGGGGTAGGTGCTTTCCTAGCATGGTGCATAATTGTCAGTGAGCAGCTACCAGTGCATTTTATGGGAGCCCTATTAGTAGGCTTCGCGGCGTTCACGGCTTGGGCCATCATTCGCACGGCATACCCAACAGCCGCCATTATACAATTGATGATGGTGTATGGTCGATCTCGAGAGGCGCAGGCCCCCGTATCAAACGTATCAAACTTCGGGGTGCTGACATTGCTGGGATAGCGATCGTTTTAAATGGTGCAACTGCAGGCGATGAAAGGACGAACTCAATTAGAATAACTGAGAGAGGCGGCAGATACCATGACCTGTCGATTCCGTGCTCCCATGCTCGGAAGGAGAAAATCGTCGAGATTCTTCGACAGCAACTTAGTGACACGGCAGATACCCAATGAATTGAACAGGTGGGCGCAGTCGAATTCCCGAACTCTCCTTCGTCGCTTGCTTCGCATCTGCAATAGGTGATCCTGATCGATGATCTCTCCTTGCCTAGGCTGGGTTCTTTCGACGTTGGCACTTAGCCTTCTTTGGATCCCTGGAGGCATCGCTGTCGCTGAGGAAGGCGAATGTCCGAGCAACGTTCATGGGGTGGGGGCGAAGACGCTGCCCGAGCCCTATGCTGATTTAGAGGGAAAGAACGTATTTCCGACGGCTCCGAAGGATGGACTACACGTTCTCATCTTTACTACTGTCGACTGCCCAGTAGCCAATGCCTATCAGCCTCGGATACGAGAGATCGCGGCGGCGCTTGATTCGGAGCAGGTGCGATTCTTTTTGGTTCATGTCGATGCTAGTGTCGATGGCAAGGCAGTCCGTCAGCATGCGAAGGAGTATCAGGTCGAAGCGACGGTGCTACGGGATCCAACTCATGCGCTGGTGTCATGGGCGGGAGCTGAGATCACACCGGAAGCCGTCGTCGTCGGCGGGGGATCGAAGGTGCTCTATCGCGGACGGATTGATGACTGGTATTCGAAGCTTGGGCAGCGCCGAGCAGAGCCTAGGAATCATGATCTTCTGGATGCGCTCCGAGCTTTGATCGCCGGGAATGAGGTAGCGGTGGATGGAGCTCGGCCCGTTGGTTGTTACATCGACGATATGCCAGTCGAGCAGCCAGATCTCGTGACGCCTGTCATGACAGAGGAAAAACCGGCTCCGGGACTAAGAGTTCGCCAGACAGCACCTGAGTACGCTGGAACAGATGTCTACCACACACTTTATCTACCGACTGACTGGAAACCCGGAAAAACCTATCCCGTGATCGTCGAATACACTGGGAATGAGTTCCCCAAAAGTGGTAGCACGGGCAAGGTCAAGGACGCGAATCTTGGTTTCGGAATCACCGGTGGGGTCGGTGCGATTTGGGTGACGTTGCCTTATGTTCAGAAAGGGCTGAAGGAGAATGCAGTCACTTGGTGGGGTGATCGGCAGGCGACGATTGATTATTGCACCACGAACTTACCGAGGATCTGCAAATCATACGGTGGTGATACTGAGAATGTATTCGTCTGTGGATTTTCTCGGGGCGCTATTGGGATTAGCTATGTTGGCTTAGCCAATGATGAAATTGCGGCTTTTTGGAAAGGGTTCATCACGCACGATCACTTCGATGGAGAAAGATCGTGGGGGTATCCTGAGAGCGATCGCTCCTCGGCTCTTGCTCGTCTTGCGAGGCTTCGCGGCCGACCAGTGTTAGTCTGTGGAGTCAATGCTTCAGCAGTGCGTGATAACTATCTTAAAGATCACCTCGAACTCGCAGCGTTTACCTTCTTGGATGTTCATCCGGAGAAAATTTTCGATATCCCAGAAGGCCCGGTGGTTCACCGACATACCGATGCTTGGATGCATCGGGACAGCGACTATCGAGTTCAGGTCAGAGCTTGGCTAGCGAGTCGGCTGAAGCCAGAAAAGTGAGGAATGTCCTCATTTGCCATAGGTTCGGATTGGTGGAGTGATAATCAGTCCCGTCCGTGACTGTTGCGGTAGGTTCCAGGGGATGTTCCCATGACGCGGCGGAACTCTCTCGTGAAGTGGCTCTGGTCACTGAACCCGCTATCGTAAGCGATCTCAGCGAGTTCTCGGTCGGAGTGGAGGAGTTGGCGGCAGGCTTCATGAATCCGAACCTTCCGAACATATTCCGTAGGTGTGAGGTGGAAATCTCGTCGAAAACGCCGCTCAAAAGCACTGACCGACAGACCGCATTTTTTTGCTAATTCCGGAACTCTTAATTGAGAACCAAAACTCATCCGGATCTCTTCAATTGCGGGGGATAGAGGCGTTCCTGTATGAAAGTCGGGAGCTCCAGAATAGTCCCGAGTCATTCCTGCAACCGCAACGATGTCTCCATCAGTGTTGCGAAGCGGAATCTTGGTGGTGATATACCAGTCGACGATCCCGCCGCGGCTCGTGAGAAGTTCGACTTTGTCGAGAATGGTCTCGCCAGCCAAAACGCGAAGGTCATCGGTTCGGTATGCTTCGGACAAGTAGCGAGGAATGAAGGCCTCGTCGCATTGCCCGATCACTGCTTTGAGGTTTGGAGCCCCGAGTTTCTTTACTAGGGCAGGATTGCCGTCAATGAAGCGCCCCTCTCGGTCTTTGACAAAGAACAAAATTCCAGGCAAGTGATCGAACAGGCGCTCGCCGAATTCAGATATTGGAGGATTGTTGTTCAAGAAGATAACCGACTCCGACTTTGTCTTCTCCTCAAGCGGGAGGTTGCTGGAAATAAACCTACGGGGCACGTGCTAATCTCAGAAAGGTTGCATCGCCCGGTTGCGTTTGTTCTGGTGATTTCTCTGAAAATATGACATGTTTATGTTGCCCGATGGCTTCGGGATCACCCAATAAATCCAGACCTCGCCCACAACGTTCTGCGTCGCTCGCTTGGTCAACCAGGATTCCGGGAAGACTCGGGTGCCTGCCCTCTTCATTGAGGGCGGGCTCTTTACTTTAATCGCCCCTCAGAGTGTGTGAAATGGAGTAGAGAGCGCGACAACGAGGATTTTATACGCGGCCTAGCTTCGTGACTGACGAGTAACGCAGGTATGGGAAAAGAGCCGTGATCATGTTCCAATGTGAGCGGAGCGAACCTGATTCCATGACAAGTTTCCCCTCAATTTTTTCAACGGATTAATCGTTCGGGACACTAGGCGGAGCCTGGGTTGTAACCCGAAGGGCTCAATTTTCATCCAGCGCGCAGCGCTGCAAGACCTGACTTCAATTCAAATTTTTGTGGCGGGTGGCGGAATTGATCAGACCTTCCCTAGTCTTTGAACTTAATCAGGCGTCGCAGCTTCGCTTCGGTCGCTGGTCCGATACCGTCAATTTTGGTAAATTTCGAGATGCTTCGAATCGGTCTTTCCTTGATGATGGTGGCCGCAGTCGCCGGGCCGATGCCGGGGAGTTCCTGGAGTTCATCTGAGGTCGCGGTATTAATGTTTACGCGAATGTCCTTCTCTGGCTCAGCATGTTTTCCGAAGACTCCAAGTTTGGATGTTTCCGCACGTTGGGAGAGTTTCCGCAGTTCTTCGAGATAGGCTGCCGCTGCAGTGCCGTCGGGAAGATCACTCGTCGAATCACCGCCAGCATAGGCGAGCCCATCTGAAACAATCCGTGCACCGAGAAGGCCTCGCGCAGTGTTGATAAAAACTAGCTCCGCGGCGACTTCGGTCTGCTTTTCGCCTTCACCGACTGTCAGTGTTTCGGTCGCTCCTGAGGAGTAGATGGCAAACTTCTGACGGGTCAGAAACTCCCGAAGGTTGGCATTGGCAGCTTTCGTGGGAGTCGGGTCAATCGGGGCTTGGATATGATAGATCCGGTAGGTCTTGCGTTTTCCGTCCTTTCCCACGAGCGCAAAGGTGACTCCGTCGATAATTCCGTCTTCGGGTAACGTACCGGCAGGAATGACTTTAAAGGCTCCGTCAGGAGATACCTTTCCCAGCGGCCGAGCGTCGGCGTTGGCGAAAGTAAAGAGCGATGCTGCTCCGCAGATGAGTAGGGAGAACTTGGGGAGCTTCATGTAAACAAGATGCCCTGATTTGGGTCGCCTCGCAAATCGACTTCCCATACTAACCTCACCTTCGATTAACCGTGCTGCGACCCCACACCGCTCGAATATCGTTAGTGGCTTCCCCGCCAATGTGGAGAGCGGAATTGCATTCCACTGATTGACGTAGAAAAGCGGACTACAACTCCGCTCGCCATATTCGATGCAGCCATGAAGGTGGGGTCAGGACGTATCGGCCTGCCGAAGTGAGCTTAAGCGAAACGCCGCGCACGAATCGGTGGGCCCGGAGGTTTTTAGGATTGGGTGCTGTCGAGGACGGCTTCGAAACTCTCTGCCATCGCTGCGGCAGAGTAACGTTCTGCGACAGCTTTTCTCCCAGAGGTCGCAAGTTGTGAGCGGGTCGCTTTGTCCTCCAACAGCCCGTTGATCTTCTCCGCGAGATCAGCTGGATGATCGACTTGGTGGATGAGCCCTCCGCCGGTGGCGTTGATGATTTCTGGATAGGCTCCGTGATCGGGCTGAATGACTGGCGTCCCACAAGCCATGGCTTCAATGATCGGTAAGCCGAAGGCCTCGCCATATTCAGAGGGAGCCGGAATACTAAACAAGGTAGCCGATTTCAATGCTCGAACCTTTTCTTCGAAACTGACGTTCGGAGACCAGCGGACATCTTTAGTCAGTCCTGCCTGATCGATTTTCGATTTCAGTTCGTCGATGTTGGGGCGATCGGTATCGCAATAAGCTCCAGCTAAATGTAGGCGAGTTCGCGATGTGACGCTTTCAGAGGTGGCGTTCTTTCGAAGTTGGAGAAAGCCTTCAACCATCTGATTGAGCCCTTTATCATGAATCAATCGAGCCAGGTAGAGAATCTCTGGAGGGTCTTCTGCTCGCTCGACACCTTTTCCAGCTTGGTTGTAACGCTCCCAATCGAAGCCGTTCGGCACGACGTGAATGGTGCCAGAGTTCAGTCCAAATCGCTGTTCCATTTCGGCCGCGTAGTAGCGGCTCGGAGCAACGATAGCTGTCGTCTCAGAAGCATGAGCGGAGAGAAGCTCCCAACACTCGGAGCGGTACGGTTCATCGAGAGCATCGAGAAAGCCGTCTTCGCCTTGGAGAGAGATTACAATCGGGAAGTTGTTGCCGAGCCGAGCTCGGATCATTGGGACTAATCCTGCGAGCAGAGAGTTGGATAGCGAGACCACATCCGGAACTCCGTCCTCGCTTTCGGCTAGCCAATTGACGAGGCCTTGCCAGTCAGGGGCTTGATTTCCGTCCGGTCCTTGGAGACTCCCACGGGTCATTTCTCCGAGGTCGCGTGCACTGGTCATCCCGATGCGTCGGGAGGCGGATCGAAGACGTTTGGGTGCATTGAGAAACCGTCGCACAGGCGCAGGTAGTAGGCCTACGATCCGAGGGAAACATTGGCGGAGGTAGAGATTGATACCGCCAACTTGCACCTCGAGTTCGGGGTTGGCGGGCTCGTCATCGGTGACCAGTGGTAGGTAGAGCGGGCACATCACCGCATCGTGTCCGCGATCGCGAAGAGCTTTGATGAGGGCGTTGTCGCGCAGGCAACTTCCGCAGTGAAAGCTTCCGGTTCCTGGAGTTAAGTGAACGATGCGCATGTTTGTTTCTACCGAAAACATGCCACGGTCGGTGACGGATTCAATGCGATCCAAAGCGAACTGACAAACGTTTGCTATCCACAACAAAAGCCTCTCCCAATGAACAAGTCCTCTGCCCCCTCTTGGATCTCAGCCGTCGTCACCGTCGCGGTGACGCACCTCTTCTTTCCATCTTCGGCACTCGCTCAGTCCTCCGCTGATTGGTCGCAGTGGCGAGGACCCAATCGTGATGGGTTCGTTCCAGACGGCACGACATGGCCGGATTCGATCTCAGCGACACAACTCGAAGAAGTCTGGAAGGTCGAATTGGAGGAGGGCTATTCGGGGCCACTGGTGGTTGGCGATTCTGTCTACACAGTCGAAACCGCAGACAAGAAAAATGAGATTGTTCGCTCGTTTAATCGGGCCAACGGCGAGCAGCGCTGGGAGACCTCTTGGGCCGGATCGATGAAAGTTCCGTTCTTCGCAGCAAAGAATGGATCATGGGTTCGGAGCACGCCCGCGATTGCTGATGGGAAGATCTTTGTGGCAGGTATGCGGGACGTCATGGTCTGCCTGGACATCGCGACAGGTGAGGAACAATGGCGTGTCGATTTTGCAGAACGGGAAGGGACGAAGCCGCCATCGTTCGGGTTTGTTTGTTCGCCGTTGATCGATGGATCTGATCTCTATGTCCAAGCCGGTAGCGCCGTGACGAAAGTGAACATCGACGACGGATCGACCGTTTGGCGCTCGATGGAAGATCGCCGCGAGATGTATGGCAGTGCCTTCTCGTCACCGGTTCTGGCAAAGATCGCGGGTAAAGATCAATTGCTGGCTCAGACCCGGGCAGAGATTGCTGGACTCGATCCGAGTTCTGGTGACGTGCTCTGGAAGTATCCGGTGAAAGCGTTTCGCGGAATGAACATCCTAACCCCGGTTCCCGTTGGCGACCGCATATTCACGGCGACTTACGGAGGCGGCGCTTTTGCATTCGAGATTGCTGGCGAGGATGGCGAACTCGATTGCGAGAAAGTCTGGCAGATGAAGGTCGAGGGTTACATGAGCACGCCCATTCGGATCGGGGATTGCGTCTACATGCATGGCCGCGACAAGCGTTTCCACGGTTTCGATGTCGTCACGGGTGATCTGTTGTGGTCGACCAAGGAGAAGTTCGGTGAGTATTGGTCACTGGTTGCCAATGGCGACCGGATCTTGGCTCTGGATGAAGACGGTGAGCTTCTCTATTGGCGAGTCAGTCCAGAGAAGGCGGAACTTCTTGGGCGAGCGAAATTGCCATCCAAGTCTCCGACTTGGGCACACCTCGCTGTCTGTGGTGATGAAATCTACGTGCGCGATCTCAAAGGCTTGACGCGGTTTCGTTGGAAGACTGCAGAGTAGTTTCGCGCACGTGGTTGCTGCGACCGATGACCGCCATTTTAAGATTCGGTAGAGTCAGGCACGAGAGAGCTGGAACAACTCCAGCAGACATCGAAATTGCCGGGGCTCTTTTCTTGGCAGGATGGGCAAGTTACTTCCGTGTCGGCTCCGACAGCGTTTTCAGTTTCGCGCTGGCGCAGGAGCTCGAGAGCGCGTTCAGCATCCTCCGGATGAACGACGCAGAGGGCAGGGTAAAATTCCGGAATCGGTATTTCGGTCAATCCTGACATCGTCAGTTCCTTGTTTCTAATATGAGTTTCAATACCCTCCGATTCGAGGATCGATTCATAGAAACCGATTGTTGTAAGGTCTCGGTGCCGGAACAATTCTACCATTCCTGATCTTAGCAGGACAGCTGGTGGGGCAGCAATGATGAACGAACTGAAGGTTGATGTGGCATTTCACAGCTCTCCCCGCATTGATGGCGAACGAGATTGTTCCGTTCGCTGATCAACACGATTTGCTGAGCATCATTCGGCCGCAGCTTGATGGATGGTGATCTGCGTGAAAGGAATTCCCCATCCTTGATCAATGCAGACATCGACACAGATTCGCTGGATGACCCGGTGGAGTTGGGAGTATTTTGAAGCTGCATCTCCCTTAAAATCCGCGAGGACTTCATAGTCGAGCGATGAAGCTCCGGCAGACTTGAATTGCACTGAGACATTCTTCAAGGAATCAGCCCCCACGATTTCGGTGAGTTCTCTACTCACGCGCTCCTCGAAAATGGGTGCCACTTCAGTCGTAGAGATTGACTGAAATTCGTAGTCAATTCCGAAGATCGAGTTGATACGAAAGTTTCGTGACAGATTCGTTGGCGCCATATCTAAGAAAGAGGCGGTAGGGTAAAATTTACGAGCCCCTCCTAGCCGAATGATTTCCACAAATTCGGGGGTCTGCGCGATGACCCTTCCGAAGGTATCATCAGAAAGAACAACCCATTCTCCTTTGGAGCAGGGGAACCAGTCTTCGGACTCAGAGACGCGTGAGCGGAGATCAAGAAGGTCTTTGATTGGGAGTCGGCGCACCCCGCCCTCGAGTGCTGGGTTTACGAGATCGGTATAGACATTGATTCGCTTCACTTCCCATGGAAGGCCTTCAAAAATGACACGTTCTCCTTCCCTCACCGCCCCGAGGTTGAGCATCAGTTTGGTCTGCTCAACGACTTTCGGAAGTGCCTGTTTGCTGACCCAGATTAGTCCAACCACAAAAAGGAGCACGAGGGTGAGTAACAACCAGTCATTGGCGAGATAGAGGATTAAGACCGCTCCAAGTAGGGCAAATACAAAACCGAAAGTCAGGAACACTAAGTCCATGATCCGGGTTATAAGGGATCGTCCTTTTTTGCGATGGACGGGACTAAATTTCCGGAAGACCGCATAGGCCTTTCGGGTTGCGAAAAGAATCACTCCGAAGGTAAGGAGAGCGAGGAGAAGATGTAGTCCTCTATTCCGGAAGAAGGATTGCACCACTCCAGAAAGAGACTCAATAAGAGGCACACTCCGCTGCTGGAGGTCTTCCCGTTGGAATTCTAAGACCTCGAGCTTGAGTTCTGCCTCCTTTTCCCGGTCTTTCCAGTGTCCAAGACGGTCAGTGATTACATTCTGGATCGGCTCGATTGTCGAAGTGCTTTGCCGCTCTTGGAGTGCTGTGACAATGGCGGCTGCGGTGTCATAGCGATCCCGAGCCTCCCTAATTTTATTATTGAGAGCCTCCATATCGCGGGGGCCCGAGGTGGCATCTTTCAGTTCCTCGACGAGGGGGCGGAGAAGCTCGGTGAGTTCACCAGAGAAAGTTAGTGGGGTATCGAGAGCATCATCGACCGCAGACAGATCGACGTTCGCGGCTACCGAAATAAATTCGGTTCTCAGCTCACTCAGCCGAGATTCTTTCACACTGATCTTTTCACTCTCCCCATTCCTTTCACCGCCTTCAGGGAGTTCGGCTCGATCCGCTTTAAGTTCGTCCAGCTCTCGGCTCGTTTTGCTGATTTCGATCGCAAGAAGCTCAAGGGCAAACTGCTGTTTGGTCACCGGAGGACTCGCTGGTGTCTTTAGATCCTCAGGAGTTTGAGCATACGAAAAGTGGCAGCCATGGATGGCAAAAAGGATGATCAAAAATCGGAACATCAGGGAAAACGGGATGAAAGTTGGTGAGCCAGAATCTTTAAGGCCAAAGCCGACTTAGTCAGAGGGCTCACGGTTATTGTGCCCGGCTGGGGAAGTCCATTTCGGTAGGACTCGTCGGTTGCTTCCAAGAACTCTGGTCGGAGCTTCCACCACTTGCCAATGTTAAAGAGCAGTTTCTCTGGCCGAATATAGAAGCCGTCATTTGCACTCGGCGAGTCTGAACTGCGCTTGCTCAGCCGGCCTTGCTATAGGCTCTGAGCAAGAAGGCCGCCGAGATTTCTACGTAAGAATCTGGGATTCCGCACATTCTAAAACCGCGAGAAATGGGAAGTCGTTGAGCGCGCCGAAATCATCGTGTTTGGAGAGCTTGGCTCGTCGCGCTGCGGGGCTGGGGATTCCGCTGAGGAAGCGTGCGAGTTGGCGGGGAGTTCGGAGCGCGGTGTGTCGTTCGGCTGCGACTCCGGCAACAATTGCCGTTGCTGCCTCGTCGAGATTTTCGGGGAGAGATTGAGGTAATTCGGTTGTGTTGTTGTCCGAGACGCAGGTGCCGCAAGTTCCGCAGCCGACGTCACCGGGATCTTCGCCAAAGTATTGGATAATCTGGTTGGAGAGACAGCCGTCGAGCCGGGCCAAATCGATGATGGATTGGATCCGGGCGACGTCTTGCTCTTCGCGCTTGAGGAACAGCTCCTGAAGACGTTTGGCAATTCGAGTGCTATCGGCCCCGGAAATTCCCTCGCCTAATCGGTAGCCATGTCGAAGTCCAGCGGGCTGGGTGCGGACATCACCATGCTCTTCCATCCACTGGATCGCCTTAACCACCCGAGAGCGGTCGCAACCGGCGGCGAGTGCGGCTTCTTCGGAGTCGATGGTCGTCCATTTCCACCCTTCCTTCCCGCTTTGAAAGATCGTTCGCAGGAACTCCTGTCGCTCGGCATTGTGTCCATCCAGAATCCGATCGAGTTCGCGCAGCTTCTCGATTTTGTAGCCGGCGTAGAATGGGCCCGTAGGAATAATCGCGCCTTCGATCTCGAGATAGGTCAGTAAGGTCGCAATCACCGTTGGACGCATGTCGCAGGTGAGGCCGAGGTCGTAGCGGGAGATTGAGAACGTGTCGCCCTGGCGCAGCAGGTGGTCGAGAGCGTTGGCGATGGCTTGGGGCGAGGGCGTATCGCCGTAAATAAAATTCTCCAAGACGATCCGGTCATCCTCGCAGGCCAGCATTTCACAATGCGATTTCCTGCCGTCCCGCCCAGCACGCCCAATTTCTTGGACGTAGTTCTCGATGCTTTTGGGGAGGTTGAAGTGATAGACCGCACGGATGTCCGATTTATCGATACCCATTCCAAAGGCAATGGTCGCAACCACGGTATCGACTTCGCCAGCCATGAACTGTTCCTGGATCTCAGTCCGAACTTCCGGTGGCAAACCCGCATGGTAGGCGCGAGCTGAGAGACCATTTTTAGCCATTACCGTGGCGACGTTTTCGGCAGTCTCCTGCTTGGTGACGTAGACAATAGAACTCGAACCGCGATGGGTCTCAAGGCGACTCTGAAGAACGGAATGCCGTTGATCAGCAGGGCAGGGAGTGATTGAGACTTCGAGATTAGCTCGGCGGAAGCTGGTCTGAATGTGGTCGTCTTCTGCGATCCCGAACGCATCCCGAATATCGATGGCGACTTTAGGTGTGGCGGTTGCTGTCAGGCAGAGAACTCGACTGACGTGAAGCTTCTTTGCGAACTCGGGCAGCTTGAGATAATCAGGCCGGAAATTGTGACCCCATTCGGAGAGGCAGTGGGCTTCGTCGATTGCCAGTAGGCCGATATCAACGGAGTGGAGAAACCGGACGAAGCCATCATTTGCCAGACGTTCAGGGGCGACATAAAGAAGTTTAAGGCTGCCCGAACGAGCTTGAGAGTAGATCTCGCGGATCTCGTCATAGCTTCGAGACGAGTCGAGTTTTTCTGCCGCGATATTCCGCTGCTTGAGTGCAGTTACCTGATCCTCCATCAGGGCGATGAGCGGAGAAATAACAAGAGTCAGTCCATCAATCGCGAGAGCAGGAAGTTGGTAGCAGAGGCTCTTACCGCCACCCGTTGGGAAGACAGCGAGTGAAGACCTACCTTCAAGTAGAGTGCGAATGACTTCCTCCTGCCCCTCGCGAAATTCGGAGAAACCAAACTGTTCGGAGAGAATCGCTGAAGGATCTTGTTGGGTCTCGTTACTGGTCACGTGAACAGTTCTAGGGCAAGGCGTCGAAGATGGCAAGCTGGAATAGCAGGGAAGAATAGACCGAGATCGAAAGCATCTCGATACAAAAAAGCACCGCCTTCCCGGAGGATGGCGGTGCTGTTAAAACGAATTTTCTTGGAGACCTAGGACTGCTTCTCTTTGTCGAACTGCTCGTCGAAGACGATGTCCGAAGTTGGGAAATCGAGTGCCTTGGTGAAGGCGCACGATTCCGTCGCACCGAACTCCCGATCCATACCACCGTCTTCCCACTCGACGGAGAGGGGACCGGCATAACCGATGTCGTTGAGGGCGCGGATGATCTGTTCGAAGTTGATGCTACCACGACCGACTGACTTGAAGTCCCAGAAGCGATTCGAGGAGTGGAAGTCGACGTGACCTCCGAAGACACCAGCCTCCATCGGCTTGTCAGACCACCAGACATCCTTCATGTGAACGTGGAAGATCCGGTCAGCGAACTTGCGAATGAATGCGACATAGTCGACGCCTTGGTAGCCGAAGTGGCTGGGGTCGTAGTTGAAACCGAACGACTCGTGGCCATCCAGAGCCTCAAGTGCGCGCTCAGCGGAAGCGATGTCGAAGGCGATCTCCGTCGGGTGAACCTCCAGGGCGTATTTGACCCCGCAGCTCTTAAACTCGTCGAGGATCGGCTTCCACTGTGAAGCAAATTTCGCGAAGCCTTCTTCGATCTGACCCGGGACAACCGGTGGGAAGGAGTAGAGAAGGTGCCAGATCGGGCTGCCCGTGAAACCGTTGACCACCTTAACCCCAAACTCTTTAGCGGCGTGGGCCGTCTTCATGAGCTCTTCGGCGGCCCGCTTGTTCACGTCTTCGGGATTGCCGTCACCATAGATCTCCTCAGAGAGAATTTGGGCGTGGCGAGCATCGATATTGTCGGAGACAGCCTGTCCGACGAGGTGAGTGGAGATCGCGTGGCACTGCATGCCTGCTTGATCGAGCTTCGTCCGAAGCGCCGAGCAGTAGGCGGCATCGGCTTTGCCGACCTCGAAGTGATCGCCCCAGCAGGCGAGTTCGACGCCGTCGTATCCGAAGGACTTCGCCTTCTCGATCATCGTGTCTTGGGGCAGGTCTGCCCACTGGCCGGTGAAAAGAGTAACTGGTCTTGCCATAGTAGTTGTCAGTGTGGAATGAGCTTTTTGATTGTCCGGTAGAGCCGGGAGGCCTCAACTATCCTAGAAAGAACCCCTATAGCGCAATGTACAAATTGGACGGAATTATCATAGCAGAGGAAAGACGACGGATTTTGCCGCCGTTTCGGAAGGCTACGACAAGCCTATCGTCTTGACCCAGATCGCACCTCGCTCCTAATCTGTGCGTACCCCTTTTTAGCGAGGGGGAAATCTCAAGATCAGGTTTTACCAACAAATTTTCATCATCATGGCAACAAAAGTAGGAATCATCGGCGCTGGCGGAATGGTCAGTTATCACATTGAAGGCTTCAAACGGGCAGGCGCAGAAATCGTAGCGATTGCTGACATGAACGAGGCTGCCGCTCAAAAGGTCGCTGACGAGAACGGAATCCCCAATGTTTATGGGAGCTCCGATACGATGCTCGCCGAAGCTGACATCGACGCGGTTTCAATCATCGTTCCTAACAAGTTCCACGCCCCGCTTTGCATCCAAGTTTTGGAGGCTGGCAAGCACGCGTTCTGCGAGAAGCCACCTGCGCTCAGCGCTGCGGAGGTCGCAGAAATGATCACTGTTAAGGATAAGGTCGGCAAGACGCTGATGTTCAACTTTAACAACCGGGCTCGTCCGGAGAGCTTTGCCATGAAGCGCTTCATCGATGACGGCACGGCTGGCACAATTAACTCCGCCCAGGCCAAGTGGGTTCGCCGCACTGGCATTCCTGGCATCGGTGGTTGGTTTACCAATAAGGCGCTTTCTGGTGGTGGTCCGGTCATTGACCTGCTCCACATGGTTGACCTAGCGCTCTATTTCCTAGGCTACCCGAAGCCGACCCATGTTATGGGTCAGACCTTCGACGATTTCATTACCAATCCGGACTTCAAAGGTCCTTGGGGAATTCCTGACAATGCGGAAGGTGTCACTGATGTCGAGGCCGCCGCTCACGGGTTCGTTACGTTCGAAACTGGCCAAGTTCTGAGTATGCAGTTCAGCTGGGCCGAAATGGTCAAGCGCGAGGAAGTCAGCGTCGTTTTCCAAGGCACCGGCGCAGGCGGTAAAGTCGAGCGCTTGTTCGGTGAAGACGGCATCGACGAGTCGGCGATCGACACCTGCGAACTCTACGTTCAGGAGGGCGGCAAGTCGGTCGATAAGAAGATAGAGGTCGACTTCTGCGAGGACATGGGCCGCTCCCGTTCGGCCGAGAATTTCATCCTCGCGATCGAAGGCAAAGAGGCTCCGCTCAACAACCCAGAGGAAGCCCTCAAGCTTATGCAGATTATCGATGCTCTTTATGAGTCCGCTAAGACTGGGGCTCCAGTCGCTATCTCTTAGTCTCCGAACTCCAAATCATTTTTTCCCAACTCTATTCGTAACATGAATCGCAAACTTAAAATGGGCATGGTCGGCGGTGGCCGAGGTGCCTTCATTGGCCAAGTCCACCGCATGGCGGCCAACCTCGACGGTAAGATCGAACTCGTTGCTGGTTGCTTCTCCTCAGACCCCGAGAAATCGAAGCTGTCCGGCGAGGACTTCTTCATCGACCCATCGCGCGTCTATTCCAGCTATGCGGAAATGGCCAAAAAAGAGGCCGCCTTGCCAGAAGGCGAGCGCATTGATTTCGTCTCGATTGTCGTCCAGAACTTCCTTCACTTCGATGTCGCTAAGACGTTCATCGAAGCTGGGATCAATGTCATTTGCGACAAGCCGATGACCCAGACCTATGAGCAGGCATTAGAGCTCCGCGATTTAGTCAACAACAGCGACTGCATCTTCGGACTGACCCACAACTACACCGGCTATCCGATGGTCAAAGAGGCCAAGCGCATGGTCGATGACGGCGAGATCGGCCGGATTCTTAAGATCGTAGCCGAGTATCCTCAGGGCTACGCGGTTGGTGACGTCGAAGGCGAAGGACAGGGCAAAATTAGCAACTGGCGCTCCGACCCAGCTAAGGCAGGGATCTCCAACTGCATGGGCGACATCGGCACCCACGCTCACAACCTGGCTCACTACATCACTGGGTTGGAAGTCGAAGAAATCTGCTCCGAGCTGACCGCCTTCATCCCCGGTCGCGAGCTCGATGATGATGGCAATAACCTCGTTCGTTTCGAAGGCGGAGCGAAGGGCATTATTTACGCTTCACAGATCTCGAACGGTGATGAGAACGCGCTCAACATCCGCGTTTACGGCACGAAGGCATCGCTCGAATGGCATCAGGAAGAGCCCAACGATTTGATCGTGAAGTATGCCAACGCTCCTCGAAAAGTCTATCGCCGCGGCAACGACTACATGGGAGAAGCGGCTCAGAAATACACCCGCACGCCATTCGCTCACCCAGAAGGATTCATCGAAGCGTTCGCCAACGTCTATCTCGCGATCGCAGAAGCCATTGCCGATAAGATCGACGGCAAGCCAGCCCCTGAAGGCGGCTATGACTTCCCTGGAGTCGATGACGGAGTGGCTGGCATGGCTTTCATCAAGGCGTGTGTCGAAAGTTCGGCAAGTGATCAGAAGTGGATCAAGTTCCCAGCGGTCTAGTCCCTAAAGAGTCTCTTCAAGGCCGTCTGGGAAACCGGGCGGCCTTGTTTTTTGAATTGAATAGCGACCTGCCGAAGTGAGCCTCAAGCGAACACCTCGGGCGCGGAGGTTCGTCACGAAGGCATCCGCTCAGACCGACATTTGGATGGCAGCTTCCTCCCCGAGCCCTCGCCCTTCCGGTTTCGATCGTGTGGCCAGTGCGTATATCGTTCTTGAGCGATTGGTCTTCGGACGCGCATTGGAGCGGGCAAGGCGCGCCCAACTCCGTGATTTGCCACCCGTCACAAAGCTGGGAATTGAGGTGGAGCCTAATTGGCAGTTCCGGATCCAAAAATGTGGCACGACCGTCTCGGTCGTCGCTGGAGACCCATCAAGAGAACCCCACAAGGCCATCACTTTGCTTAATGGACTCTAGCAGCTGCTAGACCACTCCCATCGCGTGCAAGCAAGCGCCTACTATTCGCGTGTCGGAATACAATTTCGGTATCCCATTAGGCGGGAACGTCTCTAGCGATTGTAAAGATCACCGAACGTGAGCATTGCACTCACACCAGCCCGCCCGATTTAGACACTGCTGTTCCTTTAAACCAACAGCTTCTTGATCGGCTCCCCACCTTTGCGGACGAGGGTCATTGGGCGACCGGATGGCGTATAGATCTCCTTCTTGTGGTCGATCCCCATTCCCGACAGAATCGAAGCGTGGAGGTCGTAAGGTTTCACTGCATCTTCAGCTGGACTGACGCCGTCTTCATCTGAAGATCCGACGACATTGCCTCCCTTTACACCAGCTCCTGCGAACAGGGCTGAGAAGACTTTCGCGTGGTGGTCTCGGCCGCCGTTCTGGTTGATCCGAGGTGTCCGACCGAACTCCGAAAGCACGACAATCATCGTCTTGTCAATCATCCCGGTGACCGAAAGGTCTTCGATGAGTGAAGCGATCGCGGGATCCATGATGTCACCGTGATTTTGCATCGCGTCGAAGATGTTTGAGTGATTATCGAAGCCACCGCGATTGACCTGAACAAAACGGACTCCGGTTTCGACAAGGCGACGGGAAAGGAGAGCGGCGCGACCGAATTCCGTTTCGCCATACCGAGCGAGAACTTTTGGGTCTTCCTTTTCGAGTTCGAAGGCGGAAAGTGCCGGCGATTTCATGAGGTCGACCGCGTTGTTGAGAGCGGTGTCAGCGGCTTTCATTTCTGCCGAACCCATGCCTTTCGAGTGGCGGAGGTTCATCTTGGCAAGGATATCCAGACGCTTGTTACCGCGTTCCTCGTGAATCCCTTGTGGGAAGGCCAGATAGGGGTCGCGCTCGCCGGGTTGGCCGATGAAGTAGGCTTCGCAGCGCTGTCCGAGATATCCGGCTCGGGGAGCGTTTCCACCGATCGAGACGAAGGCTGGCAGATCGCCCAGAGAGTCGCGTTCCGATATCACGACAGACCCGAGTCCCGGGTGCTGCGTGTTGCCAGTCATGTTGTAACTGGTCTGCAACTCGTAGGTCGCTCGTCCGTGGTCACCGTTGGTTCCGGCGATGGAGCGGACCAGCGAACAGTGATGCATCTGTGAGGCCACCTTCGGAAAGATCGAAGAAATCTGGATGCCGTCGACGGAAGTTCCGATCGGACTAAAGTCGCCTGCGGTTGGACGCCCTGGCTTGGGATCCCACGTGTCGATATGGGACATTCCACCTCCGTTCCAGAACAGGATCACGTGCTCAGCCTTTGCATTGTGAGCCTTCTGGGCTTCAGCGAGCAGGCTGCGGATCGGCATCCCGAGGAGCGAAGCTCCGGTGAAGCCCATCGAAGCTTTGAGCATTCTGCGGCGGGTGGCGTGGTAATCGGCGCAAGCGGACATGGTTGGAAACGTTCGAGTTTAAAGTTGAGGTTTGTGATTGTTTGAGACTACGGAAGGTAGCGGAATTCGTGGCAGTTGAGCAAGGCCCACCGGAGGTCGGACATTCCTTCCTTTGGGCTGGCGGCTGCGGTCAGAACAGCTTTTGCGTCAGCGAGTTCGTCAGCACTTGGGCGACGGGTCAATGCTTCCCGGTAGGCCAGTTCGATGGCCCCCTCCAAATCCGGAGTCGTTTTGTCGAAAAACGCATTCATCGGTTCCAGAAGACCGACCCGTGCGGCTTCGTTGGTCGCCTTGCCGTTTAGCATCATCAACTGCTGGCGGAGCGACGGCTGTTGATCGCGGAACTCGCCAAGTCCGGCACGACTCGGCTGGCCAAAGATCCGTACGAAGTGTGAGGGCGCGGCTGGACTAGCCATGCGGAGGGTTGAGGAAAACTTTGGATTGTCGTCGATCTCTTCCTCAACGGTTTTCAAGGCGTAGCGCATCGGGACACGGCGGCGGCGCTCAGCGTCCATACGCGCTTTCTCAGCCGCAGCGATCTGTGCGTCAGACATCTTCCGCATCATCGCCAATTCGTCCTCTTTGTTGTCGTCTTTGAGCACCTTGTCGAAGTCCAACTCTAAGCTGTCTTCCAGTGAGTAGCCTTTGGTGGCCATTGAGGAACCGTCTGCCATCGCCCCCGTCATCGAGCTTCCCGACATCGCGGCCATATTGGTCTCATCCTCGGATGGAGCGGGGGCAGAATTGGTTTCGTTGACCGGCCCGAGGGGGACGCGGATTTGCTTCTCGACGATGCGGACATTGACTCCTGCTGGCCACTTTTGCTCAGTCAGGTGACCAGCGACGACAGTGGAGTCAAACAGGGCTTCGGCAAGCATTCGGCGGGTGGGTGATGCGGAAAACGCCTTCGTCGCCAGTTGCATTTCCGGTTCGGCCAGCCCTGGTGCGAGATGGCCTCTGGAGTAGGTATTGGTCAGAACAATGTGACGCACCAGCGAGCGCATATCGTATCCTGACGCAATGAACTCGCGGGCGATGTATTCCAGAGCGAGGGGGTGGGTGATCTCTTCGTAGTCCGAGAAATTGTCGAGCGGCATGACAAAGCCGCGACCGTTGAGTTCAGACCAGACACGGTTGACGAACGCCCGCGCGAAGTAGGGATTGCGCGGGTCGGTCACCATGGTTGCCAATTGTTTCCGGAGCTCTGATGGTCGATACAGGTCGCCCTTCACATTGAGTTTTTCGGCAGCCATTTTCGCTTCAGCCGCAATGTCACTCATCGCCAAATCATCTCCGAGGCCGCCTCCGGCTGGGCCGTCCAGGAGAGAATCGAGATCGGGGCCCGCCGTTGGAGCGTCGAGCAAATCGTCGATCGAAGGAGCGCCGGGATCGTTTTTCTTCGCCTCGGCGGCCCGCAAATTTTCGAACCGGCTGATGTACTCTGGAGTCTGAGCAAACTCCGTGAGTTGGAATGGGAATTTCGGATTCACTCCCTCGCGCTTTGGCGGAGCCAGACGTTCCGGTGGCCACAGCACCACATTCTTATCCTGCTCGGTCGTGTAAACTGTGTTCGAGAAGTTGTTCTCCATCCGCTTGGTCTTGCCGAAAAAAGCCGCCATCTCATAAAACTCTCGCTGGCTCCAATCATCGAATGGATGGTCATGGCACTCGGCACATCCGATCCGGACTCCTAAAAATACCTGAGAGGTCGCTGCCGTCAGCTCCATTGCATTGGCCTCATCACCGAGAATATACCCGACAGCTGGATTGTCTTTGATCCGACCATTTGCCGAAATCATCTGATGCGCCAAACGGTCATAAGGTGTGCCCTCCGCGATCGAGCGATTGAGATGGGCTAGGAGTTCCCTACCGCCGGGAAGATTCGAACGCACGCGCATCATGTCGGCGAGGAATACTGTCCATCGGTCATTGAAACGGTTGTGCCCCAGCAAGTAGTCGACCTGTTTGGCTCGGCGCTCAGCAGCTGGCCAAGCCTCAAACTGACGCATCTCAGAATCGGTGGGGATCCTTCCAATAAGATCGACGGTGACGCGCCGAAGAAACGGGAGATCTTCAATACCCGGGGCGCTTTGTGCTTTCGGAAATTTCTTGTCGGTCTCGATTTGGAGAATCCGATCGATGTGGCCAGCGACTTCAGTGGAACTCTTCGGAGCTGATTCTGGGAAGATGCCAGCAGCGATCTCCTTCTTCTTTTTCACCGGCTTCAACCGAACGCCCTCAGGCCATTCAGCCCCGGCATCGACCCAAGCCGCGAAGGCTTGGACTTCGGCCGCCGTCAGAGGTTCATCCTTCTGAGGCATCGCATCTTCTTCATGGCCGGGTAGTCCGATCCGATAAATCAGCTCTGACTTTTTGGCGTCTCCAGGAACGATTCCGGCACCGATTTCTCCGCCTTTAATTAGGTCTTCACGAGTGTGAAGTCGAAATTCCCCCTGGTCTTTGCCCTGTCCGTGGCAGCGGACGCATTTCAATTCCAAGACCGGACGAATGTCCTTGTCGAAATTTGCAGCGGGCGCAGCCGAAGCCGGGGCAAGATGCCCGAAGAGGGCTGCAGTTCCAAAGATGCAGCGAAGAGAGAAATACGAAGAGAAGGTTTTCATCGGCCCGAACCTGTTACGGTGCTCTTAAATACACGGGCTGTCACCTCGCGTTTTTGCACTTAGTTTCAGGAGGGCGGCTACGAAACTCTCCTCGATCATCATGACCACTCGACGCCTCTGCTACGCTCTCGATCTCAAAGACGACCCCGCGTTGATTGCGGAATACGAAAGGTATCACGCTGCTGGAGCTGTTTGGCCTGACATCACGGCGAGTATTCGAGAGGCCGGAATTGTTGAGATGCAGATTTTTCGGACAGGGAATCGGCTTTTTATGATCACCGAAGTCGATCCGTCTTTCGATCCCGAAACCAAGTTAGCGTCCGATGACGCCAACCCGACAATTCAGAAATGGGAGGCTCTGATGGAAACCTATCAGCAGGCCCTGCCTTGGGCTCGAGAAGGGCAGAAGTGGGTTCCGATGACCGAGGTCTTTGCCCTAAGTGCGCAGTAAGAATAGGACGATTTTAGGACCTGAGGGCCGCTCGATACAGTCCCGCCAATTCCTCAACGGTCGCCTGCCTCGGGTTGAATTGCGCAGTCCATTGCTCGGCGGCCTCGCTTGCCAATGTTTGGATCAAGGCGTCGTCGATTTCGGCATCGATGGTTCTGGGCAAGCCTGCGATTTCTAGGTGCTGTTCCATCCGCACAGCTAATTTTTCGATTCCGAGACTGAGATAGATGTCGGCAATCTCTGGATCGGCCGCATTGAACCGGATCACGTGCGGAAGCATCACTCCGACGGCGCGACCGTGGATGGTTCCGAAGTGAGCAGTCAGTGGGTTGGCGCAGGAATGGGCGAGCCCGAGCATGGAATTTTCGATCGCGGTTCCGGCATAGGCGGCTCCGAGCTGCATTTGGGCTCGGGCAATTAAGTTCTCAGGGTCGGCGAGAACTTTCGAAAAAGCGCTATCGAGCAGGGCAAACGCGGCGCGCGAATAGGCCATCGAAGTCGGATTGTGTTTCTTGCAGACCAGAGTTTCTAGCGCATGGGCGATGGCGTCGATTCCAGTTACCGCAGTCACGCTCATTGGCTGAGTGACGGTAAGTTCCGGGTCGAGAATGGCGACGGCAGCGGCACTCTTTACGTCACCGCAGGCCATTTTCATGTGGGATTCTGCATCGGCGATGAGCGCAAAGCTCTGGCACTCGCTTCCCGTGCCGGCAGTCGTCGGCACTGCGATGAACGGCAGCATCGGTTGGGTCGCCTTTCCGACCCCCCAATAGTCGCGCATGCTACCACCGTTGGTCAGCAGGAAATTGCAGCCCTTTGCGGTGTCCATGCTACTGCCGCCACCGAGCCCGACGATCAAGTCGATCCCAGCCTCGCGAGCGACGTCGACGGCGCGCCCGACATCATCGGTGGTTGGATTTTCGCGGACATCATCGAATACCGTGACATTGAGTCCCGCCGCCTTAATCGAATCCTCCGCGCGGCCAATGTGCCCGGCTTTGGCAACCCCTGGGTCCGAGACTAAAAGCACGTGGCTCGCTCCGGGTTGAGCCGCGCAATGAGGCCCTAAACGGTCGAGTTCACCCGGGCCAAACGCGACCCGACCCCCTGGGATGTGGGCGAAGTTCCGGACGTCGTCGTCGACTTCCAGATCAGAGGTGAGGGATGAGATGTCCAAGGCGAAGTGTTGGGAAGAATCAGGCGATGCGGGCGAAATTACGAACTGAGCTGAGCATCGCCAACATGAATCGCGCGGCGCTTGTACAAGAACTCGAACAAGTTGCCCTCATGGGGTTGGTTCCATTCGACCTTGTTGGTCGGGAAACAACCGAGATTGAGTCGGTCAATATCGGGACTGGCGAGCAATTGGAATGACCAGTTCTTGTCATCGGTGATCGCGGTGACCACGAGACTTTTCCCGATGGTGTCGAGCATTTCGGCCTGCGGCATTTCGAGGACTTGGACAAAGGGGAATAGATATTCTTTGTCGTAGAGTTCGTGCTCCGCCGAATCGATTCTGACGACGGTGGGCAGGAGATAGTGCATCGAATCGACTTCCATTTTTCGGGGGACATCGGTTCGATATTTGGCGGTAATATCTTCGGCACCGGGTTCGTTTAGACCATCGGAAACAGCCCCGTCGATCCACTCAGCCATCACTGGATTGGCGAACCCGGCGAGCTGAGCCTCCGGGTCTTCTGGAGGGAGCGGACGATATTTTGCCAAGCGCTGCGCCAGAGCATCCGCGATTTCGTCGGCATATTTCGGAACAATAATGGTCGAAGTATTGATGCAAGAACGGCCGCTGTTTCCGGCAATACTATCCTCCATGGTGTCGAGGTATTGCTCCCAATTTTCGATCCGGTCTTCGCCAATCAGAATTTTCGTGTGCCCGGCGCCGTGAACTTCGATCCGCGGATCGTGCTCGTGTTGGGCGACTGTAGAATCGTCACCGAACAGCATCACGCGATTGACCCGGCGGATGATTGCGGACGAGCCCTCGTGATCGGTCGGATAAAACGAGAACGCTTCCGGTGGAGCCCCAGCTTTGATGAATGCCTGAATCACTCGCCAAGGCGTCCATGGCTCTTCGCGGCCAGGTTTGATGACGACCGGGATCTTCATCGCGATGGCCGGAATGTAGAGCGCATTTACGGCCGGAGAGTTCGACGGCATAATGACACCCAAGGCTTCGGTGGTCGGGTAGAAGCAGACCGGAACACCTCCGGTTTCTCCATGTCCCGCGTCCAACACCGAGAGGTCGATATTGCGCGTCAGCCCACCGATGATTTGGTCGACCTCTTCAAACACTTTGCCCAATTTGGCCAAGTTCATCCGGATCAGGGAATGGGGGAGCCCACTGGTTGCCGCCAGTTGCTGGAGGTAGTTTTCGGGAGTCTGCATCCCGCCATCGATTCCCAAGGGCAGGGCATCGTTGAGAAAGTGCTGACCAGCGCGGCGGGTGATCTCGATCAGTTCCGCAGTCGGAATTGCTCGGAGCGCCTCGCGGGCTTCGCCTAGTCGGTGAAGGTCTCGTTTAACCAGCCCGCTGTTGGCCATGTGGGTCTCGGCGACCGGTGCTCCACCACGAACGTCCTTGAGCTGCGCCTGGTCGAGAGAGGTGTAGATCTCGCCACGGCGAAGGATCGGAATAGATGGAAGTTGCTCTGGCACGATCTCTTTACGTATCGATTCCAGCCGAGTATTCAATCTCCATCAGAATTTGCTGCAGATTCTACTTCAATGGCAGTGCCGAGAACAGGGAAGTGGATGATGGTTCGGATTTGGTCGGCGGGAGCCGAGTTGGTCGTTGCCAAGGCTTCGCAGTACGCAGCGAGCTGGCCACTGTAACTGAGCGCGACCTCCATGGCTTCGTTGTTGCCGCCCGGGAATGCTTTGTGATCCAGAATGACCGCACCACCCGAAGATGGAAAAATCACGTGGTCGATATAGCCGCGAATACGCTGACCATTAGGGCGGCGGATATCGAAAGGGACTTCGACGAGTTCTTGGTCGAGCTCTCCGAAGGTCGTGCTCACCCATGTTCGGTAGCGGTCAATCGCATCGACAACATCAGCGGCGACGACGTTCTCGTCGAGTTCCCAATGTTTGAGAAGTGCCCGAGTCACCGCCTCGCGAGTTGGGCGATCGCGGTCTCGGTTGAGGATGTCGGTAGCGACGGCGCGGTGAAACGCATCGCCGAGATCACGAATCCGCATCCGGTCGGTATAACTGTCGTCGGTCTTGTCACCGAGCTCGTTGAGGGGAAGACGCACCGCAGTGATTTCGTGAACCGTTCCCTTAGCGCCAGCGATCGGTTCGGCTTTCGATGGGGTGATGCGAGCGGGAATCAACGACGACTCAGGCGGGCTTGCGGGCATTTCGGTCTCGGCCGGCGCAGAAAACCATGGGACTTGGCTGTCGGGTTCCGGTTCAGAAACTGAGCTCGGCTTGATCACTTTCGAAACGTCGTACGATTGAAGACAGCTGGCGTGGTCGAATTGTCCGATCCCGCAAGTCCGAGTGATTAAAGCGAGGGCTTCGTCTAGTGGCAGAGCGGATTCGTGAGCGAGATACAGACGGTCGCGCGCGCGGGTCATGGCGACGTAGAGAAGGCGCAAGTCCTCGGTGTCGGTGAGGCGCTCCATCCGTTTCCCGTGATCCGATTCGAGAAGATCCAAAACGACTTGGCGGTCCCGGCGGAATCGACCCAGTGGGTTGATCCAGCAGCGCAGTGTCCGGTTGTCCAGAGGAGCTGCGAAATCTGGGGCTTGGTCGATCTTGTCGAAGTCGGCGCTCAAGTCGAACAGCCGCGTCCAACGCTGTTGGTCGAGCGACGACAGAACGACAACCGGCCACTCCAAGCCCTTCGCACGGTGGTAGGTGCCGATCTGGACTGCATCGATTTCATGGTCGACTCCGACCCAATCGGTTTCGTCATCGACCCGCAGATCGAGATCGACCAGCAGGCCGGTGATGGTGGCTGGCACGGCGTTGCGGGTGCTGCGTTCTTGGTAGTCCTGAACGTAGCCACGCAGGCGTTCGACATTGTTTCGGCGCTGGGCGGATCGGCGGGTCGTCGGCCCCCAAGAAGTGATCGTGGCGAGCACTTCCGCAAGATCGATGGCGCAATCGAAGAAGGCGAGCGGTGTCAGAGTTGCGACGGCTTCAGTCGATGCGGCGTCGAGCGCGGCGACGTGGACTGATCCGCCCGTCCAGTTCCGTCCTGATGGGTCTGCATGTGGGTGTTTTTCTCCCTCTTTGGCTTCCGGGATTTCGCTCTGTTCGCGAAGGTATTCGAGCCGGTCTTGGAGCCAGTCTTCGGGACTGCGTTCAGGATTGCCGAGCGCAATCAATTCCGCGGCGGCCAGAGAGTCGGAGTTGCCTGACAGACGACGCACGGCAGCGATGGCGAGGACAGCTTCGGGAGTGGCGAGCAGGCCCGCTTTGCTCAGGCTCGATTCGATTCCATGGGCGGCCAACTGGTTGGCGAGTTCTGCGGCCTGCCGGTTGGTGCGCACCAATACGCCGATGTCACTGCGGCGCATGGAACGTTCGGTGCCGAAGTCCCCACGCGCGCGAACCGACGGCTTGTCGATCACCGGTTCCGCGCTACGAATGATCCGTGCAACCAGAGCAGCTTCGGTCTCTGACTTCTGGCTGTTTGAGAGACGTTTGGGACGGTTTTTAGAATCGAGGACTCCGCTGGACAGCCCGACCAGTTCAACCGCCGGTGGCATCGCGTCGGCCATCACGTCGGGATCATCAGCGAGCTCAGGATCAATATCGACATCAACACCACGAATGGCGGTGAGTTGAATTTCCCGAGGTTGAAGATCCATTCGTTCCATGAATGGTTTGGTGAACAGCTCGTTGGCGAAATTAACCAGTTGCGGAGCCGATCTCCAAGAGTCGGTGAGGGGATCGGCGCAGGGGGTGACGTGGGCCTTGTCGCGAAGCAGAACTCGGGTCAGTTCGGGATCGGTGCCGCGAAATCCGTAGATGGCCTGCTTCACGTCACCGACCCAATGGGACTTCGTAGCGAGGGTTGAGAGCTCGCGGAACAGGGCTAATTGGATCGGGCTAGTGTCTTGAAATTCATCGACGACCAAGAGCTTCAATTCGTCGCCAAGGATCTCACGAACTTCGGCGTTCGTTTGAATCAAATCGAGACAGCGAACTTCGAGGTCGTTGAAGTCGTGAACACCTCGTTCGTCCTTCAGGGTCTGGTAGCGAGGCAGTGCATCAGCCGCGACGCGAAACACGAGCTCAAGGTAGCGCCGGACATCGTCGCGGAGGCGCGGATGGGTCGGATAGGCAGCAGCGGTTTTTTTGAGTGCCTGAGTTCTCGACCAGTCACGATGGGCTGCGTCAGTGCCGTCTTCGGCAAGGGAATCCCAGAGCGCCCAAGGAATCGGAGGAGCACTTGGATTGCGATCGATGGCTCGAAGAGCTCGGCGGATCAGGCCCAGATACTTCCGTGAACTTCCGTTGAGGCTTGTTGATTCGAATTGATCGCGAGCTTCGTTGAGAGCCCTTCTCAGTCGAAGATCCATGCCCCGCGCGTCGCCGGGTTCTGGCCAGCAAGCGAGTTGGTGGTCGGCGTTCTGGCGACCGAGATCGGCCAGCCGCTCACGAGGAATTCGGTTCGATCGAGCATTCTTGATGATGTCCCCGACGAGGCCTCGCCAAGCATATTTGCCGGTGCGATCGTCGCGTTCAGACAAGACGTCGCCGAGTTCATTGAGGGCGAGTTGGTCCTCCAGAGGGAGGCCTTGAGCGATGGCTTGGTTGAGAAGAATCGAGGCATCACTCTCGTCGAGAATCCGGACATCGGGAGCGATGCCAGCTTCGAAAGCGAAGCGTTCCAGAATCATTCGGCAGACGCTGTGAACTGTGCCGATCATGCCTGCTCCCAGCCGTGCCGCGACCTCGGGTTGGTCGCGTTCGTAGAGGCTTTCCCGAAGGCGTTCCTGCAACTCGTTGGCGGCCCCGCGAGTGAAGGTCGTGGCGATCAGACCGTCTGGCGGACATGAGCCATCGGCCAGGGCATCGCAGACGATTTTTGTTAGGCGGTGAGTCTTTCCAGAGCCAGCGCTGGCGGTGATGAATTCGATCAAAACGAAGTCGGGTGAGGAATGGTAGTTTTTAGCGGTCGCCGTCCTTCCAACCAAACAGGTGGAGGTGATCACTGTATTCAGCGGCGTTTTTTGGCGATGCCCAATCGGACGCACCGGGAGGGGTGGAAAAAGTGTCGTCAGGATCTGTTCCTTCGATTGGAATTTCGATCAGTCCGCTTTCCAGTTGGGCGCGTCGCCAGCGCCAGACCCCGACGAATTGATCCCAGCAGTCCTGCCATTCGGGGGCTCGATTGCTACTGTGATCAGGTTCGGGAAAGAAGCTTCGAGACCGAGTCAGCAACTGGCCGCCGCGGAAGGTGAAGTAGGCGCAACTCGGAGAAGTCGTTGGCAGAGTGCCCGGAGGAGTGTCGTCGTTGGAGGTGCCTGTGGTCAGCAATTTTCCGTAAGCCGAAAGCTGAAGGTGGAGACCTTTATCGAGAGCCGTCCGATGCTTGGCAGAGCCGCCGAGCTTCAGGTCGAGCACCGCAACGGCTCCGTCCTCGCGCTGGAGAATCAAGTCGATCCGTCCCTGGATTTCGAGCCCGTTTTCGAACTCCGTGACTAGTGAACGTTCCGGCCATGCTCGGACTACGCCGGCGGCTTTGAAGTGATGAAGGAGATCGTGAATCGCCCCCTGAGCTAGGTGAAGGAGTTCGTTGGAAATCGATTCGTTGCCCGAAGCCAAGTAGTGGGCGGCGTGCTCGGCGAGGACGTCGTTCCAGACTCCGGCGACCCAGGAGTCGGTCGCGTCTTTTCGGGTCGCGTCATACCAAGAAAGTGGGCGGCCTTCTGGATCGAGATCGGAGTGGAAAAACTTTTCGAGCAGGATGCCTAGAAGGCCCGAAGCGTGGCTATTTTCGGGAAGCGGTTTGTTTTCGGCGGCGTCGATTTGTCCTTCCTCAACGAGGTCGTCAACAAACTCGTGGAGTAGCGAACCCTGACGCAGAACCGAGTCGACGCAGCGCTGATCGGCGACGTGCCCACGCTTCAGACGAGCGGTATATCTCAGCACCCAATCAGCGGGCGACCAGATCTCGGTCGACAGGCTGCTGTAGGAAGATTTCGGGCGAGCAGCGAGAAGTGTCGCCGGATCGCAGCGGTCGACGGGCAGCTGCCAGAATCGCTGACGGGTCGGAAGTCGTCGAACAGTGAGGGTAGTTGGTGGTTCGGAAACCAGGAGATTTTGGGCGTCGAAGTTGGTGACTCGAATATCTGATTGGGTCGTCTTGCGCAGCTCTGAAATCACCGGAGGTTCGGCAATGCTTTCCCCTGCTTCTTGCGTGGCGTGGAAGATCGTCAGCGTGCGGGTTGCCAAGGCCAGTGGTCGGCGGTCAATGCGGGCTCGGTTGGACAAGATGGCATTGGGACAGGCAAAACCGACGCCTTGGTCTTCCAGCCATTTGACCTCGCTTCCCGACCACGGAATCCGGGCGCTCGGCATGCCTGGGGGGCGCCACCAGAGAACATGATCGGCACGGGTTATCAGGTGTGACGGGCGCGTCAGGCGTTCAATCGAACTCAACTCTGGAACGGTTGTCGTTTGGCGGCCGCAGTCCGACAACCAGAGGGCTAAAAGTTTATCCCACTCGGCACGATTCAGCGAATCGGCACCGGTCATGACGAGAGCGTCGAGGGTGCGAGCGAGTTGGTGAGACGACGCCGCAAGTCGTAGCATGCCGATGCCCAGAATGTCGTCAGCTCGGCCGCCTTTTTCTGGCTCCGTCCGGAGGGTGCCTCGCGCCCCTGCCCATTCGGCGATAGCCAAAACATGCCCGCGCAAAACTTCGACTCGTGCGGTTTCAGGGAATTCCGGAACTGGCAGCCACTTGGTGATTTGAGTATCAAAACGCACCCCTGCGTCGTGTTGGTCGGTGGGCTCGGCTTGCCCAACCACAGCCGCTCTAGCATCCGAAATCGCCTTGTTCCAGAGCTCGTTTTCTCGACCCGGCCGGCTATTCAGCGCAGAGGCCAAATTGCGGCAGACTTCCCGTGGCAGGGGATTCGGGCGGGCGTGCAAATACTCGATCAGATGCTGCGGGTGAAACGGACTCCAGATCAACCGCGTGAGTAGGAGCGGTAGTTGGAAAAGCGGGCTGCATGCTGAATCAAAACCGCAGCCGAGTCCGCCCAAATTCGCGTCGCGCACGGACTCGCTGAGCAAGGTGTCTTGGCCCTTTGGGATGATCGCACAGACGCGTTCCGAGTCTTGTTGGGATGCCTCCAAGTCGTCGGTCGATTTGGCGAAATGGCGGCTGAGAAGTCCCGGATGAAAGCCGCTGATGATCCGGACATTGAGCGGAGTTTCGCGATCGCGTATTTTGTTTTCTGGTGTCGCAAACCGCGCTCCGAGTTGTTTGAGAAGATCGACCCAGCGCGGAGCCAGAGCAGCCTCATCGTCCGTACAGATCAGTCCGGAGATCATCGGATTCGATCCGCGGCGGAGTTCGCTGGTGATTCGGAGAATGCGATCGCCTTCGCCCAGTCCAGTCGTCGCGGCGCTTTGGCGGAAACGTTGTTCGGCTCGGAGAATGTCAGCGATTCGAGCCGGCGTTCCGGCTTGTTCTGGATTGAGGTCGGCAAGCTGCCCATCAGCAACCAGACCGAGCTGCATCACATCGCGTCGGCGCAGCAATTGAGCAGCCGTCGAGACCGCATCGCGGGCCATCGATTCAGCAAAGAACGGAGTGCCAGGGACGCTGGAAAGCGCTTCGCGGTAAGCCAGAACTCGAGCCAGACGCTCGCCTTCTGAGGGTGGCAGTCCTACCGATTGCTCGAGGTGGCTGAGCAGACCGAACGGCCCCATTCGGCCGCGCATCAACCACTGCTCACCGGGCTCCGGCGAGGCTCCATCCAAGTCGACTCCGAAGGTGATCTGCATCATGCGCAGACACCATAACGGGAATCAGGACAAGGGAAAGCGCGGGCTTTGCGCGACTGAAAATCAGCGAACTGCGACGGCCGGAGCTGGGCACTCGATTTTCGCTAGGTAGCTCTTCAATGTCTTAATCTGACCATCGAAATCCTCGATTCGCTCGGCGCGTTGTTTGGCCTTCTTAGCGGCAACTTTTTCGGAGTCGCCGGGAGAATCGATCATCACCAGTGGTGTGCTCGTCTTGACCGTTTCCAGAACTTCGACCGCGCGCTCCAGCATGCGACGAGACGGCGAAGGGTTGCCCAAAGAGTGATCATTTTCGATCGAGATCGCCTTCAAAATGTTGCTGCGAAGGCTGAGCTTGTTGCCGAGGGTGATCTCGCGGCTGGCAATTTTATAGCCGTAGAGGCCCGCTGTTAAGGCGTGAACTTTCGCTTCTAGGAGATCCGTGATGGCCTCCTTTTTCCGCTTTTTGAGCTCGGCCAGATAGCTGTCGGAAGTCTCGACCCGCGACTTGATCAACTCGGCCGGCCATTGGTTCGCGTTGCGCATGTCCCAGCCCGAGATGTCTGCCGCCATTTGCTCAATGCGATCGTTGAGGTCGAGCTTGGTGACGACTTCTGCAGAAGCCGCTTCCGCAGATGAGGTAGCAGCGAGAGGCAGCGCAACGCACAAAGCTAGCCCAACGCAGATGCGGACAAAGTATTTGGAAATGTGAGGAGAGTTCATAGAAACCGATTTCGACGCGCAGAGTTTCGGTGATTTTATAGGTATTTCCATCAAAATTTAAACCACACCTGAACTCACTGAATACTGGTTGCTATCCGAGTTGAGTTCGGGCCAAACTCAATATCCACGGGACACTATTCCGAAAATTTTCCTATTTGGAGGAATCGGATGGTCGCATCAGTGACGTCTGATTTGCCCGAAATGTAGGGATGGGTCGCGCCGACCACGAGGTGATCACGCATGCCCTTGAGCTTGGTGTTCTCGACCGAAACCTTGCCGTCGTCTCGGCCTCGAATCATGAAGAGGCTTTGAATCCAATTGATCGATCGAGTTCCAGCGATGACCCCGAATTCGACCGCTGGGGGAGGGGATCCAAGAGAATTTGGGACGCTTTCCGGGTTCGTCCCGAGCTGGCTTCCTGCTGGCCCATTGAGTCTTCCGAACAGTTTCCAAGTTCCTAGCTTGTCGACGACTTCGCTGCCCTGGTTTGGCGGGGCGATCATAACAATGCGACCGAGATCTGGGAGGTTGTGATTGGCGAGGTAGTCCCGCACCAGGATGCCTCCCATCGAGTGGGTGACGAAGTGGATCCGTTTGGCACCCGCGGCACGGGCAGATTCGATTTGAGCGTGGAGATGCGTTTCGGCTAGTTCATGGACGGTGGCGGTTCGCGAAGGGTAACCATCATTGGTCACTGAGTAACCAGCGTCTTCCAGAGCACTCGTCATTTTGACCATGGCTCTGGGTGTCCGGCACAATCCGTGGAGGACGATGATGTGTTCGTCAGAGCGAGTCATGGGGGTCGGGCCGGCTACCGAGGGAATGATCAGAGCGATCAACACCAAGAGGCATGCTGCGGAGCGAATCAATCGGGAGCGGTTGGTCGGAAGGATCATTGAGCCGAAGGTGCAGCCGTGTACTGGCCGCGGGTGTTGGTGTCGATTTGGTAGAGACTAGTTCTCGCAGTAACAAACAAAGTTGATCCGTCCGGGCCTCCGAAGATGCAGTTTGCAGGCTGTTCGGGAAGTTCGATCAGAGCCAATTCGGTGCCCTCCGGATCAAAGACACGAACCCCCTGAGTCACAGTGACATAGAGATTGCCGTCGATGTCTAAGCACATGCCGTCGCCGCTGCGCTGTTTGTCGCTAGTCAGTTCGGCGAGCAGTCGGCGCTCGCCCCACGAACTGTGGTAGCCATCATTCGTAATGTCGTAGGCGTAGAGCTTCTTCGCGCCATTGTCGACGACGTAGAGTGTGGTGCCATCACTGTTGATCGCGACGCCATTCGGTTTCATTAACTCCTTGTCGACCGCGAGCAGCCTCTTGCCGTTTTTCGGCATATAGAACAGGCCTTCGAAATCGAGGTCGGGCTCAACTGGGCGGTAAATTGGGTCAGTGAAGTAGAGGCCACCCTTGCCGTCCAAAACGAGGTCGTTGGGTTGGTTGAGCGGTGTTTCTTCGAAGGCGTCGATCAGAGTGGTTTTCGATCCGTCAGACAGATACCTCACCACTTGGCGCCCTCCCATTTCGCAGGCGAGCAGAGCCCCGGATGGTGCGAAAAACAATCCATTGGCATTGCCCGAATTCGACACAAACTCAGCAGTTTCTCCGGTGTCCGGGTCGTAGACATGAATCTTCTCATTCGGGATATCAGTGAAGAACACCGAGCCGTCTGGGGAGATCGAGGGGCCCTCAGTGAACTTGAATCCGGTCGAAACCTGAACGGGTTCTCCGAAAACCAATTTCGTCTTGGGCTCGAGCTTTGGAGGCGCGACGTTCTTCGGCCGTCCGCTCGGAGTATGGAGTATTTCCAAATCGGCGATCTCAATGTCCATCTCCTGACCTCCATGAAGTTGCATGCCGATCTTGCCTTCAAGACGGCCCTTCCTGTCGTCGCGGAGCTCAGAGGTTTTGGCGCCGTTGAGATGAACCACCACGCGAGTTCCGTGGGCTGAAACGGTCATCTGGTTCCAGTCATTCTTGCGGTAGATCTTGGTGAGCAAGGCCTGATCGGGTTGGACGACCCAAGCTCGGCCTTGGGTTTCGTAGAGTCCTCCAACAGAGGAGCCGTTGGCATCGATTTCGGCTTGGAACCCTTTCACTTTGACCGCGCTGTTGTCGGCAAGGCAGCGGAAATAGAGCCCACTGTTACCTTTGTTGGCGCGGTAGTTGATCCGCAGAGTCTGGTCGCTGAATTCCTTGTCGCTCAGAAGAATCGCGTGCCGTTTCTCTTCCTTGGCTGACCGCCCGTGAACGCCGCCTTCTGGTCGTGGTTGCCAAGCATCCTCGACGGTCGATTCAAAGCTGACACCACTATCGTCGTCGAGAAGTGAGCGCCATTCACTGACTCCCAGATCCTTGATCCTAAGGTTACGGAATTTTACCCACAGGGGGTCTTCGCGTTTTCCGACCCCGTGAACTTGGAGGCCAATAAATCCGCTGAGTGTGTGTGAGTCGACCTGATCAAAGGTTTGGACGCCATTCAAATAGATCCGAATCGAGTCTCCGATGGCTTCGATCCGCATCCGATTCCACGTGTCCTGTTTGAAGGCGTAGCGCCCTTGGTGGTTGGTCGAAAGATCGTGGAGCCATTTGCGGCGTCCCTCCTCGTAGAACCCGCAAGTCCATCCGCGATCGGAGGGATCAATCTCAGCCTGGTAGCCGTGAACGCGTCCGTTTTGGTATTCAGGAAGACTGCGACTCCGATACTGAACACCGCTGTTGAGCTCTGGGTGGCACCAGAATTCGCATTCGAAAATGAAGTCACCGTAGTCTTTCTCGGTGCAGAGGAAGCTGTTGGGTGTGTTGGGAACCGTCGTGCCGACAATACAACCGTCCTCCACCTTGTAGGACGCCTTGCCACCCCGCTGAACCCAACCGTCGAGAGAGGTGCCGTCGAACAGAGATGTCCATCCTGGATCGGCCTTTGGCTGTGCGAGTGCAGAGCAGGTCGAAATGACGGCGGTTGATAGGACAATGATGGGAGCGGAGAATCGCATGTCGATGAAACGAACCATCTCGGCGGATCTTGTCACTATCGAGCATATCAATGGTAGAATTGACCAGCGGGATGATGTTGCTGGACTACTGATTTATGAGAAGCTCTTCCGATGACGGTTCGGATCTTTGATCTGGAATGCTTTTAGGAGTAGGTGGTTTGGATGGTTGCTGAAGCCTGATCAAACCGTTCGGCCAGTTCGAGTGCGAGCGGTGTTTCGGGGGCGGGGAGTTTTGCTAGAGCCTGATCCACTGACTCGGGCATAAGTGTCGCCATTTCGACGATTTTTGAGAAAACCTCATTTTCGGTGAAGCCCCAATCAGCAGCTGCCTTCTTCCATTCGCGTTCCCCGATCCGGTGGTGGACATACTGACCGCCGATTTTCATCGCAAGTTTGGCTTTTCTGGGCGGAATTTGTCTCGGGTAAGGCCAAGCTGACGCAATATCGTATAGAGGGGCGAGCCGGACTTGGCCGCCGGCTAGGAGGAAACCGAAATTCTTTCCGTGGGCGTCAGTTCCCATGATGATCCAGTTTAAGATCAGGGCTTTTAGGAATGTTTGAGAGTCCTCTTCAGGGCGATTCGATCGGTTTCGGATGATGGCGAAAATCTCCGCTGCCGTTGGACCTCCCTGATACTGATATTTGATTTCCGGTGAGCGACCGAGAGCCTGACAGCTGTCCTCTTGATGGATCCTCATCCAGCGTCCGTCTGGCAGCCGGTGACGGTCGAATCGCTCGATGAAAATCGTGTCGATTTCCCCCACCTTAGCGATCCATGATCGACAGGTAGAGATCTCCAAGTGTCTAGCGATCTGGAGGCACAAGTGCTCATTGAGATCCTGGCCACTAAACGCCCCCGTATTTGGCTTGAGGATATGCGTCGTCGGGATGCGACCCTTTGGAATCCCCCAGCGTGCCGAATCCGGATCCCTGAAGAGCCCGGTCTTTGGTTGGGCTCCTGCGAGACTGAAGTGGCCTTCGTCCCCCATACGTCTAGCGCTCGCGTGATCGGCGACAAGTTCTTTGATGCGAACCGTCAGATCGGAGTCGGTTATCCACTTGATATCGTCTTGATCGGATCTGTCGTTCCATCTAGTCAGAGTCTCTTCAGGAATAAACTGCACAGCTCCCGCGCAGTCCTCTCCAATGTGGCGAAGTAGCCGAAAAGGGTTCCGTGGCGAGACCTGAAATTGTCTGCCCCATTGTCGCAATACTTCACCATTGTCTGGGAGTAGCCCCCAGAGAAATGGTCGCACCACAGAATCCTCGTGTTCACTCGTGACAAGCGGCATCGAAAGGGAAAGCGGAAAGGCTGCTGGACTGTTCCTCCAAGCCTCGTCATATCGAAAACGGATGCGGTCGTTTGCGTATGACAGCCGTCCCATGACTTCGGTTCCTACGAGAGCCACGAGTTCCTCAGACATCATCATCCTTTCCCAAGTTTTCGAGGAATCGGTTCAGATCGATTTCTGAGGGGCGATCCTTTAGCGCCCCCTTGTCGTCGGCTGTTCTGTCTAGCGGGATGATATCAATGGCGACCCCGAGCGCGCGTAGTGCCTGCAGAACCAAGCCGATTTGGGCCGTTTCCTTTCCAGATTCGATCTGGCTTACCCAAAGTCGCTGGCTTCCGATTTTCGAGGCCAGCATTGCCTGGCTCCATCCCAGATGGCCACGCCGATCTCGGATCAATGCGCCGAGTTCTCCTACATCATGGATTTTCATTGCCAATGAGACAAGATTTCATGCATTCGATCGCATGTCAATAACTTTATGTATTCGATCGCATGCGTGAAGCTTAAATGAATGCGATCGATATCATATTTTGCTGAATTCCAGACATGATTTTCATCAGGTCGTGGCAGTAGTTTGAGTAGATCTTGCAGTATATCCTTCGATTGCTCTTTGCGCAGTGGCTGCCTATTTACCTAGGGTTGCGCAGTTTCCCCAATCCCATGTTCGCTTTTCGACGCATTCTTGTTTTGCTCGTTCTTCAGGCAGTGACTTTTGTTCTGCCAGTCGTTCACGCTGATGCGTACATAGAGGTCAGTCTCGATCGCGAGATTGTTGGTGCTGTGGTGGAAGAGTTGTCTGGCGAGGAGCGGGTTGAGATGGTTCGAAACCTGACGGCTTTGGCTCGAAATTTTGACGAGGTGCCGATGACTGCCCGGGCGAAGGCTTTGGGTTTAGCTCTTCATCTCGATGATCGGGCGAAGGCTCCGGTCGTTGCCAATGGAATGCTGCGCCGTGGCACGAATCCTCCGCCGTTGGCTGATGTTGGTGAGAAAGCTGCGGTAATTTCGGCGCTGGTTGCTAGAGGAACCGCGTTGGCTGAATCCGAAAACGATCCGACGCTTCAGTTCGCGCACGCCTTGTTCGATGTGGTGATCGCCGCTTCTCCAGCCAATGACGAGGCGATTTTCCAAAGCAAAATTCTTCACACCATGTTGGAGGAAGGCCCGGCTTGGGAGGGGCTCGAGGATGTCTCGAACAAGTCTCCGGTACCTGATGATCAGGAACCGGCAATAGTTCCTCCACCTGCGATTCCGGGCGAGCCAGTGCCACCAACCTCAAATACCCAAGGCACAGGATCTGAGATGCCAACTGAAGAAGGTTTACCATCTGATGCACCGCCAAAGGGCGGTGAACTCCTAGCAACGACTCGGGTTCTGACGAACTCGGTGAACGAAGAGACTCAGATGGTCGGCACTGAGTGTTTCGTACATAGCTCTACGAATCTTGGTTTCGAGTTTGAGGAATCAGTCGGAGAAAGCCTGCGAAATCGTCTAGAAGTCATCCGAGACTTCATGGAGTCGCTCCACGGTGAGAAGGCCTTCGAGGCTCAGGGATTCGTTGTTTCGTTTGAGGAACAGCGAGCAAAAAGTGGCCAGGCTGCAACTGTCTGCTGCGCGCTTCTCGTCGATGCGTCGATTCGCGGAGTGATGCTGGCAGAAGATATCGCAATAGCCGGTGACATGAATCCTACCGGCGAGATTCAGCCGATTAGCGGAGTGGCGGCCAGGCTTCAGGCTGCGGCCCGGAGCGGGACTGAGATTGTTTCGGTGCCTTGGGATAACCGGATGGATGTCAGTGACCTCGTCTTAGTGTCAGGAGTCAGTCTGATCACTAAGCTTCAAGTGTTCGGAGCGAGAGATTACTCCGAGGTTTGGGACATCGCGCAGGCAGATCGCAACAAAGCGTTAAAGGGTGCGATTGATGCCTATGCCAGCCTGATCCAGCGAGCCGGTGTTCAGGCTGGAAATCCAGCGGCCTTCCGCGGCGAGGAAGCTCAAGCCATCTTGGCAGAGGTCGTCGAGTTGGCACCAAATCACCTGAGTGCTCGGCTTCTCTTTTCAGCTTCGAACGGGCGGTTGCCGACGACCTTGAGTCCGAGAGGAACTTTTGACCAACTCGAGATCCTAGCGAATCGTTTTTTTTCAGGGACGAAGAGCAGAGGCGGCAGGAACTTTTCTAAAGAGGTGAATGGGGCTCTGACTGAGCTTCAGAAGGTGAGTTTAATCGCCGACCCTCGGGCAAAAAACTACGTCAATTCGTTGCTCAGTCTGGGACAGCTTCAGCGACGTCTTCTCGGGCGGGCAGACATGGATCGTTCACAACTTGCGACGCTGCTGGACGACGTGGCAGCGACTGCTGAGAAATGCCGCAGTCTGCGCAAGAGGCTGGCCTCAGATCTGGAACTGGATGAAGAGACAGTCGAGTAGCTACCACCTTTGTGCCGCCAAACTGGGGCAATTCCTATAGTTCGCGAATTTGTCATTCGCACCCCTAAGAAGTTCCTCTACACTTCGTTGTGTCGGAACCGAAAGAAGGTCAGGAAGCTACCAACAATCGAAAGCGGATTGCCATCGTTGGAGCTCGCGGTCGTCTTGGCGCCGCGTTGGTAGGAGCGCTCTCTTGGGAGTATGATATTATTCCAATTCCTAGAGACCGGCTCGATTTCACCCGACCCGATCATATTGATTCTGTCTTGGGTCCGATTGACTGCGATCTGTTGATCAACACCGCCGCTTATACCGATGTCGATGGTTGCGAGACCGACCCAAAATTGGCGAATCTGGTCAATGCTGAGACGGTTGGCACGATCGGTCGTCACATGGCGGGACGCGGGATTCGCGTCATTCACTACAGCACCGACTACGTGTTTGATGGAGAGAAAGAAAGTCCTTATGTCGAGACCGACGAACCGAACCCGCTAAGTGTTTATGGGGAATCGAAGTTGAAGGGTGAACAACTGCTTCTAGAAGCTTCCGTAGAACACCTAGTTATCCGGGTATGCTGGGTTTTCGGGCCTGGGCGACCAGGATTTCCTGATTGGCTAGTTGGGAATTTGGCGAAGGCGGAAACCTTTTCTGTGGTTGAGGACAAAATCGGATCGCCGACCTATACCATCGACTGTTGTGCCGCTGTTCGGCCACTGCTCTTTGGGAGCACGGCGGTTGGTGGGGTGATGCACCTGACGAATAATGGGTCAGCGACGTGGCAGGAGTGGGCGCAGGCTTGTGCTGATTCGGCGGTCAAAGCTGGAGCTAATCTTAAAACGACCCAAGTTGGCGGGATCCCGATGGACAGCATCGAGGCGTTCCGCGCGAAGCGTCCAAGAAATAGTGCTCTCTCACTCGAGCGCTATGAGAAAATCACCGGGACTCGACCTCGGTCGTGGCGGGAGTCGGTTTCCGCTTTCTTCGAAGATCACTACAACATCTCGTCGTTGTAGTGCCGACCAGGGCGTAGACAAAAAAGCCCGAAGCGCAACAGCACTCCGGGCTCTTTGGTACGAAAACGATTTTTTAGTTCCGTTTAAGCAGGAAGCTCGTAGCCCTCGCGGCGGGGGCGATTGTAGTCTTTTAAGACGGCTTCGGTCGGATCGATGAGTTGCTCTTTTTCTGGATCCCAGCGAACGATGTCACCGGTCCGCTCAGCGATTCCGTTGAGGTGGCATACCGTCGCGGTACGATGGCCGACACTGGCGTTGCAGATCGGTTGCTCTCGGGAGCGGATGCAGTTCAGCCAGTCTTCACGGTGGTTTTTCGAAACGTAGAGTCGAACATCGGTGTCCTTAAATGCCTGACCGCGAAGCGCCTCTGGTTTGGTTTCAAACTTGCTGCCTCGCCCGACATGAACGCTGCCTTCTGATCCATAGAAGTTGATCATCTGGGGGCATTTGTCGGAGTCACGGTAGACTTTGATGCCGTTACCATATTCGTAGAGTTGGTAGGGAGCGCCGTCGTATCCCTTCGGAGTGAACGTCGCAGGGCCGCTGTCATCGGTGCCGAGCGCCCACTGAATGATGTCGTAGTGGTGAGCGCCCCAGTCGCCATTTTTGCGAGCACCGTATTCCCAGAAGCAGCGCCAACCACCCCCGTAATTCCCTTCGACGCGTTTTGGGTGGTAAGGATCGGCGGGTGCCTGTCCGAGCCAGCGATCATAGTCGAAGCCATCGGGAACGGGTTCTTCTCCGAGTTCTGGAACGGCTGGGAATGAACCGAGTCGCGTATGAATTTCGGTAATGTCGCCAGCGTATCCATTGCGCACGAGCTCAGAGGCTCGGCGGAAATATTGGTCTGAGCGCTGTTGAGATCCGGTCTGAACGATTTGCCCGGTTTCTTTTGAAACGTCGCGAATTCTCTGACCTTCTTGAATAGTCAGCGTCAGAGGCTTCTCGCAATAGACATCTTTTCCTGCCCGCATTGCTGCGATGGTGGCGTGCGCGTGCCAATGGTCTGGAGTTCCGACGACGACAGCATCGATATCATCGCGCTGGAGCATTTCGTCGAAGTTGTTGTAGGCTTCGCAATCGGTGTAGTCAGCTTGCCCAGTCGACTTGGCGTAGGCGCCGTTGACTCTCTCCTGGAAGAGGTCTCGCTGTTGGGTTTTGACATCGGAGACGGCCCGAACCTGAACAGCTGAATGCCCGACATGGGATTTGCAGTGTCCATCCATGATCTTACCACAACCAATAAGCCCGATCGCAATCCGCTCGCTAGGAGCCGTCCCACCATCTTTTCCGAGGACTCGACCCGGAAGAATCATGGGAGCTGCAACAGCTGCAGAGGCTACCGAGAGGCCTTTCAAGACCTTCCGGCGAGAGAATTTGTCAGAGTTGGTGGATGAATTTTTCATGTTTTCGACGAAGTCGCTCTCAATATACGCAGCAAAATGGCCGAACATAGCATCTGTTTTCCAAATTTGGAGGTAGGGTGCTCAAGCCGATCTTCTTGGCAATGACATGCGGTTGCGTGTCCACTAAATGAAGCCGAACTCTCATATGATGATTCTCGTTCGCTTACTCTTACCCGGTGCCCTTGTTCTGATGCTAGGGATTACCTCCTACGCCGACGAAGCTAAACCCGATCACATCTTCCTACTAATCGGTCAGTCGAACATGGCGGGACGAGCGGCGCTGGAGCCTGAAGACAAAGTCGAGATCGACGGCTGTCTCCTTTGGAATGGCCAGGGCTGGGAAAAGGCGAAACCCGGTTTTAATCGCTACTCGACTCATCGAAAGGAAAAATTTGTTCAAGGAATGAACTGTGGGCCCAGCTTCGTCGAGGCCTATCGCAAAGCGAATCCGGGCATCACGGTCGGCATCATTTGCTGGGCTAGGGGAGGAACTTCGATTGAGCAGTGGCATCCAGATTCATCGGATGCAAAAGCTGGAGATCTCTACAATGAAGCGGTTAAACAGACTCGCGAAGCCTTGAAATTGGGAGGCCACCTCAAGGGGATTCTTTGGCATCAAGGGGAGAGCAATAGTCGGCGATCATCCAAATATGGAGATCTGTTGGTTGCTCATGTTGAGCGCCTGAGAAAGGACTTTGGAGATGCCCAGCTACCTTTCGTTTTCGGTCAGATTGGTCGATGGAAAGACACCAATGACAAGTTCAACCAACAGATCGTTGCGATGCCGGAAACGATCCCTTACAGCGCCTGCGTTTCTTCGAAGGGGCTGACGGATTTCGATTCTTCCCACTTTGATCGCGAGAGCCAAATCGAGTTCGGCAAGCGCTATGCGGCTGCCGTTCTGGAACTTCTCGCTAAGCAGTCAGTCGAACAGGCGCCGTAGTGTCTAGCAGGGTGTTGAAAAACTCGGCAACCTGTCGTTTTGAAGGAGTTGTTGAATAGAAAAGCGGCTTCGCCGAATCG